>Ga0315280_10001059_pt1 | contig 49072 bp, 86 predicted proteins | sample YL17G06_40_MG_FD_203697 | JGI IMG/M metagenome (GOLD analysis project Ga0315280, IMG submission 203697) | Sediment microbial communities from Yellowstone Lake, YNP, Wyoming, USA - YL17G06_40 | ecosystem: Environmental > Aquatic > Freshwater > Lake > Sediment | place: USA: Wyoming | collected... | reverse complement strand
CTTTTTCTCTTTGCAAACCGTTCTACTGTTCAACCGTTCTACACGAAAGCAGTTCAACCGACAGACGCATTAAAAAAAGAGGGGAGATCAGTAGCATTCCGCTTGTTTAGGGCAGTCATCACAGATAGAACCGAACACTTTTCTAACGTCATAACGGTTCTTGTAACAGCGTTTCCGTTTTTTGGCCTTTTGCGGGATTGGTGGGATTGCGTTTCCTTTTTCGTCTGTTTCAACAGGGTAGCTCATTTTTCCTCCGCCTCCTCTGTGGCTTTTTCGTATTGGGCTATGGCCTGAAGGCTTATGTTTCCTGTGGCTTCTATCAGGTCCATTCGTTTCGCTATCTCTTCAATGGTTCGAGGTGCAAACATGACGTAACAGCCGAACAGGTGAAAAACGAAATCGGTTTCTGTGTATGGGTTGCTTGTGCGGTAGATGTCTAAGCGTGTTCGACTAAATAGGCTTTCAAGACGTAGGGCGTAGATATATTCTAAGTCGCCTTGCACTTTTAAGAAGGCTTCTTCGGGCTTCTCTACGGTTCGCTTTTCAGGTTGTAGCTTCAGCTTTTCAACCATGCGGTTAATGAAGGCTTCAGGCGTAAGGTCTTTTGTTAATCCAATCTCTATTTCATGGTTAAGCTCTGATAGGAAACAGACCAGTTCAAAACCTAACGCTTCAGGATTGCCGTCATTGTGCCGATAAAAAAGATCATAGTTTCCGTTATGGTATGACTGAACACACACCATCGTTCTAGTTCCCATCTTCCTACACCTCTTTAATCAGCGTAGCTTATCTTTCCTCTTGAATTTTCTGAGCCTTGTCTTGTGCTTGTGCTTCTCGGTATTCGTCTGCAACTTCATAAGGCACATCTTGTCTCAACATCGAATACGCCCTTAGTTGCTTCTTTTCGGCTTCTGAGAGGTCTAAACCTTCAAAACCAAACTTTTCTAAGTAGTTACAGACATCTATCCAATCGCCTTTGATCTGCTTCGCAATCTTGTCTATTACATCCTGAATATCCATGATATTTTACACCTCCTTTAGTTTGTTCTCGATCAGCCTGGAGAGGCTGAGGTTTCTTTTTTGGGCTTCTTCCGTGAGCTGTTTAACAAGCTCTTCATCTACGGTGATAGTTATTTTTTTTCTCACGTTTACCACCATCTTATAAGGTAAGATAAAGTAAGATATAAACGTTACTTTTAAACTGAACAACACAAAAACAGATTCACTTTAAGCTATCTCTCTCCCTTGCGGGTTCAAATCCCGCAAAAAGACGACAGAAACAACATGAAAAAACCCATAAAACGAAAGTGTAGAAAAGTTGCGTTAAGTTTGCCGTTTCGGAGAAGAGGGGGTTAAGATGTTACAAAAGCGTATTTGTGGTTTGGATGCTTGTTAAAGCATCGCTTGATTATTGTTTGGCAGTAGGCAGGGCTGATCTCTATTGCGGTTGAGTTTCTGCCTAGACGTTGTGCCACGTCTAAGACTGTGCCTGATCCTGCGAAGGGGTCTAACACTTGATCTCCTTCTTTGCTTCCAAGTGTGATGAGTTGTTCTATGAGGGCTACGGGAAAGGTTGCTATGCCTGTTCTGTCCCATTCATCCCCTTTCTCTTCTGCGTAGCCTTTATAGTGCATGATGTCCCAAACGTCGCCTTTGTTCTGGATGTCTTGCCAATTCCAAGTGTAGTCTTTGCCTTTGGCTAAGATGAATATGGGTTCGTAGTGGTGGCTGAGTAAGTGAGGCTGGAAGAGTTCTCTTCTTGTTCTGTCTGTCCATATTACCGTTTGGACTAGGTTGAAACCTATTTCTTGTAGCGGTTTTATCCATTCCCAAGACGACACAGAAATTACGCCATCTTCCCTTTTACCATTGTCCAAGTTTAGCATCATTAAGCCGTTGGGTTTGAGTAAGCGGTAACACTCCTTGAACACTCCGATCAGATTTTCTTTGTATTCTTCAATCGTTCCTTTTGTTCCGATCTCGCCTTCTGTTCCGCTATATTGGTAAAGTTTCCAATAGGGCGGGCTTGTGATGATTAGGTCTATGCTTTCGCTACGGATAAGCGGGAGGACTTGTCTGCAATCGCCTTGATAGAGAGCATATTGTAGGGGTTTGCCTTCAGGTATCTGTTGGGTTCTTAGGTCTTGTGGGTTCACGGTTTTGTCAGGTCTGAATCTTATGAGGCGTGGGTGTCTGAGGGATACGAAAGGCTTTGTTCCTGCTTCCGTGTATTTTTCTTGTTCATATTTGAGAACAGGCCTATCTTTGAGGAAGGTGTCGGTGTATTCGACTGTGCATACGACTATGGGCTTCACATAAATTGTTGTGTCGTCTTCTCCTATTTTCTGATCCGTGAGCTTAAAGAGAGCTTTGCCGAGTTCTTCATTGATGCCTGATGCACAGTCGGATAGCTCTATGAATGTTCCGTCTGGTTGCATGAGTGCTAGTTTGACGCTTCTTACCTCTTTCCTTTGCATGATGTCTAAGTCTTTTCCGTTGCCCGATTTCTTGTTGATTCCGATTATTACCGCATCCACGTCTAAGCATGGTTTAATCTTGTAGATGCCATCGCCGTTTCTTATGACAAGTCCTTCGTAGCCTTTCTCCTCGATGCAGGTTCTCCAAAACTCCTTCACTTCTTCTATGCCATGCGGTTTGATGTATGGAACGACATTTACGAGTGTGCAACCTTTTAGCCATTTTTCTACTTCTTCAAGTTTCCAAGCGAATGATTGTTGAGGGGTGTAGCCGTTGATTTTGATTAAGTCCCATATTCCGATGTGGATTTTGTCTAAATCTCTGTTTTTGGCTTTGATGTAGCGGATGAATGTTGGCAGGTTTGTTGGTTTGCCATTCTCTCTTGCGTGTAGTTCGCATAGTAGTTCTGCGTGGGTTACTTCTGTTTTGTTCATGGCTTCTATGAATTGGTTTAAGGCTGGAAAGTCTTGCCTGTGATGTCCCCACTTGTTTAGAGTATAGGATTCGCCTTCTCTTGTGTATGATAGCAAGGTAAATTCGCCGTCTAACTTAGCTGAGATAACGGTTTCAGACGTGATTTTAAGAAGGTCTAAGCTGTCGAGAGTCTTCATGTTAGGTATTAGGTTGTCTATGTTTCTTTCATGTGTAAAAGATTCTTTCATGGCTAACACCCCTCTGCTGAGGCTACACTATGGCTTTTTCCTTACCCATTTTGCTGAGGATCGCTTCTAATTCAATGACTTTGGGGGTTACTTTTGGAGTCAAGATGCCTTTTGTTCGATAGTCGCTAACATACAGCAAGTCTTCTTTGGCTAGTGGCAACAGCTTGACGAATTGTTCTGCTTCGGCTAGGTCTTGCTCAGATACGTTTGAAAGGTCTATTCGCATGGTTTCTTTTATGTCGGCTAGATTTAACGGTATGATTTCTTTGAGGATTATACGGTTGCTTATGCTTGTTGTTAGGATGGCGATTCTTTCTTCAAAAGTGTCTAAGTATTTGATGAGAACTACCTTGCCTAAGTTTTTCGTGGCTACCAATAGCTTCTTTAGGTTTCGAGCTGAGGTTTCATCTGAAACAACAACGCCATACTCAGTTAGGGTTGCATCAACAATCTCTGAAAATTGCTTGGAGTCCATTATGAAAGCGTCTGCAACCACGTCTTCTTTTTCGTTAGTGAACTTGGTTTTGGTGATAGGCTCTCCCGTTGCCTTAACTACTCGCAATAAACGACTCCAATGAGTATAATGTTCTCCGCATTGACAGTCGTATCCGCCGTTCCATATCGGTTTCTGTTTACATTTTGGACAGAGCAACTCGGTTTCAGGCTCTATGACATCAGCAAACTTTTCTATTTTAACGGAAGCGATAGGCATTTCCATACCGCTTATTCGCACAGCTATTTTCAAGATTCTTGGTCGCATTAATTTTTACACCTCCGACAATTTTATACATGAAATATATCGTAAATCGTAAGATAAATACGTTTTGATGGAACTGTTCAACATATAAACAGCAATAGACGACAAAAAAAGGGGGGGGTTATGGGCTGAAAGTCTTTCCACAGTTTGAGCAGACGATACGCCCATAGCGTTCAAATCTGATGTTGATGCGTTCACAGAAAGGACATTTATACTCATATCTCATGGCTATTCCTTCCTTAGTATTTTGACGGCGTAGTGTCCTTCTATGGCTTTCTTCACTACTTTTTGTAGAAACTTTTGAGGAACTTGGTAGTCTATCATTAGTTCTCCGAAGCCTGTTACGATTTGGGCTTTACATTCTGGACATTCATAGGTATCACCTTGCACGGCGAAGTCTATGTCGCCTTCTTGCCATCTGCCCTCGATTAGAACGTCTGTGTTCACTATGGTTACGTTTCCGACTTTTTCTTGTGCTGGAGTGTCAGGGGTTGCGTGTTCGTAGGGGTGATAGACGATTGTTCCGTTGTGTATGGGAATCATTTCTTTTCCACATTTAACGCATACAGGTTGCATCTTTCATTCCTCACCTATTACTTTGTGGCGTTTTGCTGTTTTGCAGGCGAATGATACGGCTGTGTATCCTGGGCGCTCTTCTATGCGTCTCTCGATTTCGCATTTCAGAATCTCGCTCATTATGGAGATTACTTTGTCTTCTGGGAAGCTGATGCCGACGTTGATGTTTACGTTTCCGACCTTTGACGTCAGGTAAAGCCAGTCGCCCCTAAGGCCCGGTTCCTTTTTCCATGAGTGAGCGATTGTTCTTAGTTTGTTTCTGATTTTCTTGTAGTCTTCGATGCTGTTTGCGTCTGGAAGAACACGGACTTCTATCTTGGTGCTACAACGTTCGGCTTTCCTTTTCTTTCTGATGATGCCTTTCTCCACAGGTTTGAACTGCGTCTCATATTCAACTTTTGCCCAGCCAAGCCCAAGCTCAGTTAGTTTCCTGGCTATGGCTTCCGCAACTTCAAAATCTTTTTGCAATATTTCTTCTGTCATGCTCTCACCTCTATCGTGCGGTTTACATCTTCAGGTATTCCAGCCATGCCTATTTTTCTGCAAATGAAGTTTAGGGAGTCTTCCGTGTATTTTAGCAGGTTTTGTCCTGTGGTTGTCAGTTTATACACTTTTCTGGGTCGTTCGTTCATCATGTTCCATTCGCTTTTCACACATCCCTCTCTCTCTAGTGCGTTCAAGAGTGGGTAAATGGTGCTTGGCCCAAAATATACTTTGAAGGTTTTACGGATTTGTGTTATTATTTGGTAGCCATGCATCGGTTGTGCGTTCAAGAACTGCAACACTATTAGGTCTAGAAGCCCTTTCGTCAATTTGACTTGAACTTCTTTCGAGTTTTCCATCATTTTTTGCACCTCCGTTATATTTTCTGCATGAGAATATGTCGGTATCGTGTTTATTAAGATTCCGATTATACTGTTCAACATAAAAACAGTTTGCGACTGCCTAGAGTGGGGCTGATGTCGGATGTGGTCGCACGCTTTTAGCCGTTCCTTCCATGCCTAGGGAGAAGGAAAAGTCATCCGACAGCAACCCTTCCACAGGCTACGCTTTTTGTTTCGGGATGCATTTGATTATGAGTGCCCCACCACAGTAGGGGCAATCTTGCAACTTTGACCTTTCAGGCATTTCTCTTCCACAATTCGTGCAGACTTTGACTTCAACCAGGGTTTTCAGCTTGTAGGGTTCGCCGTAGTATTGCTCATTCTTGCTTTTGTGCCGTCTTCCCTTTGTCATTGTTGTTCCCCATTAAAATTTAACTTCGGGATAGTATTTAACTGATATTTCCAAAAGCGTTAGCAGCTCATTGTATCGTTTTAGAAATTCTAAGCCTTTTTGGCTTGTTTGGTATATCATTCTGTGGCGGTTTTTCGGTCCAGATGTGTGTTTCAAGTCTATGGCGGGGTAGGCGTCTAGCAAGCCTGCTTCTACGAGTTGGTCAATGTAGTGACATTGGCAAGCGATTAGGGTACATTTTTCCATTATGTGGCTTTTTAGGGCAGGTTTTGTCGCTACTGTTAGTATCTTAGCTATTTTTTCTAATCCTCTACTCATATTTCGTTCCCATTCTTAGTCTTTCTCCCATTCAATTTTGAGTTTCTTAAGCTTCTCTCTAAGTTGCTGTTGTTCTTGGCGGATTTGTTCTAGGGCTTCTTTCCATTTTTTGTCGTCTATTGTGGCGGTTATGGCATCTCGGATTATGGCTTGAAGGGTTGGCGGCTCTAGGGCATCTAGTTCTGCTGCGTATTCCATTCCGTAGGTTTTGGTGCGTGGATCTCGCCTGAGTTTCTCTAGGGTGGCTGCATCTTCAGGTCGGGGTGGAAGGTTGAAGCGTGCTATTTGGTCTTCGCTCAGGGCTATGCGGACTACCTGGAAGTTTTCTCCGCCGTAGGCGCCGAGTCTTTCCTTTAAGTCTCTTTGGATGTCTCTGCCACTTGGGTCATAATCGCCGAAGTAGAGAACGATTGTGGGCTTTTCTGAGTTTGAGTTCATGCGTCCAGCCATGTTTTTGACGTAAGTGTAGCTACCGTAGCCTTTGGTTGGAAAGACATGGATGTGGAAGTCGTCGGCTACGCCTACGAAGAGCCTGCTTAAAGCATCTTTCTCTAGAGCTATTAGCACGTTTCGAGGCTGGTTTTTCCATAGCTCCCTAGTCCAATATTGCCAAGAGTTCTTCAGATGTTCTATTTGGTCGTCTAGGAAGCTTTCAAAATCGTTGTAGCCCCAGTCGCCTATGCCAAGGACTTGTCTGCTACGGTCTTCTATTCTTGTGTCGTCTACTTCTCCTCGTTCTCTCGCCTTCACTAAGAGTTTACTGAGAGTTTTGTAGGCTGTCACTGTGTTCGGAATCAGCAACTTTGCCACAAGTCGATAGTAGACTTGTCGCAGAGTTAAAGGCATATCGTATTGAGCTAGGATTTCGTTTACGGCTTTCACGATTTCTCCATACTTCACGTTTCAAACCTCAAGTTATATGACTGGTCATAGGCTTATAAATATGCATAGAAGTTTGTTCTAGAACAGAAAAACAGTTGGAAACGACAAAGAAAAGGGGATTTTTAGTAGTGGTATGTTATTGTCACAGTTTCAGTTGCTCCGCTGAATAGGTTGTGATTGCCTACTCTGATTTCTATGTTTGAAGACGGCAAGAGTGGAAAAACTGCTGTTCCGCCTGACCCAACACCTATTTCGCCATCATAATTGACCCCATGCGAAGAGTAGATTACTCGAACACGAGTATCGCTAGCTGATGATGTTTGAACCCAAACTGAAACGTATCCCGCATAACTTGCGGAACATGTCCAATAGGTGTAAGAGTATGCTGGTTGACTTACGGTTTGGTCATTGACCCAAATCATAGATTTCGCTAGGTTTGCTATATCAGTAATGTCATTCACTTGATTTTGAAGGTTTGTTATTTGGGAATTTAGCGAATTGATTTGAGCGTTTAGATAATCTATCAGAGTTTCGTTTCCATCTAACCATGCTTGAAGTTGATTCTTTTGACTTGTGAGTATCTGTATTAGGGAATCTTTAGTTGCGATAGTGTTGTCTTTTCCGATTATTATTGGGCCTACTAGACCGACTGCTACAATAATGCATATTATTCCTAACGCAATAGCTACGTTTCTACCTACAACTTTTTTTTCATTCATGTGACTTCCACCTCCTTAGAGGTCATGGTTTTCTTAATTTTCGGTGAAAAAATGAGTAGCCACTTGAACATATAAATCCTAGTGTAAGATAAAACTAGAATAAAGTTCTATGGATGCGGGGGGCCAGATTTGAACTGGCGACATCTGGATTATGAGCCCAGTAAGCTGACCTAGCTGCTTTACCCCGCATCTTTCTTTTTTTGGTTTTCCAAGATTTGCTTCAAGTATTCTTTGCCGTCTCGGAAGAGTTGCAGGGCATCTTTGACGTCTTTGTTCTGCATGATTTTTCGAATTACTAGGCGGTCTGCTAGTAAGCCTGTTATTATTAAGCCTAGCACGGTTCCGCCTGCCCACAGCAACAGCATTATTACTGCTTCTTCAATGGTGATTTTGAGGCTCTCCTTTTTTGGTAAGCATCTAAAATCTTATTCAACTCGTATTCTAAAGCTTTGCTTTTGTGTCTTGCCCTGTGGAAAGGTGGAAGACTGCTTGGCGTGTCCTCATGCAGAGATAAGGCTAGTTCTTCTCCTCCTTTCTTTCTTATGAACAAGTGGAATTGTTGCCGGCGCCATTCTGGACATGGATTTTGGCTACTGCATCGTGTATAGCCTATCAGGTCTAAAGCGTCGTAGAGGTCAGCCTCACTTACTTTAATGTTCCTTCTCATCAGCAACCTTCTCTAATGCCTTGCTTAGTTCTTCGATGAATATGTTGTTTTGCCTGTTTTGTATTGTTTCTCCTATCTCGTTTGCTCTTTTAACAAATTTATTACGTTCAGCGAGTAGCTTTTTGATTTCAGGATCGGTGCTGACTCTTTTTTGGGTGCGTTCGCCAGCTTCATCAATAAGCTTTTTTAAGTTATCCAAGTTCATTAGCTTTCTCCTCAAAGTGTTTGGCAAGAGCATATAGAAAGAGCATGAATAGAGCCGCATGGGGTAACTGTCTTAGTTGCTTCACCATTTTGTCTGAAGCTGTTATTTTTACGATTATCATGTGGCCTTGCGCTCCTTTATGAATAGGCGTGTGTCTACGTCTTTAAGGATTCTGATTATTTTGTCGTCTTTTTTAACATAGGCTCTATTCTTGAACCACACAAGTTTTTTCCACAGTGTATCTTTGTCGGTTCCAAAAATTGCTAAAATCCAATCGAATTCAGGAAACCAACATGGATAAAGTTTCCATGAGAAGGTTTTGTCTTTTTCCATGATTTTTTTGCAGATCTCTTCAAGTTGATCGTGTAGCTCATCCGTTTTAAAGGCGATGCAGCCGACATATTGTTTATGTTTGTGTTTGTCTAGTTCGGGTTCTATTGCTTTTGCCACCTTCTGCACGAGTTCCTCGGCTTTCTCCGTTTCTCCTTTCTGGACAAGTTCGCTTATTTTTTGCACCTCCCTTTTATATGGCTTAAGGATGGCATCCATGTCTATACGTTTTTCCTTGCCATCGTTTTTCTCGTCGAAAACCAGATCAACGTATTCTTCTCGTGGGTTCAATGCCCACTTTTTGAGTGCGTAGTATAGTCTGTATGGTTCGTCCCAGAGTAATGCTCGTAGTTTGAGGTTTTGTTCTATGGTTACTTGTTTGTGGATTTTGATGTGGAAGCCTACGCCTGATGGACTGGTGAACACTTCGATTGGCACATTTGGGAATATGCGTTTAGCTGATAAGTAGGCACGCAATAGGAGAACAGGTGAAGCACGGTCTAGGTCAACGCTTATCATTTTCGTCATCATGTTTAAGTTTCTCCTTTATCTGAGGTGTTTTTAAGAATAGTTCTTGGGCTAATTTCTCTAGTTGTTGTTCTTCGGCTTGAGTTAAACCCTTTTCTTTTGCTACATAATCGTCAATCATTAAAGCGTATTTGAGGGCTACTCGCACGGCTCTTGGATCTAAGCCTTGCATGAAAACTTTTGCTCGGAAGTCTCTGACTAAAAGCAAAGCCGATTTCAAATGTAACTCCCAAAGGTCGCTCATGTTTATTCCTCTGTTGGTGTATATTTTCCTATGCGGAGTAGTTTTTCCAGTTCGTCTTGCGTGAGTAGCCAGAAGGTTGCGGGCACGATGGCGTAGTCTTCTCTTCTTGCTTGATTGTAATCGTAGTCATATACTTCAAACCTTAGTGTTTGTCCTTCTTTGGCTTCGGTTTTTGGTGGTGCGTTGACTGTTTTTCCTTGTTCTAGGCGTTTGTGCCATTGGACACCCCATTCCCATCTGGATTCGCCTGCGGTTTTGGTGCCTTCGTATGGTGGTTTCTCCATGCCTGACGTTAAAAGTGGCACAGCGTAGCCTACTTTGGCGACCCATTCTCGCAAGAGTTTGTTTGCTAGGGCTTTTACTTTTTCTTGGACTGTTTCGGTTATGTGGCATTGTCCTTCCATGTGGGCTTCTAGGTGGCGTTCTGCTCCTGGAAGTGTGTAGGCGTAGTAGATGACGTAGACGAATTGTTTCCATAAGGCTGGGAGTTCGGCAATGATTTCTTTTATCCAGTAGCGGATTCGGCTTATGCGTCTTCGTTTTGCTGCTATCCAGCCTGTCATGGTGCGGTGTGGCGTTGGGAATCTTATGTGCCATGCTCTTTCTCGGGCTATGCGTTCTGTTTCTTTTTCTTCCATGAGCAACACGGCTAGGCTGTCTTCGACTGTGTTGATGTTTTTGCGTATGACTTCTGCTCTGCGGGTTTGGTCTTCTGTTGCTAGGTGAGGCAATGTGTCTCGGACTTCTCTTTTCCATGCCCGCAGTTCGGTTAGCCATAGGCGTGTGAGCCAGCTTCTTCGGCGTTCCTTATACCAGTGGAGCCAGTATGTCCAGATGCCAGACAGTGTTGGGCGTTCTCGTAGCATCCGTTCAAAATATGCTATGCGCTCTTCGCTGTAACTGATTTGTCGCCTCGCCTCTGCCTCAGCCATGAGAATCTCTCTAGACTAACTTATAATTCGGTTTTGCCCTTCTCTTTGAGTTCTTTAAGGCGTTGCTCTGTCTGTCTCCTTTCTGTTAGTCTCTTGAGGGCTTTCTTGCAAGCTGTGCAGTTGTCGGGGCTATCATCGTTGCCCTGTTCTTTTGGTCCATGATAGAAACCGTATTTGTTGCAGAGACTCATGCCATTCTTTAGGAAATAGTGTGCCTTGTTGCTTCTTGTTGGAAAGCCCCAACCCTCTTCGCTCATTCAGTCCACTACCTTTTTTTAATCTTTTTTAGGCATTCCACGCTCATCATACTTAGGAGAAAAACCAGAAGGAATCTCTATGTCTTCCAGTGGTTTTTCGGCTTTTTCTATGGTGATTTCAAATATTTCGTCAATTTCTCCGCTTAGGATTTCGTCTGCTAGGGCTTCTAGAATCATGTCTTGTGTTGGCTTTTTGGCGTATTTGCTTATCCAAGGCTTCTTCATTTTAACGGTTGCTTTGTATCTTGGCTTTTCAAGTTGCTCTTCGATGGAGTGCAAGATTTTTGTTATTCTTTCTTCAGCCCTCATTTTGTCGTCTCCTTTTCTTTTGGCGATTTCTTTTCACTTTGACTTATCTTTCTGTCTGTCTCCTTTAAAAAATGGTATGGAAGTGTCTTCTATAAGAAAAATCTTTATTGCATGAGTGCTTAATTGTTTGTTTGGTGTTTGGTTTGGCTGATCCGCCGAGTCCGACTTTGGAGGCTGTTCATGCTGGGGCGACTGTGGGTAAGCGGTTTGAGAGTTGGCTGAAGCGGGCCTGCAAGAATTTTGGTAAGCTTTTAGAGTTGAAGGCTGTTGTGGACCACAGTTTGCGTAGGGAACGCCTCGAGGAGCTTAAGGGTGACGAGCGGAACGCGTTGCTTGACGCTTTTGAGGAGTACGACAAGCTTGAGGATAGCCTAGCGAAGCTTGTGAAGTCTAAGGCTTACGAGGATTTTAGGAGTTGGAGTTGGAATGAGGATTTGATTAAGTGGGTTGGGCAGCAGCGGGTTTCAGTTGGCTACTGTGGATCTCGGGAGCGGGGAAAGCAGTATCTTCTCATGGATATCCCTTTGGAGTCTGATTTGCCTTATGAGAAGAAAGTTGCGGATTTGCTTGAGCTTTATCGTGTTTCTGTTTACTTGCGTGTTCCGACGCAGGAAGAGGCGGAGCGGAGTCTTCTTGAGTTTTTGGGGTGGGTTAAAGAGTGGCCTCGAGAGCGGTTGGTGTGGGCTGTCACTAACTTGTATCCGCTGAAGGATGAAACGGGCGGTTTCTGGAGTGTCGCCACGAAGGTTCTGGCGCTTGAGACTTTGAAGGAGGGTTGGGATGATTTCTTAAGCGATTGGCATTCTACGGTGCAAGGTGAACTAAAGAAGATGCCTCAGTTTGAGGTTTTAAAGACGGTTTTATTATCTGAGTGGGAAGCTGGAAACTACGTGAGAGACGTTGTAGATGAAGTTAAGAAAGAGTTAGTTGAGAAATACGCTGAAAGAGTTGCGGACCCAGACGATGTTAAAAGCGAGTTTTTGGCGAGGGCTAAAGAGGTCTTTTTGCAAAGAGTGACGCCAGAAAGCAAAATCATAGAGGCCTACGAAGAAGTTAAAAGCCTTGTGCCTGCCGAGAAGCTTGAGCTTACAAAGGCAGGGTTAGCTAAGGCTATTCGCTGGGCTTTTCTGCATCCAGAAATGAGTCTTGACGCTTTCGCTTCAGCTCATGTCTTTCCTTTCACAACTGAAGAGGCGAGAGCAATAGCATCGAAAATAATGGAGAAGGTTGCCAAGAAACCCCCACCACCGCCAGTTGTGGCACCACCAGCGATTGAAGTTATTTCAATAGGAAGCGATTATGTCCATGATAGCCTTGTGGCTGAAGGTTGGAAGCCCATAATCAGCATACCTCGACTTGAAGAAGCATTAAAAGCGCCTGGCACTGGGGGACATAGCACGCCTGAATTAGCCTTGGAAGCAACGAAAAAGCAGTATTCTCCTGATCTTTACGACTTTAAAGTTGTGAAGCATTATGCCCTTCATAGTGAGTTTCCGTTCACTGTTTTTGTAAGGGAGAAAAAGCTATTGCCTAAAGTTGAGAAGCCAGCGGTGAAAAGCTATGCCGAGTTAGAAGCTGAGTTTAAGGGTAAAGACGCTGTTGATGCCTTGGCAAGCTACGTTACCAACTATTATGGGTTGAGGCGAGACTATCTTCTTGAGGATTTGAACACTTACTTGAGAAGTTTGAAGACTAGGCTGACGGATGAGGATTTGCAGCGGTTCTACCGTGTGTATCCTGGCTTGAAAGAAAGCTTCGTTGCGATAGCAAGTTTGATTAGCTGGATTCCGCCACCACCTAAAGACTTGGAGAAGATTGCTGAAGAAGCTTTGAGGGAGCTGGAGGGATTGTAGATGGCTGATTGGAAGACGCTTTGGGAACGCTACGCCGAGTTGCCTATTGAAACGAGAATCAAGCTTATGCAGGCGTTCAGAAGCAAAAGCGAGGATGAGCTCAGAGACCTTTTCAAGAGGGAGCCGTTTGCTGCGATGCTGTTTGGAAAGTTGCGAGACGACGAAGTAAGAGGGCTACTTGGACCAAGAAAGCCTGTCCCTATGCCTGCACCGCCTCTGCCTAAGCCTGTCGTGCCCGAAGTGAAGAAAGAAACTGTTGAGGCGCTGGTTGACCGTGAAATTCGCAGTTACAGTCTAGTTCATCCACAGACGGAAGAGTTTTTGAAGGTTCACAGAAACGAAGTTTTGGCTGAGGCTTTGCGACGGGTTCCTGCAAGGGTGAAGCGGGACTTTGAAGAGGCTAGGAGCAGGGGCGTAAGCTATATTGAGGATGATGCTTTTCGGAGTGCAAGCCATGAAGCGTTGCTTGTTGTGAGCGAGTTCGGCGAGAAGGCTAAGGTTGCTCTGCCACCTAAGCCTGCCGAGTTGCCGACAGACAAGATTGAAGCTTTAAGAACCGTTGTAAAGGTTAAGGCTGACGATTTGGGGTTGGAGTGGTCAGACGAGGTTTGGAGTCGGTTTTGGCATGAGTATGAGGCTAGGGCTAGGGAATTGTGGGCTACAAAAGGCGTAACATACCTTGAAGAAGAAGTTGAAAATGTCTTGAAGGCTGTGGCTGCTCCTATAACTCCGCCCAAACTGAGAAAAGAGCGTGTCAGACCGCCAAAGGTAGAAGTTCCTGTAGAGGCGCCAGCCGAGGTTTTTGTAGCACCAGTCACAATTCCTAGAGTGTCGATTAGCAAGCTTCCATTTCCAAGAGCCCCAAGCACAGAGGAACAGGCTATTCTCTGGGATGCTTTCAGATATGAAATGGCTAGGCTTGGACAAGACCCTTATAGATGGCGAGACAACTTTATGATGCATGTGTTAAATAGACCCTATCCTGATTGGGCGACGGTTCTTAAAAACTTCAATGACTTTGTAGAAGCGATAAGAACTGAGAAACCGTTTAGGCTTTTGCCTCTTGTCACCTTGCCTATGCCATGGCGAGAAGAAGAGGAACAGCGTAAGTACGATGCGATTCTACACTTTATTGCCACGAAGCTTTATCCATCAATGGATGAGCTACTTCATGGACTTTACACTTATGGAGTGGAAGTAACAGAAGACGACATTAAAAAAGCAGTTAAGAAGGGGTTTGCTGAAAAAAACGTTTGGTTCTCATCAGTCAGCAAAGAAGCCCTAGAAAGCCTCGTAGGAGAAAAATTGTAAGCCTCTCTCGAGGTCTAATAAAAAAAGAAAGGGAGTTTATTCAGCTCTTCCCGCTGCGCCCATTGTGTAGACTTTGCCATACAGTGGAGATCCTGGTCTTGCACGGCTCTTCTTGTGGAACACGCCTGTCTTCAATCCAGCGGCTTTGACGGCTGTCTTGACTATCACGTTTCTCTCTGGTCTGCTAGCGATGCCTAAAGTCTTGTGAGCTGCTGTAGTGAAAGCGCTCTTTACTTCGACACGCCCTGCGCCTGGAGCACGCCTACTGCGGACAAAAATGGTCAAATGCTTAAGCCATTCAGCTTGTTGCAAGCTAAATCTTGGCAGCAGTCGCCATTATTAAATTTCCGCCCGGCAGAGGGGTGACAGCGGCTAATATTGCTGGGCTTACTCTGGCCCATTTCGCTGGCATATTTTACACCTTTCGGATTCATTTAAGGCTTATCTTAAAATTAAGGTTGTCGTAAACTTTTTATTGCTTTGTCTACCTACTGTAAACTCATGTCTAAGGTTCACAGGGTTAAGGATCCGAAGAGGGTGATTAAGCGTTATAGGACTATTCCTTATGATGAGTTGGCTGAGATTTTGAGGAAGGGTGATGAGGCGTTTTTTGAGGATTCTAGTGAGCAACCGTTGAAGCGTCAGACTGTGTGGAAGGCTGCGAGGCGGTTGAGTGAGCTTGTTGGGAAGCGGGTTGTGGCTGAGCGGGCTTTGTTGCGGGTTCAAGATGGAGAAGCTATTGAGGGCTACGCCTTTTCCTTAGCGGAAATCAGATACCAGAAAAATGGAACGTGAGAAAAATGAAGAAATCTGAGAAAATCCGAGAAAGATGGGAAGCCTGGCTAAAGACACATAAGCGTTGCCCAGAATGCGGAGGTCGTAGATATATTCCAACGATACCTGCTGGAAAGATGCCCTGTCCAACATGTAACGAAACTGGATGGATTAAGAGAGAGAAGAACAAAACAACTAAAGAAGTAAAAATGAGGGACAAAACTTAGGTTGTTTTCTTTTGTTTTCGTGTGATGTCTAGGCTTGTCAGTTGTTCGAAGAGCTGAGCGATTTCTGTGCCTGACAAGTATTTGCGTTTCGGTTGTTGCTTGCTCATATCTCATTCCTCCCTCACTCTCTCGTTCTTCCCCATTCGCTCATTATTCCATATTCAACGTTTTTATCTGACAGCGCTTTAAGTTCCTTTTGCAGTCGAAGTATTTCATTCTCCGAAACAATTTTTGGGTCTATCGCAAATATTAAGTATAAAACTATTTTTCTAGGATGCTGTTTCCTCAGAAAGTCAGGCAACCTTTCTAATTCTTTAGCTACCTCTTCAGATATCGGAATTATTTTCACTCCAGGTTTGCGCTTGCGAATTTCTTCCATGTGCAGAGCATCAACATGTGACGGATACTCTTCTATCGGCACCTCTTTTCCGCAGAATGGACATTTAACCATGTTTTTCACCTTTATGCTGATGTTCTTATTCGGGCTAGTGCTGCCTCGTAGTCTTGTCTTAGGCTTTGGGCTTCTGGGCTTCTTAGTCCTTCGAGGCATTGGTAGAGCATTTTCATGAAGATTACTGTGTGCAGTCCTAGTGTGGTTTTGGTTTTGTCGAACCATTTGTTCCAGTCTTGTTTTCCGAGGAACACGTCGGTTAGTTCTCGGCGGAATTGTTCTCTGACGTTTAGGGCTCTGAGTTTTCCTGTTTGGTCTAGTCCTTCGAGTGGTGTTAGGCGTTCGGCTACTCGGTTTATGAAGGTTTGCATGTCTGGTTCTATGGCTGGCGGTAGTGCGGGTCGTGTTTGTTTGTAGGCTTCTTCTATGTTTTGGGTTTGCTCCATTATTGGTCCAACCAAGTTCATGCTTCTGAGAAATTGAATCCAATATGACTGTGAAAGGTCGGGTATCGGTGTTTTTTTAGGCATAGGTGCCGCCTGTGAGATAGCCCTGAATCATCCGCTCATAAAAGGGGATTAGGGGTTCTATGTTGAAGCCTGCTTGGTCGAGTATGGCTAGTGTGGTGAGGATGTCAGTTGTTTTTTTGAGGGTGTTTTTCAAGCGCACCATTGGGTCTGTTTCTCCTTGTAAGTATTGTAGCTGTTGTCTTAGCAGTTTGTTTTCTTCGGCTGTTTCTTCGTATTTATCTGTTTTTTCTAGAGCCTTGATTATTTCTTGGTGGATGGGTGTTTGGCGTATGTCGTCTATGGTTAAGCCTTTTTTGACAGCGTAGTTTGCGTATGCTTGCCACACGGCTTTTCCAAGTATGATGTATTGTTGGCTTTGGGTTGCGGCCTCTTCTGCTATTTGACCTTCGACTGTGTCCACAACAGTTTTGTGGGCGATTTCTTCGGGTTCCATTTCTTTTGTGCTCAAATAGTATTTTTCGATTTGTTTGAAGGGCGTTATGAAGTAGGGTTCGCCTTCTTCGCTGAATGCTAGTAAGCCTTTCTCTATCATTTTGGAGACTTTGTTGATTTCTTTGCCACTTACTTTAAGGGCATGGGAGATGACTGGCGCTAAGCCCTGCTCTCCTTTGCGTTCTTTCAGCATTCGTGCAATTTCTAACGCTTTCTCTTCAGTCAACATTTCTGGTCATCCTTAACCCATATCCTATATATAGGGTTTTGAAGGTATTTTAGCTTTTTAGTTTCAAAAAAAGGGGGAAAGGGATTGTGCAGTAGAGGTTTTCAGTGAAATAGGCTTATCACGGCTACGATGAAGCCTACAACGCCTAAAGCGCCGAGAAACGCAAGCACCTTGTCGTGGGTGTGTAGCTTGGAGTGTTCTTGGTCATGTGCTAGAAGCCTGTCTTCGTGTTTGTCAAACAGGTTTTTCATCAGTCCACCTGGAGTTGGGGCTGCTTCAAACTCGCGTGAAGGCCCAGCTATTGGGGCGGAAACAGCGCCAGGTGCTTCCTCTTCTGGCATCCTCACTTCTTTGCTTGCGCTCTGCACCGTGCCAAAATCTTGTAGTGTGTTGTCTTCTTTGGCTATGAATTTGGTTATGACTCTGCCAGCTCTTTTGCTCAGTTCCGCGGCTGGGTAGCGTGGTTCCGCGTTGATTTCGTGGAGGAGAACATCTTTTCCTTTTCCCTGGTCAACGAGCAACACGTGGTCGTGGACTATGGTGCTTACCGTGTGGAACCCTTCATACTCGTCTGCTTCTTTTTTGGGCATTTATTTTTCACCTTTTCTTCAGAAACCTTTGTCGGCCGAACTTGACGATTTGATATTCCGTTCCTTCAATGAGGGTTGCTGCTATGCCTATGAGGGCGCCCCACTGTAAGCCTGTGACAGCAGTGTAGCCGAGAGCCTCGAAAAGCGCGGTTAAAGGTATGAAATGGTAGCCGAACTGTATGCATAACTGCTTCAGCGTTAAAGGAAATTCCGCCTTGATGCGCCCTACATCCTGTAGAATGGTGTCTATCTCTGCTACTTGTTCAACCATATTCGGTCAACCAAGCCTTTGCATAAGATATATCTGGATATATTAATGTTTCGAGGCGATTAGCCAGATGGAAACGTCCTCTTCAATGTTTTCATTGCAGAATACAGTAGAATTACGAATATTACTATGATTCCATAGAAACTAACGAAATTTAGAAAGAACAGTGTATCATACGCTTCTCCAATAGTCGTGCGCCAAATCCAACATTGAAAATAGTCATCAGCATATCTGCCTATTGGGTGGCTCCATCCGCTACTCCACACGGGGGGACACGCAATCAAGTCCAACTGCCACATTGAAAAAATGTGGACTATTGTGAAGCTAGCGATTAGGAAAACAAGGAATGCTAGAGCTTTGGGTTTAGCTTTATACAGAAGTTTCAGTGTTTTAAGCATGTTTGAGCACACTCCAAACTTGATAATAGGCTAGAATGAAGCCCATTACTAGAATTATTGAGCCTATGTAACCCCCTTGTGGGCTAAGCACTTCTTGATAGCCTCCAACCTGCAAAAGCGCATGGCAATAATCGTGTAGAAGAATGCCTAGTCCAACAAAGAATGTTGCCACCGAAATTGGGAAGGCTTTAGTTAGTTTCCACCCTACTTTTTGTCCGAAGATTCGTATGGCAAACCGTCTAAAGGTGCAATCGGAAGTTGGAGGCATATCTTCGGTATAGCAAACAAGAATATCTCTGTCGTTTGTTAGACAGGCGGCAGCTAAAGCCCTTCCAGTCTGCACCAGCTTGTCAATGAGTTTTGTGGCTAGTTCCTTCGTCATCTGCAAACAGTCTTTCCATGCGTAGCCGTCCACTCTGCGTTTTATCCCGTTGTTTACGAACTCTTGGAATTCTTCTTTTGCGTCTGTTGTGAAGTAGAAGATGTCTTTGTAGCCCCAGTAGGCTTTTGCCTTTCTTTTCCAAGCTTCAACGCCTAAAGTTTTGGCGCTGGAGCAGTTGTCGCAGTAGCATTCTCTCCCCGCCAACAAATCTACATTGTTAAGGTCTACAACTGCTCTTTCATCGTTTCCTATCCAACTTGTTTCGTTGCCGTGGTCGTAGTGAGCCACGTTTGCGTCTGGATTCTCCTTTAAGACAGCTTCAACTTTCTCTCTGACAGCTTTTTGAACAGCTAAGTCAATAGTGACTTCGCCTTTAGCGTCTAAGTAGTCTATGGCGTCCTGTGCCTCTTCAAACGTTATTTCTGTAACTTCCTCGAATTTGGGGCGGATAAAAACCCACTTACTACTCAATGCCCTTTCCTCGTGAGAATGTCAATGCTCAAGTTGTAAACTAAGTCTATGACTGTTGTGCGGAACTTCTTGTCGCTATCCAGCTTTTGAAGGAAAGCCTGTTTTGTTAACACTTCTCTGTCCATTATGAATTTCCAGCCGTCGTTTTGCTTGGAAACGTGGTTTTTAATCGCTTTTACAACTTCTTTTTCCTTCAAACTCTTCAACCTCTCAAAGACTTTTCCGTATATTTGCCTATGTAGAATCCGCCGATCACGCTGAATACGGCTGTGCCAATCCAGATGAACAAGTCCCTTATTTGTTCAGGGCTAAGTTTGTCTGTGACTCCGAGTACAGTGATGCAGACTAGGAACACGATGGCTATAAAGTAGAGCCAGTCTTGCTTATCCATGTTTTAATCTCTCCAGAGGTCCACCTAAACAAGTTATTGTGGTAGAATTGTTTTAAAGGTTTGCTGTGTGCTGTTGCCTTTAGAATCCGAATAGGAGTCTTAAAGCTTGGTAGAATCCCCAGATGCCGCCGATGACTACGCCTGTGCCTCCCAGCATCAACACGAAGTCTTTAACTTCTTCTTTCCAACCTTTCGCTTCACTCATTGGTTTCACTCAAACTTAGTTAAGCCTAGAAGCAAATAAGACTTTTGCCTATTTGCTCAAAATTTTGCCCCTCTTTAGATAAACTTTATTCTATTTTGAAATTATTTTGACGCCTCTCTGGTTAAGCCTTCGCAACTCTTGATAGATTTCTTCCAAACGCTTTTCATCAATCTTTGTATACTGGTTTCGTTTTGCTCTAAATCCGATTCTTCCCATAATGTTTAAGGCTTCGAGCAACAGTTCAGCATGTCTACGTTTCACAAGAAGGAAAGGGATAACATTAGGTAAGATGTAACGGAGACCATTGGAACTAAGGCGATATTGTTTCTGAGGTTTTCTTCCTCTCTGCATAATAAAATCATTGATGCAACCACCTTTACATATCTCTTTGATTTGCTCAAGCAGAACGGGAGTCGTGGAACTGCACCTAAGAAATGGATGCCACGCAAAACCTCGCCTAGTTGAGCCGTATCCTGGAACTTTCAGGAAGGACAAACTGCATTCGGTATCAATAGCACAAGCAAGCCAAATCCATTTTTCTCGTTCTGTTTCAAAGTTAATCATCAAGCCACCTAATAAAATAGGGGCTTACTTGCTTATTAACTTGAAGTCGTCAAGCCATAAAAGACATATGGACATGTAAGTTGGGGGGCGAATATAACACTCATGGACGATTCTAAACGCTACAGTAGTATTTGCAGGTAAAGGAACTACAAGTCGCATCCATTTGGATTCTGGGAAATAGTTTTCAAGGACACTATCTCCCAGTCTGCCTATATAGAGGAGTGTCGTATCTGTATTCTTAATTATTAGATTTTTGTTATAATTGGGATATGCAGGATAACTTGGGTCTCTGGGATAAGTTCTGATATTCGCTATTGCGTATACCGTGGTCCTGTTAGGCGTGGTGAAACTTTTGTATAGCCTTGCTCTAACAAGTTGGTCGGAACTGGAGCTAGATTGGTGCATTCGGCAACTATAAGGTGTAGATAAAACATAGTCGGTCACTACTCCAATAGCGAGAGAGCCTGAATTATTAAGTTCATTTGCTACAGCCCATCCTTGCACTGTTCCATCGTCAAAATTGTTTAGCACATCTACGGTGAAGGCTGCGTCTGCACTATTTATCCAATGAACCGTTACGATGCGCTCATAAGTCCATTTTAGGTTTGAGTAGCCACTGTCCGTGTAGGCTTTAAGCGTAAGTGTTATGTTTTCTTCCATTTCGCCGTTTGGCAGGTCGCTTGCGCTTGGTTTGGCTCTTGAAGCAAACTCGTCTAAGTTTTGATAAGCGTTTGCTCCGCTTGCCAACAAACCCAAATTGACTGTGCCGAAAGTGTAGCCTGTTCCGCTTCCTGTGATTTGAAAGTATAAGTCTACATCATCATGGTTGAAGTAGCGTATTGTTAACCCTAGTTTTACCGTGCTTGGAAGATTCACTATGTCACGGTATATAGTGCGTTTAGGCTCTGACGCTGGTGGCTCAACATCTGAAAGCCTCAACTCTATACTCATTTAAATCACCTACCTATTATCATAGTATCCGCCTTGTATCTCTCCTAATGCGCCTGTTCCGCTTGGGTCTCGCACTTCAATCGGTATGGTTTCGCCCCATTCTCTGTTGTCGTATCCGCTGTGTCCTGGGTCTTCCATCCATATTGCGCCTACCAAGTTGTCGTAGTTGAATGCTGGCGGGTCTAGAGGAGGTTTTTTTTGACTGGCAGTTCCGTGATGTATAAGTCCGATTCGTTTAGACAATTAGACTTCTTCTCCAACTAATTCTGCGTGCAGGTCGCCTGCTACTCCGCCTGTTGGGTATTTGCCTTCAACACGCAACACTTTTGAGCCGTCGCCTACGCAGACTTTTTCGCCCTTTGAAAACCAGTCTGTCACTGGGACTTTGCCTGAAATTTTGTATTCGATGCTTATGTCTGTGCCTACTGGAAACACTATTTTGGCTACGGCATCTTGGTCGCATGACAAGGCGATTTTTGTCACATGGAAGACTTTGCCGTTTGGGATTGTGCGGGTGCAGTCGCCTACCACTGCGAAGGTTGCGCCTGTCGTTACTGAGCCTCTTAACACTTTTTCGCCTTTTGGGCGAGGAACGACTTCAGCTTGCATGTGTAAAGGCATTTCAATTCACCTATGTAGGTCTTACGAGGCGTGGGTTCCAGATGATTCTTATGATGGCTTTGCCTGATGCTGCTTCGTTGGTGACGTATATTTCTTCTATTTCGAACTGGTCTTCATATGAGCCTTTTTCAGCCGGGGTTTCGTCGTTGCTTGCGCTGTTTAAGCGGTATGTGAAGGCTGAGTCGGCTCGTATTATTGTCATTGTGTCAGCTACTATGCCTAAGCGTCTTATGCCTAATGCTTCGTTGGTTCTGGCTGTGGACAAGTCTAACTCGAAGTTTCTGTATTGGCGGTCTTTGACTTCTTGGGTTAGCGTTGGTGTTATGCGAACTCTCGCCGGGATTTCTGGTGCTGGCGGAATCAGCTCTTCCAGTTGTTGAGCATTTTTGGTTGAGAAAAAGGTTGGCGGCTCTGGCTTGAACGGTTCTTCCACTGGCTTCTCGTATTGGACTATGGGCGTGCGGATTGCCCGCTGAAGCCCTTCGCTTTCTGGCATTGGTTACCCGACTCTTCTGCGTTCCGCTCTTATTTTTGCTAGTTCTTTTAGAGCCTGCTGTTCGTATGCGCCTAAGCCAGCTATTGAAGAACCCGCTCGAACAAATTGAGCCTGGCCATTCGCAAAAACGTGCAAGAAATCGCCTTCTGGTTTTCCTGGATAACCTACGACTTCGTATTCTACGATGACAAAGTAGTACTGTTGTGTGGCAGCTTGTTTGATTCTTAGGTATTGACTGTCGTCGTAGCTCCATCTGTCTAGTTCTATTGGCTGGTCTACAGGGGCTATGACGCTTGTTATGGCTTCGTCCACGTCTTTACTTAAAAGGGGTTGCGTCAGCCACCACAAGTATGTGGATTGGTCTGCGCCAAGACCTAGATATTGCAGGTGAACTATTCTGTTCTTTTTCAAGTTGCCATGCAACGACTCGAAGCTTGTGTCTGTTCCAATCACTAGGTCGTAGAGGCTTGTTTTGGCTCCTGAAACTTCGACTTTCTTACGGTTGTTTCTCACAGTGACAACTTGCAGATAGCCCGTATCAAAGTCTGGACCCGTATGTATGATGTGCCCTGCCTTCAAAACAGGGAGCCTGGTCGCGTAAATTACCATCGGTTTAAAACTCGTTTTTCATTCCTCCTCTTGTTCTTGTTCTTGAGGTATGATTTGTGTGTTTTTTGATTTAAGACTTTCTATGCTGAAATGACAGGATATATGCCGCTTTGTGTTACGAGAAAGTTTGCTGTGATTGTGGTTGGTTTTGTAATGTTGATTTCTGTTATTGTATTGTGCGAAACTGCGTAGCCATTTATAGTCCAACCGTAGAATCCGTAGGTTAGAACGAGGTCTGGGCTTTTTGGGACGGCTGCGAACGTGTGTTTGCCTTTTGTTAGGGTTATGGTTTTTGGCGTGGCGACCAAGTCTTTGCCGTCTACTAGGATTATTGTTCGTATTGGTTTTGACGTTAAGGCGACTTGGACGGTTGGTTTGGCTGCGACTCTGCTGATGAGGTAGGCTAAGCCCGCTAGACCTGCGATTCCTCCTACAACTGCAACTGCTTTCTTGTTCAAACTCATCAACCACACTAAAATAGGCGGTTCTTCTTTAAAGAGTTTTGTTATAGAAGATTCTTCCATAAAAGTTTAAATGTTGAAGCAACCCTCTCTTTATAATGGAGGTAACCTCTGTGAATAAGAAATCGCTGCTGTTGAAACTGTTGCCTGTTGCCGTGGTCTTGGGTTCGTTGTTTGTGTCCTATTGGGCGCCGTGGATTCCCTGTTTCTAGGTGACTGCCATGGACAGCTTTCTTATTCCTCTTTTTTCTGCTTTACTATCGGTCATATTTTATCCGTTTCTCATGCTTTACCTTGCCCTACTCATGGATGCAGGCATATTTACGTGGCCTCTATTTGTGGTAATGCTTAGTCCATACGTTGCTTTGTGGTATTACATTATTAGGGGACGCATGCTTAACTACCTTAAACTTTTACTTGACAGTAGGCCTCATGTGTGGGACATGAAGAAAACTCTCATTGAATATCAAGAACTACTTAAGAACGAGAGGAAAAACAATCGTGACCGTTGAAACTAGGTATTTCCGTAATGATGAGACGCTTCAAACAGCGAATACCACAACCTATGACAACCCTAACGTTTTAAGTGGTGCATTATCAAGGATTGGCATAAAAGTATATGTAGACGCAACCTGTATAAGCGGTGCTAACTGTGTTGCTTTAGCTGCTCCGCCAGTGTATCCGCCTAATCCGGCAGCAGAGAAGGATGGCACTTGGGATTGTCCAGTTCAGTCTAGTGCTGGAATCGTAAAAGTTGAAGTGTACGCTTGCAACACGACTGGTGGTGGCGGAGTCCTGATTCAAACTTTTGTCACTACGGACAGCGTTAAACTAGATGCGGCTACGTGGACTGTTCATTATTGGTGTCAGCGTACTAGTATTGATTCAGATTACACTACAACTTTTATTTATGGCAGTGACGCTTACAACAGCCGGATAACAAACTTCACATGGTCAGTTGTGGTTGCTGCACCTAAAATGGTTGGAGACGGCTTAACATTTGTTCTTGCCTAGACGAGTTCTCCGAAAACCGTGTAGCTTACCGCTGGGCTTGCTTCGTAACTGTAAATGTTGAAAGCCGTGTTTATTGAACCCTTCCACTTTGTCTTTACCAGATTCACTAGGAAGCCTGTTTTGTCGGCTATTTTCTTTTCAAACCGCAGGGTGCCTGTGCCGAAGCGGAAGGCTACGTTGCGGTCGGCTCCGCTGTTGTTCCAGATGTCGATGAGGCTGATTTCAAAGCTTTGAGTTGCCGATGCGGCTTTTATCTCATTGTTGTATTGGCTCGTGGCCTTGCCTGAGTACACGTCGCTTTCTGAGAAGCTTTTTTCTATGTCTGTTACGCTTATGGGGTCGCCGTCTAACAAGATTTTTTTCCATCCGCTCGCAGGGTCTTCTGAAACCTCAGCCACAATGATTGGTTCTTTCTTTTCTTCGGTTATTCTTAGAATTTGTGGGCGCTCGACCTTAGGTTCTAAACTGGGCTTTTCAATTGCTTCTGGATAGAGCCTAAGTTTCTTGAAGGGCAAAGTTAATCCACCAAGAGAGTTTCTAACCTATTTGTTATTTGGTTCCAATTATAGAGTTTTGCCTTTTCTATACCTTTCTGGGCTAGTTTAGCTAGTTCTGAAGGGCGCTGATGTGCCCAGATTATTTTGTCGGCTAGGTCTTCCACGTTTACGAGGGCGACTTTGCCTATGGATAAGTCTAGGTAGTCGCTTATTTCAGCGTAGATGCCACAGTCGCCGACCACTTCTGGGCTTCCGCCGTGATTCACGATTAGCGGGACTACCCCGCTTGCCATCGCCTCTAGGCAAGTTATTCCAAACGCCTCAGTCGAAGGTTGGGCTAGAATGTGGAATTGGTTGTAGAGGCTTGCGATTGCTTTTTGGTTTACTGGAAGGTTGAGGTAGGCTGTCTGGTTTATGTAGGCTGTCGGACTTATTTTTTCAGCGTATTTTTTTAGTTTCGGTTGCCATGGTGCATAGTCGTAGGTGCTTGCCACTAGCAAAAGGCGGGTGTTGAAGCCTCGGTCTAGGCAGAGGCGGTGGGCATCCACGATGCGGGTTAGTTGCTTGCGCCAAACATGGCTTGCTATCGAACCTATCGTGAATTGTCTGGGTTTTGGGGCAGGCTTGAAAACATTTGTGTCTACGCTATGCATTAAGATTTCTGATGGGTAACCGTGTTTTTTTAGGCATTCTTGGCTGTAGCGACTTGGCACTAGGATTTGGTTTGCAGTGGAAAACAGGGGGTCTATGTCCAACGTCATGGGATAGCCTTCTATGGGTGTGTAAAGAACGATTTTTGTGTCTGGAGAATTCTTTTTGATTATTTGAAGGACTGGCGAAAGATTTGTGAGGTAGGCTGGCGACTGGAAAAGCAGGATTATGTCTGGCTTGAAAATTTCGGCATAGTGAAGTATGTGGTCTCCTGAAAAGTAGCTGGCTAAAGTGAAGTTTGTTTCTTGTCTTGGCTCGCCGTAGTAGTGTTGCCCAAGATAGAGAATCTTATAGCCCCTAAGCCTTTTCAAGAGTTCTCGGCTGACGATGCTGAAGCTACTCTGCATGAAAGGTTGTGGTGCTATCCAAACTAGGCGTTTTGTTTTTGCCACTTCGCCGTTTCTGAGAAAAAAGGGTTTGAAGGGCAATTCAACCCTGTTCGCTTCTGATCTTTTGGATTTGCTGCATTATTACGTCGTGCTTGACGAGTTCTATGGCTGTTAAAATGTTGCTTATGTGGGCTTTATGGCTTGTTATCACATCTACGAACCCGTTGTAGACGATTTGGATTTCCTTCGCTTTTTCTTCTCGATATGTCTGTTCAAGGTTTTCTATGATTTTCTCGACGATGCTGGCGGTTTTCTCCTTCGGTTTTTCTACAATCTCAACTTCTTCCTTCGGGGCTCGCGGGGGCAAAACCGTTAAAGGCTCACTTTTCTTTTCTTCAGCCAACGTACCACCACAGCGTTTAGATTACTTAAGTGTGCAGATATAACACTTTCGGCTTACAAGTTTAGCCTGTCTGCACTGCTGTCGAAGTATATGCGCCCCAGCTTTGTCGTCACCACTGCATCGATTGCGGTTAAATTCTGAAGAGCCAAAGCGTCAGCTTCATACTCGCTAAAATTGAGATCAGCCACCAGAGGTCCAAGAGCGTGCTTGTGGTCTGCTCTTACGAACTTGTTGGCTGAGCCTATGGCTGCTGCGCCTCCATCAACTGCTGCTAAGTCGCCTACGAGTGCTTCTGGCACGTCGTGTTTGTGGTCGTATCGGCTGGCGGTTGTTCCTACACCTGCACTTGCGGCGGCAAAGTCAACGTCTACTGGGGCAGTGTCGGATAGGACTGCCACATCGCCTTCGAGCAGAATCTTTTTCCATTTGAGTTCAGGTGGCATGCTTGTACCTATTGTTTACTATGTTTTTTGGCTTAAAAGGTTTTATCCGTCTTCCACGCAGATTTTGGGGCGTTTGTCGACTGTGTTGTAGTAGATGCGGGATTCTATCGTGGCGGGTGGGTCGGCTGACCTTTTGTCAAGTATGACTCTTGTTACTTGATATCCTCTGCTCGGCATGTTTTTCACCTTGTAGCTGTTATGCGAACCGTTGCGGTTTCGCCTACAGTGGCATATAAGGCTACTCGCCAATACTTAGGCTTTTTCGCTTCGAATTCTCTGCCTCTTCCAGGCTCTAGAGTGCAGGCTTGCGGTAGGCTTTGGCTGTTTATCATCACTTTCACGTTGTTCGCCGAGTCTTCCTTGTTTAAAATGTCCAAGTGAAACATTTTGTAGGGATAGAAAAGCAACTGCTTGGTTTCGCCGTTGCTCACTGTAATTTCTTGTTCTTCGTGTATGCCTTCTTCTTGCCAGACTTCCAAAGCCATAGAGTTACCTTCCATATTTTAGTTCTTTTCTGATCTCGCCTATTTCCCTTTCAAGTTTCTCTGTTCCTGTAGGCTCATATCTTGCTGGTTTGAAAAACGCTAGGAAGGCTAAGAAGCCGAAGAAGGACAGTATGCCTATTATGGCTATTAAGGGCGTGTAGTTCGGTTCTTCTTTGATTATGTAGGTTGGTTGGAGTGGGAGTTCTAGGGGTATGCGGGTTGGTTTCTGCTGGAAAGTTCTGTTTACGCTTCTCGCTGTCTGCACATCGAACAGGGGCATTTCTTCTTCGGGAAACAGCGACATGCTCATCGCCAGTATATTAGTGGGAACTCGTTTATAGGATATTTGCCAGCGTTCACTGTGCCTATGATTATGAGGTTGCGGGTGGCTACGATCCAAGGTATTGATGCGGGCACAATCATCAGCGCCAGCGTTAATGTAGGAGATGCCCCTAAGCGTTTTCCAACGCCACTTATCAGCAGTGGGCCGGCGACTGCGAATGCGCCTTCAAACACAGGGTTTACTAAAGGATTTATCTCTGAAGGTTTTATCTCTGGAAGTTCAAGTCGCAACCCTATTTTCGTGGTTGCATAGTCCGCTATGGTTCCAGCGATTCCCAAGCCCACGATTAAAAGTTCTTCTTTCACAGCCGAGCCTCCATATCTCCAAGGGCTACTAGGCTTGAAGCGTCAAAATTTAAGTATTTCGCAGACATCTCGTCGCCTTTTTTTTCAGCCAAGTCACGGTAATACTGGAAGGCTTCTCGTGTGATGGTGACGGCTTGCCCGAAGGTTTTGTCCGTGGCAAGTTGAAGGGCAGGCTGCATGAGGCTAATGAAAAATGGATAAGCTATCATGTCTTTTAGCGGGTTTGAAGTGTGCTCCTCAGAAAGAAAAATAAAAGGCTCACGGTAAGCGGCTACTGCTATGGCTCCAGCGTCTATCAGTCTGAAGGCTAGTTCCTTGCCCGTGTTGCATGTAGCCAAGTAAACGATTCTCCCAGCCATGAAATGTGTGTTGGTGCCGTAGATTTTTAATCCCAGTTCAGGGTCGTAGCCTTTAACGCCTAAGATAACGTGCCCGTTCACTTCAACTCCTTTGGAACCGCCGTGGGAATCCATGATGACTAAGCGTGGGTCGTATTTGTTCAGGGCTTTTTCAAAAGTGGAAAGCGAAGCATTTTTGAGGATTACGACTTGGTGTCCGTTTTCTGCGGGTGTTCGGGCGTAGCGTTTCCAATACGTGTAGCCATAAAACGTGGGGCTATCCGTAGGACTGGTAGCGATTAAGATTGTCGCCATTTTTTCCATCGTTCCTTCGCCATTATGCTTAATTTTTCTTTTACATCAAGTCTTTTAGCTGGATTTGCATCCCCCACCATGTCAGGTCTTTTCTTCCCTTTTTTGCTTTTGGAGAGTCTACTTCTCGTAACTTCAGGTAAAGGCTCCCCCAATCCTCTTCTGACACTCAGCAAACGAGTCAATGTTTCTATGGCTTTTTCCTTCCGTTTTATCAGAAAACCGATTTTGTGAAAGAATAATAGAATACCGTCTTTCCTTCTTATTCTTAACAGGTAACATTGCTTCTTTGTTATTATCGAGTGCCCATCTGGAGCAATGGTTTTCCGTCCAACGCTGTTTTGCTTGCTTACTTTTGATTCAATTCCTATGTATCTTAAAAATCTTTGAGCAATTGAAATTAATTCTAAATTGGAATTTGACAAGCCTACACATTTTTGCAAACGACCATTTTTCTCTTCATGGTATGTCACATAACCCTCAGCATCAAACAAACCTCTAAGAAAATCAACGGAATACGCTTCGGCAATTCTTTCCACCGCTCCTAAACCTTGTTTAAACAAATCATACAAAAATATTGAATGAACTTCTACTCGAAAACCAGTTGCACATTTCTGAATACTCACCGAGCGTTTCAAACAATTATTAATCGCTTTTTGAAAGCCTTCAGCAAAATCTCGGTCTTTGACATCTAGGATAACATATTTTTGTTGCCCCAGACCTTTTCGCCGTTTCTTAATGTAGCCATCGCCCAACATAGCCCCTAGCACATACGCTAACTGGGGACTTGTTGATGTGCAGGCCACACGTTTTAGCCAGCTAGATTTCTTTGATTTGTGGTATGGGCAGTTCTTGTCCAAGGGGTAGTTCGTGTGCGAATGTTATCCCTGTCATTCTTCGTGTGCGAAGGATTATATGGTGCAGAAACATTCCGCCTGCGTATAGGAGTCCGCCTAGTCCGAAGGCTTTTACGTCTTCTCGTTTCTTGTAGTGTCCTATCGCGTAGGTTACTGCGGGGATGCCTAGAACTATCCAGTCGTCTACGGGTGGCAACGGATTGATTGTTTCGATGTAGGGAAACTTTCCGCTCCATTTTGCTGGGTCAGAGTCGAATATCATTTCGAGGACACCGTCTATGGCACCTGTCGTTAATGCTCCGCCGAGTAATGGAAGCACATCTTTCTTTTCCATTTATTGCTCACTTACCTTACTCTTTTGGGCCCCAGCGTTTGGTTACTTGGTAGCCCACGATGGGCAGAACTATTGGAAGAACAAAGAATCCGACTACCATGCCAGCTAGAAAGCTTGTGACACTAGGATCTGGCGACAGCTTCCGCATTTTGCTTCCATAGAAACGGACAAGTCTATCGGTTGGCTCATAAAGTATCGGCATCTACTTTTTCCTCCGCTTCTGATATAGGTCCTCAGCTTTTTTTAAGGCTTGCCCTGTCGGAGTGCCTAGTTCTATTTCGTGCTTTGCCTCTTCTTCGGTCATTTGCTTTGAAAATGTTGAAATTTTGCGTTTTCCCATTCTCTCACTTCTTGCGTAATATTATTGCCAAAGGTATTAATACGCCTGCTGCTGCGATTATGAGCCAGAACACCATAGGAAAGCCGAACGGACCAGGCGCTAAGAGTGGATTAGCTATTTGGGCGACAACCCACATCTTCACGATTGTAGCAACCAGCCCTAGTGCTGCTGGAACAATTGCGGCGATAGCAACCCATACTATAGGCAGTATGAACGAAGGCAATATTTTAACGGTGACGCATCCGCCTTTCTGGTGAACGTTAACGTTGACGAGTTCCAGTCCTTTTGCGTTCCAGTCGTATTGCACAAGTTTTTCTCTAACCAGATTTGGATTTATGGCGTTTCTTGTTTCGAAACAGATTTTTACTGTGTCGCCATGTTGAGGCGTAGCGTATGATTCGTAGAGCAGAGGCATTTTTATTCCTTCGGTTTTCTGGCTAGTTCAATAATTTTAGGAAGGACTACGCCAATGCAGACTATGGCGCCTACGCCTATCATTCCCCATTTCACGTAGCCCCACCATTCAGGAGGTGGAGGCTTTATATCTACATCGGGAGGCTTTCCTTCAAAGTCTATGACTATGGCACAACTGAAGTTTCTGACCTGAACCCACGTGGGCCAGCCCCATGATTTCGCTACCTCGCAGGTAACTGTGTTTTCTCCATTTTGGACCATGTAGGTTATGTCATAGTCGAAGCTGAAGCCTTTGTGGCACTCGCCTATGCAGACATCACCTAAGACTTCTCCATCTACGGCTCCGTTGACAATGAAAGAAACTCTGCCTCTTACTGGTATAAGCAAATTGGCACCACCTACAACTAGGTCGCCTGCCACTCTAAGGTAGGCGGCGACAACTTTCGTGTATTTTGGGTCCCAAGTTATTGTTCCTTTTCCAATGGTGCTTCCTTCTGGCAGTGTTGATGGGAAAGGTATTGCGTAGGTTTTTCGTGTTATTTGAGGGCTTAGCCTAACTGTTGAAAAACATTTTGGATACATGACAGTTTCGTATAGTATGGGCATTTTTATCGCCTCGGTTTGGTTAGGAAGTAGACAAGCGCCACTAGGGCGAAACCACCGCCTATGCCTGCTGGGATTATCCAGTATGGCCAGAGGGTTACTTCTTTGAGGGCGCCTGCTTCTGTTATGGTTACTGTGCCTGTTTTGGGCATGTAGGCTGGATGTGTGACTTTGACGGTGTAGGTGCCTGGGGGGAGAAGTTCGAAGGTGGCTGTTCCTGTTTCGTCTGTTGTTGCCGTGTTTGTGTCAGCTAATATTATGGCGCCTTTTATTGGCTTTTTTAAGATTGCGTCTTTAACTGTTATTGTGAGGGCGGCTGCAACGTTTACTGCTACTGTTGGGCTTGTGCCATAAACGTTCTCATAAAGAAGAGGGAAGGCTTCAGCAAGCCGAACAGCGTTTGGCAAAGCTTTTCGCCACTTTTGATTTGCACCCTTCCAAGTAAGCGTTTCCAGCGTAGTAAGCGTAGAATTCATGTTTGCCCACTGCCATCAACGTGTAGTATTTGTCTGCTCCACAATGGGCTGGCGTTCCATGATCGCTTGTTACGCTTATTGTGACTGTAAAAAGTTTTTCCCATGCTCCACCTGCAACTCTGTGGTAAACGTCTACTGGTTGCTTTTCTGTTGATTCAGGGTAAACGTCTGGGCTTTTGCATGAGTAGCCGTCTGTTTTTTCGTGGAGGGTTATCACTATGGTTATTTTTGTTCCTGTATAAAGTGTTGTGTCTTCTATGCGGGTTTTCCATGCTTCGTCAAAAAGAGCACAGCCTACAACGACTGGTCTTTTGGTTGCTGATACGCCTCTGGTGACGCTTGTTCCGAATACGTTTTCGTAAATAAGAGGGGTACTTTTACTCATTTAGATTTTCTCCTAGTTTTTGGGAGGGCGTAGAGAAAAGGGGTGGCTAGTTTGCCTAGTCGCTTATGAGTTTGACGTCTTCAAGGGTTACAGGCATGACTGCGAAGCCGAGTAGCCATCCTTCTATTGTTGTTGAGCTTGTTGTGCTGTGGCAGTTTATTGTGAAGCTTTCGTCTCCTCTGAACACGTATGGGTCGAGGTTGCCCGCGTATACTCCTTCTTTCTCTTCGAAGAGGTATATGGGTCTGACGAACCAGTCAGCTATGTATTTTGTTTTGTTGCCGCTGTACCATTTGATGTAGTCGAAGGTTGGGTCTTCGTTTATGATGCCGAATGGGAAGATGGCAACGTTGCTTTTGAGCGTGTAGAGCTTGTCCGTTGAGCCTGGAAGGTTGTATAGGCTACGGTCGAGGTGGACGGGTTTGAGGAATTCGATTTTCATGGCGATTCGTTTGGTTGCGGCTATGCGGGCTGCTTCTGCGCGGGCTGCCGCGTAGGCTCGGTCTATGATTGCTTGGTACTTGTCTATAAATTTCTTAGGATAGAAATATGGGGCTGGCATTTCTGCTCACCTAAATCTCCTTTATGAGTTCTTCAGGTGGAATCTCTAAGCCTCCGCGCTCGTATCCGCCGAGGGGCAGTTCCTCTCTGAAGGTGTAGGCTGCGCGTTTGCGTAGTTCGTCTAGGATTAGCATGCTTAAGCCTGTTGCGAACATTGAACCTCCGAAGGCTATGACCGCGTTTTTGTTGTCAGGTGACATGCCTTTGGTTAGGGGATAGTCTTTCCAGACGATTGGCAAGACTCCTGTGAAGAATCCGCCAGCCGTGCCGATGACTCCGCTCCATTTGTATGGAATTTGTTCGCTGATTCTTGCGCCTTTTGATCCGAACTCGATGACTATGGGAACGAAGACGCCTCCCATGGCGCCTCCAACAATTTTAGCACTCATTCAAATTTCACCTTACAAAAAAATAAGTATTTGATTTTGCTTAAATATTTGTGGTATGTTGTTGTATTCTGTTAGCCCTCTAAAGTCTTCCATCTTCTTATTTCAATTTTAAACGAGCCTTCAAAGTGAAAGATTGTATGGTGAATGTTCGGAGTGAACATGCTCATTATTTTGTTTATGTAATCGTTATTCTGTCCGTCTTGACTGTGATGAGTTCTTACGTCATTGAACATTAAGCGTATGATGTGGGCGAAGCGGGTTTCATCGAAGTGCGTGGGGTCTTTACGTTGAAAAATCAGTTTGTGGCTTATTTCCCGTTTTTCTGCGGCGTGTGCCGACTGCGTTGGGTTCCATACATACCATTTGTGTTTTTCCCAGTGGGATTTGCCGTCCGTAGCGATCCAGTAACCTTGTTCCAAGAAGGGAGAAGGACATTCTATGTAGCCTTTTTTTCCGACTCTTTGGATTTCTTGGCATGCTTTCACTGGGTTGTCTACGTGTTCTAAAACATGATTGCAGATTACATAGTCGAATATTTTATCGCGGAAAGGCAGATATTCAACACTGGCGTTGACAAATGGTCGTTCATCAATCTTTAACTCATGCATGCTTCTATGAGACGAGTCTTTGATGTAGAGGTCTAGCAAAACCGTAGCCTTGGAATTCGGATTATTTCCACTACCTATATCGAGCACTTCGTCATTTAAGCGGATGTCGAGAGTTTCAGGATTCATTAGCTTTCGTCTCTCAAAAACAACATTCCGTAACTTTTATTTTCGAAGGGAAAAGGTAAACTCACAATTTTGAGGTTAGGCTTTTTGGAGAGTAGTTCCCTAACTGCGAGGTATTCATCCCCGCCACAGGTGCTTGGGTCTTCTAAGTTGCCGATGTCGTGGATGGCTATGACTCCGCCTTTGCTAAGGTATTGGATAACTGATGTAGTCCACCATTTTCCAAACTCGTAGTTGTGGTGTCCGTCCATAAATAGAAAATCTGCGTAACCTACCTTTCTCAGAGTTTTTCCCATCGTGTCTTTCCATGAGTCAGGCATGGTTGAGTATTTCTCGATTCCGCCGATCATACCGAAAGCACAAGAAAGGCTTGGGGTAGCGTCGCCTTCGATAAATTCGCATATATCACGAAAGTCTTTGGAAAGCTCTCGGGCATAAATTATGTGATCGTGAAGAATGTCGAATGAATACAAGTAGCCCACTCCGTTATTTTTTAGTGCGTGCAAGATCCACTGGCTACTCCAACCGTGTCCACAACCACACTCCATTACAATCTTCGGTTTATGCGCCCGCACCATTGCGTATAGAGCCATTGATTGGCCAAGTGTCAAGCCTACCCAAAGCTTTTTGTTCTGCATCTCCTCGGCGATCCTGTTCAGTCGATCTCTCCAAAGGTCGTTTGCCTCATCGAAATACTTTTGTGTGCTAAGTTTCATTTTTCATAATGACTCCGATACCGCTTATCCAGTGGTAGGGTGCCGACAGAAAAACTGCATGGTTTTTGAATAACTGTCTTTGAGAATGTCTTGTTTAAGTGACTCCCAATATTGATAGAGTCCTAGCAGATTGTTGTTCGGCGGTCCTCCTATGTCGTGGAAAGCAATCATGCCACCTTTTCTAACAAGGGGTGAATACTGTTCGTAGTCAATCTTGGGAGAGGGCATCTCATGGTTGGCATCTATGAAGAGAAAGTCTAGAAATTCGCCTTGTAAGATAGTTTTCACTTCGCCTAATGTTTCCTGGGTTCGGCTGTCTTTGTTGAGAACGTATAGCTTCTGCTGGGGTTTCAGCCATTTTTTCCATGTCGCAACTCTTTCGGGTATAAGCACATCGTTATCTATACCGATGATTTTGCCACCATCCTCTGACGCATTTATCCAGAAGATAAGGGAACCCCCAAACTGAACGCCTATCTCAAGGACGTTTTTCGGTTTCAACTTTAAAACGTAGGGATAGAACAGTTCTAGTTCAGCGTAGCTCTGGGATGGGATACGGGGCGGGTCGAAGTCGGTTTTGGTTTTGTTCCAGCATTCATCGAAACTTAGCGTCATTCATCACTTTCCACAGGAAACCGTAGTCCTTGTTCAGAGGGATAGAATCTACAAGTTTGTATCCGCATTCGCCCATAAATCTGATCCAGCCTGCTTTTGTCAAAACGTATGGGTGAAAGTAAGAATCGTCTTCCTCGGGGTATTCGCCAGACCCGCAACTCTCTGCCGTCAGAAGTAAGCCGTCATCTTTTAAAGCATGTTTTATGGCCTCGACGATGGCTTTTTTCCTAGAGATTAGGTTGTGTTGGAGAACGGCTATGGTGTAGGCAAGGTCAAACTCTTTAGTGAATATTTGGTTTATGTTTTGTGCACGTATGCAGTAGAATTTCAAGTTGGGAAATCTTTCTTTGCAAACGTCGATTGCGTATTTTGACTGGTCTACGCCCGTTACTGTGAAACCAGATGATAAGAAAGCGTTTAAGGGAATCCCTAATCCACAGCCTACATCTAACGCCTTCCTTTGTTCTTCAGAGAGGTGTTTTTTAGCGAAGTTAGGCAGAGTCAAATCAGTGGACAATGGCATGTTTATTGCTTGCTTGTGGTTTTCAGTCCATTTTTCAATTTCCTCTGAATCAGTCACCAAGATGCGCCTTCAATGACTTCATTGTATAATTTTATATAATTCTTAGTCATGGCTTTGGCTGACCATCTTCTTGCAACCTCTTCGCGACAAACTCTTGTGTCGATTTGGTCTATGTTTTTTATGGCTTGTATATAGTCTGCAAAATCGTTGCACAAGAATCCTGTTTTGCCGTTTTCTATGACTTCTGGTGGTGCACCGTTGCTTCCGCCAGCAATAACGGGGGTTCCACATGCGAGCGCCTCTATCATGACTAAGCCGAAGGCTTCTCCCCAGAACTGGGGGAAAAGTAAGGCTTTTGCGTGTTGTAGATACGATAGTGCTTTTTCGTTCGAGACTGTCCCTACGTATTCGACGTTTGGTAGCGTTTTACATGTGTTTTTTATATGCTCTACGTATGTCACATCTACATATTTTTGGTCTTCGCCTACGATTTTGAGTTTAAAGCCTATGAGTTTTGCAAGTTCAACAGCTATGTGTACCCCTTTTCCATGAACGATTCTTGAAAAGAACAGAAACCAATCTTCCTTTTCAAACACTGGCGTAAAATAGTCGATGTCAGTTCCATAGTGGATTACTCTGCAATTTGGATGAAACCCCATGCCCTTCGCTTGGCTGTGGCTTATGCACACAACATTTCGTTTGGGATAGAACGGGCCTTGAACCGTGTTGATTTGGTTATGGCAGGAAAACTCGGATTGGCAGTTGTTATCTATAATGTCATACTCGCCCGTGTGCACGTCCCCTACATTTCCACTCCAAATAATCAATTTCCCATTTGCAGGCTTGTATGGACCAGCACTGTACAGGTGGACTTCGTGTCCCATTTTGTCAAGTTCCATTGCTCGGTATCCCACTGTCTTTTCTGAACCCCCGTATTCCGCAGGAAAGATTGTTGCTGGACATGTGAGAGCGACTTTCATTTTATCGCCTCAGTAGTACATTAGGGCTTCGTGGCTTGGGTTCTTAGTTGGATGCGTTGCCTTGTATTCTTCTGATTGCATCAATATTCGTGGCAAGTCTTCTCTTCGGATTGTGCCGTCAACGATTAGTTGGCAGTAGCTTTGAAAACCCGATTCATCCACTTCTCTGCCTAGTAGCTCATGGTAGACTTGTCCCACGAATATGGCGAGCGGCAGAACTTTGAACGCTTCTTTAAGCCCGCTTTTTTTAAGGTTGTTATAAAAATCCAAGAATGTTTCTAGCTTTTCAAGGTCGTAGTTTTGGGCATAGAGTTGTTCTTGTTCGCATTTGCTTGGAAGTCTGCCTAGTTGTTTTTGGAAGATTTCTTTGAGTTTGATTATGTATTCGGTTATGCCGCCTTCGGGATATGTTGGTGGTCCTTTGCTCCAATGGTGTATTTTGGTTTTTTCGATTTCTTCAGGCGAGGGGGCTTCTTCAGGGTGTAGATGCACGAAATAGTATAAGTAGTGCTCTCTCAGTTCGCTGTGCCAAGGCTGTTCATCTATGTCTTTGAGTTTAATCATCCATTCTTTGAGGTGCTGGTCTATGTTTCCTTTTTTGAGGTACTCGTCGAATTGATACCATGATTTTATGCCTACGGAATCGCAGATGCTTCTCAGTTCCACCCAGTATGGATTTTTGTCTGCAAGATTGTCACCTCCGCCACAGCAGAAGTGGTTGCGGACAGCGTTCCTCCAAACTGTTGAGTGTTTTTTGATGTGACGGTAAAAGTATTTGTCTGAGGCTTGGATTTTTAGCCATTGTGCGCCGATGAGGGTTTCGTGGATTGTGCCGACGTATTGGACGCCTTTGACGTATTTGAAGATGAGCGGCTTGTGATAGTCGCCTTTCATGTCTTCGGTTGAACCGTCGTCTTTTATCCATACGTCATGGGAGTTTATGAGAATCATGTTGAAGTGGAATTCTTCTGCAGAAGCGATGAGGTTGCGTAGGTTTTTGCAGATTTCTATGTCGTATTGTTCGTCTGGGTCGCTTGTTACGCACCAATCGCCATCGTTGAGTTTTTCAAGGTATTGGTTTCGCATTGGACTTGTGGAGTCTTGCCAAGGATGCGTGTAAACTTCGCATTTTCTTTCTTGAAGCCATTTTATTTCTTCAGGGCTTAGGTTATCGTGTATTATGATTATTCTGTCCACGTAGGGGGCTATGCGTTCTACACATGTTTTTGTGTTTTCAAAGTCGCCTTTATGGGTCACTTGGCAGAAGCAAATTGTCAAACTGTATACCTCCATAAGTTTTCTTTAAACCAGTTAGCCGTTTCCTTGATTCCTTCGTCTAATGTGTAACGGGGCTTCCAGTTTAGCTCTTTCTGGGTGTAATCCGAGTTTGCCGTAAAGTTGACGGGTTTTCCGTTTATCAATTCTCCAGGCTCATAATGGTCTTCCAAGATTTGGATGTTGTTTCCTGTTATTTTCTGTATTTTTGTGGCTAATTCAACGTTTGAGATTGTTACTCCTTCTTTGTTGCCTGCGCAGTGAAGTGTTTTACCGATGTGCTTGTCAACCTGTTCAAGCAAAACTGTGTAGAAGCTCAGCACGTCTTTTGCGTATGTCCATAGCCTACAAGCCATTGGACTTTTCAGCTTGAAGGGTTTGTTTTTGAGACAGTGAATTATCAGTTTGGCGACTAATTCGTCGCTTCTCATTTTTGGACCGAAGGCTGAGCCGACTCTTGTTATGATGACGGGCAGACCGTAAGCTCTCGCGTAGGTTAGGTAAAGCTCTTCAACTACTCCTTTAGTCCATCCGTAAACGGATGAGGGAGCTATTTTTGTCTCTTCAGTGAATTCTTGTCCGGCATGACCGTATAGTGAATTGAAACTTGATGGGTAAATGCAGATGGGTTTTTTGTTTAAGCTTTTAACTGTCTCTAACAAGAGTGTGGGGGGCAATATGTTTCCTAGGACTGTGTAGACTGGTGAGCTTATGCCTACTGGTCTATCGGGCACTGGCAAGCCACAGTCTATTAGAACATCCACGTTTTGTAGGTCGTGCCACTTAAGGTCTTCAGTGCTTTTCCACTTGTATTCGATTTTGTCTTTTATGCCGTCTAGTTTCCAAGCTTCCTCAAATCGTATGACATCGTTTCCAGCAACTGTATATCCTCTTTCCAACAGGTGATTTGCTAATGTGCTTCCAAGAACTCCCGCTATTCCCGTGATGTGAATTTCCATATTTTTCATCCTCTAACTCAAATATTTAAGGAACTTCTTATAATGGCTTCGGAAGTCCCATTTTTGTTTTTCTTTTTCTATGTTTTTCGCCATTTTTGCTCTGACTTCTTGGTTGCATAGGAGGAGCATAGAGTCTATAAGGGAATCCAAATCGAAGTAGTGTAGGCGTATGGCGTGTCTTTCTTGCCAGACGATGTCTTCTGTTTTTGTTACGGGGATTAGGATGCCTGTGTAGCCGTCTTTGACTATTTCGTTTCCTGCGGGACAGTCTACTCCTATCACTGGTTTGTTCCACCTGAAGGCTTCGAGGTAAGTCAGAGAGAAGCCTTCAACCATTGATGGTAGAACGTAGAAGTCGCATAGTTTGTAGAGGCTCGATAGTTTCGCTTGTGATAGTGCTCCCCATAAATTGGTAAACCACATTCGCTTCAGCTCTAATAGTTGTTGCAGGTGGACTATGTTTGTGTCGCCTATTCCAGAGTGCAATATCAGAAAGGAGTCTCTCGTTATTTTTTCTATGGTTTTGTCGGCGATGAGAAGTTTGTCTAGGGCTTTGCGTCGCCAGTTTCCCGCCACGCACAGCATTATGTTTGAGGGTTCAACTTTGCTGGGTTGCGGTATGCTCTGTTTTATTCGGTCGTGGAAGTTTTTGTCGTATGGACTGTTTAGGTCTATTCCGTGGGGTATGACTGCTTCGACGTTTAAGCCTGCCTGTTCTAAGCATTGTTTAGTGTATTGGCTTGGCGTTATGTAGGTGATGTTTTGGCTTATTTTGTGGCTCATGCTGTCAAGTATTGGGGTGCCTTCGGTTACGGCATAAAATATTAGGTTGTGTTCGGGAAGGAAACGCTGGGCATAACTGATAGATAAGCTGAAAATGTTGCCGACAAAGATAATATTGTGCTCTTTAATTTTTTGTGCCGTTAGGTTGTAGAGTCCTACTTTTACGCCTTCTTTTTTCAGAACTTGGGCGATTGCAAGTGAGACTTCACGAAACGAAACTGCGTTGAAATCTGTCACAAGAGCTACGCTTTTCGTGGTTGTTCCTCCTTTGGTTTTGGAAGAACGCCCAAAATTTCTAGCGCGCCATTAACCCATTCTTCCACGAATTGTGCCCCTTTTTTGCCATACTTCTGGATGACTGCGTAGGTGGTTGGGTTTTCAAATTTTAGTGTGAGCCTAGCAAGTTTTGGTGTGGCTACTTCTTTGAGTTGATTTCTGTATTTTGGCATGGCTTTGAGGAAGCCTCTGGCCGCTGCTATGCCTAGGCGGATTGGGTTTGCGCCGAGTTGTTTGTAGGCTTGTTGTGGTGTTGTGCCCGTTTCTATGGCGTCTATTACTTCTTCTGGTTTTATGGTTTTGAGCCATTCGAAGTAAGTGTTGACGTGGCTTCTGACGAGGGGGTTTTGTTTGGCTAACAAGTTTGCCTTCATCGCATTGTAGAATTTCGGTGTCATTTCAATGATTACTGTCTGCGGAATTTGAGGCGCTGGTTTACTCTGGGGGTGGCTCAAAGACTTGGTCGCTTTCTTCTGAGGCTCCTTCGGTTTCGGTTTCTTCTCTTGTTTGTTCTTGGACAGGTTGTTTCACCTTTCCTTTCGTTTTCTGGGACGTTCGAACGTGGAACCACCCTTCCTTCATGAGTTGATTGTATGCCCATGCGACTTGCCCAGGCGTTAAGCCTAGTTCTTGTGCAGCCTGCTGAACGTTCAATGTGGTTGCGCCTGTTTCCATGCGTGCTAGGATGTAGTTTTGGACTTGGCGTTTGATTATGGTTTGCATGGTTGAGGCTGGTGTTTCTTGCTTGGGCGGTTGGCCACCCTCAAAAGAAGCTGAGGCTGTGGATACGTCTCTGTAGGCTGATATGAGTTCTTTGCCTATTTCGCCCAAGGTGCTGACTGTCATTGTTTTGTAGTCTACTTCGCCCCCTTCGCCGTGTTTCATGCGTTTTTCAACAGCGTCAATAAGTGCCATGAGTTTGTCAACGTCGGACACTACGTCTGTGAGGGTTTTGCCGCTTGCGCCTACTTTCTCGCCTATTTTGTCTGTCATGTTTTGGAGTGTTTGCTTTATTTCTTCGAGGCTTGAACTTTCAGGTTTTTGCCCGCTTGCTATTTTTTCGTCGTACTCTTCGAGCTTTTCCTTGACTGCTTGAAGTTCAGGCATTATTTTGTCGGTTGTTTGTTTGACTACGCCCTCAACGAAGACTTTTTGAGCTTCATTTTGCTGTTGCGACTGGATTGTTCCTGCCAAGCTCTCAACGATTTTCCGTAACTGTAAGATTTCACCTTTTAAAGATTCAACTTCTGGACTTGGCTTGTTTGACTGCGGATTCATTCTTTGCTCTCTTTTCCATAGGCGTTCTTCTCGGCGGTCCTCTCGCCTATCCATTATGTCGGCAAGTATAGCATATGCCATAACTTCGCCTGTTCCAAACTGTGCGCCTTTTTTAGAACTAAGCAGAGACTTTAAGTCGAAAACAGGTTCTTCTCTCTCTTCTTCTTGTGGGGGGGCTGGTAAAGTTTCTTGGGGGGTTTCTTCTGTTGGTCCTTCAGTCATGCTTCTACTACCTCTGGTTGGTCTAATCCTAAATTATTACGAAGTATCATTTCAACATATGTTGAAATTGCCCCTTTTCTGTCTCCGAACATTTCTCTAGCCTTTTTGACTACGGCTTCTTTAAGTTCCTTCGTAAAGGTAAGGGTCATTTTTTGCGTGCTGGGTGCTTGTTGCACGTTTTTCGGAGTGGTACGGGGCAAATTGGACTACCTAGAGAGTAGATACGACAGATAACAGATAAAAAACTTTCTCTAAACTTCTGTAATTGGGACTTGACTTTGCTTGTAAACGTGGGTTAAGAGACTAAAAAAACTTATAAGCATAAACAGAAGAATAGAGATTTAACCCACCTTTAGGGATGGGAGACGCAAAGAGTAGCCTTCCTTAAGGGGTAAGAAACCGTGCAAGTCGGTAGCGTCAGAGTGAGGATGTTTCAGGCAGACTCTAGGTGAAGAGGAGAGTACGCCTCAACGCTGATAAGCTCTGAAGTGGACACCTAACCTAGGTGACAACTACCTTCAATCGGACGATTAGACCCGTCATGGGTGAGGGTTGCGGTAGAAGGCATGGTATGCTATAAGCTCCCATTCCGCCTGTATCTGATTAACCTTTGGGGGTGTTCCCCCTTTTTCCTTAGGTTAGGCATTTTGCCATCAACTTGAATAAAGAACCTTCACAATTAGACGCCTTTGTATTTCCTTTTTGTTCCTCTTATTTTTCTTTCAACCATTTTTCGATGTCAACACCAAGCACACCCAATTCATTTCTATGCAAAGTAACCAATAAAGCTAATCGACTTCTAAGGTTATTCAGTTGGTCAGTATACTTACCTAGTGATTTCAGCAACATTTTATGTTCGCCCTCAAGTGTTTTCAGTCTTTCTTTCGTATCATCTTCAAGTTTAAGAAGTCGCTTAACACGAGTAGCGGCAGACTCGCTAACTAGGTCTTCAAGCCTGCTAACTCGACTCTCTAGGTCGTTCATTTACACCCTTCTGAGGTTTGTACTCTCTCGGTTTATAGAGAACTTTCCTGTATGCTTTCATCTCTTTCAAGAATTGCTCGGCGATAAAGATTTTCCGTTTTACCCGTGATTTGTAAACGCCTATTTCTTTTTCAGAACTCAGACCTAATTGTTTCGCTGCAGCGCTTGGAACTACCCCTTCTAGCAGAATTTTCATTACTTCAGTTTCACGTTTACTGAGCTTACACATTTTCGCAACCTCTTAATGTAGTTCTGTTATTCATAATATTAATCTTGCAACTATGTTAATCTCAAAGTATATATATGGTTTGCGCTTAATGTGAAATCAGCAAATATCATACAAATCTTGCGTGTAAAAAAGGGGGTTAAGTCGGTATTTTGTGGTTCGCTAGTCTTAGAGATTTGCCTTCGGGTTGGGGCTTCTTGGGGGGGAACTCCTCTTCTGAGAGTAGCCAGCGGTTTGCGCACACTCGGCACAGTCCTTGTTTTGTTCCGTCTGGATAGACAAGATATAGGACTGGTGTTGCGTTGTGTGGCTTTCTCAAATATCCAGAACAAGCTTCTTCTGTGTCTTTAGAGGTCATGGTTATTCACTAATGATAAAAAAAGGATTTTGACATTTTCAGCAAAGATTTCTAGTCTTCGTCTTCTTCTTCCTCTTCTTCTTCCTTTTCAGGCTCTTCTTCTTCACGCATAGGCTTAGCCTCAGCTTTACTTTGTTGAACCTCATTTAAAGTTTTTGCTTTTTCTTAAAACCATGCATCTAACGTCTTTGGTCGTGTTTCTATTCCGCACTGATCTGCTAGTTGATTTTCGATTTCTATGAAGTCGTCCATTAAGAACACTCCTCTTAGTTTCTGGATGTAACGATACATTTTTGGATTAAGTCTCGCAAGTTGTTTCTCCCAATTTATGAAGCCTGTGCAGGGCATACACCCGTTGCGCTCTAGCTTCAATTTAGTATAGACTTCATTTTGTGGTAACTCATTTGTAGCGAAATAGTGTTTCAAATCCGTAGCTTTCCAAAATAGTATCGGATTTATTTTCCAGACCTTGTATCTTTTTGCATAGTGTTTTTGTCCATAATCAGCAGCATAATACATTCTCGCTCTACTTTCTGAACATCTTAGACCCACTAAAGTTGCTTTTATCTTATGCTCTTTACAAGCTAGAAGAAAGGGTTTGTCTTTGCAGAACCAACAACACGCTGGTTTACCTGTTTTTTCTTGGTATGTGTGCCTTTTTCGGTCTTTGAATTTTGTGTAGCGTTGATAATATTGCCGTCTTACAGTTGGAAATCCATACTCTTTAATGCATTGCCAGAAGGGTTTCACTGGTTTAGTGACAATGAGATTCAACGCCCATTCAGATAAAAGCAAATCACGGAAAGCATAGTCTTCAGGATAGAGAACCGTCGTGTCTCCAAAAACCACTTTTATTTTTGGATTAATCTCTAATGCCATGTGCAAAACGGCTGTGCTACAATGCCCCCCGCTCCAACTCACCGCTAAATTATCACCAAATTCTTCAACTGCTTCTTCAACCAACTGCCGAGGTGATGACACTTGACATTGCTTACGCTCTAAAGTTCTTAATGCAAATCTAATGCGACTATCTTCAATCTGTGGGCTAATCATTTTTGTGTCACGTATTTATCGAGTTTGTCTGGAATTTTGCTTAGTCGCTTACGAGCCATTTCAACGTAGGCTGGGTTGATTTCTATTCCGATGTAGTTTCTGCCAAGCTTTTTAGCGACTAGACAGGTTGTTCCGCTTCCACACATTGGATCAAGAACCGTCCCGCCGGGTGGGCAGCTTGAGAGGATGGGGTTGACGCAGATGGCTTCTGGATAGACGGCGAAGTGGGCGCCTTTAAACGGTTTAGTGCAGACCGTCCAGAAATCACCAGGATTTTTTCCTAGTTGATTAAAGCGCTCTTCCCAAACATTCTTTCCACGTTCCCATCGTTGAGGCTGTTGTATAGGTCGTGGCGGTTCTTTTCTCTCCAAAATGTCTCCAGGGTTCTTGCCTTTAGGATGACTTAAATCCATAGGTCTTGAAGGGTCTAAAGCTAAAAACTGTTCGTTCTGAAGCCTCATCCGATGCGGATTGTTACCTATGTAAGGTTTCTTTCGAGTTTGAAAGGTGTCTCCTGGATTTTTTCCCTTCTCATGATAAGCTTTGACATGAAGCGGGTCTGTGTAGCCTAGTCCGCCTTCTCGGTTTACTGTTGGAAAACGCCTCACAGCAACATCGTGCTTTGTTAGAACAACATCACCTGGGTTTTTTCCTAAAGGGTGCTGCACTAGATACCCGCTTGGTCCTATGCTTCCAGCGCCCAATTTTACTGCCAAGTCATGTTTTGGCGTTTTAGTGTCCAAACGTTTTCTGCCTAAATCCTTAAGGCTGGTGTGAGGCTCTCTTATTGCGTCAAGCTCGTAGTAATAGTCGAATCCCCTCCACAACGGTTTCCAAACAAGATGCTTGCCGAACTCGCCAAAGGCGTATCTTTCCTCTTTCGGCGGACACTCATCTCGTAACTCGTGAGTTTCAACGTGAAAGTAAACCTGCTTCGGTTTCTGGCTAAGCCACTCGCCTGTCAGCTCGTTACGCCAGAGCAACGCCTTCCCACTATTCTTGACGAAGTGGAAGATGGTTTCGCAGGTCTGCGTTAGCCTGTCTTTCTGGCTGCCTGGCATCGCATTACCCTTATGCCAGACGATTCTTTCACGCAAAACCCAACCGTCATCAATTAGCGCGAAGGCTAGGCGCCAAGGAATTCCCATCAAACATTTAGGCTGATAATCAGTTGCTTTTGCTTGGGGGCTTGGCTTTCCATATAAATTATCTGCAACCTTTAACCTTCGATAGTTCTGAAATAAAGTTTTGTCGCCTTTCCCGCAGTGAGATCCGGCGTAGGTGTCTCCGAGCACAATGTACATGCTTCCAGTCCGCTTCAGAACACGCTTCAACTCTTGGCAAACCGTGACCATGTGGCTAATATACATCTGCCATGTGGGTTCTAAACCGAACTGCCCCTTCCAACAACCACACTTAACACAAAAAGCATGTTCACTGTCTGGGGTATATCGTGCCTCTGTTATAGCTCTTCCTGCACCTTTAAGTTTGCATACGCCACCTGTTGTTCCCTTCTTAATACCAATCTTCCATTCATGTTCACAGTCTTCTTTTCCACCCCACATCGTTTCCGTAGACTCACCATAATTTCTTAAACCCCAGTATTCCACTCTAGAGTCGTAATGGCTCTAGATAGGTGGACTGAACATAACAAAGTCTATGGAGTCAGCGGGGAATGTGTTCATGGTTTTTAAGCAATCACCTTGAACTACTTGGTTAATCGGCAAGCTCACCTCTTTCAACCTCCTTATTTTTTGATAAAGTTCCTCAAACCTATCTACTGAGGCATCATCGTAGGGTTTACCATAAAAGCTGGAACTATGTTCACGTGTATCACCCATAACCGTTAGGCAGTCGCCTTGGACAACCTGATTTAAAGGTAACATTTTAAGCGGTTTGCAGCTGGGTTTCTCCATATTTTTCTTCCGCCGCCTTTTTGAGTTCTTCGTAGATTTCTTTGTAGAAGTCGCCTTTGTATTTGAAGGTGACTTTGCCCTTCTGATCTTTGGGGATCGTGCTAACTATTATTTTTGCGAAGTCGGCGACTGTGTGTAAGAACTGTTTGTCGCCTTTGGTGACTTTTTGTCTTATGAAGCATTTTTCAACGTATCCGTCTGGAAAGGTTACGGTTATGACTCCTACAAAACGATTCTTCATTGTTTTTTCACTTTTCTGACTAGCCCTGTTCCGCAACTTGCACAGATTATGTTTCTTTTTGGAACGTTTTCAATGGTTCCAGTGTCTATGAATAGAGTTGGTTCAAGCGTTTTTTCTGGATATTCCCTCTTGCAACTTGGACAGACCATTACGACCACTTTCTTTTTCATTCTTTTGTCGTCTCCTTCTTTTCTTCTAAGGCTTTTATTTTCTCTTTCAAAGTGTTGATCTCTCTGCCTTGTCGGATTATGAGTTGCTTGTAAGTTTCAGCTATGGCGTAGAGTTCGTGGAGGCAGAGGTCATGCAGTGAAGGTTCAGTCTTTTCTTCAAGCAAAGCTAGGAGAGCTACGAAACAGAGTTTACCTTGTTTGGCTTCTTGAAGGAACTTCTCTAATTCATCTCGACTTAATTTTCTGTCGGGGCTCAATTTGTTCTCCTTCTAGTATGATTTTTTGTGGTTTAGCTGTTTGAGAGAGGCACAAGTCGGGATCTAGGCATAGAACCAAGTATGTGGCTTTCTTTTCTTTTTTTATGAATTGCCTGTTGAAGGGGCAGGGGTTTTTCTCTCGGCAGTAGCGGAAGTGTCTTTTCTTTGGTTTTTTTTGTTGTGGTTGTGGTCTAGGCTCTTGTGTTCTTGAAGGCCACCTTAACGGTCTAAAAGTGCTCATGTTGATTTCGCTTCCTTCTTTATCATGTACTTTCTAATCTCTTGATGTGTTGGTGCGTCTACAATAGAATAATCGGTCAAAAATGCTACAAACAAACACACATTTATTAGGCTTCATGGTTTTTCACCTGCAACAAACAGGATTAGCATGGGAAACTCTACGTGGCGTTCAAGTCCCAGATGTTTCAAGATAATAAATTGTTTGTGGAATGCTTCAATTGGAGGGATAAGTAGCCTTCCTTTTTGATGCCATTCTTCAGCGTAGTTGTCAGTAGAATGTAGCCATAGCCCGCCATACTCATAAAGTTCTTTGCCTTTTAAGTTTGGCTTCATTTTTTCACCACGTCTTTGCCTGGTCCTCTGGGTGTTGGTGTCCATCGGCTCATAACGGTTATCAACGCTTTATTCGGGCCAAATGTTGTGATATCGCAGAAGGCTTTTTGCCCTTTAATCTTTAGGTGTCCTCGTATTATGTCGGGTATGGTTGTTCTTCCGTCAGCTTGAACGATGATGGTTTCTCTAACAGTTTCGTCAGACATGTTAATCCTTCCATTCTGGATATTTGGGCAGGTTACTATGGCTCAAGCCTTTTTCTAGGATATCTCTTGTTGGAACTTTGTAAGCCTTGCCTGTTACCTTGTCTATAATTTTCTTGTGTTCGCCAAATTTTTCGACTAATTCGTCTATGAATTTTCGGTGACACTTTTCTGAGCAGGTGTAGAGTCTTCCAGTGGTATGAGCCTTTCCGCAGATTACGCAGATCCGCAACATCGCTAGTTGAGTCAGGTTACTCAGAAACTTTTTATCAACATCGGGAAGTGGTATTGTTTCTCTTGTGGTTTCTGTGTCGTCTTGCATTTTTATCTCCTATGTTGGTTTTGTGAATTCTTTTTCTATGCCTCGTAGGGCTTCGAGGACGGCTTTGATGTCTTTTTGGCTTAGGTGTGTTTTCTTTTGTATCCAGAGTATTAGGATGCTTTCGGGTAAGCCTTTTCGTGTTAGGAAGTCTAGGGCGTCAGAGATTTTTTTTATTTGGTCTAGGAGTTCTTCGCCGACTGTTTTAGGATTAGCTACCATAAATCACACTCCCTCATCTCCGAATCTCCGTTTTGGATAAATAATTGGAAGTTCATCTACTTAGCTTTTATGGTGCTTTTGATGGTTCTTGTTGGAGTTTCTTGAATATTGGGCATAATTCGCACCATTTAGGCGATACGTATCCTTTGAGTTTGCAGTAGACGCTGTTTTCTTTGTAGAGAGTAGAGTTGCTGTGGATGCAGTTTTTCCATCTTTCAGCCATGCTGTTTAGCCACCTTTCTTTTTCTTCGGGTGTGAGGTATGGACTGTCTTTAACCCATGTTTTCCATTGGCTGAACTGCCATGATGATATGAGCGTGTCTACGTAGCTTTTTGCTTTATACTTGTCCATCCCGAATTTGGAGGCGCAGACTTTTCGTATCAGACCTGCGAATTTGACATTATTGGGAGTTATGTTGTTTTTGATGCAGATGGCGACTATGTAGCTTATCACGTCTAGTCTACTGAGTTTTTCGTTCATCCTTTTTTCCGCCTTCAGTTTTGGCAAGTCTTATCGTGTTATCGTTTCTTTCAATTATTCCCATCATTGTAAGTTCCTCAAGGTAGCGTTTCGCCGTGACTAAGCTTACAAAGTTCTCCGACATTAGAAAGACAGTCGCCTCGTATTCGGTCATGTGGCCTCTTTTCTTGAGTTCTTCTCGAAAAATGTTTAGAGTTCGGACACGGGCTTTTCGCATCCACGCCATAGTTATTCGCCCCCAGCATACTCAACATAATCACCTTCGGAGGAAACAGCTATTTTGAAGTCTCCCGTAGCGGTTATTTCTTTGATATAAGCGTCAATTATTCGGATGCTCAGGAGCCAGCGGTTCAACGCGAACTTATAGATGTCGTTCATAGACATGCGTTTGGTTTTGCGGATCTCGTTTTTGAGAATTTGGATTCGCAGTTTTCTGCCTTTGTAAGAGGCTATCATCTCCTGCTCGTTTTCAGCCATAATTAGCACACTCGCTCTCACTTTATCGGTTTTTTCCGTTTATAAGTTTTTTGGGGGGAGGGGGGATAAAAATGTGAAAAGGGCTTAATACCGCCCCCCACCCCCACATAGTTTAAAGACTTGTAGTATGCATTTTTTTGTAAGGCTAAGGTTGCATTAAGCCTTACAAATAAATAAATAATAATAATACCGCCGTTTTTTCTCAGAAGTTTTGTGTGGTTAGTTAGTTAGTTGGTATTAGTTAGTTAGTTAGTTAGTTGGTTATCGAGAGTGTGAGTGTTGATTAGTTGGTATTAGTTAGTTAGTTAGTTGGTTAGTTAGTATTAGTATAACATGTGTTACTGTGTGAGTAGTGTAGGTTTAGCTGTGTCTTAAGAGTTGTGATGGTTAGGTCTGTTAGGGCTCGGCGATGCGTGCGTTGTTGTTTGCAAAGAGAAAAAG
>Ga0315280_10001058_pt1 | contig 49073 bp, 52 predicted proteins | sample YL17G06_40_MG_FD_203697 | JGI IMG/M metagenome (GOLD analysis project Ga0315280, IMG submission 203697) | Sediment microbial communities from Yellowstone Lake, YNP, Wyoming, USA - YL17G06_40 | ecosystem: Environmental > Aquatic > Freshwater > Lake > Sediment | place: USA: Wyoming | collected... | reverse complement strand
GGAGTGAGAGGGGATGGGGGTCTGGGGGATGGGGTTACCACAAAAAGCTAAAGTGGGTTCCCCGAAAAATCAAAGATTTTTAGGGTAAAGAGGGGGATGGGGTTATCAGTAGCACCTCTTTATTGACAGGGGGGGTGATGTAGGGGTAAAATTTGAATGCTGGCGAAGAAGCACCCAGAGAAATCTTCGATTTTCCTGGGAACCCGCACGGAGGTATGAGATGATAGAGATGATTATTGATAGTATCAGGGTCAGTCTGATGAACTATCAACGGGTGGTGATTCTGAAGGAGAAGATAGCTGACCGCTACCTGCCAATCTGGATTGGCCCTGCCGAGGCCGATGCCATAGCGGTGAAGCTCCAGGAGGTTAATGTACCAAGACCGCTAACTCACGACCTGTTGCGTTCGGTTATTGGTAACCTTGGAGTGACTATCGGCTCAATTATTGTCAATGACCTCAAGAATGATACTTTTTACGCAACAATTAATATTGATGTAGGTCAATTCATATCTGGGGTTAAGTTTGAGAAAAGATTTGAACACCAAGTTGAGCAGGAATGGGTACTTTTCGAATGGGGAACACCATATCGTTTGCTGGTTATAAGAGAGTTTCAGAAATCAGATAAAAGATTTGTTGAAGCTCAGAGCGCAGATAAATCAGTAATCTTTCTACTTTGCAACACAGATGATAAATGGCTGATAGACAAAATTTACATTGACTCTCGCCCCAGCGACGCCCTGGCGCTGGCGGTGAGGGTGGGCGTGCCCATCTTTGCTGAGGAAATGGTATTAGATAAAGCGGGCATCTTCCTGGACAAGGAGACGGGCAAGCCTGTCTCCCAGAAGGAAACCGGTGCTGCGGGCACGGGCGGGAAGGTGAGTGAGGATGAGATGAAGAGGATGTCGGCTTTCTACGACTTCATTAACACCCTTGATTTAGACGACTTTGATAAGCGTAAGTCTTGACCTTCGCTTTGGCTTGATAATAAAGCGCCCTAGAATGAAAAGGTCTAGGGCTCTTTATTGACCGGAAGGATTGGGACCGGAAGGACTAATATGGAGAGCTTGACCAAAGGAGCTGGATTTGATATGCTGCTCACGGCGTGGGCAAGTTTATTGCGGCGTTAAGGCTGACGGGTGTTGGCTTTTTCATCGGTGGTTCAATTGCCCTGGGTGCATTCGCCGGTCTCTGGGCAGATAGAAAGTTTAATACTGAGCCCATTTTAGTGATTGTCGGTTTGCTATTAGGCGTACTTGTTGCCTTCTATGGTGTTTATCAGATGCTTCTACCTCTGGTGCGGAGTAAGCAGGACAAGGAGAATAGCTAGTGCCTGAAAAGAAGGGCTGTCTGGGTTGTTCCTTTCCGATTATAATCGGCGTTCTGCTTGTCTTTCTCGTTCTCTTTGCCATCGGTTTCGCTGCTGGTCCCCTGGGCAAGAGCATGCTTGGTTTGGAGCTGCCCAGCTGGCTGGCTCCCCCTCACCCCGACCCAAAGCTTCCCCCCGAGGTGGTCTTCCACATCTTCGGCTTTCCCATTACTAATAGCATTATCGGTGCCTGGTTCACCATTATCTTCCTCGTCGGCTTTTCCTACGCCGTTAGCCGCCGGATGAAGCTCATCCCCTCCCGCTTGCAAAGCCTGTTTGAAGCCTTCCTCGGCTGGCTATATAACTTTTGCCAGAGTGTTGCCGGCGAGGAAAATGGGCGCCGCTTCTTCCCGGTGGTAGCGACTATCTTTCTCTTTGTTGCCTTTAATGCCTGGCTGAGCTTAATTCCCGGCTTCGGCTCAATTATAGTGCACACCGCAGAGGGTGAGGTGCACCTGCTTCGGGGGGCTAATACTGATATCAATATGCCGCTGGCGCTGGCTCTTATGTCCTTTGTCTTTGTTGAGTTCTACGGGCTGAGACATGGAGGTGGCATCCGTTACCTGGGTAAGTTTATCAATGTCGCCCCCTTTTTTAGGAGTGTGGGTCAGATATTTAGGGGCAGGCTTCGGGCTGGCTTGAGCGGGCTAATCACCGGCGCGATTAATATCTTTGTTGGCTTTCTTGAGGCGCTGAGCGAGGTGGTGCGTATCGTTAGCTTTACCTTCCGTCTTTTTGGCAATATGACCGCCGGCGAGATATTGCTGCTGATTGCCATGTTCCTTATCCCGTGGATATTTGCCCTGCCCTTTTACGGGCTTGAGTTGCTGGTTGGCTTTGTTCAGGCGCTTATCTTTGGTGGCTTAACCCTGGTATTCATTACCGTTGCCGTTGCTCCTCACGGAGCCGAGGCAGCTCAACATAGTTAAGAAAGGGGGAGAAAAATGGACCCAGAAGTAATGAAGATGCTAGCGATAGGACTGGCGGTTGGGCTGGGGATGTTGGGACCGGCACTGGCTATCGGGCTAATTGGCTTTTCAGCTCTGCAGGGGCTAGCCCGCAACCCTGAGGCAAGCGGTCCGATAATGACCAATATGATTCTGGTTACTGCCTTTGCTGAAGCCATTGGCATTTACGTCCTGATTGTAGCCATTATCCTGGCTATGATTGTATAGTAAGGACGAGAGGAGAGAAATTATGAACCAGGAAGGTTTACCTATTTCCTTTGCCATTATCATTGCCGCCACAATTTTTGGGGTAATGCTTCTTGTTGGCCTAACACTTATAGCACTGTTTCTTGCCTAGGGAGTTATAGTCTAAGGGGGTAAAAATGGGAGGTCTGGCAAATCTGGGCATAAACGTGCCGATGTTGCTGGCACAGATTATAAACTTTATCATCCTCTTCGGTCTTTTGTACCTGGTGGCTTATAAGCCGATTATGAGGATGCTTGATGAGCGCTCCCGGAAGATTAAGGAGAGCATGGAGCAGACCGAGCATATTAAGCAGCAGGCGGAGCGGGCTGAGGAGGAGGCGAAAAAGCGGATTGATGCTGCCGCCAAGGAAGGTCAGGAAGCAGTCGCCCGGGCAGTACGGACCGGGGAGGAGGTCAAGCGGGAGGCTCAGCAGCAAGCCAAGCAGGAGGCGGAAGCCCTTATCGCTCGGGCACAGTCTGAGATTCAGCGGGAGCGGGACGAGGCTATTGACGACCTGCGCAAGGAGTTTGCCGATATAACCATAGCGGCGGCGGGGAAGGTTATTGACCGGACCCTGGATAAGAAAGCCCACCGTGAGATTATCGAGAAGGTGCTTGATGAGAGCACAACCCTGAAGAAGGGCTAGAGGCATGGCAAGAAGGAGTTATGCTCGGCGCTATTCCCAGGCAGTGTTTGATATTGCCCGGGAAAGAAACGAGTTGGATAGATGGCAGTCCGACCTGAGAAAGATTGCCACCCTGGCTGATGATGCCGAGCTTATCGCCCTGCTGGAGAATCCTAAGGTCCGTTTTGAGGATAAGGCTAAGCTATTAGCTGAGGGATTGGGTGATATAAACCCCTTGGTACTAAACCTGGTCTATTTACTGGTGACCAAGGGTAGATTTGCCATGGTGGCTGATATTGCTGATGAGTATCAGCGTCTGCTGGATAGCTACCGTGGCGTCGAGCAGGCTGAGGTTACTACCGCCATTGAGCTTGATGATGAGGATAAGCGAAAATTGGAGGAGCACCTCGGGGCGGTGGTGGGCAAGAAGGTGGTGCTCAGGCCTAGGGTGGACCCGAGCGTGCTCGGCGGGATTGTTGCCCGGGTTGGGGGCAAGCTGCTGGACGGTAGTACCCGCAGTAAGCTGATGGCGCTGAAGAAGGCACTGGCTAGTGGGGAGGTAAGATAAGCTGGTAAGGAGGTGGCTTAAGTGACAAGCAGAGGGCAGGATATTGTTTCTGTTATCAAGCAGCAGATTGAGCAGTTTGGTGCCACCCTGACTATGGTGGATGTTGGCACTGTGATTGAGATTGGCGATGGTATTGCCCGGATTCATGGTCTGGCGGCAGCCGGGTATAATGAGCTGCTCGAGTTTCCCAACGATATTATGGGGATTGCCCTGAATCTGGAAGAAGACAGCGTGGCCGCCGTTGTCCTCGGCGATTATACCGTAATTAAGGAAGGGGACGAGGTTCGCTGCACCGGGCGCATCGCTGAGGTGCCGGTGGGTGGCGCCCTTATCGGCCGGGTGGTTGACCCCCTGGGTCGCCCCCTGGATGGCAAGGGCGCGCTAAAGACGGAAAAGACCCGACCTATGGAGCGGGTCGCCCCCAATGTTACCCTGCGCAGCTCGGTGGATACCCCGGTGCAGACCGGTATCAAGGCGATAGATAGCTTGATTCCCATCGGGCGGGGGCAGAGGGAGCTCATCATCGGCGACCGCTCGACGGGGAAGACGGCGATTACCCTTGATACCATTATCAATCAGAAGGGGGGCGACCTAATCTGCGTCTATGTCGCCATTGGCCAGAAAACATCCAGGGTGGCGCGGGTGGTCGCCACGCTGGAAGCTCACGGGGCGATGGAGCATACCATAGTGGTGGCGGCTAATGCTGCTGATTCGGTTGCCCTGCAATATCTTGCCCCTTATGCCGGCTGTGCCATGGGCGAGGAGTTCATGGAGCAGGGGAAGGATGCCCTGGTTGTCTATGATGACCTTTCCAAGCACGGCTGGGCTTATCGCCAGCTTTCCCTGCTGCTTCGCCGCCCCCCGGGGCGGGAGGCATACCCCGGCGATGTCTTTTATCTGCACAGCCGCTTGCTGGAGAGGGCGGCTAAGTATGCCCCGGAGCACGGGGGTGGTTCCCTTACCGCGCTGCCTATTATCGAAACCCAGGCCGGCGACCTATCGGCTTATATTCCGACAAATGTTATCTCAATTACTGACGGTCAGATTTATCTGGAGACCGACCTGTTTAATGCCGGCATCAGACCGGCGCTAAACGTAGGCCTGTCAGTCTCCCGTGTTGGTAGTAAGGCACAGACTAAGGCGATGAAGCAGGTGGCCGGCAGGCTCAGGCTGGACCTGGCTCAATACCGTGAGCTGGCTGCCTTTGCTCAATTTGGCACCAGTGAGCTGGATAAGGCGACCAGAGCCCAGCTTGAGCGTGGCCAGCGAACCACCGAGGTCCTGAAGCAACCTCAATACGCACCCGTGTCTGTGGAGAGGCAGGTTATGATTCTTTATGCCGCCATCAACGGTTTTCTGGATGATGTCCCGGTGGATAAGGTCGGTGCCTTTGAGGCTAATCTCCACCGCTTTATGGAGGCAAATCACCCGGAGATAGGTAAAAAGATTGCCCAAGAGAAGGAGATTACCCCTGAGATTGAGGAAAAATTAAAGGCGGCAATCTCCGAGTTCAAAAAAGGGATGGCTTTATAAAAATTGGCTGATATTCGCTTAATTCGCCGCCGGATAAAAGGCATTCAGTCCACCGCCAAGATTAGCCGGGCGATGGAGATGATTGCCACCTTAAAGATGAGGCGGGCACAGGAGAGGGGCCTGGCGGGGCGCCCCTATTCGGAGAAGATTCACCAGGTAATAGCTGACCTGGCGGCTTTACCCCAGGGGGAGACTCCGCTGCATCCTCTACTGCAACGCCGGCCGGTAAACAAGATTGCCATCATCCATATCACCCCTGACCGTGGGCTCTGCGGCGGGCTTAATGCAAATTTGAACCGCAAGACAGCCCGCTTTATCCTGGAGCAGAAGATAGCGGTTACCCTGATTACCATTGGTCGTAAGGGGAGGGATTTCATGAGGCGATATGGCCGGGAGATTCGGGCTGAGTTTACCGCCCTTGGTGACCGCCCAAGCCTGCTTGACACCCTGCCCATATCCCGTATCATCATTGACGATTATACTGATGGAATTATAGACTTGGTCTACCTGGTCTATGCTCAGTTTATTTCCACCATGGCGCAGAAGCCGCTTGTGCAGCAGATACTGCCGGTTGAGCCGGCGGAGGTACCCCGGGCGCAGAACGTGGACTATATATACGAACCGGGTCCCGGGGTGGTGCTGGGTGAGCTTTTGCCCAGGTTTGTTGAGATGCAGGTATATCATGCCATTCTGGAGTCCATCGCCAGTGAGCAATCAGCCAGGATGGTGGCGATGCGTAATGCCACTGATAATGCTAACGAGTTTATTGAAGAATTAACCCTGATGTATAATAAAGCCAGGCAGGAGTCAATAACTAAGGAGCTCCTTGACATTACTGGCGGTGCCGCCGCTTTAGCTTAAAAGAAGGAGGTTTTACCAATGCCTATTAGTAACATTGACTTTGAGAAGGGAAACCGCGACCCCAGCCTCTTGCTCATGGATTTTCTTAGCCTCAATTATCGCAACGCCTATACCCTCGATGAGCTAGAAGCAGTGATGAAATCAACGAACAAGGATTTGAGCAAAAGGGATATAGAGAGTATTCTCAACGCTCTGGAGTACGGGGGAAAGGTCAAATCGAGGACAATAGAGGGCAAGATTTATTATCGGTATTCCAAGGTTGCCGGTCTTAAGCTGATTTAACTGACCTAAATAGGGGAGGTTATTATGGCGAAGGGAAAAGTTGCCCAGGTAATCGGGACGGTGGTTGATATTGAGTTTCCCCCCGATGAGCTGCCAGCCATTTATAGCGCTATTGAGATTCCGCGTGATGGCGGCAAGGTTGTGCTTGAGGCTCAGGAGCATATCGGCAATAACTGGGTCAGGTGCCTGGCGCTGTCGCCAACCGATGGGCTGGAGCGGGGGGTGGAGGCTATAGATACCGGAGCACCGCTGGCTGTCCCGGTGGGGAAGGCAACACTGGGTCGTCTGTTCAACATTATGGGGGAGCCCCTGGATGAACTGGGTCCGGTTAAGGCCAAGGAACGCTGGCCGATTCACCGCCCCCCGCCTTCGCTTGAGGAGCAGAAGACAACCACCGAGATGCTGGAGACGGGTCTCAAGGTGATTGACCTGATTACCCCCTTTACCAAGGGGGGCAAGGTGGGTGCCTATGGCGGTGCCGGCGTGGGCAAGACGGTTATCATCATGGAGCTTATCCGCAATATCGCCACCGAGCACGGCGGTTTTTCTGTTTTCGCTGGTATCGGGGAAAGGTCACGTGAGGGCAATGACCTGTGGAATGAGATGAAGGAGTCGGGGGTAATTGCTAAGACGGTGATGGTCTTCGGGCAGATGAACGAACCCCCCGGCGTTCGCCTTCGGGTGGGACTGACCGGACTGACGATGGCGGAATACTTCCGCGACGAGGAGGGGCAGGACGTACTATTGTTTATTGATAATATCTACCGCTATACCCTGGCCGGCATGGAGGTATCAGCCCTTTTAGGTCGCATGCCCTCGGCGGTGGGCTATCAGCCTACCCTGGCTACCGAGGTTGGTGAGCTGGAGGAGAGGATTACCTCCACCAAAAAGGGCTCAATTACCTCTTTCCAGGCTATCTATGTGCCGGCTGACGACTATACCGACCCCGGTGTTGCCACCACCTTCGGTCACCTTGATGCCGTTATTGCCCTGGAGAGGTCAATCGCTGAGCAGGGCTTGTATCCTGCAGTTGACCCCCTGGCATCGACCTCCCGCATCCTTGACCCCGGCGTTGTTGGCGAGGAGCACTATAGCGTGGCTCGCGGGGTGCAGCGGGTATTGCAGCGCTACAAGGACCTCCAGGATATCATCGCTATACTGGGCATTGAGGAGCTTAGCGAGGAGGACAAGCTTACCGTAACCAGGGCTCGCCGGATACAGCGATTTCTCTCCCAGCCAATGTTCGTTACCGAGGTCTTTACCGCCAGGAAGGGGAAGTATGTGCCAGTTAAGGAAACGGTGCGTGGCTTTAAGGAAATTCTGGAAGGGAAGCATGATGACCTGCCGGAGCAGGCATTCTATATGGTAGGGACGATAGAGGAGGCGGTGGAGGCGGCGAAAAAGTTACAGGAATAGGTTTAATGGCTAAGACACGGCTTGAGATTGTTACTGCGGAGCGGGTGGTCTTTTCCGATGAGGTGGAGGTGGTGGTTGCTCCCGGGGTGGAGGGTCAGCTGGGAATCCTGCCCCACCATGCCCCGTTGATGACCATTTTGCTGCCCGGTGAGCTGCTGGTGAGGAAGGGTGGGGAGGAGTTCTACCTGGCTATCTCCGGGGGCTTTCTTGAGGTGCGCCCCGATAGGGTTATAGTTCTGGCCGATGCCGCGGAGAGGGTTGAGGAGATTGATATTGCCCGGGCTGAAGAGGCAAAACGCCGTGCTGAGGAACGGCTCACGCATCCCACCACTGAGGTGGACATGGCTCGGGCTGAAGCGGCGCTACGCCGCGCCCTCATGCGTCTCCATGTGGTGGCAAGGAGAAGAAGAAAGTCCGGGGCTCCGCCTGGCTGACGCCTTGCCTATTTTTAGAGAATCTCGAGGGTAACCCTGGTGCCCGCTTTGGCGGCTTTCACCCTGATTAAGGTGCGCATGGCTTGAGCTACGCGCCCCTGCTTGCCAATAACCCGCCCCTTATCATCCTCAGCGACCTGCAGTTTGAGCGTTGTGCCCTCTTCGCTGGTCTCCTCAGTGACTTCCACGGCATCAGGTGCATTGACAATGGCTTTGGCGATGAATTCAACTAGTTCTTTCATGTCTTCTCCTTGGCTGGTTTAGATTTTTTGGTGGCGACTGCCTTGGCTGGTTTGGGTTTCTTGGTAGCGCCTGCCTTGGTTGGTTTGGGTTCTTCGGTAACAACTGCCTTGGCTGCCTTAGGCTTTTTGGCGGCGGCTGCCCTGGGTTCTCTGGCAACGCCGGCTTTTAATAATAGCCTGCTGGCGGTGGCGGTTGGCTGTGCCCCCTGCCTGAGCCAGCTTAGTGCTTTTTCTCCATCAACAACTATCGTTGCCGGGTTGGTCAGGGGATTATAGTGACCGATAACATCAATAAATGCCCCGTCGCGGGGGGCTCGGGAGTCGGCGACCACTAATCTATAGCTTGGCTTCTTTTTAGCTCCTACGCGGCGTAGTCTGATCTTTACCAAATCTTGCTTCCTTCTTTATTGGCTATTATGCGCTATAATTGCCTGGCTGTCAATGGCGGAAGTCGGGTTGTCACAAGCTTGGCAAGTCGGCTATAATCGGGTGGTGAAGATAAAGAGCTTGCACAGTTGGCAGGTCAGTCCGGCTCAAGCCTTAGACATACAGCTCAGGCTGGCACCACAGGTTTCCCGAAGTAATCAAGTGTCAACTCCCGGGCTTATCGCCGGCGTTGATATATCAGTAAGCAGGGAGCTGGGGGTGGCTACCGGGGCGGTGGTGGTGTTAAACTATCCCGAGCTTAGACTGGTGGAGACAAAGGTGGTAAGCGGCAGGGTTGATTTCCCTTATGTCCCCGGTCTTTTATCCTTCAGGGAGGCACCACTGACCCTGGCTGCCTGCGAGGGAATTAGTGTTACCCCTGACCTGGTCCTGGTTGACGGGCAGGGGATTGCCCACCCCCGCCGCTTCGGGCTTGCCTCTCACCTGGGGCTTTTCCTGGACATGCCGACGATTGGTTGTGCCAAGTCCCGGCTCTGTGGCCGCCATCAAGAGCCCGGTGATAACCCGGGCAGCTATGCTGAGGTGGTGGATGGGGGTGAGACTATCGGCGTCGCCCTGCGCACCAAGGCGGGGGTAAAGCCGGTCTATGTTTCCATCGGGCATAAGGTTGACCTGGAGAGCGCTATCTACTGGGTCATGAAGTGCTGCCGCGGCTACCGCTTGCCTGAGCCGTGCCGCCTCGCCCATCTGGCATCCATCGGGGAGAAGCTAGCTCGGGAGGCGGAGTGCCAGGGGAGGCTTTTATAAGGCAGGAATTAAGGGAAATGCAAGAACTAAGGGATAAGCTAAAGGATTTGCAGTCTAGAATCTCTGCGGCAATGGAGCATCTTTGACATCGCCGCCAGGGAAAAGGAGATTTCAAGGCTGGAGAAGCGGTCAGCCCAGCCCGACTTCTGGCTGGAGCCGAGAAAGGCGAAAGGCATCATGCTTAAGCTTGCTGAGCAGAGGAGGGTGGTAGAGAGGTGGCGGGGGGTGGAGAAACAAGCCTCTGAGGTTGTCGAGCTAGTCTCATTGGGGGATAGCTCGCTGCAACCTGAGATTCAGCCCGAGGTGGAGAGGTTGCTTTCCCGCCTTGATGAGCTGGAGCTGGAGGTGGCGTTTAGCGGTGAGTATGACTCAAGAAATGCTATCTTGTCCCTCCATGCCGGGGCTGGCGGCACCGAATCTCAAGACTGGGCACAGATGCTGATGAGGATGTACCTGCGCTGGGCGGAGCGGCGTGGCTATAAGGCGGAGATACTGGATATCTCCCCGGGGGAGGAGGCGGGGGTGAAGAGCGTGGTTATCGGGGTTAACGGTGATTATGCCACTGGCTACCTGAAATCGGAGCACGGTGTCCACCGGCTGGTCAGGCTTTCCCCCTTTGATGCTGACCATGCCCGCCATACCTCGTTTGTCCTGGTTGAGGTCCTGCCCGAGGCTGAAGCCGATGTTGATGTCAGTATTGCCCCTGAAGACTTGAAGGTTGACGTCTTTCGCTCCAGCGGGCCGGGAGGACAGCATATGCAGAAGACGAGCACTGCCGTCAGGTTGACCCACCTGCCGACGGGGCTGGTGGTTAGTTGCCAGAGCGAGCGCTCCCAGCACCAGAACAAGGAAATCGCCTTAAAGATACTCCGCTCCCGCCTTCTGGAGCTGGAGCAAGAGAAGAGGGCGGAGGAGAGAGCCAGGCTTAAGGGGAAGCGCATTGCCGCCGGCTGGGGTAACCAGATTAGAAGCTATGTCCTTCATCCCTATAAGATGGTAAAGGACCACCGCACTGATTACCAGACCAGCGATACCGATGGCGTGCTGGATGGGGAACTGGACGGCTTTATCACCGCCTACCTCAGGTCTAAGTTAGGTGAGGAGAAATGAAAAGAAAGTTCGTCTTATTAGCCTTAGTTGTTTGTTTATTCTTGTCGGTATTAAGTCCGGCTCCGGTTCAAGCCCAGGGCGAACTAGCCATACTGAATAGCTCGGCGATGGCGATTTTTCCTTCTCAGCTCAACTTCAGCTTATCCGCCCAGAGTAATGTCAATATCACCGATATTCGCCTGTGCTTTACTATTGACCAGGACAGCTTTGCTGAGGTTATCGGCGAGGGCTATGTTGAATTTACCCCCAGCACCGCGGTAGATGTTAGCTGGGCTTTGGAGATGGTGAAGATTGGCGGGCTACCCCCCGGCGCTACGGTGGAATACTGGTGGCGGGTGAAGGACGCCAGCGGCAAAAGGGTGGAAACCGCCCCGGCTCAAGTCCGCTATGATGACACTCGCTATTCATGGCGCAGTCTAACCGAGGGGGAAGTGACCATTTACTGGTATGAGGGGGATGACTCCTTTGCCCGGGAGCTGATGTCAGCCACCCAGCAGGCACTGGGGAAGCTGGCGGAGAACACCGGTGCCTATCTGGAAAAACCAGCCGAGCTCTATATCTACGCTAGCAGCGAGGATTTAAGGGGGGCGATGATTCACCCTCAGGAGTGGACGGGTGGGGTAGCCTTTACCAGATATAGCATTATGGCTATTGGCATTGCCCCTGATGATATTTACTGGGGCAAGACGACAATCGCCCATGAGCTGACGCACCTGGTTATCCATCAGATGACACTTAACCCCTATAATGACCTGCCTACCTGGCTTGATGAGGGTCTGGCAATGTACAATGAAGGGTTGCTTGATCCGGGATTTACCAGTTACCTTATCGGGGCGATAACTGAAAACAGGCTCATCTCGGTGCAGAGCCTGTCAAGCCCCTTCTCCGCTTATGCTGAGGAAGCCTATCTTTCCTATGCTGAGAGCTATAGCCTGGTTGAATTCCTTATTACCACCTACGGGCGGGAGAAGATGCTTGAGCTGCTGAATACCTTTAGAGAGGGCAGTGGTTACGATGCCGCCCTGGAAAAGGTCTACGGCTTTGATATGGATGGTCTGGATAGCCTGTGGCGGGGCTATGCTACCGGGCAGTACCAGTCGGCGGCGGAATTGGCGCCTCCGGTACTGGTCAGCGCCGGCTTTTGAAAGCGAGAGAGAGTGAAGAAATCATTCACTATTCATGACCTGCCCCTTTCCGAGCGACCCAGAGAAAGGCTGCAGAAGCTGGGGGTAGGAGCCCTGTCGGCGCAGGAGATTTTAGCCGTCATTCTGGGTCGTGGCGTCAGCGGTGAATCGGTGATGGTGACCGCCCAGAGGCTCCTGTCCCGGTTTGGCAGCCTCAAGGGTCTTGCTCAAGCCTCAGTGGAGGAACTGTCTCAGGTGAGGGGGATTGGTCTGGCCAAGGCGGCCCAGATTAAGGCTGCCTTTGAGCTGGCTAACCGCGTGGATGGTTATCCCCAGGCTGAGGATAAGCCGATAGTCAAGACCCCCGAGGATGTGGTCAGCTTGGTCAGGAGCCGGCTGAAGGGTAAAAAGAAGGAGTATTTTCTCGCCATCTTGCTTGACACCAGAAGCCAGCTGATAAAGATTGCCGAAATCTCAATTGGCAGCCTTGATAGTAGCATTGTCCACCCCAGGGAGGTATTCAAGGAGGCAATATCAGCCAGCGCCGCCTCGGTTATCTTTGCCCATAACCACCCCTCCGGCGACCCTGAAGCCTCGGAGGACGATGTAAATTTGACCAAAAGGCTGGCTAAGGCGGGGGAGATTGTGGGCATAGACGTCTTAGACCATGTCATTATCGGCGATAAAAAATACCTGAGCCTGAAGCGGGAGGAGCTATTTTAAGTTCTTTAACAACCTATCCCCCTGACCCCCTTCCCTTGTAAGGGAAGGGGGAATATAGATAAAAGAGGGGCTAGCGCCCCTCTTAGACACCCAATATGGGGTGTTGATTTTAAGGGAAGAAAAACTATGAATGAGCCTCAATGGACAGCAAAAGTTTGTAAATTAATTCAGGATAGTAGTATTGCTTCTCTCAAGAATATTTATCCTGAACGGTCATACAAAAAAGAGTTCGAAAACATCTTAAGAACTTACTTCGGTGCCGTGGCTCCCAAATTTATGGCAAAGCCAGATTTGATAATGGTTTTTGAAGATGATGCACGGAAAATTGATGATTATTTGGTTGTAGCCCTTGAACTTAAATATTTTGACCTATCCGATAGGCTTGATGCGAATCTGAGGAAAGCTTCTAGGGAAGTAGGACAGGCATTGAGATACTATCTATTTGGCTTTGACTCTGCTGTACTCTGGCATACATTTGATGAGAGAGTAGGAGATGAAACAATCGTTTCCTTTTCTGAGCTTATTGGAGAAGTCTTTGATAAATTCGAATTGCCTTTGGTTTATTTCTCTGCCAAAATGCTACCGAGTAACAGTTTCAAAGTATATAAGCCGGTGAGTGTGCAGGGGAACTTGGAGTGGTTAATTCGGTGGATGCATAAAGTAAGTCAGGATAGGAGAAATCCTCTGCTTCGTAGCGACATTGAATATCAAAAATTTATCCAAAGAAGAAAAGCATTAAAGGTAGTGTTACGTGTTCCCTAATCTAAAACTTTAGTTTTTACTGAGCTAAACGATGAGAAAAAGAATAATTATATATACACTCGTGGCGGCAATCTTGTTATGCAGCCTGATTGTTATTGCCCACCAGTGCCGGCAGGCACCTCCCGCCGAGGTAGTCCTTAATCTCTATGATACTGACCCCTATACCCTTGACCCGGCACTCTCCGGTGATACGTCCTCCAGCGGGTATATCATACAGATATTTGGGGGCTTGGTTTGCCCTGGTGATAAGCTGGAGCCGACGGGGGATATTGCCCAGTCGTGGCAGGTAAGCGATGACGGCAGGACTTATACCTTTTACCTCAGGCATGATGTTAAATTTCAGGATGGCAGACAGGTCAAGGCTGGGGACTTTAAGTATTCCTGGGAGCGTGCCTGTGACCCGCAGACTGGCTCTCGGACGGCAGCCACCTACCTCGGCGATATTGTCGGGGTGGGGGAGGTGTTATCCGGCGTAACCAAGGGGATTAGCGGGGTTAAAGTCGTTAATGATTATACCCTTGAGGTGACTATAGATGCGCCGAAGTCTTACTTCCTGTCCAAGCTGACCTATCCCACCGCCTTTGTTGTCGATAGGGCAAATGTGGAGGCGGGAGGGGAGTGGTGGCGCAATCCCAATGGCACCGGTCCGTTCAAGCTCAAGCAGTGGCAGCAGACCGAGCTGCTTGTTCTGGAGAGGAACGAGCTTTATTACGGAGACTTAGCCAAGGCAAGTCAGGTTGTCTTTCACCTGTGGGGTGGGATGCCGATGAATATGTATGAGACTGGCGAAATTGATGTCACCCCCGTCGACCTTGCGTATGTTGAAAAGGCTACTGATGAAACCGGTCCCTTTTATTTAGATTTAAGGGTGGTGCCTGAGCTGAGCTTTTTCTATATCGGCTTTAACACCACCAAGCCACCGTTTGACGACGCCAATATCCGCCGTGCCTTCTCTCAGGCGATTGATAAGGATAAGCTGGTCTCTCTGGCATTCAAGGATATGATGCGGCGGGCGGATGGCATCCTGCCCCCGGGGATGCCCGGCTATAATGAAGGACTAGCGGGGCTGGGTTTTGATATCGCTAAGGCGAAGGAATTAATTGCTCATTCTAAGTATGGCGATGTATCTAAGTTGCCCCCTATCACCATTACCACTGGGGGCGAGGGGGGACTAATTTCGCAAGACCTTGAAGCTATTGTTTACCAGTGGCGAGAGAACCTGGGGGTGGAGGTGAAGGTAAGGCAATTAGAACTGCAGAGGTTCCTCTATAACCTCAAAGAGGAGAAGGACGAGATGTTCTATATGGGCTGGGTAGCTGACTATCCCCACCCGCAGGATTTTCTGGATGTTTTGTTTCATACCGGTGCTGATTATAACTACGGCGGGTACAGCAACCCTGAGGTAGACGCCCTGCTGGAGAGCGCCGGGGTGGAGGGTGATAGCGAGCAGAGCTTAGCCTTGTATCAGCAAGCCGAGCAAAAGTTGGTTGAGGATGCTGCCTGTCTGCCGTTATATTTCGGGCAAGACTATATCCTGGTTAAGCCCTACGTTGAGGGGTATAGCCCAAATCCCCTGGGTTTTGTCAGGCTGAATGAGGTCTCAGTTGAGCCTCACTAGATAGGCTGGCGGAGGGGGTGGGATTCGAACCCACGGCTCCGATGTCTCGGAGCAACGGTTTTCAAGACCGTCACCATAAACCACTCGGACACCCCTCCGCAGGTTTAGTATAGATAATCGATGGGGTAGGGTCAAATCTATCGAGGAGGAAGAGTATGCCCTTGGAAGGGAAGGTAGCCTTTGTCAGTGGAGCCTCAAGACCGCGGGGAATCGGAAGGGCGATTGCTCTTACCCTGGCCAGAGAAGGCGCCGATGTTGCTGTCAGCGGCTGGGCTCACATGGACGGGGCAACATCGTTGGCGGCAGAAATAGGCAAAATGGGGCGAAGGTCTATTGCCGTCAGGATGGATGTTAGTGATTATTCCGAGGTAAAGAAGGGGCTTGCCAAGATTAAGGAAGAGCTGGGGGCGGTAAATATATTAATAAACAATGCTGCCCAGATGGGCCGTTTCGTCCCGATTGATAAGGTTGCGGTCAAGGACTGGGATGATGAGGTGAGGATTTGCCTTAGCTCTGCCTTTTACTGCATCAAAGAGGTCTGGGCGGACATGTGTGCTAACAAGTGGGGGCGGATTGTCAATATTAGCTCAGTGGCTGGTGTCATGGGGGGCTACGGGCAGACAAGCTATAGTGCCGCCAAGGCGGGGCTAATTGGGCTGGCTAAGTCCTGTGCCCTTGAGGGGGCGAGGTTCAATATAACGGCTAATGTGGTGCTGGTGGGGCTAGCCGACACCGATGCTCCCCTTGTTGATGAAGCGCGCCAGAAGCTTGGAGACAGGATACTCACGCGCCGCCTCGCTGAGCCGCAGGAGATTGCCGATGCCGTCGCCTATCTGGTATCGGACAGGGCGAGATATATGAGCGGGGTGGTGATGAATATGCTGGGTGGTCTTGACCTCTTCGTCTTTTAGCTATCCCGATTTAATATAGGCACTGAGATTGCGTTTCATCTCGGCTATGTGGTCGCCGCCAAACTTCTCCATCATTGCCTCTCCTAAGACCAGGGCCAGCATTGCCTCCGCGATGACCCCCGCCCGGGGAACGGCGCAGATATCCGACCTCTCCACGGTGGTCGGCACCGGGCGGTGACTGGCGATGTCTATGGTCTTTGCCGCCGCCCCAATGGTTGAGAGCGGTTTGTGGTAAACGCGGCAAACGATATCCTCGCCATTGCTCATGCCACCCTCTATCCCGCCCATATTGTTGCTCTGGCGGCGGAAGCGATTGCCCTTATAGGTAATCCGGTCCTGAAGCTCGGAGCCGAACATCGCCGCCCCCTGAATGCCGTTACCTATTTCCACCGCCTTCACCGAGGGGATGCTCATCAGCGCCTGGGCAATCCGGCCGTCAAGTCGGCGGTCATAGTGCATAACACTCCCCAGCCCCACCGGGACAGCGGTGGCGATAACCTCCACCACCCCGCCAAGGGTATCTTTTCTGGCGCCAGCCTCAAGGATTGCCTCTTTCATTTTCCGGGAGGTTTCTGGGTCAATGCACCTTATATCGGGGTCAGTGGCAAAGACTTTAGCCACCTCTTCAAAGTCAGAGGGAAGACGGGTTAGCCTCACTGAGCTTATCTGGACGGTGTGGCTGGCTATCCGGATGCCGAGTTCCAGCAGCATGCACCTGACGACCGCCCCCGCCATAACCCTGCCTATCGTCTCTCTGGCACTGGCTCTCTGCGAGATATTTCTGATATCGTCCTGGCCATACTTCAGGACACCAGCCAGGTCGGCATGCCCGGGGCGGGGTGCGGTTACCTTAGCCGCCTTCTGCCCCGCCTCCTCGATTCTCATCTCATCCTGCCAGTTAGCGAAGTCCCGATTTTCGACTATCAGGGCAATCGGGCTGCCCAGCGTCCTACCATATCTGATGCCGGAAAGGATTTGGGCTTTATCCTCCTCAATTTTCCCCCTTCCCCCACGACCGAAATCAGAATGTCTGCGTTTCAGGTCCTGGTTTATATCCCCAGCGCGGAGCCTAACCCCGGCGGGCATTCCTTCAACAATGGTTACACAGGCCGGGCCGTGAGATTCACCGGCGGTCAAAATGCGTAGCATGTCTCCCTCCTTCTAAAGCCTGGGTCAGGGCGGACTCCATGGCAGCTAGCGGCGCCTGGCGTCCGGTGAAGAGTTCAAACTGTATCGCTGCCTGATAAAGAAACATCTTATACCCGTAGACAATAGCACATCCCCTTTCCCTGGCTTCAGATAGTAATCTGGTCTCTTTCGGGTTATAGACGGTGTCAAAAACGGTGAGCCGGTTATGGAGAAGGCTTTTGGGAATAAGCGATTCGTTTGTCTTAGGCCACATTCCCACGGGGGTGGCATTTATCAGGATATCAGCCGAGGAAATCTCGTCGAGCTTCTCCATACCGCCGGAGTCCTCGGCGTCAAACATTTCCGCCAGCCTCTTTGCCTTCTCCTTAGTCCGATTTAGTATCACCAGCTTAGCACCGCCCCTCTTCAGGCCCAGGGCGATGGCGGTCGCCGCCCCACCGCTGCCGACAAGGACTGCCCTCTTGCCTTCAAGGGAGGTCGCCTCCTCCAGTGCTTTCAGCGCCCCGTGATAGTCAGTGTTGTAACCGATTAAGATACCGTCGTTGTTGACGATAGTATTGACGGCGCCGGTCTCTAGGGCGAGCCGGTCAATCTCATCAACGTATTCTATAGCCCTGGCTTTATGGGGCATGGTAATGCTTGCCCCGCGAATCCCCAGTCCCCTTATGCCCTCTATCGCCCGCTTGATATCCTTGACCTGGAAGGGGACATAGATGTAGTTGATGCCCAGCGCCTGATAGCCGGCATTATGAATTAATGGGGAAAGGGAGTGCTCAATTGGGTCGCCGATAAGGCAACAGATTTTCTTTAGCGATTTTATAATGGCTTCAGCTACTTCTTCCGGCGTCTTGTCCTCGGTATCAACCGCCAGGTCGGCGGCTTTCTGGTAAAGTGCCTTTCGCTGTCTAAGCGTCATCTCCATATCTCCTCGCTGGGTTTTGCCCACAAGCAGTGGTCTTTTGCTATCTTTGCCAAGGCGTTCAAGCAGGGTATTAACGCCGGCTTTGAGCCAGACCGCTACCCCGTTTTTCTTGAGTTTGGCGATGTTTTTCTCTCTGGTTACCACCCCACCGCCACTGGCATTGACGATGTTGTCTCGCCCCGCCACTTCATCCGTTACCTGCTCCTCTATATCCCTGAATTTTTCCCATCCGTATTTCTCCACAATCTCAGCGATAGCGAGCCCAGCCCTCCTTGAGATTAGCTCATCCATCTCAACGAGCTCTCTTCCCAGTCTCCGGGCTAAAATCTTGCCTACCGTTGTTTTCCCCGAGCCCCTCATGCCGATAAGGACGATGTTCATGGCAGCTCCTCAATCCCTGCCCCCAGCTTTTTCAGGTCGGCGAAGAATTGGGGGTAGGACTTGCTGACCGCCTCAGCGCCGTTAATAATGGAATCACCCTCGGCAAAAAGGGCGGCAATTGTAAAACTCATCGCCATGCGGTGGTCGGCGTGGGTTTCAATCTCGGTTCCCTTTGGCTTACCCCCGTAGACCACCATGGTATTATCGCTCACCTCGACCTTGATTCCCATCCTGGACAGCTCGGCTGCCGTGTTGCTTATTCTGTCGGTCTCCTTGAACCTCAGGTGACCGATATTGCTAATCCTGGTTTTGCCGCGGGCGTAAGCAGCAACAACCGCCACCGCCTGGACGAGGTCAGGATAATCGCCCATATCTACCGTGATGCCGGTAAGCTCCTTGCTGCGAGAAATCTTAATCTGCTCCTTCTGGTATTCAACGGAGCACCCCATCTCTGAGAGGATATTCAAAAGATGCCTATCGCCCTGCACGGAATCGGTCTTCAGATTTTTTACCGTTACCGGCTTGCCGCCGATGGCGCCGGCGGCAAAAAAATAGGCGGCGGAGGAATAGTCCCCCTCTATGCGGTAGTTCCTTGCTTTATATCGCTGACCGCCCTTGACCACGAACTCCTTATAGCCTTTATTTGCTACCTCAACCCCGAAGGCTCGCATAGCATCAATGGTTATATCTATATATGGTCGGGAGTGAAGCCCGCGGGCAATCTTGATTCTTACGCCCTCCTCGGTGTAGGGGGCAACCATGAGCAGGGCGCTGACATGCTGGGAGCTTACCAGACCGGGGATGGTAACCTCGCCCCCGCTAAATTTCCCCCCTTGGATTTCAATTGGCGGGCAGCCGTTACCTTCCAGTGAGCGGGCATGAACCCCCAGACTTTCTAGCGCCGATAGTAAATCACCTATCGGGCGCTGGCGGAGTCGGCTATCGCCATCAAGGACGACCCTGGTCTGACCCAGAGCCGCCAGCGGGGCAACCATGCGGATGGTGCTCCCTGAGTTGCCGGCGAAAATCCTCTGCCTATCGGCGACCCTGATTTGACCGCCGGTGCCGGTAATCATTAGCCGGTCGCCCTTGAGTTCAATATCAGCCCCCAGGGAGCGGCCGGCATTCATGGTATAGAGGGTGTCATCCGAGATTAGCGGGCTCTGGATGGTGCTCTCGCCCGCCGCCAGCGAAGCCAGTATCACCGCCCGGTGGGTATAGCTCTTTGACGGCGGTGCTGAGACCTCCCCGCTCACCGGCGATGGCGTTATCCTTGCTTTCACTTTTCTTTCTCGCCCCTGATATGTTTAACGAGGGCTTCAAGCCCCAGCAGATAGCTTTGCGTTTTCAAGCCGCTAACCTGCTTGATAACCACATCTGAAATAACCGATTTCTGGCGCCACTTCTCGCGGGCATGGATGTCTGAGAGGTGCACCTCAACCACGGGCAGTCCGGCATCAACGAGGGCGTCATGGAGGGAGTAGCCGTAGTGGGTCAGGGCACCGGGGTTAATCAGGATGCCATCGGCGTCGCTTGCCTTCTCCTGGATAAAGTCGATGATACCCCCCTCGTGGTTGGACTGAAAGAAAACAAGCTCACAACCCAGCGCCTTTCCTTTTTCAGTAAGCGCTCTCTCTATTGACGGCAGGGTATCGGTGCCGTAGTGCTTGGCTTCTCTCCTGCCGAGCATATTCAGGTTGGGACCGTTAATCACCAGGATTCTCATCGGCATATCTCCCTTAGCACCCTCCTGACTGTATTCTCCGCCACCGTCTGGTTAATTACCCCCCGGCCAATGCCCTTGAGTAGAACCCAGCCGGTCTCACCGAGGGTCGTTTTCTTATCAAAACGGATGGCCGTAATTAAATCATCGGGGTTTACATCTTGGCAATAGGTGGGCAAGCCGAATTTTAGCAGCAACCTTTCAATTCTGGGGACATTGCCTGGTTCAAGCATGCCGACCTGCTCGCTTATTATAGCAGCCGCCAGCATCCCGATAGCCACCGCCTCGCCGTGGCTCAGTTTGTGGAGCCTGGTGGCAGCTTCAAGGGCATGACCGACGGTGTGGCCGAAGTTCAGTATGGCTCGCTGCCCGCTTCTTTCCGTCTCGTCCAACTCTACGATGCCCGCTTTCAGACGGCAGCATCGTACCACGATATCCTTTAGTTCAGCGGTGGTAAGTTTTTCTCCCTTCTTCCGGTCAAGGGTGCGGAGTAGGCCATCGTCCATAGCCAGGGCGTACTTTATCACCTCAGCCATGCCGTTCCTCATCTCGGCGGGGGGCAGGGATTTAAGAAGGGCGACATCGCCAAAAACCGCCCTCGGCTGGTAGAAACTGCCGACCATGTTCTTCTTTCCGCTGAGGTTGACCCCCACCTTGCCCCCGAGGCTACTATCTACCTGGGCAAGGAGGGTGGTTGGTAATTGAATATAATCAATCCCGCGGAGGTAGGTGGCGGCAATATAGCCACCGGCGTCCCCAACAACACCTCCCCCCAGAGCACAGATTAGCCCTTTGCGGTCTATGTTGCTCTCCAGCAAAAATTTATACCCCCGCTCAACCTGTCTCAGTGTCTTGGCTCTCTCCCCCACCGGCAGGGTAAGCAGAAATAACTTTTTCCCCGTTGCCCTTAGTGCTTTCATTACACTCTGTCCGTAGAGCCTTTTCACATTGGTATCGGTGAGCAGGACAATGCCGGAATAGCCGCTGAAGTCAAAATACTGCTCAAGACGATTGAGGATGCCGTCACCGACAATAATCGGGCAGCGCCTGACCGTTTCCAGCTTAATTGTGTATTCTACTGAGTCCCTTTTTCCTGCCAGCGTCATCTGATTAAACTATTTATCTCCCTCATTAGTTCGGCAAACTGTTCCGGGTAGAGGGACTGCATCCCGTCGGAGAGGGCGTGCGGTGGGTCGTGGTGTACCTCCACCAGCAGACCATCGGCGCCGACGGCTATTGCCCCCTTTGACAGAGGAATCACGTAGTCCCTTCGTCCGGCGGCATGGCTTGGGTCAGCGATGATGGGCAGGTGGCTGACCTCCTTGATTGAAGGGATAGCGCTCAGGTCCAGGGTATTCCTGGTGTTGTTGGCGAAGGTGCGTATTCCCCGTTCGCACAGGATAACCTGAGCATTCCCTTCAGAGATGATATATTCCGCCGACATCAGCAGCTCTTCAATTGTGGCCGCAAAACCGCGCTTCAAGAGGATTGGCTTGGTGGCATGACCCGCCCGGCGCAAGAGGGAATAGTTTTGCATGTTCCTGGCGCCAATCTGAATGATATCGGCGTATTGTTCCACAACCTCAATATTGGTGTGGTCAGTGGCTTCGGTTACGATTAACAAGCCAGTTTCCCGGCGGACCTTGTCCAGTATCTTCAGCCCTTCCTCCCCCAGCCCCTGGAAGCTATAGGGCGAGGTTCTGGGTTTGAAAGCACCCCCACGGAATACCTTTACCCCACATTTCTTCACCAGGTGGGCGATGGTGAGGGCTTGCTCCTCGCTCTCTACGGCGCAGGGGCCAGCCATTACTACCGGTCTGCCTTCGCCAATCTTGATGTCACCGATGGCGATAACCGTAGGCTGTGGCTTCGTCTCCCGGCTTACCAGTTTATATGGTTTGGTTACGCGGATGGCTTCTTTCACGCCCTCCATGAGCAGCAGCCGCGAATCCTCAACCGGACCCTTGTTGCCGATGATGCAGACCGCCGTCCGCTGAACACCGGGCATGGGAATGCCACGGAAACCCATGTCCTCTATTTCACGAATGACTGCCTGCACCTGCGCTTCAGTAGCATCGTTTTTCATCACCACCAGCATCTTGTTGTTCCTCCTTCTATAGTACTATTGTGCCGACCTGACGGCCTGGACAAAAGCCTTGATTTTGCCAACATCTTTGACCCCTTCTCTCTCCACCCCGCTGGAGACATCAACCCCCCACGGTCTCAAGCTGGCTACCACCCGCCCCACGTTTCCCGGGTTGAGCCCGCCAGCAATAATGACCGGGAATTTTGCCACCACCCCGCTGGCTATCTCCCAGCTGAATAGCTGACCGGTCCCCCCGTATTTGTTCTCAACCAGGGTATCAAGAAGATAAAGCGGTGGTCGAGCCAGCTGTTGCCCATCTTCCAGTCGGGCTGAAAGCTCCTTCTCCCCCCAATCACGGGGTACATGGATTGCCTTTATCAACGGCTTCTTGATTTCCTGGCAGTACTCCCAACTCTCGTCACCGCTGAGCTGCACCCAGTCCAGCCCGCAGGATAAAGCCACCCTGTTTACCGTGGCGGCGGGCATATTGACAAATACCCCCACTACCGGCAGACGATGTTTTTTGACCGCGGCCGCTATCTCTCTTGCCTTCTCGTGGGTAACCTGGCGGGGGCTGGGGGCGAAGACCACCCCGATAAGGTCAGCCCCGGCTTCAATTGCCGCCCGGGCGTAAAGGACATTAGTAATACCGCAAATCTTAACCCTGGTCAAAGCAGCTCCTTTATCTTGGCGGCGACGTCACTGGCAGTAACCAGCGCCTCGCCGACAAGCATTGCATTGACACCCAATTCCCTTAGCTCCTGTACCTCCCCCCGCCCCTTTATGCCGCTTTCGCTGACCACCAGTCGGTCCGAGGGTATAAGGGGGCGAAGCCTTCTGGTGATATTCAAATCCACAGACATGGTATCAAGGTGGCGATTATTAATACCGATTATTTTCACGTCACCTGCCAGCGCCCTTTTTAATTCCTCTTCGCTGTGCACCTCGACCAGGCACTGCATCCCCAGCTCGTGGCTTAAGGATAGCAGTTCCTCAAGCTCGCTGTCATCCAGTATGGCAATAATCAGCAATAAGGCGTCGGCTCCCCAGGCGCGTGATTCAAAAACCTGGTAGGGCTTCAGGATAAAGTCCTTCCTCAGCAGGGGAATTTTGGGCAGCTGGTGCCTGATGACAACCAGGTCTTCCCCGCTTCCCCCAAAATAGTGCGATTCAGTCAAGACCGATATTGCCGCCGCCCCGCATCGGGCGTAGGTTTCGGCGAGCCTGACCGCATCGAGGTCAGGCTGTAATATTCCCCTGGAGGGCGATGCCCGCTTGACCTCGGCGATTAAACGGAGATTGTCCCCCTTGAGAGCCGCCGCCATGTCTAAGGGCGGGGCTTTTTCCCTGACGGCTGCCCTGAGTTCAGATAGGGGCGTATTTTTTTGCCCCTGCTCTAATTCTGCTAGCTTTTCGGCGACAATCTTACCTAAAAACATACCTCTCACCCGTAACTCCGGCTCAGTTTGATAAGTTTATCCAGCTTTTCCAGCGCCCGTCCGCTGTCTATTGCCTCTCTGGCTATCTCCACCCCTTCCTTCAGGGCGGGAAGCCCGGCGGGGTGCTCAGTCCGCTTGCCAACCACGATGCCGGCGGCGGCGTTCATTATCACCGCCTCCCTTCTTGAACCCTTCTCACCCTCAAGCACCGAGCGCAGTATGGCCGCGTTCTCCTGAGGTGTCCCGCCAGCAAGCGTCTCCGCTCTGGCCATAGTGAAGCCAAAATCATCAGGTGACACCTGGTAATTCGTTATCTCGTTGTCCTGTAGCTCCCAGACCGTGGACTTTCCGGCGACTGAGATTTCGTCCATCCCGTTCAAGCCATGGACTACCATGGCGTGCTTTGAGCCGAGGCGATAAAGCACCTGCGCCAGCTTTCCGCCGAGCTCCTCGCTGGGCACACCCAGGACCTGGGACTCAGCCAGTGCCGGGTTGGTCAGCGGACCGAGGATATTGAATATGGTGCACACGCCAATCTCGCGGCGGGGGGCAGCGGCGAACTTCATTGCCGGGTGAAACAGGGGGGCGAACATGAAGCCGATGCCTACTTTTTCTAGGCAGTCCTTCACCTGAGCGGCGTCAAGCTCAATCTTCATCCCCAGTGCCTCCAGGACATCGGCGCTGCCGCACTGGCTGGTCATAGCGCGGTTATTGTGCTTGGCTACCCTTATCCCGGCGCCGGCGGCAACAAAGGCGGCGGCGGTGGATATGTTGAAGCTTTTGGAGTTATCACCCCCGGTGCCGACAATATCAATCACCGGCTCAGCGCTCGTTACCCGGATCGCCTTAGCCCGCATGACCTGAGCCAGCCCGGCAATCTCATCCGCCGTCTCCCCCTTGATTCTCAAGGCGGTGGCAAAGGCGCCAAACTGGGCGGGCGTTACCTGTCCCGTGGTCATCTCTTCCATAACCTCAGCGGCTTGCTCCATGGTAAGGGACTGCCCCGAAACCAGCAAGCTGATAGCTTCCTTAATCATCTTCCTTTCCCTCCCAGCCCATTCTTCACTATTTCACCTCACCCCTTAGGTTTTTAGAACCCCATCCCCTGTATCCCCTTCCCCTTGTCAAGGGGAAGGGGAAGATTTTTTCTGAAGAGGGACTTCGTCCCTCTTAAACTCCCTATCATGCATTTGAGGTGTCCGAGAGGGGCGAAGCCCCTCTCTTACTTCTACTCCCCCTTCCCTTTTTAAGGGAAGGGGGTCAGGGGGATGGGTTATTTATAACCTTTTGTAAAAAATTTCTTAGTATATCCTTGCCGGCGGGGGTCATGAAAGACTCGGGGTGGAATTGAACCCCCTCCACCGGGTACTGGCGATGGCGCATCCCCATAATGGTTTTATCCTCGGTCCAGGCGGTTATCTCCAGGCAGTCGGGGAGCCCTTCGGGCATTACCGCCAGCGAATGGTAGCGTATGGCGGGGAAGGGGTTAGAGAGACCACAAAAAATACCCGAATTGTTGTGATAGACCAGGGACGACTTCCCGTGCATAATCTCCCTTGCCGAGCTGACGGTGCCTCCATAGCTATAGCCGATACACTGGTGCCCGAGACAGACGCCGAGGATAGGCACCTTAGCGCCGAAGTAGCCGATGACGTCGTTGGAGATGCCGGCGTTCTGCGGGGTGGAGGGTCCGGGGGAGATTACGATGCGCTCCGGCTTCATCCCTTCAATCTCCTCCAGCGTTATCTTATCGTTGCGGACTACCTGTACCTCTTCCCCAAGCTCGCTCAGGTACTGGAAGAGGTTATAGGTGAAGCTATCATAGTTATCTATCAGTAGCAGCATGGGTCATCTCCATAGCCTCTGCCTGCTCAATGGCGTTTAGCAGGGCGCGAGCTTTGTTTAATGTTTCCTCATACTCCCGCGAGGGCACACTGTTATAGACAATGCCGGCACCAGCCTGGACGTGGGCGGTGCCGTTTCTCAGGACAATGGTTCTTATGGTTATGGCGGTGTCCATATTACCGGAGAAGCCGAAGTAGCCGACGCAACCGGCGTATGGTCCTCTCTTGTCCGGCTCAAGCTCGGCGATAATCTCCATGGCTCGAATCTTGGGCGCCCCGGAGACAGTGCCGGCGGGGAAACAGGCGCGGAGGGTGTCAAAGGGGGTGAGGTCGGGGCGTAGCTTGCCCTCCACATTGGTGACCAGGTGCATGACATGAGAGTAGCGCTCTACCTCCATAAGCTCGCTGACCCTCACTGTCCCCGCTAAACTCACCCGCCCGATGTCGTTTCGCCCCAGGTCAACCAGCATTATGTGCTCGGCGCGTTCCTTTTCGTCATTGCGGAGCTCCTTCTCCAGTCGCTTGTCCTCAGCCGGCGTCTTCCCCCGCGGGCGTGTCCCCGCCAGGGGACGGGTGGTCACGGTGCCATTTACCGCCTTCACCAGAATCTCGGGGGACGAGCCAATAATTTGGAAGTCCTTCAGGTCAAGGAAGAACATGTAGGGCGAGGGATTGATGCCCCGCAGTGCCTGATAGATATTCAGGGGGTGGGCATTAGTGCGCCGGCTCAGGCGCTGGGAGAGCACAACTTGGATGGCTTCGCCAGCGATGATATATTGCCTTGCCTTCTCTACGCTGGCTTCGAATTCTTCCCTGGCGAAGTTGGAAGAAATCCGGGGATGTTCTGTTGGCGCCTCCGGCGTGAGGGGCGGCTGGGCAGGGGGCTGCCCCAGTCTCTTCACCAATTCGTCTATCTTCCGGGTTGCCGCCTGGTAGGCGCTGTCCATATCACCATCGGGGCGGGCGTGGCTGACGACCTTAATCTTATGGGTAGCATGGTCGAAGATGAGGAGGCTATCAACGAACATGAACACTGACTCGGGCAGAGCCAGGGGGTCAGGCTCCGGTGAGGGGAGTCTCTCGAAGCGCCGTACTGTTTCGTAGCCAAGGTAGCCGACGCCGCCACCGCAAAAATCGGGCAGTCCGCTGGCCGCTACCAGCTTGTGCCTGGCTAGCTCCTCGGCGATGAGGTGGAGGGGGTCAATTTTATCTCCCTCTGTGGTGCTGAGCACCCGATAGGGCTCGGTGCCGACAAAGCTGTAGCGTGCTACGCGTTCGCCACTTTCAACGCTCTCCAGGAGGAAGGAATAACCGCCACGCTTCACCTTCAGGAAGGCGGAAAGCGGCGTCTCCAGCTCGGCGGCAATCTCGCGGTAGATGGGCACCAGATTGCCCTGGCTTCTCAGCCCTCTAAATTCTTCCAGTGTGGGGTGGTACATCTTAAAACTTGCCTCCCCCCAAAAATATAAAGTAAAAAATAACCCCTCGCTATAGGGGCGAGAGGCTAATCCTTCGCGGTGCCACCCTAATTAGTTGCTACTTGGCAACCATCTCATTCAGGTACAGCCATTCATAAGTAAAGGGCGATACCCTAGGCTCTGATAACGGTGCCCTTTCCGGCGAAACCTACTTGCCCTTCACAGAGAAACTTTCGGTTTGCAGCTCCCGAGTCCATTCCTCCCCTGCGCTGGCACCGGCTCACACCTACCCCGGCTCTCTGCGCCTCGCTGGAGGCATACTAGTCTCGTTCTCAGCCTTTACTCTATATTCAGTTAGCTGTAAGTATACCCAGTTATCCGCTTTTTGTCAAGTTATTACCTTCTGCCCCATATAGGATTGTAGGACTTCTGGGATTAGTATTGAGCCATCCGCCTGCTGGTAGTTCTCCATGACGGCAATAAGCACCCGGGGCAGGGCGAGCCCTGAGCCGTTCAGGGTATGGACGAACTGCGGCTTGGCTTCAGGGGAGGGGCGGTAGCGGATGTTTGCCCTCCGGGCTTGAAAATCGCCGCAGTTGGAGCAGGAGCTTACCTCTAGCCACTCCCCACAGCCGGGAGCCCACATTTCAATATCGTAGGACTTTTGAGAGGCGAAGCCCAGTTCGCCGCTGCAGAGCTGCTTCACCCGGTAGGGAAGCCCGAGCTTCTGGCAGACCACTTCGGCATCATTTACCAGCTTCTCCAGCGCCTCGTCTGAGGTGGCAGGCTCGGTGAATTCATATAGCTCCACCTTGTCAAACTGGTGCCCCCGTTTTATGCCCCGTGTATCCTTCCCCGCCGACATCTTCTCCCGGCGAAAACAGGCGGTGTAGGCGACATAATATATGGGCAGGGTTCCGGGGGGCAGAATCTCATCACGGTGAAAATTGGTAATGGGCACCTCAGCCGTGGGCACGAACCAGAGGTCGTCCTCCTCATCATGGTAGAGGTTATCGGCGAATTTGGGCAGGTTGCCCGAGCCGACCATGCACTCCCGCTTGACCATAAACGGGGGATATACCTCCTGGTAGCCGTGCTCGGTGGTGTGCAGGTCAAGCATGAAGGCGATGATGGCTCGCTGCAGCCTTGCCCCCAGCCCCTTGAGCACATAGAAGCGGGTGCCGGAGAGCTTTACCCCGCGCTCGAAGTCAATGATGCCCAGGGTTTCACCCAGCTTCCAGTGGGGGGCGGGGGTAAAGTCAAACTTTTTAGGCTCCCCCCAGGCACGAACTACGGGGCTATCGCTTTCATCTTTGCCCACCGGAACCGAGGGGTGGGGGACATTGGGCACCTGAAGCAGCAGGTCTTCCAGTTGTGTATCCAGCTTGTTGACCTCATCCTCCAGGGCTTTTATCCTCTCCCGCAGGCTTCTCCCCTCCTCGGCGGCGGCTCTCTTTTCCCGGGCGGTCTCTTTTCGGGCGTGCCTCAGCTTCTCCAGCCCAAGCAGCTTCTGGCGGCGCTCCTGGTCAAGTTTCAGGATTTCAGCCAGCGGGGCGGTGGTCTGGCGGTTGGCTACTGCCTGCTTTACCTGGTCTATATTTTCCCGGATAAACTTAAGGTCAAGCATAATTGTTTATTAACCCCATCCCCTTTATCCCCTTCCCCTTGACAAGGGGAAGGGGAAGTTTTTTTATTAAGAGGGGCTTCGCCTCTCTTTAAACTCCCCTTAATAATTTTACCCTCTTTAACTCCCCTTTACGGTTTCTCCTTAAGCTGGGGAAATAGAATTACCTCTCTTATTGACTGCTGGCCGGTGAGCACCATCACCAATCGGTCAATGCCCACCCCAAGCCCGCCGGCGGGGGGCATACCGTACTCCAGCGCCAGCAGGAAGTCTTCATCAATGACCTCTTTCACCTCAGCCTCCGCCTGGCGCCCCTTTTGCTGCTTAAGAAAGCGCTCCCTCTGCTCCAGGGGGTCGTTAAGCTCGGTGAAGGCGTTGGCAATCTCCATTCCCCCGGCAAAGGCTTCAAAGCGCTCCACCAGGCGCTCGTTATCGGGCTTGGTCTTAGCCAGCGGCGACATCTCCACCGGGTAGTCAACGAGGAAGGTAGGTTGCATCAGCTTCGGCTCAACAAAGCTTGAGATAAGCTCGTCTATCAGCTTGCCCCTGTCCTTTTTGGGGTCAACCTCCATTTTTAAGCCCTGCATCGCTGCCCGCAGCGACTTGGTATCAGGGTAGTCCTCAAAATCAAGACCGCTATATTTAATAATTGCCGGGCGCAGTTCCAGTCGCGGCCACGGCGGCTTGAGGTCAATAGTCTCCTCGCCAAACTTGACCTTATTGCTGCCCACAACCTGCTGGCTTACCTCGGATACCATCTCCTCAACCGTTCTCATAATGTCGTTATAGTCGGCGTAGGCTTCGTAGCTTTCCAGCATGGTGAACTCGGGGTTGTGCTTGGTGGAGACGCCCTCGTTGCGGAAGATTCGTCCCAATTCATATACCCGGTCAAAGCCGCCGATGAGCAGCCGCTTGAGGTGGAGCTCAGGGGCAATCCTGAGGTAGAAGTCCTGGTCAAGGGCGTGGTGGTGGGTGGTGAAGGGGCGGGCGAGAGCGCCGCCGGCTGAGGGCTGGAGCACCGGCGTCTCAACTTCTAGAAAACCCCGCCGGTTGAGGAACTCCCGAATGGCAGTGATAACCCGGCTGCGCACCCGGAAGATTTCCCTGGCTTCGGCGTTGGCGATTAGGTCCAGGTAGCGCTGGCGGTACCTTATTTCCACATCGCTGAGCCCGTGCCACTTTTCCGGCAGCGGCTGGAGCGACTTAGCCAGCAGGGTAAAATCTGCCACCTCAACGGTTGGCTCCCCGCTCTTGGTGCGGAAGAGCTTGCCGCTGACGCCGATAATATCGCCGATGTCTAAATCCTGAAATAGCTTGAGGCTCTCCTCGCTGAGGCGGTCTTTATAGAAGCACAGCTGGATCTTCCCTGAGCCATCGCGCAGGTCAAGGAAGGAGATTTTGCCCATCGGTCGGTTAGCCATAATCCGCCCGGCGACATTAACTACTGCCTCGGTTTGGCCTGCCTCCTGTTGCTTGAGCAGTTCCCGGGCTTGCTCGGTGGTGTGGCTGCGGTGGTAGCCGTAGGGGTAGGGGTTGATGCCGCGACCACGAAGCCGTTCAAGCTTTTGTCGGCGCTGCTCTGCTATACGGTCTAATCTGGATGCCATCGGTTTGTTCTCTTAAAGTGTCCAACCAGGCGGCTGACTTTATCTCCCTTTCCAGCAAGTATCTCAGGTAGTTCCTCATCACCATCTCCAGCTGGCGGGACAGTCCCGGGTCTATTTTAAGCCCGCTGGCAAGGCTAAAGTCGTTATTTTGCAATAATAGTAGCACTTTTTGGGCACTTGCGGAAAGGGGGTAGGATATTGGCTGACTCTGGCTGCAATTAGGGCAGAGCATGCCGCCGGCACCGGGGCAGAACGAGTTAGTGGTGTCCTTTAACATGGAGCGGCAGGAGACGCAGTGCTCAAGCTGGGGGCGGTAGCCGACCTCGTTTAGGAGGTGGAGCTCAAAGTAGCGCAAGACCAGTTCGTTGTCACCACCAAGGCATAGGCGTTGCAGTGTCTGCAGCAGTAACTCAAACAGGGGCTGGTTTTCCAGGTTCTCGGCGCCAAACTGGTTGACCAGCTCGGTGGCATAGAGGGCGTAGGAGGTGAGCTTGAGGTCGCTCTTTAAGGGTAAAAAGCTATTTATAGTTTGAGTGCCGGTTACGGTATCAATATTTTTTCCCCGTGCCAGTGAGACCAGGCTATGGGTTAGCAGTTCCAGGTGCCCCGACATCTTGCTTCTGGGGCGCCTCACCCCCTTAGCCACCGCCTGAATCTTGCCCAGGTGGGGGGTATATAGGGTGAGTATTCTATCCGCCTCCCCCAGCTTTGTTTTTTTAATTATGATGGCTTCCGTCTGATAGTTTCTTGGTCTGGTCATTTTGTTTACTTTTACTTCATCTCCTGACAATCATGTATATAGCGGTTAAAAGTAGCGCCACCCCGAATACCTTTTGCAGTATCCCGGTTGACAATGCAGTGGCTAACTTCGCGCCAAAAAAACCACCAACAAAGAAGCCTAAACAAATAAAAGCGGCTATCTTTAAGTCTACATAGCCATGCTGGTAGTAAGCCCAAGCAGCGAGCAGACCAATTGGCGGGACCATTAGAGCCAGCGTTGTTCCCTGGGCTTGGTGCTGTGTCAGGCCGAACAAAAGAACCAAGGCTGGTATTATAATTATCCCTCCTCCGATACCAAGTAAGCCACTGAGAACTCCCGCTACTAAGCCGAGCACTATATAAAGAACGATGTCAACCATATTTCGTTTCCCCCTCATTCAGTTTTAACCTCACCCCCTTTGTCCCCCTCTCCTTAGAAAGGAGAGGGGGAAGAGGTTTATAAGAGAGGCTTCGCCTCTCTTGGACTCTTCTTTTTTATCCCTCTCCATAATGGGGAAGGGATTTTGGGGAGGGGGCGAAGCCCCCTCCCCCACCTACACCCCCTTCCCTTCATAAATACCCAAGGGAAGGGGGTAAGGGGGATAGGTTTCTACGTCCCTCTTAAAGCCACCCCTCCTTGGCTAGAATCCTGTTTAGTATTATTGCGCTTGGGACGTCTCCCCGGGCGACACTTATTGGCACTTTTCTGCCGACGGCGCTTGCAATCTTCACTACCGCTTCATGGTTAAAACCGGGGCAGAGGTTGAGGGCCTGGACTCCTTCTTTTTGGACCAGCTCCTGGCACACCTCGACTGCTTGATTAAGATTCATCCACCCGACGACCACCGTAGTTAGTTCCAGCTTTTGGGTCTTAATTGTCGCCCGGTGCTGGTTAGGGTCGCCATCAGGTGCCATAGCGACAAACGCTGACTTGAAAGCCATAGCATTAACTCCTTTGTTTACTAAAACTCCTGCCTGCCCTCAATGGCTCGGGTGAGGGTAACGTCATCGGCGTACTCAAGCTCGGTGCCGAAGGGGAGCCCCCGGGCAAGGCGGGTTACCTTGACGGCGAGGGGGGAAATCTGCTTGCTTAGGTACATGGCGGTGGTCTCCCCCTCAAGGGTGGGGTTGGTGGCGAGAATGACCTCGTTTACCTTGCCGCCCTCCAGCCGGTTCATCAGCTCCTTGATTCTTATATCTTCAGTCCCCACCCCCTCGGTGGGCGAGATAGCCCCGTGAAGCACGTGGTAAAGCCCATTATAGCTCTTGGTATGCTCCAGAGCCAGGATATCCTGGGGCTGCTCCACGATGCAGATTTTGCCTCGGTCCCGGTGGTCGCTGCGGCAGATGGGGCAGGGGTCGGAATCGGTGATATTAAAACAGGTGGAGCAAAGCCTGGTCTTCTGCTTTACCGAAAGTATAGCCTCAGCCAGTAGCTTGGCTTGGTCTTCGGGGGTTCGGAGCAGGTAGTAGGCAAGGCGCTGGGCGCTTTTCGGTCCGATGCCGGGCAGTTTATTTAGCTCCTGGATGAGCCTGGATACTGCCCCGGCGGTGGGTATTTCTTGGTTCAATGCCAGTCTCCTAAATCAGGTCAGCCCTGGTATTTTGAGGCCGCCGGTTATTTTACCCAGACGCTCGGCGGCAAGTTCCTTGGATTTAACCATAGCTTCATTTACCGCCGCCAGTACCAGGTCCTCGAGCAGTTCCGCATCTTCAGGGTTTATTGCCTCAGGCGATATTTTCACCGATTGCACTTCCTGCTGGCCGTTGACGGTGACCTTGACCGCCCCGCCGCCTGAGGATGCTTCAACGGTGGCTTGAGCTAACTCTTGCTGTGCCTTGGCTAGCTTTGCCTGAAGCTCCTGGGCTTGGCGCATGATGAACTTATTCACTTCTCCTCCACGCTGGTAACCTGGGCGCCCATCTTTAGTGCTGCCTTAAGCAGGTGGTTATTCTCCGGCTCATAGCTGCAGCGCACACGGCAGGGACGACCCAGAAATTTACTTATAATTTTTTGGGCAACCTGCTGGTTTTCTACCGCCTCCATCTTCTCCTTGTGGATGGGGTATCTGAAGGCTAATACTACGGTGTCGCCATCAATTTCCACCGGCTTGACCCCGGCGCTCCTGAGGATGGCAATCGCCGGCGTCCTCTTGACATCATCGGGTGCCTGCTCAATGACCTGCCTCCAGCTTTGTTTTAAGCGCTCAATCTCATTACCGGGTTGTGGCGGGGTGGCGGGGATAGCCTCTGCCTTTGGTGCCGGCTTGGGTGGTGCTGGCGTGGGCTCGGCGGGCACGGGCTTGACCAGTTGTGGTTTAGGTGGGGTGACCTCTTTTGGTGTCGGCTTGGGCGGCGGGGGAGGTTCATATTGTGCTTGTGGGACTTGGGGGGCTCCCCTTTCCTCCACCGGCTGGGTGCAGTCAACCAGGGCTAGCTCCAGGGGCAGGGTTGAGTAGTGGTCAAAACCAAGCTCAAGCTGGCTGAAGAGCTTTATTGCCTTTGATATCTGAGCCAGGGAAGTATGAGATGCCAGCTCCTTAAGCTCGGCAATATCCTCGGTGGTAAGGTCTACTGCTTCCTCGGAGCCGGTCTTTACCAGCAGTAACTGTCTGAGGTATTCTACTAGCTCCCGATTAAATTGGCGCAGGTCCAGCCCGTCGCTATTGGCGCTGTTTATTGTAGACAGCCCGGCGGAGGTATCATTATTTACAATGTGCCTGAGCACCTCCTTAGCCCTCTGGTCTCCGGTGATACCGAGGATTTCCTGAATCTGGCGGAGCTCAATTTCAGCGCCGTAGTAGGTGGTTAATTGCTCCAGCAGGTTTTCGGCATCTCTCAGGCTACCGGTAGCGCTTCGGGCAATGAGCCGCAGCCCTTCCGGCTCTATCTGGATGCCTTCGCTTTGGCAGATACGCTCCAGTTTTGAGACTACGTCTGTCTGGGAAATACGCCTGAAGTCAAAGCGCTGGCAGCGGGACAAAATTGTCGCCGGCACTTTATGAATCTCGGTGGTAGCCAGGATAAAGATAACATAGGGTGGTGGTTCCTCAAGGGTCTTGAGCAGGGCATTGGCCGCTTCCTTGGTGAGCATGTGGACCTCATCCACAATGTAGACCTTGTGGCGGGCCTGGCTGGGGGCGTAGTTGACCCTCTCGCGGAGGTCTCTGATTTCATCAATGCCGCGGTTGCTGGCGGCATCAATTTCTATTACGTCCAGCGCCCTGCCCTCGGTTATTGCCTGGCACATCTCGCAGCGATTGCACGGTTTGCTCTTGCCCCGGCCAGTGCAGTTCACCGCCTTAGCCAGGATACGCCCGGTGCTGGTCTTGCCCGTTCCTCTGGGACCGTAGAAGAGATAGGCGTGAGAGACACGGCCGGTGCTGAGGGCATTGCTCAGTGTCTGGGTTACTTGCTCCTGACCAACTAGCTCGGCTAAGGTTTGGGGACGCCACTTGCGATAAAAAACTTGGGCAGACATCTTTGCCCTTATTATACCCTATATGGGCCTGATTGCTAAAGGGTATTAAGGGTGAATTTATGATTATTAAATAAAAAAGCCAGCTTTACTAGTCAACTAGTAAAGCTGGCAAATGGGCTTGGATACTAACTTTATAGTAGTGAGGGAATATCCTTGGCTACATCGTCTATTTCTCTTAGTTTGTCCTCAAACTCGCCCCGTCTCTCTTTGAGACCGTGGATAACATCGGTGGCTCTCTCAAAGTATCCCCTTACCTTGTCCAGGGCATTGAACTCGGACAGGACTATGGTTACATCAACCGAACTCTTTTCCCTGGGATAATCGCCGTTCCTTATTACTGCCTGCGGACTCATACCCCTGAGGTAGTCTGCCAGTTCCTTAATCAGGTCCATATTCATTTCCTTTGCTGGTCCCGAAACAAGATATAGTGCCCTGCCGGCATCAACGGGGTTGCATTTAAGCGAGAGCTCACTTATGGCTTCGTCCATGGCTTGAATCCCGCGATGAGTTTCGGTGCTCTTCTTTCTGAAGTCCCTTGAGAGGAGATGAAACCACCTGAAGACGGGTACTGCTGCTTTGCCGTAGCCTATCGCTGTCCAGCCGGCTAGGCTCTGAATAATGTCTCCGGCGTCAAGCATCTTTGCCCCGACATGCTTGAGTTTTTTCTCCTCGCCGGCACAAAGCATGTTATAGAATTGTTCAACGATTAGCGCATTTATCTTCTCCAGGTTATTTTGAAGCGAGAAGTCCTTCCTCACATACCTTTGATTGTCAATGAGAAAGACGGCGTCAGCCACTTTGTACAGGGACTTGAGGCAGGTGGCGGTATTATAGACGGTTCTTTCTTCGGCTTGCTCTTCATGACCGAAGGGGAGAACAGACATGGCATAAACTGGCTTGTCTCCGTAGCGGTCTCTTATCATCTGGGTGACTATTGGCAGCCCCCCCGAGCCGGTACCGCCGGCAACACCGGCGATCAATAAGAAGGCATCGGTCTCAAAGAAGCGCTTGGCGGTTCTTATGGCGTCTACAATCTTGTCAGAGTCCTCTTTGGCGACCTCAGCCCCCAGCTCATTTATCTTACCGACGCCATGACCGCCCGTCCGGCGACCTCCGATGAGGATTCTATGCTGGTAGTCAGGGCTTATGTGTTTAAGCCCGCTTAAATCAGCGGCATCGGTGTTTACGGCAAAGGCGCCGGTAATTATCTCAATCCCTCGCTGACTGTGCGCCTTCCTGTTTAGTCGCAGAAACTCATCGGCAATCCTGCCGCCGCATTGTCCTAGACCCACAACTACTAGTTTCATTTATCCACCTCGTATCGACAATATTATTGTTATTTTTAGCATAATTGGCTAGTAATGTCAAATCATATGGGCTATTTTAAGTGCATTCAGCCTGAAATGTCAATGCCTACTATTGTAATATTATCCCCTTTTGGCAATATAGGCGGCAAGGTCAGCCAGGCGGCAGCTATAGCCCCACTCGTTATCATACCAGGCTAGCACCTTGACCATATTGCCAGCAATTACCATAGTGCTTGGGCCGTCAAAGATGGAGCTGGCAGGGTTGCCCTTGAAGTCCATACTGACCAGCTCCTCCGGGCAATACTCCAGGATTCCGGCTAGCGGTCCCTTAGCTGCCTCCTGGAAGGCGCCATTGACCTGTTCCACGCTTACCTCTTGTTCCAGGTCGGCGACGAGGTCAACAACGGAGACGGTGGCTACGGGGACCCTCATCGCCATGCCGTGGAGCCTGCCTTTGAGCTCGGGGATGACCTGGGCTACCGCTTGAGCGGCGCCGGTGGTGGTGGGGACAATATTTATGGCGGCGGCTCGTGCCCGGCGCAGGTCGCGGTGGAACATATCCAGTAGCCTCTGGTCATTGGTATAGGCATGAATGGTGGTCATCAGCCCTTTGCTCACGCCGAAGCTCTGGTGCAGTACCTTGACCACCGGGGCAATGCAGTTGGTGGTGCAGGAGGCGTTGGATATAATCCGGTGCTTATCTGGCTGGTACTGCTCTTCGTTGACGCCGAGGACGATGGTTATATCCTCATTGCGCGCCGGGGCGGAGATAATCACCTTCCTGGCGCCACCCTCAAGGTGGGCTGCCGCCCTGGTGGCACCGGTGAATAAGCCGGTCGACTCTATCACTATGTCGGCGCCGTAGTCGCGCCAGGGGATTTTTGCCGGGTCGCGCTCGGCGAGCACCTTCACCTCTTTGCCGTCAACAATGATTGAATTCTCGGTGGCTTTTATCTCGCCGGGGTAAAGCCCATAGGTACTGTCCCATTTCAGCAGGTGGGCGTTGGTCCGGGCATCGGTCAGGTCATTGATGGCGGCTACCTCCAGTTTGCCCTTGTGGTATTGGTTAACCGCCCTGAGGGCTAGTCTGCCCACCCGCCCGAAGCCGTTAATGCCAATCCTGGTTGTCATTTTATACCTCCTCAGTGATTTTCGCCCTCCGCCGACTGCGCTGGAGCATATCAAGGAAGGCTTCAACCCTGGTCTTTATATGGTTGGTCAGGAAGAAGTCATCGTTACCCTCCAGGGTTAGAATGGGCAGTCTCAGGTCATGTCTGAAGATGATGTCGCCGATTCCGCGGTGGCAGAAGGCCTGGACATAGTGGATGACGCCGTCGAGCCGGCGCCGCTTAATCTCGGTGGTGATGTCCTTCAGCCGCTCATATATGGAGTAGGGGTAGGTGTAGTTTGAGTACTGCTCCGCCAGGGAGTTTCCCGGCTGGGGCATGGCGAACTGGCGCTGGGTTTCATTGAACACAACCCTTGCTCCCTGAGTCTCAAGGTAGGAATAGAGCTCGCGGCCATAGACCGAGGGCACGCCGATATAGCCCAGCCTGAGCTCTTCCCTGGGGTAGGGCGGGCGCTGCTGGCACTGCTCCAGCAGTTCTTGCAGCTCCTGCTCATATTTCTGGTGGTCTTGGTTAAAGTCCGAGGTAGATACCAGCCAGAGGTGGTTCTCCCCGCCACTGACCAGTCCCTCTTTCCAGGTAAGCTCATCAAGCCTTAGCGCTAGATTGCGGGCGGGCTCAAGCTTATCCCTGACCCTCTCGGCGGCATCCAGGCTCGTGCCCAGGGCTTCAGCCAGTGCCTCCAGGGCAAGCTGCATCTTCTGGGTATCCGGCTTATCGGGGTAGGCGAAGGGAGTGACCTTGAGCCCCTTGAGCCGGAGCACCTCCATGAGCATGATGGTATTGGAGCAGTCGCCGGTGGTAACGCAGAGGACGCTCTCAATCCCGTAGTCAAGGCACACCCCGTAGATACCCTTAATCCAGCTACAGCAGTTTAAGGGGAAGCCAGCCCGCTCGGCGATATTTATCAGCCGTTCCGGGCTGGGGTCGGTGATAAAGACATTGTTCAGGTCAACCGGCTGGTAGCCGGCGGCGAGCAGGACTTCTATGGGAACGGTGGTGGTTATGCCGATTTTTTTCATCGCTGTTTATTTTTCCCGGTGTAGAGTAGCTCGCAGGGGAGGTATCTTTCCTTGCCCCAGGCATCGCCGAGCATTTTGGCTCGGCTATCGCTGTCACTGGCGGAGATTACATGGTAGAGGGGGGGCTTGGAGAGGTAGCTGGGCTTAAAGTCGGCGATATGCCGGTAGCCGAGGGCTTTGAGCCCATCCTTGTATAGTTCCACCAGCCCCTGTCTGGCTTTGCTTACCCCTATTTTGCCCTCCAGCCTTTTTTGTTTTATCTCCTCCCATTTGCCGTTCCCGTAGAGCCTGGTTATTGACGGCTGGCACTCGGGGCGGGTTAGATTTCGTAATAGTGCCATTTCTAAGGGGAAGATTATTAACAGTTCTATCTTATGGCCCCTCCAGTCCTTACTGTGGGTAGCCAGTTTTTTGATTGTTGACCAGCGTAGCCTCCGGTATCCCTGGGGGGCGATAAGGGCGAGGCTGGATGCCGAGCGGGGGATAAGGTCAAATACCTGCTGGAGGACTTTATCCCTAACCGGATTGCCGGCTATTATATTGGCACTGTCATCGGCGGCGGTCAGTCGCTTCAGGCTCTCGGCGTCACCACCGTCGCTGACGATAAATATGCACCTGACGAATTTTGTTTTTAGCGCCCGCAGCGCCGAGTCTTCAATAATGCAATCGGTGCCGGCGCAGATGCAGTTACCGCAGCCGGCATATAGCTCAAGGTAGTAACACTTGTCCTTGCCCATCGCCTTGGTATAGGCTTCAATATAATCGGCGAAGCACTCAAGCTGGTGGCAGGTCCACTTTTTAATCTTCCTTGGCTGGTTCATTCACTCCTTAAGCTACGAAAGGCACTGGTCCCGGCAAACGAGGCATTCTCCCCCAGCTCGGCTTCTATCCTGAGGAGGCGGTTGTACTTGGCGGTGCGCTCTGAGCGGCAGGGGGCGCCGGCTTTGATTAGGCCGGTATTTAAGCCCACTGCCAGGTCGGCGATAGTGGTATCCTCGGTCTCGCCGGAGCGGTGGCTTACTATCGCTGTCCAGCCTGCCTGCTGCGCCATCTTGACGGTGGCGATGGTCTCGGTGAGGGTGCCAATCTGGTTGGGCTTGATGAGGATGGAGTTGGACGCTTTCCGGCTTATACCCTGGCTCAGCCGCTCGACATTGGTAACATAGAGGTCATCGCCAACGAGCAAGACTTTGCTACCCAGTTTCCCCGTCAGCAGCTGCCAGCCTTCCCAGTCGTCCTCAGCCATGCCGTCCTCAATGCTGATGATAGGGTAGGTTGATACCCAGTTGACATAATAATCAACCATTTCTTTAGTGCTTAGGGAGACGCCTTCCCTTGCCAGGATATACTGCCCATCTTTATAAAATTCGCTGGCGGCCGGGTCCAGGGCGATAAAGCAGTCCTTCCCCGGCTTATAGCCGGCTTTTTCAATGGCAGTGAGGACCGCCTCTATCGCCGGCTTGTTTGAGGGCAGGGAGGGGGCAAATCCCCCCTCATCACCGATGTTGGTATTTAGCCCTTTGTCCTTGAGGTCCTGTTTCAGTGAGTGATAGACCTCGGTGCCGATTTGCAGGGCATGACTGAAGCTACTGGCTCCCGCCGGCACCACCATAAACTCCTGAAAATCGGTTGAGTTGGCGGCATGCTTGCCGCCGTTCAGGATGTTGAGCATGGGGACGGGGAGGGTGTAGGTAGCCACCCCACCCAGGTAGCGGTATAGGGGCATGCGGAGGTGATTGGTTGCCGCGTGAACCACCGCCAGCGATGTTCCCAGAATGGCGTTAGCCCCGAGATGTGATTTATCGGCGGTGCCATCGAGTTCTATCAGCTTATGGTCGATGGCTGCCTGGTTGGTGGCGGGCATGCCGATTATGGCTGAGGCAATATCCTTATTAACGTTGGCTACTGCCTTGAGCACCCCCCGCCCCTTAAAACGTGAGCTATCACCATCGCGTAGCTCTACCGCTTCGTACTTGCCGGTGCTGGCTCCGGAGGGCGCGGCTGCCCAGCCCACCGTCCCATCAAGTAGCCTTACCTCAACCTCAAGCGTGGGATTGCCTCTGGAGTCCAGGATTTCTCTTGCCTTTACGCTTTCAATATTTGCCACTTTATTCCTTAGACTTTTGTGAGGTGACTAAATCAAGGGCTTTAGCTACCGCCTCAGCGGGGCTTTGCGCCGCAATTATGGACTTATCCTGCCGACCATTTTGGGCCAGTGACCAGGTATTCAAGCCGATAACCGGGATGCCGTTTTTCAGGGCATAGCTTATCTCGGAGAGGGTGCCGTAGCTGCCGCCGACGGCAATAACCGCCTGCGCTGATTTGACCACAATGACATTTCTCGCCTCCCCCAGACCGGTGACGATGGGAATCTGGACATATTGGTTGGCTGCCTGTCGGTCATTGCTAGGGATGATGCCGATGGTTGTTCCCCCCTCGGCGCTGGCACCCTTACAGGCAGCCTTCATAATACCGCCCAGCCCCCCGCATACCAGGATAGCCCCCCGCCGGGCAAGCTGGCGCCCGACCTCTTCCGCCAGTTTGGCTTCCTTTTTTGAGCACTGGCTCCCGCCAATAACGGCAACGAATTTCTTCTTGCCCATAAGTATAGGAATTATATCACCGAAGCTAGGCTCTGGCAAAGGGAGATTTTGGTGAACCTATCCCCCTTACCCCCTTCCCTTGGGTATTTATGAAGGGAAGGGGGGTGTAGGTAAGGGAGGGGGCGAAGCCCCCTCCCTGAAATCTCTTCCCATCTTGACAAAATTGGGGGTTTGTGATAATGTAACTCGGAGAAAGAGATGCGAGATTGAGATTGATATTTCGTATCTCTTTTGTTTTAGGTCGTTGGGGGGTAATTTCCCCGCATAGAGTCGGTTTGACAAGCGAGGAAGGTGAAAAATAGTGGTTCAAAAACTTATTGCGGGGCTACTGGGTGATGGAATTCTCGCAGTGAGTGTGAGTACCTTACTGAGTAACGTGATTACAGGTACGTCCGTCAGTGACCTTCTGATGGTTTACACCCTCCCGGTTATCGTTGCTGCGGGTGGACTTCTGGCAGGGTTGAGGTGGTTTCTCTCCTGATGAGAGCTCCCTCAATGAGAAGTGTCAAAGAGGGGCGATAGCCCCTCTTTCTTTTTCTATTCTTTATTATTGCCTTGCGGTTCTTTTTAAGAGCTTATCGGGGAAAAATCTGTAAATATAGTACCCCAATAGTATCAATAGTATAAAAGGGGCAGAAATAAGTCCAGATACACTAGGCTTATGTAATAAAGCTCTTAATTCCATTCTGTATTTAAAACCAAAATCAAGCTTGAGTTCACGATTCTCGTAAGTGTACCAATAAATTGGCGGGGTGACGTCGTAGTCGCTATCTGTGGCATTAATACGCCGCCAATTAGTAGCCCTTCTCAAGGGTACTGTAAGTAGATTCGGAATATTTGAATATCTTTTGCTAATTACCAAATTTCTAAGTGGTTCTCTGTGTGTCTGAATAATGCTACTCACTTGCTCTGGGTGCTTGACTATTGTCTTAGTAATCTGGTCAAGAAGCTCTGTATTATCTTCGCTGTTGAAAATGACTGGAATCAAGAAAGAAGAATCATGGTTATTCTGAATATGCCTGATGAAAGCTAAACCTACACTGTCATTAGGATTTAGTAGGTCATAACTGCTGTAGAATTCACGGCCTAGTTCTAGAGAAGACAAAATAAGCTCCCGAGGGATAGCTACACATATCACCTCTAAGTCCTCGTTGACGCACCATAAGCAATTATAATCGGGATGTGCAGTGGTCGTATTGCCAAAGTTTAGCCAAAATTGGTATGAGACGTCCTCTAACCATGCAGCTTGTATGTGCTCCGCATTCAATTCCAAGCCACCTCCACATTAGTGAATACAGACTCCTTATCAGGTTGTGTCCCTACCAACATTTGTGCAACTCAGTTAGTGTATACTTTAGATAGCCAGCCTCTATCTGTCAAGGGGTCATCTATCATAGGTGTTTAAGAGGGGCGATAGCCCCTCTTCTAAAAAAATCTTCCCCCTCTCCTTAAAAGGAGAGGGGGATTAAGGGGGTGAGGTTCTAAATCCCTAGTTATACTTATTCATCGCCGGGGTAAGCCCCTCGGTGAGGAGGCAGAGGATGGCTTCGCTGACTTTGGGGATGGCGGGGGTAATAGCCTTTCTCTCTTCCGGGCTAAAGTCGCTGAGGACGTAGGCGATAATTTCATCCTCGCTGACTCCCGCCGGCCGTCCAATGCCTATGCGGAGACGAATAAAATCTTGACTGCCTAGCGCTGTGATGATTGACTCTATGCCCTTGTGCCCGCCGGAGCTGCTGCCGTAGCTTAGGCGGATTTTGCCCAGGGGCAGGTCAAGGTCGTCATGGATGATGATAAGCTCATCAAGGCTGATATTGAACCTCTTAACCAGCCGGCTTACCGATTCCCCGCTCAGGTTCATGTGGGTCTGGGGCTTGGCTAGCACCACTTCGTTTCCGGCGACCCTGCCCGCGCCAGTTCGGGCGCGAGCCTGCTTTCGGTCAAATTTTACGGCGTGGGTTCGGGCAAAATGATTAAGGCAGATAAAGCCAATATTATGGCGATTATTGGCGTAATTCCGCTCCGGATTACCCAAGCCGACAATTAACTTCATCCTGTTTTCTTCAGAAGACGGAGTAGCTCCGCTTCGGTGATTTGCTTTGTGCCCAGCTCCTGGGCTTTGGCAAGCTTGGAGCCGGGGTCAGCCCCTACCACCAGATGGGTGGTCTTCCTGGTAACACTGCTCCCGGTTGAGCCGCCGAGGGCTTTTATCCTTGCTTCAGCCTCCGGCCGGGAGAAGGCTTCCAGCCTGCCGGTAATGACAAACTCCAGACCGGCAAGGGGTAGTTCCTCCGGCTTGGCTTTCTTTTCTTCCAGTTTAACCCTGGCTTTTCTCAGCCGCTCAATAATTTTTCGGTTTTCCTTTTGTCGGAAGAAGGCTAAAATGCTATCGGCAATCTTGGGTCCGATGGTGGGGATGGAGGTAAGTTCCTCCCTGGAGGCGTGAGCCAGCTTATCCATGCTGCCAAAGTGCTTAGCCAGGACATCTGCCATCTCCTCGCCGACATGGCGTATGCCCAGGGCAAAGATAAGCCTGGCTAGCGGCCTGTCCTTGCTCTTCTCAATGGCGTTGAGCATATTGGTTACGCTCTTCTCCGCCATCCTCTCTATTTTGAGCAGCTGCCCCTTCTTATCCTTGAGTTCATAGAGGTCAGCCACATTCTTGACCAGCCCTTCCTCCAAGAGCAGGGCGCTGTTCGATTCGCCGATGCCCCTGATGTCCATGCCTCCCCGGGAAACGAAGTGCTCCAGCCGCTCCTGAATTTGGGCGGGGCAGGCGGCATTGGAGCAGTAGTACATAACCTCGCCCTCGGGCTTAAACACCTCCGCCCCGCACTCCGGGCAGGCGGGGCGCCGCTTTTTGCTATCAAAAATCTTCTTCAGGAGGCTGAATTCCCTTTGCTTTCCCCGCCGCTTGCTCTTGACCGGTCCAACGACCTCGGGTATAACCTCGCCCGCCCGCCGGACGATGACGGTATCACCCTCGCGGATGTCCTTTCGCCTGATGTCGTCCTCATTGTGCAGGGCGGCGCTTTTGATGGTTACCCCGCCCACCGAGACCGGTTCTAAGACGGCATAGGGGTTAAGCGTACCCGTCCGGCCGACACTAATCTCGATGCTTTTGAGGCGGGTGGTGGCTTCAATCGCCGGGAACTTGTAGGCTATCGCCCATCTCGGCTCATGACCGATGCTCCCCAGTCTTTCCTGGAGGTCGAGCTGGTTTACCTTGACCACCACGCCGTCGGCTTCGTAGGGGAGACTATCTCTTTTCTCCGCCCAGCTATGGTGAAATTCCTCGACCTCGTTAATGGTGGAAAGCAGCCGGTTATTGGGGTTTATCTTGAAGCCGAGCGTCTTTAGGTACTCCATGGTTTCCCAGTGGGTGGTGGGGGTGGCTTTGCCCTCGGCATAGCCCAGCATGTAGATATAGATATCAAGCGGGCGCCGGGCGGTGATGCGCGGGTCGAGCTGGCGCACCGAGCCGGCGGCAGCATTCCTCGGGTTGGCAAACAGGGGCAGCCCTTCGCTGGCTCGCTCCTGGTTCAGTTTGTGAAAGCCGGCTTTGGGCAGGAAGACCTCCCCCCTGACCTCAAATCGGGGTGGGGCACCCTTGGGGGCGGAGAGGGGGATGCTCCTGACGGTCCTCAGGTTCTGGGTGATATCCTCGCCGCGAAAGCCGTCGCCGCGGGTTGCCCCGGTGGTGAAGCTGCCGTTAACATAGGTCAGCGCTACCGCCAGGCCGTCAATCTTATGCTCGCCGGCAAAATTGAACTGCTGGCTCCCGACCAGCTTTGAGATTCGGGTATGCCAGGCGAGAAGCTCGTCCTCGGAGAAGGCGTTGCCCAGTGATAGCAGGGGGTAGGGGTGTTCAACGACGCCGAAGGCTTCCACCGGCGCCGCCCCCACCCGCTGGGTGGGTGAGTCTGGAGTCAGGAACTGAGGGTACTCCTCCTCCAGCCCTTTAAGCTCCCTCATTAGCCCATCATATTCGGCGTCGGAAATCTCGGGGCTGTCCAGAACATAATAGCGGTAGTTGTGGTGGTTTATCTCAGTCCTTAGGTGCTCTATCCTTTGTTTTACCCTGCCCAAGTCCGTCATATATATGTAATTCAAGTATAGCACAGTTTGTAGCGGTGAGAAATATAAATTGATATAATATCCATACATTAAGAAAGAGGTAAGCATGGCTGAAATTCATCCCTTCCGCGGGGTGCGTTATAATCAAGGGCTGGTTAAAGACCTGGCCGAGGTTATCTGCCCCCCCTACGATATTATTACCCTCCAGTTGCAGTCGGCGCTCTATCACCGGAGTGCCTATAACTTCGTCCAGCTTGAATTCGGGCGGGAGTCACCCCAGGATACAGCCACCGACAATAGATATACCCGTTCCGCAGCTACCCTGGAGCAGTGGCTGGAGCAGGGTATACTCGCCGCCGATAAAACACCGGCTATCTACCTTCACGACCATTATTTCTCCTACGGGGGGAGGGAGTATAAACGCCGCGGCGCAGTCGCCGCTGTCAGGCTGGAGGAGTGGGACAAGATGGTAGTCCGCCCCCACGAGGGCACCCTGGTGGAACACAAGTCTGACCGCTTGAGCCTGCTGTGGGCACTTCAGGCTAATACCAGCCCCATTCTGGCCCTGTTTGATGACCGGGGAGGGCGGGTTTCCTCACTGCTGGCTGAGCAGGAGCAAAGCCAGCCGGTAATTAGTCTTAGCGGCGAAGAAGGGCATAGAGTCTGGGCTATCACCGAGCCCAAGACTATTGAAAAGCTGTCAGCCAGCTTAATTCACCAGCCGCTCTATATCGCTGACGGGCACCATCGCTATGAGAGCGCCCTTACCTACCAGCGGGAGAGGCGCGCCTGCTCTTCGCTCTCGGGGGATGAGGGATTTAATTTCGTCATGATGACGCTGGTAGCTTTCTCCGACCCCGGTCTTTTAATTCTGCCGCCGCATCGGCTGCTCCGGGGTCTATCACGGGCAACCCTGAGCCAGCTAGCGGCTGACTTGAGGTCGTTCTTTGAGGTGGAGGAGCTGCCGCTTAGTGCGCCCGGCGTCTGGCAGCAGGTTGACGATTTACTGAGTGGCGAGGAGACAGGTGAGGTCAGGCTGGTTGCTTTTGGCGCCACTGAGGGTAGCCTTCTCCTGTTGAGGCTGCGCGACCCGGCGGCTGCCAGTGAGTTGATGCCATACTTTCATTCCGAGCGGTATAAGAAATTAAATGTCAGCGTGCTTGACCATGTCATACTGGAGAAGTTTCTGGGGGTGGGTGGTGGCCGGGAGGAGGCGAGCCTTGGCTATACTTATAGTAGAGAGGATGCGGTCAACCGGGTAGTTGAGCGGGAATACCAGGTTGCCTTTCTCTTAAGCCCGGTCAAGCCGCCGGTAATTAAAGCCATCGCCGATGCCGGCGACAGGATGCCGAGAAAATCAACCTACTTTTATCCCAAGGCGCCGGCGGGGCTGGTCCTGCACCGGCTAATTTAGATACTGGCTAAGTAGACTTTATATAGCCTCGCTTGCCTATCTTTATGATGCTACCTTTAGGGACGACCATATGAGCCTCAGTAGCCACTTTGCCATCAACATCTACAGCACCTTGTGCAATGAGGCGTTTTGCCTCGCTCCGACTTTTAGCCAGACCCTTTTCAGCTATCATCTGTAATAGCTCACCACTGCGAACCTCGGCTATCTCCTCCGGCGCTTCTTTTCTCTGCACCGTTTTTTCAAAGTGTCCCTCGGCTTCGGCGGCTGCCTTTTGGTCATAGAGCTGGGTTATAATCTCCCTTGCCAGGCGCTTTTTGAGCGTCATCGGGTTAAAGGCTTTATTCTCAAACTCTTTCTTGAATTCAGCTAGCTCCTTAGCCGGGACATCGGTCAGCAGTTCAAGGTATTGGAGGATAAGGCTGTCGGGGATGGACATTGCCTTGCCGTATATCTCCTCAGGCGGCTCAGCGACGCCGATATAGTTACCCAGGCTTTTGCTCATCTTCTGGCTGCCGTCGGTGCCGAGGAGCAGGGGGACCATAAAGCATTGCTGCGGAGGCTGCCCCACCATCGCTTGAAGCTCCCTCCCCACCAGGAAGTTAAACTTCTGGTCGGTGCCGCCAAACTCAACATCAGCCTGAATAGCTACCGAGTCATATGCTTGAAGCAGTGGGTAGAGTAGCTCGGTGAGGGCAATGGGGCGTTCCTCCTTGTATCTCTTGCTGAAGTCGTCCCTGGCGAGGAACTGGGCAACGGTGAACTTGCTGGTGAGCTGGATAATATCGGTGAGGGTAAATTTGCCAAACCACTCGCTCTGCCACCTTATCTCGGTCTTTTTCTTGTCAACGAGCTTGAAGAACTGCTGCATATAGGTCTCGGCGTTAGCCTTGACCTGCTCCAGGGAGAGCATGGGGCGGGTGGCGGACATGCCGCTGGGGTCGCCGATCTGCGCCGTCCAGTCGGCGACGATGAGAACAATCTGGTGCCCCAGTTCCTGAAACTGGCGCAGCTTGCGCAGGGCTACCATATGACCGAGGTGGATATCGGGGAAGCTTGGGTCAAAGCCCTCCTTCAGCCGCAGCCTTCTCCCCGAGCGCAGCAGCTCCCGCATCTCGTCCTCAACGATGATTTCCGCCACCCCACGCTTTAGCAGATAACCGATGTCGTCAGTGAGCCTAGCCACTTTTTACCTCGTTCTACATCCTGGGCTATCTGTTTCTTCAGTTCTTCGGCGGTGTCAAATTTCTTCTCGCCGCGGAGCCGCTCCAGGAGGTCAATTTCCAGCTCCCGCCCGTACAGGTCGCTATCGCCGTCAAGAAGATAGACCTCCACCAGGCGCTCACCTCTGCCGAAGGTAGGACGCTTGCCGATGTTGGTCAATGAGAAATAGCCCCGCTCGTCAATGTGAGCCTGGCTGACATAGACGCCGTCGGGGGGAAGTGCCTGTTCCGCTTCTATGTCCAGGTTGGCGGTGGGGAAGCCCAGCTTTACCCCTCGCCCCGCCCCGGGGACGACGCGCCCCTGAAGTCTGAAGGGGCGGCCGGTTAGCTTCTGCACCCGTTTCATATCTCCCTTGGCCAGAGCCTTCCTGATGGCGGTGCTGCTTACCACCTCGCCGTCTATTATTAGCGGGGGCACTACGCTTACGCTGAAGCCCATTTCCTCTCCCAGGCGGCGCAGGGTCTCGGTATCCCCCTCCCTATTTCGCCCTAGGGCAAAGTCGGGCCCGATTACCACCCCCCGCATTCTGAGGTGTTTCTGCAGTAGCTCAAGGAACTGGCGGGCGCTGAGCCGGGCTAATCTGGCGGTAAAGGAGAGGGGAATGATGGCGTCAATGCCTTCATTCTTGAGCAGGTTTATTCTTTGAGCGATGCTGGTCAGGAAGGGGAGCTTCTTTTGGGGTGATAATACCTCCTGGGGGTGCTGGCGAAAGGTTACCACGCCGCTGGCTAGCCCCTGCTGGCGGGCAAGCTCCTTTAATCGGGAAATCAGGTGTTTGTGACCGAGGTGAACGCCGTCAAAGACGCCGATGGTGAGGAGCATATCCTTATCTGGTGATAACCCTGCCAGCTCTTCCTCCATAGCCATTTATCCTAGCATAACCCTATCTGAGCGTCAATTTTTTAACTTATCTCTTTTTCCCACCCACCCGCTCTTAAAGGCTTCGCTCTTAAACCGCTGCTTCGTTGGGGAGGAATTGTGTTACCCTCTCCCGTTTTAATCGGGTGTTTAAGAGGGACGAAGTCCCTCTTCAGAAAAAAATCTCCCCCATTTAAAGGACGTTCCTATATAATATGAGGACCCGCTTTTGACAATTTTGCCGGTAAGTGTTAATATTATTATGAGCATACGCTCATTACTTAGGAGGGGATATGCCTAGACCGCCAAAGTGTCGCCGGGTTGCGTTCTTACCCAATGTAACCTACTTTAAGCCAGCGGGCATACCTCTAAGGGCTCTTGAGGAAATTTGCCTTTCTATAGAGGAGGCTGAGGCAATACGCCTCAAAGACCTAGAGGGGCTGGAGCAGGAACAGGGTGCTGAGAAAATGAACATTTCCCGACCAACCTTCCAGAGAGTGTTAGCATCGGCACGCGAGAAAATAGCTGATGCCTTGCTTCACGGCAAGGCGATAAGGATTGAGGGCGGTAACTTTGAGGTAGCACCAGGCATCATGCCACTCCAGCCGCTCGGATTTGGTCGGCGTAGCGGTTGGGGTGGGCATGGTAGAGGAAGGCGAGGGATGTAGCGGTGTGCCAAGGAACGAATCGGGGTATCTAAATGACGATTATTGACGATTTGCTCTCAGCACTAAGTTATGAGGTAACGGTAAGAGACATACGGCAGGGACCTTTCCAGACAGCGGTGCTAAGCCGAAACTGCGGTCTGGCATCAACACCCCATGATCCGGGTCCCCACCACAGCAAAGCCCCGGTGAAAGAAGCTGGCCTTTTAATAGGCAGGGACGCCTTCACACTAGCTCGTATGGCTAAATCACCGAGCCCTCATGAGGCGGCAATCGGCATGGCGACCATCAACTCGCTTATCGAGGTTAATGAGGGGCGTTGCGCGGAGCTTAATGCCGACAATCTTTTTGCTAAGGAGGGAGAAGGTAAGAGAGTAGCTA
>Ga0315280_10001057_pt1 | contig 49078 bp, 40 predicted proteins | sample YL17G06_40_MG_FD_203697 | JGI IMG/M metagenome (GOLD analysis project Ga0315280, IMG submission 203697) | Sediment microbial communities from Yellowstone Lake, YNP, Wyoming, USA - YL17G06_40 | ecosystem: Environmental > Aquatic > Freshwater > Lake > Sediment | place: USA: Wyoming | collected... | reverse complement strand
CAGGTTGTTCCCAGCTTCATCCCTCACCCTGAACTCAACGATTTCCACCAGGCCGTCTCTAACGCTTTTCCTGGCTTCTAAGGGAATCCAGAGCGAAGCCCAGGAAAATTTACCCTGAAATTCGAAAGTTAAAAATTCTTCGACTGAGAAGCTGCCATCTTTATGCACATAAATATCAGCTTTTAATTCTGGAAAATAGAAATCTTTGGTCTCAGCCTTACCTGATAGAATTAACAGAGAGAGAATTAAGGCCAGGAAGATTACCATCTTAAGGCAGAGTACCTTTTTCATCCTGATTATTCTCCTGTCACTTATGTCTTTTAGATAATAGGCAACTTAATCCCCAAAATCAAACAAAAGTTTGGTCTAAGGAAGGTTTTAAAGCAGGCTCAACTGGAGAGTATTTTTTTATAGACATGCTCCAGAAGAAACACTTTACTCTGAGGGTCAAGTTCTACAAACTCCAGTCCCATCTCGAAGACTTCATCATCAAACAGGCCTTTTATCCAACGCACCTCAGCTATGCCAGAAACCAGTTTCTTGGAATCAGATAAAGCAATCTCCAGTTTAACTCTGGTTTTGACCGGCAAAGGAGAATCAGTCATAATCCTTAACCCGCCGACAGAAATATCCCGGGAAAAAGAATAAAAAGATTCTTCCAGATTTTCATTTTCAGAAACAACCTGGAGAACGACTTTGTTCTCTTCGCTGAGCCTCTTTTCCCTTCTTTTCTCTATGGTCAGAATGGCCCGTCTCCTCAGCTGACTTTTGAAAAAAAATAACATACCTAGAAAAAAATAGCAACAAATTTTTTATCGACAAAACATTATCTGGTTACCGTAATAATATTTGACAAAAAAGAACAAAAAAAATATTCTGCTTTTAAAAATATAAATCATGAGGAAAGGAGTGGCTAAATGAACGCCAAGTTCAGATTAAGTGCGATGATGTTTCTGGAATATGCTATCTGGGGTTCCTGGGCTCCGGTTCTTTCGGCTTATCTCATTAATACCCTTCATTTTTCGGGTACCCAGGTTGGATTGATTTATAGCCTTTTACCACTGGCGACCATCATCGCCCCTTTTATTGGTGGACAATTAGCTGACCGCTATTTTCCGACAGAGAAATTAATCGCTGCTCTTCAGATTATCGGTGGTATTATTCTCCTTTTGGGAGCTACTGCCACTTCTTTTCAGGCCATGGTTTGGTTGATGCTGGTTTATTGCTTAGTGTTTGCTCCAACCTTAGCTTTGACCAATTCGATTGCTTTCGTCAATCTGGAAAACTCTGAAAAAAATTTTGGCAAGATTAGAGTCTGGGGAACTATTGGTTGGATTGCGGCTGGCTGGGGACTGACAGGCTGGAGACTTCTCGGACAGAAAATCCCGAACATTGCCATTAAGGGCGATACTCTGTTTCTGGCCGGAATATTCTCCATCATCATGGGAATACAGGCACTGTCGCTCCCTCACACTCCACCTAAAAAAGAAGGTACCAAACCGTGGGCTTTCTTAGAAGCTCTAAAAATGCTCAAAGACCGTGATTTTCTGATTTTTGCTCTGATTTCGTTTATCGTAGCTACGGAGTTACAGTTTTATTACGTTCTGACCGCCCCTTATCTGACTTCTCCGGTTATTGGTCTGAGTGAAGCCAAGACACCTTTTGTCATGACTATTGCCCAGATTGCTGAAATTTTTGTTATGGCCTTACTCCTTCCTTATTTTCTGCCAAAATACGGAATAAAGAAAACGATGATCATCGGAGTTCTGGCCTGGCCTCTGCGTTACATCATCTTTATGATCGGTCAACCGGCCTGGCTGGTCATTGCTTCGCTGGCTCTTCATGGCTTTTGCTATGTTTTCTTCTTCACCGCTGCCTTCATTTATGTAGATATGATTGCTCCACCCGATATCAAAGCTTCGGCTCAAAGCTTGATTTCGGTTATCATCCTCGGACTGGGCAATTTTGTCGGCAGTAACTTCTCAGGCTGGATTCAAAAAACATTTACCACTGAAGCCGGCACTAACTGGCGTGCTGTGTTTATGATCCCAACCATCATTACCATCGTCTGTGCCATTGCTTTTGTTTTGCTGTTCAGAGAAAAAAAGCTGTCCGAGAAGGCAGCTTAATTTATATTGAAATTAATCTTTAATCAACGAATTAAGGAGTTTGGCCATGAAAACTAAGAAGAAGACCTTGGGAATTGGCTTTGTCGGTGGAGGCTTTATCACCCGCTTTCATCTTCGCTCCTGGGTAGGTGTGCGGAATGCTGACATTCTGGGCATTTTCGACCCTGACCAGAAAAAAGCCCAGGAAGCCGCAGCTTTAGCCCGACAGCTCAAAGTGGGAGAAGCCAGGCCCTATAAATCGATAACCGAGATGGTAGCTGACCCGGAAATCGATGCCCTCTGGATTTGCTCTCCCAACTTCACCCGGACTGAGGTAATGGAAGAAATCGCTGAAGCTGCCATCAGGGGCAAAGGTGAACTCATCGGTGTATCCTGCGAAAAACCCTTAGGCCGTAATGTAAAAGAAGCCAGAAAGATGCTGCAGCTGGTTCAGAAAGCTAACTTGCTTGATGGTTATCTGGAAAATCAGGTTTTTGCTCCAGCGGTTGTCCGAGGAAAGGAAATCGTCTGGGCTCGCGGAGCCAGCCTCTGCGGTCGTCCTTATTTAGCCAGAGCAGCTGAAGAACACAGCGGACCCCATATGCCCTGGTTCTGGGAAGGTGAACTTCAAGGCGGTGGTGTTTTGAATGATATGATGTGTCATTCTGTGGAAGAAGCCCGCTTTATGCTTACTCCCCCTGGCGCCAGCCGCGATGAGCTGACCCCGGTTAAACTCACAGCCTATGCTTCCTGTCTTAAGTGGCAGATTCCCGAGTATGTTGACCAGCTCAAAAAAATTAGCGACGGTAAGCTAAATTACGCCCGCAGACCGGCAGAAGATTTTGCCAGGTCAGTAGTTGAGTATAAAGATAAGCAGGGCAATATCCTGGTGGTCGAAACCTCTACTTCCTGGTGCTATGTTGGGGCAGGACTGCGCCTGACCATGGAACTTCTGGGGCCTGAATATTCCTTGCAGGTCAACACTCTGGATTCCGGGCTTAAGGTCTTTTTCAGCCGTCGGGTCAAAGGCAAAGCTGGCGAAGACCTGGTAGAAAAACAAAACGCTGAGGTCGGTTTGATGCCGGTCGTCTCCAGCGAAGAACATGAATATGGCTACACTGCTGAGGACAGACACATGGTTGAATCTTTCCTGGAAGGTAAAAGGCCGCTGGAAAACTTCAGCGATGGAGTGAATGTGACCGAGCTACTGATGGCTGCCTATATGAGCATCGAAAAAGAAAAGGCTCTATCCTTTCCGCCTCCAGGATTGGATAATTTCATCCCGGCTGTGGCTAAAGGTAAATGGAATCCTAAAAAGAAATAAGCCAGAATCATTAGTTGAATTAAAATATCGCTCACAAGGAGGGCGACATGCTTATAAAAGGAAATGTCCGGGTCAATCTTTTCCTGGCAGTCAGTCTATTGTTCTTAAGTCTCAGTCTTCAAAGTCAGCCCGTCTCAGTTCAGGAAAAGACCATGCCTGAAGAGATTAAAAATCAGGTAAATAAAACCAACTTCGATGCAGTCAGGATAAAGAAATTTCCGGTAGCCATGCAGTGCTGGACTTACCGCCGGTATACTTTCTTTGAAGCCTTAGAAAAGACCAAGGCTCTGGGATTAGATTTTATTCAGGCTTATCCAGGTCAAAAGTTATCAAATGACCTGCCGGCAACTGTAGTCTTTAACCATCAACTTTCGGATAAATATATAAAACTTATCCAGGAAAAACTCGATTCGCTCAAGATGAAGGTTGTAGCCTATGGAGTGGTGGACACAGGACGGACAGAAGCGGAAATGCGTCAGGTATTCGATTTTGCCCGCCAACTGGATATTGGAGTCATTGTCACTGAACCTCAGGATAATGATTATTCCATTCTGGAAAAGTTGGTTAAAGAATATAACCTGAAAATCGCCATTCATAATCATCCGGAACCGAGCAAATATGCTTATCCCCAAACGGCTCTGAAGTACATAAAATCTGCCGATGAAAGAATTGGAGTGTGTGCGGACACCGGTCACTGGATGCGCTGCGGGCTGAAGCCGGTTGAATGTCTCCGGCTGCTTCAGGGACGGGTTGTTGATGTCCATTTTAAAGATAGAAGCGATTTCGGAACAATAAATGCTGACGATGTCCCCCTTGGCAGCGGAAAAGCCAACATTAAAACTATCCTGGCGGAGCTGACCCTTCAGGATTATGATGGTTATCTGACGATCGAAGACGAAAAGGAAAAAGAGGTTATGACTCCAGAGCCGGCTATCAAGAAGGGACTGGATTATATAAAAAGCATTACCTATTACCAAGGCTATGAACAGCTTCTCGGCAGGTACAATGGCCGGTATGAGAAGCACGGCTGGAATCATTATGGACCTGGCTATTTCGAGCTGGACGAAAAAACCGGAATTCTAAAATCACAGGGTGGCATGGGACTGCTCTGGTACAGTCGGAAAAAATTCCGCGATTTTACCCTAGAACTTGATTATAAATGCTCCCAAAAGAACACCAATTCAGGCATCTTCTTGAGAGTACCGGAGATACCCACCAGCGATGATTACATTTATCATTCTTTTGAAATCCAGATCTATGATAGTGGAGAAGGGATTCATAAAACAGGAGCAGTTTACGATGCCGAAGCTCCAAAACTCGATGCTTTTAAGCCCAGCGGCGAATGGAATCATATGAAAATAACCTTTGTCGGTAAGCACCTCAAGGTTGAGCTCAATGGAAAAGCCGTCATCGACTGGGAAGCTGAGCCCCGAGGCAAGGTTCGGAATTTCGCCACCGAAGGCTATATTGGTTTACAGAATCACGATAGCCAGTCTCCTGTTTACTTCAGTAACATCTACATAAAAGAAATCTAGAACAGCAACTGATCAGAAGCCAGGTGTTATAGTGAGCTGTAAATGCCAACCTTTAATTGGCCGGTCAAAAGGATAGACATAATCCAGACCAAGGACAAAGGCTCCGAAGAAGTTAGTCCGCAAGCCAAGACCGGCGCTGGAAACAGGTTTTTTAGTCCCACCAAACCAAGTGGGTTTCTCATTAGAATACCAAGCAGTACCTATATCATAGAAGGCTAAAAATTCCAGCGGCCAAACTCCATAATAACCTTTGCCGATGCCAAGGACTTTAAACACTGGAAACCTCAACTCTACATTAGCCACCAGCATCCGGCTTCCCAGGAGGCGGTTGAAATCAAAAGCCTGCGGGTTATTTTCATCGAATTCGTCATAGGCAAAAGTACTGTAATCATATCCCCTGACTAAGGTTTCATAGCCAAGAAATAGCGGCCAGAGACGTTCATCTTCGGCGCCCTTACCGTAGCGACCATAATGGAGAATCCTGAAGGCCAGAGTGAACGGCCGAGCTGGAATAAGATACTTCCTGTAATCAGCCATAAGAGTTACGAAATTCAAATTACCAAAAGTTGGTTGAACCTGGAGTAAGTAACTCTGACCGACGATCGGGCTGCAGGCTCCGAATATAGAGCTATCATAAACCAGGGCTGCCGAGACATATCCATAAGAGATGCTGGGCGCTGCCGGCATGGACAGTTCGTAATAATCAATTAGCTCATAATAGGCAGCGTCATAAATGTAGCGATTAATCCGGTTGCTGAAATCGATCAGGTTATAGCCAGTACTAAATTCTAATCGCTGGAAAGTATTTAAAGGATAACTGGCAAAGGTGCTCAACTGATAATTGATCTGCCTGTAAATTTGCTCATCCTCGATATAAACAGGATAGCCGTTATATTCATCATAATAACCGTAATATGAACCATAAAGATACGGCACGCGCTGAATTACTGCCCCCCAGTTCAGACGATGCTGCGAGTTTTGATAACCGATCAGAGCATAGCTATCGATAATCTGGTTATCTACCTGAGCCATAGTCACCACTGTATGGTAACCCAGCATATCACTCCAGAAAGCCGCAATTCCACCCCCGGCATAGCTGCCATACCGGTCAACCCCTACAGCCACAGTTGGCTGGGCTAAAAAGTCAAGAGATAACTTTGGCTTATAGCTGGTGATGGGGAAATCAGTTTCCTTGGGTAAGCCATAAAGAGGATTACGAAGCAATCCTAAAAGAGCTCCTTCTGGTTGTTGGCGTGGCGGTAAGAGGCCCAGCGGTCTTTCGCCCAGTTGAGCCAGTGTAGCCTGTCCAGCCAGGTGTTCTTTTGACTCTATAAGATAAATAGAGTAATGACCATTTTCATAAACAGACATAGTCAGTGAATTACTTTGAGCTGAATAAGAAATAGCCGGGCTGAGCTGGGTAATGCCACCAATACCTGAGTACAGGTTGGTTATCTGATAAATTTTTCCATCTTCAAGACTTATCCGATAAAGGTCAGTTTTTCCAGAATAATCAGAAAGGAAAAACAGACTATGACCATCTTCTGACCACTGGGGGTTGATGTTCTTTCCTGAAGGAAAACCAAGAATTCTGGTTATCTCACCAGATTCCACATCCAGCAAAGCCAGTTCATAATGACCTGAATCAAGCCATTTCAGGTTGGCACTGAATCTTTCGGTGACAAAGGCGATCTTTTTACCGTCGGGCGACCAGACCGGATGCAAGTCAGCAAAGCTATCTCTGGTCATTTGCTTCAGAGTATTGTCTTCAAGGTTGTAGATAAAAAGGTCAGTCACTCCGCCAATGAGTGCAGAAAAGGCTATTTCTTTACCATCAGGCGACCAGGCAGGATTGAGAATCTCGCCCAGTTCTGGAAAAGGTATCTCTTTCTCGATTTTGCCTTTGAGCGCATTCAGAATTGTCAGATAAGGTTTTCCTTTGGCCACAGTTCCTAGAACAAATCTTTCGCTCTTCAGATCCCAGGAACCAGCTGATCGGATAAATTGGATACTTTCAAAATGGGGGTCAAGAGCGGTGGAAGTAAGTTTTTTCTTAACTTCTCCAGTTTTAGCATCGGCCAGATAGAGATCGACTGAAAACAGATCTCGGGAAGATAAAAAGGCAACATATTTTCCATCAGGGCTGATAACCGGAGAAACATTATATACGTTTTCTTCCGTCCCTTTCAGGAGAAGTCGACCATATTTATCGGGATTTTCTGTTATTGAAACCAGAGGCGAATAAGCTTCTTCCATTGATTTATGCCAGTCTTCAGACAATTTTTTCAACGGGACTCCCAGCACTCCTTGGAGAACAGCTTCATAATCGTTGCTTCTGGCCAGCATCCGGAAGATTTTGCCGATCATCTCGTCGCCCCAGCGGCCGGCGATGTAAGCCCAGACAGCATGACCATAACGATAAGGAAAATATTTATAATAATTTTCCAGTTTTTTTATCTGTGGAAGATCTTTCCTTTTCCAGGTATCTCTCATCCACATCGCTGTTTCCGGGTCAACCGGACCAATAGATAAATATTCCGCCATTCCTTCTATCAGCCACAGAGGAATCCTGAGCTCAGCCCCTGTGTACCTGGCCTCATCAGAATGCCCCTGACCAGCAATGTCATACTGAAAAGCATGGACTAATTCGTGACCTATGACATGGTCAGTCTCAGCTATAGACGCACCGTAAGGCAAGACAATGCGTCTTTTAAAGGGTTCGGTGACTCCTCCCGTTCCTTCCCCCATGGCTTCTTGAATGACCGTGGTTTGCTGGAATTCGGGACTGCTGGAATAAAGAATAAGGGGTTGTCGGCCTTTTAGTTCATGGTTAAAGATACGGCTATAGCGTGAATACCATCTTTCAGCCATCATGGCCGCCTGTTTGACCACTTCCACATCCTGCTGATAATAATAAACATCAAAGTGTTTAGTCTTCATAATTTTAAAATCAAATTTCGTATACTGAACCTTGTTTCGACCAAAATACTGAGCCTGAAGCACTGAAACCGTTGTCAGGAAAAACAGAGTCGTGAATATTATAACGACAATGGAGATTTTAATTTTAATTAATCTCATTGCCTCCTCCTTATCCATAATCTTTAGATAGCCTTTTACCTCATTATTATAAACTAATTTAAGCAAAAAAGTGATGCGTTTTATGATTTAATTTTGACCTGCCCTCTTTAACCTGCTTTTATCCCTGTTTCCCTGATAGCAACTTTTGTGATATTAAGAAATTATGGTCAGGATGATTGAGGTCGGGGTTAGAAGCATTCTCAATAAATCCAAGGTCTTCGATTACTGTCTTAATCCTTATACTGGCTGTTATTTTGGTTGCCGCTACTGTTATGCCAGCCTGTTTATGAGACGATATTCAGGACATACCGAACGCTGGGGCGAATTTGTCGATATAAAAATTAAGGCTCCTGAGGTTTTAAAAAATCAGCTACCCAGAACAAGGCCAGGAACTATCTGGATATCTTCGGTCTGCGATGCTTACCAGCCAGCTGAAGTTCGGTATCAACTGACCAGAAAATGCCTGGTTGAAATCAGCCGCTTCGGGTTTCCGGTCTTCATCCAGACCAAATCAGACCTGGTGGTCAGAGATCTGGATGTTTTGTCCAGTATAAAAAAAGTAGAAATCGGTTTTTCTCTGGCCACAGATGATGACCAGATAGCCCGGCTTTTTGAACCACGGGCTCCATCCATTAATAGAAGGATTAAAGCCCTGGAGAAAATCAAAAGTCGAGATCTCCAAACCTTTGCCTTCATCGGACCCATCCTGCCCCAAAATCCTGAACGGCTCATCTGTCTGATTGCGGGTCTGGTTGATAAGATTTTCATCGACCGTTTGAATTATCCGGCTCACTTTTTGAGCTTGTACCGACAGCATAATCTGAAATCTTTTGCCAGCATTTCCTATTTTGAAGAAATAAAAAACCGGCTGATCAAAGAATGTCGGAGTCGCCGGATTGAATATGAAATCCTGTTTTGAAAATTTAGTTTGCTTTGTTAACTGGGATTGAGTAAAATTTTTTTCTGACCATGTTAATTAAAACGATATTTATCTCTTCAGTAATCGTTTTAGCTTACGCCCTGGCCAAATCCCGAAAACTTTCTGTTGAGCTCAGTATGTTCATCTCGGCAGTGGCTGGAGCCTTAGCTGGAGCCATTTTTCAGACTCCGGCTGTCTCAGAAATCCCGCGTCATCTGGTGGAAGGAGCTTTTACTTACCTGGATGTCATCCTGGTTTTTTTCACGGCTACCTTATTCATCACCATTATCCAGGAATCTGGTGGAGTTAATTTTGCGGTTCGGTCTGCAGTCATTCATTTTGCCCGGACGAGATTTCTGGCCATGTTCCTTCTTATGATTATAATCCTTGTTCCTGGGGCTCTAACTGGAGCTGGTAGCGTATCTCTTCTGGTAGTTGGGGCGCCTGTGGCTCTGGCCCTTGGCGCCCTGGGGGTGGCTGAAAATAAAATTCCAGCCATTCTTTTTATCTTAGCCGGACTGGCTGCGGCCGCACCACCAGTTAATATCTGGGCCATGGTTCTTTGTGCCGGGACAGCTATCCCCTATGTCGGATTTGAACTGCCCTTGGGAATTCCGGTCATCATCCTTGGCACCCTGACCATCCTTATTCTTGGCCGTCGACAAGCAGAAACCGGGAGCCTACAGGAATTTCTGGATAAAATTGAGATAAACCCGGGAATGAACTGGTTCAGATTGCTTGCTCCTTTTATTGTCTTCTTCGGCCTGGTCGTTGCTTATCGTTATTTTCCTTTCTCTTTCCCCATTCTGGGATTGCCCCTGGAATTTTTCCTGGCCTCAGTGGTGGCTTTTTCCCTAAGTCCGGTTAAGCTCAACTTTATCCGGGTAGCTTCTTCTACTGTCAGCAAGCTCTTACCTCTTCTGGCCACCATGGTTATTGTGGGCATGCTCCAGCAGGTTATGGCCGCCACCGGAGTAAAAGGTTTGCTTTCTTATGCGGTTCTTATTATTCCGATAGGTTTATTATTCTTTCTACTGCCTTTGATTATCCCAGTATCGGAAGGAGTTTTGACCTATGGCGGCGCCGCCATCATCGGCATCCCCTTAGTCTGGTATCTGAATTCCCTTGGCTATCATGCGACTGTGGTTATTTCAGGCTTAAGTCTTCTCTGGCCCTTAGGAGATGGCCTGCCTCCGACAGCCTTAATCGGCCGGCTGAGTCTGATGGTTTCGGGTTATGAAGGTTCATATTGGAAATTCCTAAAACAGACCTGGATTCTCTGGATAATTATTACCCTGACCGGAATCCTGATGATTCTTTTCAGTTCTAAACTCAGCTTTCTGGTCATCGGATAGTAATGGATGAGAAAAACTTCATGAAGGCAGATAAAAGATGATAGCCAAATTGATCATGCTTTCTTATTACCTTCTTTGTCTGTTTTTTGTCTTGATAACCGCAAAAAATCTTATAGAAGAGAAGACCAGCCGGGATAGGATTATTCTTTATTTTTTGACTCTTATTCCTTTTATTTTGAGATTACTGCGATTTAAATGAAGGGGCCGAAATGAGCAGGTCAATAGGAAAATTTAAAATAATCTGGGCCGTTGTTTTTTTAATTTTCCTTATTGCCGGCGGGTTGCCTCTCAGGAAACATCGCCATTTTCCGGTAGAAATAGTTAGCGGACCCGGGGTGACAGAAATTAAGAAGTTAAGCGATTTTTTCCCCCCGCTTCAAGATACGGCAGCCGATACCTATATATTTGTACTTCATGGAAAAGAACCAGGCGGCAAGGCTTTAATAATGGCTAACACTCATGCCAACGAACCTGAAGGTCTGCTGGCTGTGTCCATAATGATTGAAAATGCAGTAGTAGAAAAAGGAACTCTTTATCTGATTCCTTTTTTTAACCATAGTGGCAGCCTGAACACCCGACCGGGCGAAGGTTATCCGCTGTATTTTTCCATTACCACACCCTGGGGTAAAAAAATCTTCCGGATGGGTAACCGCGATGCTTCGTATTTAGACCAGTGGCCTGACCCTGATATCTACATCCATTATCCGGAGAAACAGATGCTGTCTTATCTTGACATCAGAAACACCAACCGTACCTGGCCCGGAAGGAAAAATGGCCTGCCAATGGAGCAGGTAACCTATGCGGCTATGGAGCTTCTGCGTCAAGAGAAAGTCGACCTGGCCATCGACCTGCATGGGGCTGAAACCATGTTTCCAGTCACCAACTGTATCGTGGCTCCAGAAAAATCAATGCGCATCGCTACCTTAGCTTCATTGACTGTAAAATCGATGGAAGGATTTGAAAACCATTTAGAATCATCACCGGAAAAATTCCGTGGCCTGTCCCATAGAGAAATCGGCGATTATTCTGAGACTCTGCCTTTTCTCCTCGAATGTCCGATCCCCTTTCTCGATCAGCCTACCGGACCAAAAACAGAAAAATTATTCCTGGATGGACGGGATGAATTCCTTTTAAGCCTGGCAAAAAAGAAAAAGCTCTTTGTCCCCTATGACCAATCCGGCTGGCCCTTAGAAAAAAGGGTTGGACAGCATTTATCAGTCAGTCTGGAAATTCTCAAGCAGTATTCCCGAAAATGGCCGGAACAAGCCATAATCATCAAGAATTTACCCAGGTACGCTGAGGTGGTCAAAAATGGAGTTGGTTTCTATTTTCATAATCCGGCTGAAACTGACAAGGGAAAAATCGTCAGAAATTAAACAAGATGATCAAGAAAATTTCAGTCATCATCTATCCCCAAATGTCTTCCCCATAACCAAGACTTGAGGAGTGTTACTTTTATGAAAAAAGTAATATTTTTAGCCTTTCCTCTGCTGCTAATCTTTTTGTTTCTTATTTTTTCTTTGCCCGAGGCTTCAGAGTCTCCGGCCGAGGTCATATCAACTGAAGAAAATTGCACCGTTATCATGGTAGGCAAAAAAGCTTCGGTTGATGGTTCGACCATGACCACTCACACCGCTGACTGTGGAATGTGCGATTGGACCTGGCGTTATGTACCACCGGCTGACCACAAGTCCGGTGAAATGAGAAAAATCTACAGGATTTCTCAGATCAAAACCTGGCCACCGGGCCAGGGGCTGAAGTGGGATCTAATCAAAGATGATTTCACCGGTGTGGAAATACCTGAGGTCCGGCACACCTTTGGCTATATGCACGGCGTGTTCGGTTATTTGAACGATCAACAGTTAGCTGTCGGCGAATCAACCATTGGCAACCGCCCCAAAATGTTCAATCCCACTCAGACTCCAGTTTTTAATATTACCATGCTGACGCTCTTGGCCATGGAAAGATGCCGGGCAGCGCGGGAAGCCATCAAGCTGATGGGCACTTTAGCCGAACAATACGGCTATGGAGGCGAAGATGGCGGAGAAATGCTGGCTGTGGCTGACCCGGACGAAGTCTGGGTGTTCGAGATTATGCCCGTCGGACCACTCTGGAATCCAAAAACCGGAAAACCTGGCGCTGTCTGGTGTGCCCAAAGAGTGCCCGATGACCAGGTCAGTGTCTGTCCAAACGAATCAAGAATCGGGGAAATAGACCTGAGCAATCCGGATTACTTCATGGCTTCCCCTAATGCCATTTCTTATGCCGTGGAAAATGGCTTTTGGGACCCGAAAAGCGGCCAGCCTTTCAGCTGGAAAAAAGCCTATTCGCCCGCAGTAGGTAGTGCCGTCTCTGATGGCCGTCGGGCCAGGATGTGGCGGTTTTTCGACCTGGTCGCCCCTTCTTCTAAGTTCTCTCCTTCCCTGCCCAATATGGATTATCCCTTCTCCGTCAAACCGGATAAACTTCTATCGGTCAAAGAGGTGATGAACATAACCAGGGATAAGGGTTACGGAACTTTTTTCGACCCGACCAGAGGAATAAGGGGAGGCCCATATAAAAATCCTAATTATGATTCTTCGACCCGTCTCATCAGCGATCGCCGGGTGGAATACACCACTGTTACCCAATGCCGGGGCTGGCTGCCGGTGCCGATAGGTGGAATTGTCTGGATAGCCTTCGGTCCTCAGGATACTTCCTGCTTTATGCCCTTTTATGCTGGAGTTAAAGCCCTTCCTAAATCATTCAGCCTTGGCGACCACTGGGTTTTCAACCGCGACTCAGCCCGCTGGGCTTTTGATTATGTCGATTTTCACACCCAGGTCTGCTATTCAATGGCCATTGAAGAAGTCAAGAAAGCTCAAGAAACCTGGGAAGACGGAGTTTTGAAACAAATTGCAGAAATCGACCGGAAAGCTTTAGAGCTTTATAAGAAAAATCCCCGTCAGGCCTCAGAATTTTTAACCGCCTTCTGCTTGAATAATGCCGAAAATGTGGTCAAAGCCTGGTGGCAGCTCGGCGATGACTTACTGGTCAAATTCAACCACCTGAACTACTACAACACCGAGCGCCGGACAGTAGAAAGAAGAAAGATGGAATTTCCGGAGCTCTGGAGAAAAGCGGTTAAATTTATCGATACGATTTATGAATAAGACGATAACAAAACTGGAGGTTTAAGATGATAAAAAGAATGAAAAAAACAAATGTCCGTTTTCTTCTGGCTCTGGTCGTCCCACTGGCTTTTCTGGCTCTTTTCCTGTTCATGGCCAGAGCCGAGAAAAACAACCCGGAATTGGAAGTGGTCCGCCCGTCTGATAACTGCACCTCAATTCTGGTGGGCAAGCTGGCTTCAGTTGACGGTTCGACTATGACCACCCATACCTGCGACTGCGGACTTTGCGACTGGACCTGGCGGCATGTGCCGGCTGGTGTTCACAAACCAGGAGAAAAAAGAAAAATTTACCACATCTCTCAGTTTAAAACCTGGCCTCCAACTGAAGGCTTGAAGTGGGACCTTTATAAGAAAGATTTCACCGGACTGGAAATTCCCGAAGTCCCGCACACCTACGCTTACCATCACGGGATGTTTGGCTACCTCAATGAAAACCAGGTAGCCATTGGAGAGTCAACCATCGGCTGCGTCCGCAAGCTGGAAAATCCTACCCCAACCCCAGCCTTTGATCTTACCATGCTGACCATCATGGCGATGGAAAGAGCCAGGACTGCCCGGGAAGCGATAAAAATCATGGGCGAACTGGCTGAAAAATATGGTTATGGCTTTCATGATACAGGCGAAATGCTGGCTGTGGCTGATCCCAACGAAGTCTGGATATTTGAAATAATGCCGGTCGGCCCCCTCTGGACTCCTCAGAGTGGCAAACCGGGGGCAGTCTGGTGTGCCCAGAGAGTTCCTGACGACCACGTCAGTGTCTGTCCAAATGAGTCCAGAATCGGGGAAATTGATCTGAACAACCCTGACTACTTCATGGCTTCTCCCAATGTCATCTCCTGTGCCGTGGAGAATGGATTCTATGACCCCAAAAGCGGCAAGCCTTTTAGTTGGAAAAAGGCTTATTCACCGGTAAACGAAAGTGCGGTCAGCTCTCAAGGAAGATACCAGAGGTTATGGAGATTCTTTGACCTGGTAGCCCCATCCTTGAAACTTTCGCCCGGCACGCCAAATATGGAACTTCCCTTTTCAGTAAAACCTGATAGAAAACTTTCAGTCGAAGATGTTCTTCGATTTACCAGAGATAAAAGCTATGAGACCATATTTGACCCTACCAGTGGAATTCGGGGTGGACCGTTTAAAAACCCGAATTATTACCGTCAGACCAGAACCATCTGTGACAGCCGGGCCGAATATACCACGATTACCCAGAGTCGCGGCTGGTTGCCTGACCCCATCGGTGGTCTGGTCTGGATTTCTTTTGGCGCTCAGGATACGGATTGCTATATGCCTTTCTATGCCGGTGTGAGCGAACTGCCAAAGTCCTTTGCCCTCGGTGACCACTGGATTTTAAACCGCGATTCAGCCCGCTGGGCCTTTGATTATGTCGATTTTCATGTCCAAGTCTGCTATTCTGAAACTATCAAGGATGTCCAGCAGGCTCAACTCAAGTACGAAAAGACTATCGTGGATCAGATTCCGGAAATAGACAGAAAAGCCGTCGAGTTATATAAAAAGAACCCGAAAGAAGCTATCAAATTCCTGACTGGCTTCTGTTTGAACAATGCTCAGACTGTGGTCAAAGCCTGGTGGGATCTTGGTGACGAGCTATTCGTAAAATACAATCATCTGTATTATTATGATGTTGAAAAAAGAGCCTATAATCGTCGTTTTCCGCCTTTTCCTGATGTCTGGCAAAAAGCAGTCAAAGCCTTTGATCTTCTGCTTGAGCCGGAAGGGAAAAAATAACAGGAGGTAACCTTGATGAGAAAAGATCATTTTTTAGGTGCTTGGCTTTTTATCAGCCTGATAGTTTTTTTCGGCCTGTCACTCATCGGACAGACTGTACCCAAAGCCAAACTTCCAGTTCTGACGACTTCTGCCGGTCAGAGCCCTGATGTGACCACAGTGAATATCATTCTGGAAGAAGCTGGTCTAGGTTATGATTATTGCGATGTTCCGACCGTCGAAATTCTGGCTTCAGGCGTTGGTCTGGGCGACAGAGAATCGGCTTCTGGCTTCCACGCTGAAGTCCATACCGACCTATCTAAATTTCCCAAGGGCACGCCCTTCAAAACCGTTATCTTTGCCATTGGCGCCAGCCTGAAAGGCATGGGAGCTTCCGGGTTGACCGTGGAAGCTGAAGAAGCCAGGTTGAAGAAGCTGGTTGATTACTGCCAAACTAACAAAATTTTTATTATCGGAGTCCATATCGGTGGCGAATCGAAAAGAGGGGCACCCGGCAGCGATAATGAAAAGATGATAGATGCGGTGGCTCCGTTTGCTGATTATTTAATCATAACCAAAGACGGTAATAAGGATGGTCGTTTTACCAAAATTTCCAAGCAAAAAAATATTCCGTTGGCAGAAGTTGATTATGCTCTGAACATTGTGGACTTAGTCAAGCAGATTTTTGAATAGGGGCAGGGTTTCTGTCGATAGAAATAAAGCCTGAAAATTCAACCACTCAGACAAGAGAAGATTGAAGTTTTTTCTGAGCCCTGAGGAGTAGTTCTTCTGCTTCACGGATCAGATCATCAAGTTTGGCGATAGTCAGACGACATTTAAGATTTTCCAGCTTTCTTTGACCCTTTTTCTGGTCTTCATAATACTTTTGCAGATAGACTTCCAGCTCTTCAGGAGAAAAAAGTTTGGGCAAACAAGAGTCGGATAGCAAGATACCCTTTATTTCATCATAATCAACTTTATCGCCCAAAGCCAGCCTCATATCCCTGCCCGTTTCTTCTCTCCATTGAGCATACTCAGGAGTAGAATAAGGTGGAAGCGGACCGAGTAATTTCTTGGCCTCCTTTAAAACTTCTTCAAAAAACAGTTTGCCTTCTTTGAGTAGGCTCTTTGCCCGGTAATATTCTGAACCAGTGGCAGAAGTTTTTTCATCCAGATAAGCCTTGAAGAGACTGACTGACTGGGATAGAGCTTCATAGGCTGATTTAACTTTTACTTCAAAATTAAAATCCATCCGGGGCATTTTCCCCTCCTTCCTGAGGCAAATTTCTAGATTAGAATAGCAATTTTTAAGAAGAAATTCAAAAAAATCGCCTCATTTTTTGATGATGGCCGCAGCTACCACGTTGGCCACTTTGCTGCGCATGGCAATTATCTCACCCTTGTCATCAGGATGCACCCGATTGGTTAAGAAAATGACCGCAGAATCGGTCTCCGGATCAATCCAGATGGAAGTGCCGGTATAGCCCGAATGACCATAGGATTTATAGCCGAAAAGGTCACCCCTGACCGTGGCGTAATCCGAATCCAGGTCCCAGCCAAAACCACGTCCCGAGAAATTTACCCGGGGAAAAATCTCGGTCATTCTTTCTACAGAAAGCGGACTAAGAATTCTAACTCCTTTAAATTCGCCTTTATTAAGCATCATCTGAGCAAAAATGGCTAAATCATCGGCAGTTGAAAATAGACCGGCATTTCCAGAGATCCCACCTTGAAGTCTGGCTAAGGGGTCATGGACCACTCCTCTCAGGGGCTGACCATTAATTACTTCAGTTGGGACACAGAGGGCTTTAAGCTCATCAGGTGGATTAAAAAAGGTGGAAGTCATACCCAGCGGCTTGAAAATATGTTTTTCTGAAAATTCAGCCAGATTCTGGCCTGAGACAATTTGAACAATCTGAGCTAAGGTTATGTAATTCAGACAGCTGTAGACAAACCGCTTGCCCGGCGGGAATTCTTTTCTGAGTCCGGCAATATGCTTAACTAGAAGCTCGGTCGGGCAGGGGTTTCCATACTTTTTAGCCACTTCTTGAGGGTCGGTGTAAGGCGGGAGTCCGGAAGTATGAGTCAGCAAATTAAAGACTCGCGCCTCCTCTCCTGGAATTCCTTTCTCTTCAATATATGGTAGAAATTCTGGGATGTAGTTTATGACTTTATCCCAGAGTCTGATTTTCCCCTGTTCCACCAGAATCATGATGGAAGTAGCAGTGGAAATGGGTTTAGTTATAGAAGCTAGGTCAAAAATCATATCCACCTTCATCGGCTGCGGTTCTGGAATCCATTGACTTTCTCCGTAAGCCTTACGCCAGACAATTTTTCCATGTCTGGTGACCAGAAGCACCGCCCCAGGAAAATTTTTGCTCTTTAAGGCATCGTTGATCAGCTCATCCAGAAGCTTCAGTCGTTTCGAATCCAGACCCACTTCTTCCGCTCTGGCCTGAGGTAGGCGAAGCTCAGCCAAAGCGGTCTGAAAGCAAATAAGAATTAAAAAAAGATAGAGGAAAAATCTAAACTTACTTCTCATCATTACCTCCTCTTATTTTTCCCCCAGCCCGGTTTTCCAGATCAGACCATCCTGTCTGAGGTGCCATTTTTCTCCTCTTTTATTAGCATAAATAGCTTCAAAGAGACTGTCAGTTATCTGGATGACTGGTGGATAATTCCAGCCTTTGATTTTAAGGTCTTTCTCTCTGGCCAGATTTAGTTCTTCAAGAGTTAGAGCAAAACTGCCTTTCTCAGCAAAGAAATTTCGTTCCCGGTAATAAATCCGACGCAAAGCCCATTTGACCTCAGCTTCCGGGTCTTCCTCACAATATTCTTTGGCTTTTCCGGCCGCAGTCGCTGTAAATTGCACATATCCCCACATTTCAGGATAATGAATATTTATTACTCCCTGCGGCGCCCAGGTCCAGTTGTCTTCAGCCAGGTTCTGCCCGGTTTTCGGGTCTCTAGCTTTGACATAAGTTCCATTTTCAACCAGCGTCCGATACTCGACCCGCGAAAAATTCATCCGCCAGAGTTCCCCGGGTTCGGGTTTTTTCTTAAAGGTTGCGGCTTCTCTAAGGACATTCCAGGGAATGGCTATCTCCACTGACCAGCCCTTATCTTTATCGCCCGGGTTGTTCAGGGTCCCGTCAACATAAACAGCCGTTTTCAAACCCTGAATATCCCAGCTGTGAATAGCTGGCCCACCATCTCTATAGGGCTTAACCAATAACAAATCCCAGACCGTGTCCAGAGCATTGATTTCCAGTTCATAATAATTATGGGTATCACCATCGGGGTCAACAAAAACTTCAAAATCGTTATCGAGGTAAATGATAGAATCTCGTTCTTTCAAGGTGGCCCAGACATGGGGCTCTTCGAGTTCAGCCCCAACATAAAAATAATCATCATCCCAGAGAAGTTTCACTCGAGTCTTATACCTTGGCTTAGCCTTACTCTTGCCTTCAATATCAACAAAATCTTCTGACCAATAAATTTTTTTCCAGGATTCTTCGCTGAGCTTTCCATCGATGACCATTGGCTGATCAGCTCGAAAGCACATATAATAACGAAGGGCTGGCGAAATTTTCGGTTGTTCAACGCGGTCAAGAGAAGAAAATAAAGGAAAGCTCAAAAGAACAAGGGCTAAGATCATCCAGAACAATTTGAAGTGCCTTTTTCCAGTCATACTATTTCCTCCATTTTACTTTAGCTTTTAATCAGAAGCTTCCAGCTTCAAAAAAATTACTTTTTGACCAGACCATTCCAGAAATTTTAAAAAGTCAGCTTTAGATATTTCCAGAGTGGCAGTATTAACATTCGGATGAAAATTTAAACTCGAATGACTCATTAAATCCTCATCAACAACCACCATTACCTCTTTTCTGGCATCATTGAGCAAACCAAAAGGAGAAACAGCTCCGGGCATTACCCCCAGATATCGCTGCAGCCGCTCAGCCGAACCAAAACTCAGATGGTCTTCAGCCAGTTTAGCCGTTAGTTTTTTCAGGTCTATCTTTTTTTCCGCCTTGGCAATTACCAAATAATGTCGATGGCCACAGTAGTTTCTTAAGAATAAATTCTTGCAATGGGCTCCGCCCGTATCTTTCCAGTAAACTCTGGCCTGTTCAATGTTAAAAACTGCTGGATGCTCGTACCTCTTCCAGGTTATATTCAATCGACTCAGAACTTCCAGAACTTTTTTTTCTGCTTCCTTTACCACTTCTTCCATTTTGAACTACTAGATTATTATTTTACTCAAAACAGAAAAACTTTAAAACTTTAACCTGATTTCATATAATCTCAATGTTCATTTTTTAAAGTTGGTCTCAATGATTGACTCGATCCTGTTTTCTTCAACCAAAATTGGCCAATTGAGATTGATCAATCGCTTTGTCCGTTCAGCCACTCACGACTATCTGGCCGAGGAGAAAACCGGAGCCACAACAGAGAAGCAAATTGAACTTTATCGCCAACTGGCTGAAGGTGAAATTGGCCTGATAATAACCGGACATGCTTACGTCCATCTTTCAGGTAAGGCTAGCCCCAGACAGCTAGCTGTAGATGAGGACAGCAAAATTAGCAGTCTAAGCACTCTGGCTGAAGCCGTTCACAAAACTGGAAGTGGTTCGCTCATTTTCCTGCAGATTGCTCATGCCGGCAGGCAGACCAAACTAAACCTCTGTCAGCAAACTCCAATAGCCCCTTCAGCTGTCTATGACCCTGTTTCTAAGGTAATGCCCAGAGAGCTGACCTCTGAAGAAATCTATCAGATCATTGATTGGTTTACTCGGGCAGCAGTCAGAGCCAGCAGAGCCGGCTTTGACGGTGTTCAGATTCACGCTGCTCATGGCTATTTGCTCAGCAGCTTCATCTCTCCTCATACTAACAGGCGAAATGACCAGTGGGGTGGATCATGGGAAAAAAGGTCGAGGATTTTAAGAGAAATAATCAGGGGAATAAAAGAAACCTGTGGCCAGAATTTTACTGTAATGATTAAAATGAACGCCACAGATTTTCTCCCCGACGGAATAACTCTGGATGAAGCCCAGGAGATAGCTGTCTCCCTAGAAAAAGCCGGTCTTGACGCCATGGAGGTCAGTGGTGGGATGAATGAAGCCGGTCGTGGTTCGGTCTGGCCGAGTTTACGGTCTGAAGAGGAAGAGGGCTATTTTATTCCTTATGCTTCGGCCATCAAAAAAAACCTGAAAATCCCTGTTGGCGGACTTGGTGGTATCAGAACTTTGAAAGTAGCAGAAGGTTTCGTGGCCAGCGGTCTGGTAGATTTAATCTCTATCAGCAGGCCGTTCATCAATGAGCCTTATATTTTACTTAAGTTTAAATCAGGCGAATGGAAGAAATCTCCGTGTATTTCTTGCAATAAATGCTTTAACTTCAGGGGAATTCGCTGTGCCCAGGCGAAATAATAAGGGATGACCACAGCTTAATATCTCTTATTCTTTAGATTTGAATTTTTCTTAATTTTTTTATATTAATAATCTTTAAGACTATGGCCGACCCGGATATTATTTTTAGATTTTCCCAGTTCCTGAAAAATATTCTTCATAAAAATAAATAACGTCATTATTAAGGAGTAAGAAATGGCTAAATTTGAAGGAGTCAAATGGGCACCGAGACAGATGCGCTATTTTCTTTATAGCAAAAGTTTTGACCTGTTTGAAGCTGAAGCTAAAACTTATGCCGCCACCAGGTCTGCTTACTATGCCAGTTTTCTCTGTTTTGAAGGCATTAGGTATTTCTGCCGAAAAAATGAAAGAGGAAAGCTGGAGCTGGCGTTTGTCAACTGGGATCAGAATCTCGAACGCTTTCGCAAGAGCATGGCTTTCAATCTGAGTCGGGAGCAGCAGAACATTGTTCCAACTAAAGAAGAGCTTGAAAACATTTTTATCCGCAAATATTTCGGGGACCCATCGATGAGACCATATTTGGAAGAGATGGCCGGAAAAGGAGTTCAGGGATATCTCCGACCTTTTACTCTGGATGAAGAACACTCAATGGGGGTAACTTTCCCCAACTTTCCGGCTATCCGCGCCGTTACCTGCATGTATGACCAGTATTTAGGTGAACCGTTTGTTGGTGTAGTTATTCCTCATCTGGTCAGAGCTCTTGGGATCAACGGAACCGGCTGCCTCAAGCTCGGGCTCAATTATCTGATAAGCATCAAAGCCATAGATGAGGCTAAGGCCATTACACCGGAAGCAGCCGCGGTCCTTTTCCTTGATGACAAGCCCTACTGGCCGATCAAAAAACGAGAAATTTCTGAATGGGACTCTTCCTGCTGTCTGTTTGCTCTATCTGATGGCACCGTGATCAAAATACCTGAGAGCAACCTGATCCTTCCATCGGTGACCATAAAAGGCATGGTGGCCATTCTCAGAAAAATGGGAGTCAAAGTGGAAGAACGTCCATTTACTTACGGCGAACTTCTGAAGCGAGTAAGAAAATCAGAGATAGTAACCGTAGCCAGTGTGGGTACAGCCGGAATCCTCAACCGCTGCGAAAAACTGATTCTGGTGGATAACAACCTGAAAATAATCGCTCAGCATGTGCCTGCCAAAGCTCACCCACTCTATCAGAAGTTGAAAGAAGTCCGTGAATATTACTGGAATGTCTACAAGGGAAAAGCTGAACCCTTGCCCGAACTTCGAGTTTTTAAATACGAACTCGATTAATCCGATCGTCAGTAAATAATTTCACTGCCCTGAAAGAATTGGTAACTTCCCCTTTCAGCTTCTTTCAGGCGAAAAACTGTCTTATCGCTGAAAAAAAATTATCAATTTTAAAAAATTCGCTGGAAGTGTCACTTATGTAGTCAACCTAGACATTTTCTTGACCTGACTGGGCTTTTAGTGATATTTCCACTGAGTGATCTTCCCTTTGATAAAAAGGAGGGCCCCAAATGAATTTTGTTTTTAGAAAACTTCATCGCCAGGAGGCTTTGACTAGTCGGACTATCCTCTGCTTTTTATCAGTATTATTTTTCTGTTGCCTGCTTCTATTCGCTCCAGATTGTAAGACCAAGCCAGCTCCTTTGCCCCATGAGCTGGCTAAAGCTTCACGGGTCGTCACCAACGGCTGGATAAAGGTTCATCTTGAGGGAAATCCGTGGGAAATTGGCTTCCAACACGGCTGGCTGCTGGCCACGGAAATTGATGATGGGCTAAAGGCTCTTTCCTGTTTCTTAGAAGGCTCGACCAAGCACGACTGGGCTTTTTTCCGGGCCTCAGCTGGGCGTCTTTTCTGGCCCAAGCTTGAGCCCGAATACCAGGAAGAAATCAAGGGCATAGCCGCCGGGCTTAAGGCTCGCCTTCTCCGCTCTTCCTACGACTATATAGACCTCACCGTCCTCAACGGCTGGATTGAGCTTGCCTGGTATTATGTCCCCTACCTTGAGGAGATGGTCCATAAGGCCAGCGGTGACAATAAGGCTCCGGGCTATTGCAGTGCTTTCATTGCCACAGGGAGCTGGACCAGGGACGGGAAGATTGTTGTTGGCCACAACAACTGGGTTGATTACATAATCGGGGTCCGCTGGAATATCATCGCTGACATCGTGCCGGCCAGGGGCTATCGGTTCTTGATGGATTGTCTCCCCGGTTTCATCCACAGCGGCGATGACTTTGTGATTAATGCAGCCGGCCTGGTTTATACGGAAACAACCATAGGCACTTTCAAAGGCTTCCGCGAGGAGGGCACGCCGGAGTTCAGCCGAGCCCGCCGGGCAGCTCAATATGCGGGCTCAATCGATGATTTTGTCCGAATAATGAGCCATGACAACAACGGCGCTTACGCCAATGACTGGCTGGTTGGTGATACCAGGACCAATGAGATAGCCCGGTTCGAGCTGGGGTTGAAAAACCAGCGGATATGGCGCACTAAGGACGGCTATTTTATCGGTTCCAACTTTCCCTTAGATGAAAAGCTCATTGCCGAAGAAACGACCTTCAATCCGGCTGATAAAACCCAATCCGTACTTGTGCGTCAGGCCCGGTGGGAACAATTGATGCAGGAATACAGGGGCAAAATCGATATGGAAAATGGGAAGTTGTTCCTGGGCGACCACTTCAATCTGGCCACAGGCCAGATGGCCTCAAACAGTAATGTGCTGTGCGGCCACGTTGATGAAGACCCAAAAGGTGCACCTGAATTAGGCTGGGGACCGTTTGCGCCGGCCGGGGCTGTCCAGGGCAAGGTAACTTCGAGTGCCCTGGTAACTGAAATGAAGCTCTGGGCCCATATGGGCCACCCCTGTGGCCGGGACTTTATAGCGGCCGACTTTCTGTCTGCCCACCCGGAATTCAAGTGGCAGCAACCATTCCTTAAAGACCTTAAGGCTTATCCCTGGACTCTGTTGCGGGCGAAATGAAACCCGGTACCTCATCTCCACAGCCGGTCGGCTGGTCGCTGGACCTTTCAGCACTCTCCAATTTTGACCAGCAACCGAAAACCGGCTTTTGACAGGTCTTGTGCTATGATTTATACTTATTCAATTAATTGAGAAAAAATTAAATTCGGACTGATTTTCATAAAGGCCTTAAGGTTAAATTAAGATATTGTTTCAAAAGGAGAGTCGGCTCTTTTACCTCAAAAAAATAATTAATTCGGTCAAAAGCGGTCAGATGAGCAACAACAAAAGACAGTTTAAGTTGAGAATAATTTCCGGAGCCCTGGGCTTCCTGCTTTTTGTCATTCTCATCTACCGGGTGGGTTTCCGGGTCATAGTAGACAATTTTTCTAAAATTGGAGCCTGGTTTTTCGTCACCTGTCTTATTGCTCTGGCCTGGATTTTTTTACAATCATTAGCCTGGGCTATCGTCCAGAGTGCTTTTCAGCCTGTTCCATTCCTGACATTATTCAGGGCTAAGGTTATGGCTGACGGGTTAAATACTCTTCTGCCAACTGCAAACATGGGCGGAGAGGCGGCCAGAGCCCTCATCATAAAAAAGCATTCGCCCCTGCGGGAAGGAATTCCAGGAATCGTTTTTGATAAAACACTCGAATACCTGGCTTCCCTGTTCTATCTGGGAGCCGGTCTCTTTCTTTCAATCATCTATCTTAAGATTCCAGAAAGACTCAAAATATCAGCTTTAGTGGTTTTGGCGACTACTGCGGTCGGTATCACCATTTTAGTCATTCTTCAGTTTAAAGGAGTTTTTAACATTTTAAGGAAATTGGCCAAAGTGTTCCCTAAGGGTCGAAAGTGGTTCAGAGAAGAGGAAGAAGTGCTCCGGCAATTTGATAGCAATATGCGTCTGCTCTTCAGTCATTCTAAGTTTAAAACATTGACTGCCTGGCTGTTGCACGTCATCTCCCGGCTTCTCGGTGCTCTGGAAATTTACGTCATCTTAAAAGTAATGGGCATACCAGTTAGCATAATCAAAGTCATATTTATCTCTGTGTTTGTGGTCATTGTGAACACAGCTTTTTTCATCATCCCGGGACAGTGGGGAACGGCTGAAGGCGCCAACATGCTGGCCGCGGCCACAGTCGGCTATCCGGTCTCGGCCGGTTTGAGCGTCGGGGTAGTTCGACGGGCCAGGAAAATCTTTTTCGCCGCAATTACCGTTATCCTTCTCCTAATAAGAAAAGAAAAGATAAAGCTGACAAGGAGTCAAGATGAAGATTGAAGATGCTGTTTTACTTGCAGGAGAAAATTCCCGAAAAAAAATTCTTGGATTGCCCGTTCTCCTGAGAGCCATTCTTAGTGCTCATCGCGCTGGAGTCCAAAACTTTTTGATAATCGGCAAGGCTGAAGATGATGAGAATTTCATTGAATCTATAAAATCAGATGATAGAGTTTTCAAAAATAATCTTACCATAAACTTTCTCTCTTTACAGGAAGATAAAGCCGGACAGAAAGAAATACCTTATCCCTTGGCCGGTAAATTTTACTGGCTCATTGACGGCAACCTGATTTTCGATGAAGAAATTTTAATTCCTTTTCAAGAATCTCCACCGGAAAATGAGCGAAAAATCATTTTTTTTTGGCCACAGACAACCCTGCAGATAACCGAGGATAAAAACCACTGGCCCGGGCTGGCTCTCTGTCCTCAAACAGCCTGGCCATCACTTCTTCTAGCACTTCAAAGCAGCGAGACATCCGAGAAAGATCAGGTGCTTTTAGACAAAGCTTTTCAAGACTTTTGGCCAGAGTGGCGGGCAGCTGAAGATAAATATTTCATCAGAGTAGATTCAAAAGCCAAAGAAAAAGAAGCCATCCAAAGTCTTCTTCAAACTGCCAGAAAACCGTTAGATAGCTTTATTGCCCGACATATTAACCGCCATATTTCCCTTTTTTTTAGCAGATATTTGATAAATCTTGGCCTTTCGTCCACCTCGTTGTCCATCATCAATTTTTTGTTCGGGGTGGCGGGCGCAGTCTTCGCCAGCCTGGGAAGAGGCTATTGGAGCTTTTTAATAGGAGGCTTACTTTTTGAATTTTCCAGTATTTTTGATGGCTGTGATGGCGAAGCGGCTCGCCTGACTTACCAGACTTCAGAAAAGGGGGCCACCTTTGATGTCATCTTTGATGCTCTGACCTATCTTCTATTTTTCAGCGGTCTGGCTATCGGCCTGTATCGGGCTTCTCATCGGTCCCTTTATATAGTCCTCCTTGGCCTCTTTCTTCTGTCTTTAGCCTGGTATTACTTCAACCTTTATCGTTATACCAGGGCCTCAGGCATAGGTAACAAAATTTTTCTGGTAGCCAAAGAGGTCGAAAACAAGCCCAAAAAAGAAGGGAAACTAAGCTTTTTCGATCGTCTGGCTTCAAAACTGGCTTTTGCCGTTCGCCGTGATTTTTTTGCCACAATAGTATTTTTAATGATGGCCGCTGGTGGCGCTTCCATCATCATCTTTCTGGTGATAATAGGTTCTCTGATTGAGTCAACTTATTTTCATTTTTTTACCTGCAAAGAAATAAAAAAACTTAACCCTCATACCGGAACCGTCTGACCTGAAAAGCTAAAAAGTTGCTGATAAAAAAATTTAAATAATTTAAACTTTGACTTGAAAATGAAGAAAAAAGAAAGGGAAAAAGAATGAAAATTCTTCAGGTCCTGACTTCCTATGAACCGGCTTGGGCCGTGGGCGGCTCGATTACCGCAACCAGTAATCTTTGCCGGGCTCTGGTGAGGCAGGGAATCGAGGTTACTGTTTATACCACCAATGCTGACGGACAGGGCGGCCAGCTAAAGGTACCCTTAAAAGAACCTGTCGATGTTGGCGGAGTCAAAGTCTGGTATTTCCCTTATGACCTGGGTGGTCGTCGAGCTTTTTACTCCAGGTCGCTATTGAAGAAACTGAAAGAGACGATTAAAAACTTTGACCAGGTTCAGGCCGCTGGACTCTGGCAGTGGATCTGCGTGGAGGCTTCAAAAATCAGCCAGGCTCAGGACGTTCCTTTTGTCGTCACCCCTCACTCCAGTTTGATGGAAGCCTCTTTTTATGGCCTCGGCTCTCAATTCATAAAAAGAAACTACTGGAAATTATTCGGTCAAAAAATAATCAAGAGAGCCTCGGCTATTCAATTCTTATGTGAAGGAGAACGGAAGGAATCGAGTGAATTTTGCCCGACCACTCCAAGTTTTATTGTCCCTAACGGCATCGAAATCGATAAATACACGAGAGACCTGAATAAAAGATTGGCCCTGAGAAAAAAATTAAACATTCCCGACTCAGCCTTAGTCCTGCTTTTTTTGGGCCGGGTACACCCGAAAAAGCAGATCGAGCTAATCATAAAGGCGCTACCTGCGGCTCTTCGCTGGAGAAAAAATATATTTTTAATCATTGCGGGACCGGTCGACGACCAGGACTACCTTGAATCTTTAAAAAAGCTATCGAAACAACTAAACGTTGATTCTTACCTGATCTGGGCCGGGCTGATAGCCCATCAGGAAGTCGCCTCTTTTTACTCAGCTTCCGACATAATGGTGCTACCGAGCAAAGCTGAGGGCATCAGCATGGCTTTAACCGAGGCTATGGCGGCCTCTTTGCCCCTTCTCATTTCCAATCGAGTTGCCAATTATTATGAAATTGAAGTTGACCGAGCCGGGCTGGTGACCGAGCCTGAAGCTGAAGCCGTGGAAAAGGCGCTGGTCGAATTCTGCTCAAAGCCAGAACTTCTGGCTGAGTTATCTTTAAACGCCTGTAAATCAGCCGAAAAGAGATATGATATCAGCAAGGTTGCTTCTCTCATGATCACAGCTTATGAAGATGTGCTCACCGGACAAAGAAGCCCTGAACTCAGCTGGAAATAAGACTCGTAAACAATAAAATTCTTGCAATCAAAGATTGATTCTTTTAGCATAAATCTAAATTTAGTATAAGTTTAAACCATGATAAAGGAAGCTCTGACTGATGCTTAAAAATCACCCTAAAGCCCTGGCTTATATTTTTTTCACTGAGATGTGGGAAAGGGTGGGCTTTTACACCCTGATGGCTATTCTGGTGCTTTATATGGATAAAGTCCTGGGCTGGTCTGATTCCCGCAAAGGCGATTGGTATGGTCTCTTTCTGGCACTCTGTTACTTTGTGCCGTTGGCTGGAGGCTGGTTGGGTGATCGGGTGTTCGGTCGGTTAAATACTGTCCGAACTGGAGCTATACTCATGACCCTGGGATACGTAGGCTTAGCTTTGTCTTCGGCCCATCAGATTACCAGCTTTGTTCTGGGACTTTTGCTCATTGCCGTAGGCACAGGCATCTTTAAGGTCAATATGTCAGTCCTGGTCGGAAACATTTATAAAGACCGGCCGCAGCATAAAGATGCCGCCTTTAACATCTATTACATGGGAGTAAACCTGGGGGCGATGATTGCTCCCCTGATTGCCACTTTTAATAATGCCGTCTTCCACAGCTATCATCTCTCCTTCTGGGTGTCAGCTGCTGGATTAATCCTGGCTCTACTGATTTTTCAGGCTGGAAAAGCTCATTTAGTCCAGGCCGATGATCTCAGGGGAAAATTGGAAAGTAGAAAAATAATTGACAAAAATAGCCCTAAAAATGAAGACGAGATCAAAAATAAAGGACCACTAGAAACCAGGGATATCAACAAAGAAAAGAATAGAATTGATCCCAAACTGAGCCGACCGACCGGGTCAATTTTAGGTGCTGTCCAGAAACAAGATAACGATCAGGCTGATAGAGTTCTAACCCTAATCATTCTTTTCGCTATCGTCATCTTGTTTTGGGTAGCTTTTTATCAGAATGGTTTTGCCCTGACTCTGTTTGCTGCCCGTTCCACTGTTATCAAGAGATGGCTCAGGCCTGAAACCTATCAATTCTTTGAGCCATTCTTCATCCTGGTTCTGACTCCTCTGCTCCTTTCTTTTTTAGAAAGACTCCGCCAGAAAGGAAAAGAACCGTCCACGCCACGAAAAATCTTCCTGGGGATGCTTTTTATGACTGTGGCCATGTTCATCATAATGGGAGCCTGCTTAAAAGGCGGAAATCAGGATCTCAATATTATGTCCCCGTTGTGGCTTATCGGAACTTATTTTGTGGTAACCATTGCTGAAATTCTGATTTCGCCAATGGGTCAATCTTTCGTTTCCAAAGTTGCTCCGGCTAAAATCCGTGGCTTGATGATGGGCGGCTGGTTTGCCGCTATTGCCTTCGGAAGTTATGGAAGCGGGCTACTGGGGAAATTTTACAGCCGTTTCCCCCATCACCAGTATTTTCTGCTGCTGGCTGGCCTGCTGGCTCTGGCTGCAGTTATGGTGGGCTTTTTCATCAAAAAATTAGAGCGTTATGCCGGCTGACCTGATGAATAAATTGATTATGGATAGTATGAGGTTGATATGATATCGGCGAAAGAGATAATTAAAAGATGAAAGGTAATTCTTAAATATATAGAACCAGAAATATTTAGAGCCAGAATTTAAAAAGTCCTTGATTATAAGGAGGAGAAAAGATGTTCAGGAAAGAAAGCCTGATTAAAGAGAAAACTGAGCAGGCGGTAAAAATACTCCAGGAATTTGGTATCGACTGCTGGCTCAGCTTTACCCGGGAAAGTGAAATCTGCGGCGACCCAACCTTAGTCTTTTTAGCTCCCGGACATGTTACCTGGCATTCAGCTTTTATCATCAGCGCCACTGGTCGGAAAAGAGCCATCGTCGGACTTTATGACCAAAAAGCCATTGAAGATATCGGTGCCTATGAAGCCGTTGATGGATTTGTCACCGGGATTAAAGAACCACTTCTAAACTACCTTAAAGAGCTTCAGCCGAAACAGATTGCCATCAATTATTCTAAAACCAGCGAAATCTGTGATGGACTGACCCATGGAATGTACCTGACACTTTATGAAATCTTAAAAGAAGCTGGAATGGAAGACAGGCTGGTCTCAGCCGAAAAGATCGTCTCAGCTTTAAGAGAAAGAAAATCACCGGTCGAACTCCAAGCTATTCGGAAAGCAGTGGCCATCACCGAAGAAATCTTTGAGGCAGTCAGGTACTTCCTTGCCCCCGGTAAAACTGAAAAAGAGATTGCTCAGTTTATGCTGGAGGAAGTCAGACGCCGGGGACTGACCACAGCCTGGGGAGAAAGTACCTGTCCGGCTGTCTTTACCGGACCTGACACGGCTCAGGCTCATTATTCTCCAACAGATAGGCAGGTTGAACGCGGGCATATCCTTAACATGGACTTCGGAGTTAAAGTTGATGATTATTGCTCTGATATGCAAAGAACCTTCTACGTTCTCCAAGAAAATGAAAATCAGGTTCCGCCAGGAGTACTCCAAGGTTTTGAAACCATAGTTCAGGCTATTGAAGAAGCCAGAAAGGCGATGAAACCAGGTGTGCTGGGTGTGGAGATAGATACCATCGCCCGCCTGATCGTAACCGAAGCTGGATACGAGGAATTCCCTCATGCCCTTGGCCATCAGGTAGGCCGCTTTGCTCATGACGGCACAGCTCTCCTCGGTCCGCGCTGGGAAAAATATGCCGATAAGCCTTTCCGGCCGCTAGAAGCCGGGATGGTCTTCACCTTGGAGCCCAGATTAACCGTTCCCGGCCGCGGTGTGGTCACCATCGAAGAGATGGTGGTGGTCACCGAAAACGGGGCAGAATTTCTTGGCCGGCCGCAAAAAGAACTGCTTCTTATTCGATAGAATCAATAAAATCAAGACTGAACGGCCTCTACCTTTTCGATAAGAAAGTTCAGCTCGCTCTTAGCGATTTTTCTTTTTTCTCGGGCTAAGCTCAAGCTACCTTTGAATCAATTGCTTTTTTTTCACCGGGTATGGCGGATGTTGGGGAACTGAGGTGCGTAAACTCCGGTTTCAGCAGCTGAAGCCAGTCCCTTATCAACTAGAAGGTTATTGGAGCTCAGCCATATTTCCCCTCCCCAGGTGCGAGTACCAATGACTTTACCCAATCCCAAGTTGCGGAATCCTTCAGTAAAAGTCTCACCGTCAGAGGCGGTAAATTCATTCTCTCCGGCCGTAGTCGGCAGCAAAAGACTCGGGTGCTTGACTGAAAGTGTCAAGACACCATTGACCGATAAAACCACATCACCTTCCTTTATTTTGACTCCCGGTCGAGCCAGAGGAGAACATCTTTTCAGGATAATCAGGGTCAGCCCGGTAAATATGCTCAACCCGCCAGCCGCCAGAAGCTTCATCTTTTACCAGCCTTGCTCCAAGCGAACCGGGCAGAATGTTGGCAGATGGCTGTCTTAAGTCCCCACCTCTAACAAAGGTATGGAGTGCTGTTAATTCTCCAACTAGACGAGCAATATTGATCTCTACCCTGACTCCCTTTTCCTGATCAGTTGTTTGGCGCTGAGGAGTTTTATCAGGCTGATCACTAACCGAACTACACTCTGAAAATAACGGTCAGAAAGAAAATAAAGCCACTTTCCATCAGAGAAGAATCGAGCTACCCGGTGGTGAACACCTTCTTTGTGGTTAACTCTAATCCAGCGGCCATTACCTACTGGAGCCACGAAAACATTCCCACGAGAAATAAAAGCCAAACGATCACCAGTCGCGGAAATATGAGCCGAAGTCAGATAATCTGCGAGATTCTTAATCCCTTTTTCCCTCATCTGGTCAAAATCTGAAGAAAGCCAAATATCGAGTTTTTTATCCTTCTTCTTAGCAATGTCATATACATGGAGATCAGCCACCAGTTGGTAAGCGATCAGGCCATCGTAGAGAGATGATGAACTGATATCGTCTCCCTTATGAAAAGTGAGCTGTTCGAGACCCGAGCCATCGAGGTTCATAGCCCAGAGGTTCATAGTGCCGTCACGATCGCTAACAAAATAAATCTTATTTTCCCAGAGCATAGGATTCTTACTAGTTCCCGGGTAATTAGCAGTAAGCGGAAAAACGTCGGTCCCGCCAGACGGAAATTTCCAGAGATTTTGAGCCGGGCCGCCTTTGTAGCGCTTGGTATACCTCCCCTAGAAAGGCAGACGGGTAAAAATCAGCAACTTTTCAGAGCTCAATTTCCAGGCGTCTTCGGTTATTATCCAAAAGTCCCAGCTCCACCTTGGCCTGACATTTAGAGACCAGCAATTCCGCCAGTTCATCCCTAGCTTTGATAATATGTTCCACAGGCACAATTTCCGCCCCATCAAGATTAATAACCAGTTGCCGACTGTTCTCTAAAATTTTTGAAAAATCTCCGTTGCGCCAGTTCCACTTCCGACACATGACATCTTTTGTCAAATCATCATAATAGATAATCTCGTCCGGTTCAGGATATTCAATCTCGCTTCCCCCTAAAGGCATGAACTTTTCATCCCCATGAGCTATTCCCAACCTGAAATTACCTTTGATTTTCTGAACATCATCTCCTCCACAGGGGATTAAGTACTTAAGGGAGATAAAGTTAAAAAGGCAAACAGCAGAATTAATGAACGGAATCTTGTCTCCCCGATGGGCTCTTTTTAAAAGTGATTTGATCGACGGGGGAAATTTATTCGGATTGGAACCAAATCGCCGATGCATTTCGTCCCAGGCTTTGATAAATTCGTGGTCAAAAGAAATGGCTTGTTGTTTTAACCTTTCATTTTCTAACATAGCTTCCAGTTCCTGGTTTGAACTTTGGTTTTGCCTATCGCAGACAATGACCAGTCCTCTTTTAAATCCTGGAAACAATTCAAAAATTTTATCTTCGACTATAATTTCCCTCACCACCCGACTCCTCTTCTTCATTTGTTCGACTAAATCAGAACAACATTATAAATCTTCTTCCCGATAAATTTTAAGCTAATTCTGCCGGTCAAAGAATTCCATTCGATTTTCAGGCTATTGAAGACTAGTTGAGTTTTAAAAAGTAAAAATCGTAAACTCTTTCAGACAAGAACCTATTAGAAAAGAGAGAGTTACAGGTTGTTTGTTCCAGACTTCAACCTTGACAATAACTTTGCTAAATTATATGTTTCTAGGTAAGAAATTAGTATAATGCCCGTGCCAGGATAAATATCAATTTATTTCAAGTATAAGGAATTTCAAGCGAGATTATTATAAAAAATGAATCAAGAAGCATTTTGTTGGGCAAAAGAAAGAGGTTACAAAATTGGCTTAGCCTCCGTTGAGCTTCTTCAAGTTGTTAAAAATAAACTTGAGACACGGAAAATCCGCAGAGAGATCCAATCTGAATTTTTTAACAAATATTTTAGCTCTTTTACCTACTTAAAAGATGGTCTTATCGACAAGCCGAGTTCTATCATCATCATAGCCAGGCCCCGGCCGGCCCACACTATCGATGTCGAGTTCATGGGAAAAAGGAACCGGTTCGTTTTTCCACCAACCTATGTAAAATACAAAGATGTTTTTAACGAGGTTCTCGTCGACTTCAAACACAGTTTGGGGAGAGATAAGTATCAGGCGAGCCTGATAAATGCTCCTCTCAAATCCCTGGCTGTGCATACAGGTCTGGCGGCCTACGGGAAAAACAACATTACTTACATCCCTGAGTTCGGCAGTTACTTCCAGCTGATAGGAATTGTCACCAACATTCCGGCAGAGAAAAAAAATGGTGGTCAGGATGGAAAAGAAATCATGGCTGAGAGATGCCAGACCTGTCAAGCCTGCCTCCAGGCTTGTCCGCTCCAAGCTATCTCAAGCGAAAGATTTCTTCTTTTTGCTGAAAAGTGCTATGTTTCTTACTCTGAATCCCCGGAACCTTTTCCTTCAGGAATGATATCTCCCTCGCCTGATTGTCTTATCGGCTGTCTGAAATGCCAGGAAGTCTGCCCTATGAACAAGGGCAAACTTAGATATGAAGATACCGGCATTTACTTCACTGCTGCCGAGAGCGAAGTCATCATTAATAATGGAACTTCCTCGCCCCGGTGGAAAGAGATCAAAGGGAAACTGGAAAGTTTAGGGCTATCTGAAGATTACCTAATCCAATTGAGAAACCTGCGTCAGCTGCTCTCAGGTTAAACTCCTTACTCCACGATGCTTAAATGAGGCATCATCTTCTTAATTGATCCTGTGAGGCTTGAATAAATTTTCTCTTATTGAACCTGTGACCCCATAGCGCTTCGAGAAATAGGCAACAAAGCCCTATTCAATGTTTCAGAAACCATGAATAATAACCGCCCTGGCTGCTAATCAATCATAATCTTCAGGGAATTAGCTACTCTGCCAGCAACATAATACAGTAAACCATCTTTGGTGATAAATCGTATAACCATATATAGAAATGTGAATTGAGATTTTCGGGTTCAATCAAATGATTAAAGTTTAGGATATTTCAAATTCTATAAAGGAGGCATTGGAATGCAAGCGAATAAACGCTTTGTCCGATGGTTCAGGCTTGTTTTTTTATGCCTTTTTAGCACCCTTCTTTTTGCCAAAGAAGAAACCCAATCGCTAAACTTAACGAACCTGAGACTAACAGTTGAAGATTTGATGAACACCTGGAAGACTCCTGGACTTGCCTTAGCCATCGTTAAGGACGGGAAAGTCCTGATGGCCGAAGGGTTTGGTTTAAGAAATCTTAATCAAAATTTGCCGGTTACTCCTGAGACTCTTTTCCCCATTGCTTCCTGCACCAAGACTTTTACCGCTCTGTCAATCGCTATTCTGGTTGACGAAGGGAAATTAGACTGGGATGTTCCTGTTAAAGAATATGTACCATTCATAAGGTTTTTTGATGATTATACTGAAAATCACATCACCTTGAGAGATTTATTGACTCACCGTTCAGGATTGCCTCAACACTATTATATGTATTTCAACCGGCACCTCACCAGAGACGAAATTATAGAGCGGTTAAAATTCCTTGAGCCAGGCCGGGGCTTCCGTGAGGTTTTTCAATACTCAAATCTAAACTACGTGATAGCGGCTTACATTATGGAAAAAGTGAACGGGTCCACCTGGGAAAGTTTTGTCAAGGAGAGAATTTTCGACCCCCTCGAAATGAAAAAGAGTAATTTCATTGCCTCTGAACATCAAAATGAATCTGATTTTGCTCTTCCTTACCGTGAGGAAAATGGAAAAGTCAAGCAGACTGTCTTTTTAGATCCCAACATTATGGGAATGGGGCCGGCAGGCGCGATCAATTCTAACGCCACAGATCTGACTAATTGGCTTTTATTTAATCTAAACAATGGGAAATACAAAGACAGACAGATTATCTCGGAGGCAAAATTAAAAGAAATTCAGAGGCCACAGATCATGATGCCTGGAAACATTACTGATGAGAGATATTATTCAAGTTATGGAATGGGTTGGGCAATTACCTCTTACCGGGGCCATTTGCTGCTGGCCCATGGAGGTGGTTTTAATGGTTTCAGTTCCTATGTTTCCGTTTTGCCCAGAGATAATATTGGGATTGCAATTTTATGCAACCTGGAGAATTCAGTAGTTCCACAAATTCTTTCAAACATCATTTTTGATCGTCTTTTAGGCTTAAGTGAACTGCCCTGGAACGACCGAATGAAAGCTGCTATGTCCAAAACTAAGAGAACTCTTCAAGAAATACCGGGTTCTCCTGATCAAGAAAGTAAGCCCTCACGTCCGCTTAAAGATTATTGTGGAGACTATGAGCATCCTGCCTACGGAGTTCTCACCGTAAAGAAGGAAAAAGATAGATTATCTATTACTCACCATGGGGTTTCTTCTTTATTAGTTCATCTGTTTTACGATATCTTTGAGACAAAAGATGCGGCGTTTGAGAGATTTAGATTTTCCTTTATTTCCGATGATGAAGGGAAAATTGATAGCGTAGAGGTGCCGTTTGAGCCAGCAACCAGAAAGATTAAATTTAATCGGAAATTATCAAACAAAGAACTTTATGTCGATAAAAATCGTATAAGAGAATAGAAAGGAGAAAAAGAGTGAGAATTGTACAGTTTCATTTCTTTTTCATTTTCTTTTTGATGGGCAGCCTATTCCTGGTTGCGGATCAGCAACCCAATCTGCTTTCCACAGAGAAGATTCTGCACTCTTACGTTGAAGATTTTCGTAATGATCCAGCAGCGGCTGAGCCGTTTACCTTTGGGATAAGAATTAAAGATGAAACTGAGGGTGAATGGCACATCGTAATCAACGGGAAAAAAGAAGGAACGGGCAAATATCAGGTTGAGCTGCAGAGAGGACTCCCTCATAATCCTTCCATTATTTATACTGTCGATTTGTCTACGCTAAGGAAAATAGATAGTGGCGAGATGAATGCGCTCACGGCCATGGGTCGAGCCCACGCCAACGACTCCACACCTATGGACATTGAGTTCATGCCCGGTTTTCAGCCAGAGGCGGACTTTTTCGCCAAGTTCATTCCTTTCACTTTTCATTTCTGGACACGCGGCTTTCCGGAGACAGTGAACTTCGGCAAACAGTATAGCCGGGAGGTTCATGGGGCGAACATGGTCGTTTTCTACTATCAAAAGGGCCTTCGCTCGGCTTGGGGTCAAATTGAGAAGGGTCAGCATATAAACGAGGATCCAAAAGACCAGTCCAACCCGTTTCCGACGATGATCATTGGAATCAGCGGCAAAGCGATGGCCAAAATCGGAGGCAAAGAAATCATTTTGCGGGCTGGCCAAATGATATTCATTCCGACTGGCGTTAGCCATGAGGCCTGGAATCCTTATGATGAGCCGGCCGAAATTATTTTGCTCATGTTTGGCGAAGAGGCTTAATCCTCTCCAGTTCAAGGAAGCCGGGAAAGTGGGGATGGAGATATCAATGAAATTTTTCTCTGTAGGTTTTACATCTAATAAATGAATTTGGAAGGGCCATAAGTTATCCTTGGTCTCGAAGAAGGCTTTAGATAACGAACAGTCTTATCAATACTGATGATCACCACTGCTATTTTGCCAGCGATCACTCTGGAGATTCCCTCAGATTAACTGAAGTTTGTGTAACTGAATTGGCCTCAAGACCGCCAGTAAGACCCTAAAGGCTATAGACCCCGGGTTTTTTGGCGAACAGTCTGGTATCAGCGATATCGGGAAGACCGCAAATATAACGAGTCAGCCTTTCGATTCCGAAGCCAAAGCCAGCTGAAGGATAAAGACCTCGCTCGGCAAATTTCAGATAAAGGTCATAAGTTTCCAGATTGATGCCTTTTCTCAGAATCCGGTTCTTAATTTTTTCATACTCATACTCTCTTTCACCGCCAGACAGGGCTTCACCGAAGCCTTCCGGATAAATCAGGTCCATATCAACCAGCATTCCAGGCCTTCCCGCATCTTCCCGGTCATAGAATTCTCTGACTTCTAAGGGAAAATCTACCAGCCAGACGGGCTGAGAAACATCCCGAGAAAGAACCAGTTCGAAGTTTTCACCATAAGAAGTAACAGCTTCCTGGTAAGAAATCCTGGGAAAAGGCGGAATGAAGTCAGGAAGCTGGCGGCCAAAGAATTTCATTTCTTCTCGACAGGTGTCTTTAACCCGGGTAATCAGGTTAGAAAAAAGCCTTTCGCCCAGGCCGATGATTTCTTCTCTTGAAGCTTCTCTGACTTCCAGGTCCAGCTGAACAAATTCTATCAGGTGGCGGCCAGTCGTTTTCCTTTCAGCCGGTTCAATCCGAACATTGGGCGAAAGACAGAAGATTTCAGGAAAAGCATGCAGGGCTATTTGCTTGTGAAAGATCATACTTTTGGTAATTTGATACTTGAAGCCATAACAATCGACTTCTCCTCTGAGCCGATAATCAGCCAACGGGTCAGTAATGGGTGAAATGATAACCGGGAGAAGCTCCTTGAATCCCTCTTTAACCAAAAATTCTCTGATAATTGAAATTAATTTTGTCTGGAGCGAAACTGCCAGGCAGAGTCTTTTGGATTTAAGTTGTTCTATGTAGCTTTTAATTTCAATCATTTTTTCCTCCGATCAGTGAGATTTTTAGAAAAATAAAATGATAGATTTAACGGTATGGTGGTATTTCAAGCAAGTAGATATGTCCCCTTAAAAGGGGACATTATTGTTGGAATTATTATAGAGGCAGGAAATTAGCCATGAAAGATGTTGAAAAGAAAAAAAAGACGAAGAGCTGGTGGTTGACAGAATCAATTTCCGACCACTCAGCACACTCATTTCATCTAAAATTTAATCTAATCATAAACCGCTGTCAAGGATCAGCCTGATGAGTCGGATGAATAAGCTGTTGATAATTTAAGGATTTGACATAAATTATTATTTCCTTTACTCTTATGACATGGAAAAAATAGTCCGTTTCAGCATTTCTCTGGAGGTTGATTTATCTAAAAAATTTGACCAGTGGATGAATAAAAACGGCTATGACAATCGCTCTGAAGCTATCAGAGACTTGATCAGAGATAAACTGGTAGAAGAAGAATGGAAAGATGAAGGGAAAGAAGTGGTAGCCGTACTCAGTCTGGTTTATGACCATGAAAGTCGGGAGCTGCCTGAAGTTCTGACTTCCATTCAGCATGAATTCTACAACCTGATATTGAGCTCAACTCATGTTCATCTGGACCGGCATAACTGTCTCGAAGCCATCATCATGAAAGGCAAAGCCGGACTGATTAAAAAGGTTGCTAATAAGCTCCTCAGTCAGCGCCGGGTAAAACATGGTCGGCTCGTCCTCACTACCACCGGAAAAGACATCGTCTGAGATCTGTCATTCACCAGTTAATCATTTACCTTATCAAAATTTCTCTTGCCGTTTAAAGCCATCTAATTGATAATAGTAAAACATATAAGGTAAATCGTCTTTCCCAAGATCAATCATAGTATCAATTGGAAAGGCAAAAAGCCATAGAGACTGAGGTGCGGACAGACGACCGCCTCTTAATTATTGACCGTTATCCGTTGGGCTAAGCCTAATTTCACTAAGGTTTTAAGCTTAACTTCTGGCTCTGATCTCTTCGAGCAGGTAAAGAAGCGGGACTTCCAGGTGATGCTGTTCCAGCAAATCTCTATTTCCGAGGATTTCTTCTTTTCCACCACGGGCAACAGTCTCTCCCCTATCCATAGCTATCATTTTCTGCCCGATTTCCCAGGCAAAATCCAGGTCGTGGGTGGCTACGATTAAGGTTTTGTTGAAATTTTTCAGATAATTAATCAACCATCTTCGAGAACCAGGGTCTAATCCGGAACTGGGTTCATCCAGGACTAAAATTTCAGGCTGAAGTACCAGCACCGCGGCTAAGGAGACTTTTTTCTTCTCACCCGGGCTTAAACGCAGAGGAGACCTGGTGGCCAGATGGTCTATTTCTAATTCTTTTAGAATGGCCAGGACCTTTTCTTCAATTGCCTGTTTATCTTTCAGCAGACCGAATAGCCCGAAGGCCACATCATCAAAAACAGTCGGCATAAACAGCTGGTCATCCGGATTCTGAAAAACCAGGCCAACCTGAGTTCTTATCTTTTTTAGATTTTTCCTGGTGATTGGTTCACCGAATATTTTGACCTCCCCTTTTCCCCTCAACAGTCCGTTAACATGCAGAAGAAGTGTGGATTTTCCGGCCCCGTTTGGCCCGATAATCATTAGTTTTTCACCTTCAGTCACCGAAAAACTGATGTCCCTGATGGCCATAGCTCCTTCGGGAAAAGTATAAGAAAGCTGGTTGACTTCAAGCGCCAGTCTATTTTCGGTCAGGTTTTCAGATTCCATTTATACCTCACCTGTTCTCATATAATCCCGATTAGGACAACCAAGGTGCCAAACGAAAACAAAAATAAATAATCACTTATTCTCAGTCTGAAACTTACGACAAAATCCAATCTGCCCTGAAATCCTCGGCTCAGAAGGGCCACATAAATTTTTTCGCTCCGTTCCACCAGCCTGACCAGATACTGATTAATAATTAAACCTGTTATTTTCAACTCCTCAAAGAAAGGCCTCCGGTTTATTGTCCTGGAAACTCTGGCCCGAAAGACTGACACTAGTTCTTCCTCGAGAAGGATAAAGTAGCGGTAAGCGAAAGTCAACATGGCCAGAAATCCTGACGGCAGATGGCAAAGATAAAAACCTTTGATAAAATCGCCAAAATCGCTATCAATGATAAAGACAAAAGTCGAGACAAAAATAAGAAAAGTCTTGGTTGCCAGGTTAAGAAAATTCTGTAGCCTGTTCTCAAAGTTTTCTGAAGAAAAAATAAGAAGCACCACTGCTAAAAAAATTAGCAGCGAGATAAGGAACAGACTGAGTCGAAAAAACTTTCTCCAGCTACGAGCCATATCTGGAGTAATTAACCAGAAAACCACAAATAAGCAGAATAAAAAAGCTCCCAATTTCCAGAAAGCCGCTGGAAAAAAAGTGCTGAAAACAAGTCCGGCGGACACTACCAGGGAGACAAATCTTATCCTGGGGTCAAGAAAAAGGACCGGTCTGGTCATTTTTTCCTGCCAATCACCAAGTAGACATTGGAGTCATCGACAAATTCCAGAATCTCAAAATTGGCCGAGAGAATAAGCCAGCGCATCTGCTCCTCTTCGAGCAAAAAATCTTCACAGAGCGGATAATCCAGTCGGGCGTGAAAATCGTTAATTTCTTCCCGGCCTGAAGTATGAGCGATGAAAAGATGACCGTTCGGTTTTAGCAGCCGGTAAAATTCTTTAAGGGCTCTGGTTTTTTCAGGAAGATGGGGAAAAAGGGCCAGGCAGATTATTCTGTCAAAAAAATTATCAGCTAACGGCATTTCCATAACGTCAGCCAGAAGAAAAATCAGGTTTGGTGTCTGGTATTTTCTTCGGGCAATATCAATCATCGGCGATGCAAAATCAACCGCCACTACCAGTCCGGTCTCACCTACAGCTTGCAACAGATATGGCACCAATCTTCCGCTGCCGCAACCGGCATCTAAGACTTTATCTCCGGGTTGCAGGCCAAATCTTTCAACCAGTTCTGGCAATTTCCTGTTGGCCTCAGAACTGTTGTCCTCCTGCTCCCATTTCTTAGCTACATTTTCAAAAAATTCTTTCCGGTTCATCATGGTAATTCACCCCTGATTTAAGAAGGCTGACGCGGTAATTTTTTCCCTGAGCTTCAGCACTAAGGGCGGTATGGTTAAAAAGATAAGGATAATCCCGGGCAGCCCTTTAATCAAAGAAGACAACCCCAGAACTACTCCCGGGAGCTTAAGCCATTTAGAGATTATAATTATAGACAACAACAGAACCAGCCTGTCCCCGATTATAGTCAGCGCCAAGGACAGCCATAGATTCATTCTTAATTTTTGATAAAGAAGATAAGGCAAAGCCGCCAGTACTACTCCCTCAGTCATCATGATGAAGACAATCGGCGGATAAAAGGGAGGCATCCCCGTGAGCAGAGCTGAAATGAGAGGTGAAGCCAGACCAACCACCAAGGAAATCCTCAGCGGCAGCAAATAGCCGGCCACCATGATGGGAAAGAACATAGGCAAGAAGGCACTTCCCAGTCCAACCAGATGGAAGGCCACAGGAAGCGCTAGAGCTAAAGCTAGGAATAATCCACCGATTAAAACTTCTGCTGGCGATTTCAAGGTTTAATCCTCAGACCAACGTTGATTGACCTGCCCGGCAGGGGATAAGCTCCCGCGGCCTGGCCAGGTAAATTTACGTAGATCTTGTAGTCTACGTCAAAAATGTTGTTGAGAGCCAGAAATACTCCAAAATAGCGGCTCAGGTCCAAATCTATCTTGGCGTTAAGCAGAAAGAACGAAGGCAGAGGGTTAGTGTGATTGTTACCAGCGTAGTAGTCAGTTACATATTGAGCCGTGATGGACGAAAAAACTCTACCTTTCTTGAAAATCAGAGAAAAATCATATTTCTGTTTGGCTCTACCGATTGTCTCTTCGCCGGGGTCGAGATAGGTTACAAAGGCTGAAGCCAGCAAGTGGGGTGAAATCTGGCCTCTCAGCGAAGCTTCAATTCCCTTAGCCCGGTAATGACCGATATTGACCTGTTTAAAAGCCGGTGGTGGAGTTGGATTGGCCGCCAACTGAATGAGATCATTTCCGTTCATCAAAAATAGAGTCAAATCGAAATTAACCCTTGTCCAGAACTGTTTGGAAAACCCGAGCTCATAATTCCAGAGTCTTTCTGGATGCAAATCGCGATTAGAAGTCGGATAAAGATAAAGTTCACTGAGCTGAGGCGAGCGGAAACCTTTACTGATGAGCCCGCGGACAGAAGTGCTGTCATTAATCATAAAAATAGTTCCAAAACTTGGCACTGCTTCATAACCACAGACGGAATCGCGGTTTATTCGGAAGCCAGCATTAAGAATAAGTCTATTTTTCAGTACATACTGGTCTTCGATAAAAAGCCCGCCTTCGTTTTTATCCCACTGGCCAACCGGAAAGTTGTAGCTTTTGCCCTGGAGATAGCGGAAATCGACCCCTAAGGTCAATTCATTATATTTCCAGTTGGTCAGAGTGTAGCGCAAAACACCACCGTAAACATGGTCTCGAGAATTCCAGCCATCTGAGAATACATGATGACCCAGATCAGTATAGATTTTAAGAGAAAAATCTTGGCCCTGGTTCTGATGATTCAGACTCAAGTCAAAACCACCCCGGCGATAGACATTCCAGAGTTCCGGAGGGGGTGTGGTATAGGTAATGAGGGGTTCATACTTTTTGCCGTCGTAATATTTTCCGTTAAGAGTCAGGTGCCAGCTATGGCCAAGGTCAGAATAAACTTTTCCAGTAAAACTCTTTCCTGAATAGGAAGAATTGGCAATATGGCCATCGCTGCGACTGTCATCAAAAGTAAAATAATAACCGCCCCGCTCTAATCCCGCTCCCTGGCGAAAGGTGAAACGGCGGGTATCAAAGCTGCCATAAGAAGCCTGAGCCTCAGTTTCCCAGCCCTTTCTAGGAGTATGAGTGATGATATTAATCATTCCCCCCAGAGCATCCGAACCATAAAGAACTGAGGCTGGGCCGCGGACAACTTCTATCCGTTCCACATTGTCATAAGGAAAAGTCTGGGTGATCACGCAACCAAAAATACCCATTTTTTCCGGCCGCCCATCAACCATTACCCCAAGGCGCTGACCCCGCTGTCCCAGCCCCCGGATTTCCACATCAGCCCGGCCAAAATCCCCGGTTCTCATGACAAATACTCCAGGTTCAAATAAAAGAGCATTCATCGCATTGGTAACATCGAGGGCTTTAAGCTCGTGCTGGCTGACCACGTCTGCAGCCACAGTGCAATCTTTAATAGTTTTAGGAGTCATAGTGGCGGTGACTATAATTTCTTCATGTGGTCGAAACTCAGGACCTGATGGGATATTTTCCTGTTTATCCGGCTGCCCGGACTTGACTCTGTCCTTTTCTTTTTGGCTGACCTTTTTCACCGCTGTCTTTTGTTCTTTAGTCTTCAATTCAGCAGCCGAAATTGCCGACCCCATTATTGAATAGGCAAGCAATTGAGCCAGGGCCAAAATGGCTATCGCCATCAGCTTAAAATTGAGCTTCATTAATCCTCCTCTATTATTATTAAGATTTTATAAATCGTAACACTGCTAATATACCTAGAGCTGAAAATATTGTCAAGAAGATGAAGATAAAAGTAAGGCTCACTAATTATAAGGATGTTTGCCTTTTCTAATATAAGAAAGAGCAAAACTAATACGGGTAAAATTTAAATTCGGGGATAGACCGATTAAATGGCCAGACCCCAGACTGAAGTTTATTATTTAGCTGAATTTTGAATTATTTTGTTCTCAATTATCAGCAAAGGGCTGGCCAAAAACAATGCTTCGCGTCACGTCAGAATTGTAACCTTCAGACACCGGACTGCCATCAACCAATTCCACTTCAGGAGCTTCTCTCTTAATCCCATACAGGATGAAGGCTCGGGTCGAAGGTTCAACGGCTAAGGTTCTGGTTTTAGCATAATCGCTGACGATTGTTCGAATCAGCCTGAAGGGATTTTCGTTTTCTTCCCAGGTTCTGATTTCCTGGTCAGCCGGAATCAGCTCCCTGGCTCTTTCCTTTTCAAATTTTGAGCAAACCCAGACCGGTTGCCGGCCTGGAACCAGGACTACTCCGAAGGTTCTTTCACTCCGCCACCAGTTAACACCGGTAAAATATTGCAGGGTTGGTCCTGGTTCGACAAAAAAGGCACCAAATTTATTCTCAACTATCAGGCCTTGAGCTTTTTCCAGCCTGCTGGCCTAGTCTTCAGGCCGATTGGTTTAAGATTCTTTATCAGGGACTCGAGTTTTGAATCTTTGAATTCAGGAACTTCAAAAATGGATCCCCAAACTTTTCTAAAAACTGCCAGCGAAAAAACACCGAGACCACTGAGCCTGAAAAAATCCCGTCTGGTTGTCATTAGTCCGAGCCTCCTCATTTTTTTGATATGAAGTATTTTAGATATCCAATAACAATCAACTCTGCCAAGCAAAAGTTTTGCTAACATCAATTTTCTAATCTATAATTAAAAGCTCTTGAAAAAACGTTTGGCAACAGATCGAAAACTTCTGAAAGGCAGGAAAGGCGATGAAAAACTTTAATCAGCTACAAAAGAATGCCTTTTTGTTCATCGTTCTGATGGGTGTCGTCAGTCTTTTCAGCGACATGACCTATGAAGGAGCCAGAAGTCTGACTGGACCATACCTCGGCCTTCTCGGGGCTTCGGCTTTTGTGGTCGGACTGGTAGCCGGTCTCGGTGAATTTATTGGCTATGCTTTAAGGTTGGTTTCTGGGGTCATTGCTGATAAAACCCGAAGCTACTGGCTTTTAACTTTTATCGGTTACGGCCTTAATCTTTTCACTGTGCCTCTACTGGCTCTTACCGGCCGCTGGGAACTGGCCGCCTTGCTCATCGTCTTTGAAAGGATGGGCAAAGCTATCCGCAAGCCAGCTCGCGATGCCATGATGTCCCATGCTGCCAAACAGGTCGGCGCCGGTTTCGGTTTTGCTGTTGAAGAATTTTTAGACCAGTTAGGAGCCATGCTCGGTCCACTCTTCTTAGCTCTGATCATCTCCCTCAATGCCGGTCTAGGCAATCTTGGCAGTTATCGTCGGGGCTTCGCCTTTTTACTCATTCCGGCTATTTTAGCCATGGCTGTTCTAACCGCCAGCCGTCTGAAATACCCTACTCCTCAGAGCTTTGAAACAGCAGAAAAAGCCACAACTGAAAAAAAATTTGACCGGAAATTTATCCTCTATCTTGCGGGCATTTCCCTTCTGGCTGCTGGCTTTGCCGACTTTCCGCTTCTGGGCTTCCATTTCCAAAAACTCAACCTGATTTCCGGGGCCAACATTCCTCTCATTTACACCTTAGCCATGGGAATCGATGCAGTAGCCGCTCTTTTCTTTGGAAAACTTTATGACCGCATTGGCCTTAAATCTCTGATGCTTTCCACTCTTTTCTCTGCTCTCTTTGCTCCCTTTGCCTTTCTTTCCCGTTCCATACCTCTGATTATCCTTGGCGTGGTTTTCTGGGGGATTGGGATGGGTGCTCAGGAGTCGATTGTCAAAGCGGTGATCGCTAACCTTATTAGTGCTGAGAAGCGGGCCACAGCTTACGGGATTTTTAATTCCATCTTCGGTCTGGCCTGGTTTTTGGGTAGCGCCCTGATGGGCTTTCTATACGACCGCAAGATAATCCTGTTAGTAATCTTTTCAGTTCTGGCCCAGCTGGCTGCGGCTGTCTTTTTCTTTGGGCTCTACCGGCAGATTAAAAAATCTAAAGAATCGTAAGCATTTTAAAACCCGCGAGCATATTTAGTCCAGAAAAGCTGATACAGCTCGTTGTATTTTTGCCTGGCCGCCTGGGCAAAATCATTGGTGTACATGGTCAGATACTGATTAACGGTCAGAGGTTCTTTGTCTGGATTCTTGCTGGTTATGATTTCCAGGACCTTTTTCTCGACCAGAGGCAGTTCGGCCAAGGCTTTTTCCTCAAAGGCCATGACGGTGTCTTCCATTATTTTCTGATTTTCATCCCAGCGGAGAACGGCCAAGCGGTTAGCTCTTCTAAAAATCCAGGCTGCCGAATCTTCTCGGTAACGATGCTGGGCACAGACTTCAAAGCTGGGCGGAAGCTCGGTCACCCCGGCAAAAATCGGGATTCGGGCGCTTAGAGCCGGGTTGTCAAAAGCAAACCAGCAGACCGCACCCACTGCTGGCGGCAGCCAACCCCGAAGCTGAATCACTGTGGCATAGGCACAGGCATTGATGGCAATGGTTCTCTGGGGCTCAATGGTGCCGGGCTTCAAGGTGTTAATTAAATTGATCCAGTCACGGGAAAGCCAGTTGCTGACCACCGGACTTTTGACCAGCTCATCAGAATTTCTTTTTTTGACCAGTAGGTTTTTACTCATATCAAACTCTGTTCCGGCATAGGTTTCCCGGTAAAGTCTGAGGATATCCCGTACTGAAACCTTCTTATCTGGTTTGATCGAAAACGGCAGTTCTTCAGCGTTAATGTCCAGCTTAAGTGACGGAGCTAAGCGGCTGAAGACAAAATATTCCCGGATGGCAAATGGTTTTCGACCGCTATAGGCTTTCCAGAACTTAAATGTCTCTCCTTTTTTCAGATCCCACCAGCCCATCTCTTCAGCTACTTTCAAGACATTGTCCGAAGCCAGATAGTGGTCAGGGTCTTTCAAGTTGATTTCAGAAATCCTGGGAATGTTGGCCGAAATACCCACATGATCGTCGGGAATACGAACTGCCGCCCAGACCGCACCCTTCTCCAGTGGGCCAGCTCCAAAGATTTCAAAATGCCAGACCTCCTTGCTGTCGGCGATGGTCAGGCATTCTCCATAATCTCCATAGCCATACTGTGTGACCAGTTCCCCGGCCAGTTTGATGGCTTCTCTGGCTGTCTGGCACCGTTCTAACATAATCCGTTCGAGTTCTTCAATCAGGAACATGCCTTCAGGGTTGTAGAGTTCTTCCCGGCCGCCGATGGTCGTCTCACCTATGGCCAGCCCGTGTTCATTCAGGCAGGGATAGGCGGTGTTGAGGAAAGCGTAGGTTTCAGGAACTTCCGGAATTTCGCCTTTTAAAATGACACCTTTCATATCTTCAGGCGTCTCAGTATGAAGCTTACCTTCATAGATTTTGTTGGTGGTGTTGGGCGCATTCTTCCGTTGCGGAACTACGTTGAGCCATTGCCGGTAATTGCTATCACAGGTGTGACAGGTTATGACCGAGCCATCGACTGAAGCTAAGCGACCGACCATGATACTGGTGCAACCGCTGCCGTCTTCAGCCAGGGCTTTATTGATTTTAGCTGGCTGGCAAAAGCCTGAAGCAAAATAAAAAACAGAAATGATAGTCAATAAAATTAATAAATACCTGAAACTCAGACGAATCTTTTTAAAATTCATAAAAAAGCCTCCTCTTCTCTGCTCATAACATCCTCAATTATTAAAAATGCCCCCAGCTCTGTCAATTAATTATTTTATTGAGGGGCGTTTAAAGTTGAAAAGTAGAGAACTTAACTTGAATATCAGGCAGATTTAAGACAGATTTAGAGCTGAAAAAATGGATGCTCGCTAAAAAACATAAAAACAAAAGCAGGCGTTGATGGAAAATATCTATTTTATTGTGGCCAGCATCTGAGTTAATATTGAATTGAAAAAGAATTGTAGATATGCGGGTCAGTTTCAATCAGCCGGCTTTCATCCCTTGGGGCGGGTTTTATGCCCGGCTGCTCAACTCTGACCTGATGATTCTTCTGGATGAAACTCAATTTGCTCGCGGCTTTACCTTCGTCAACCGCAATCGGTTGAAAGGACCCCAGGGAGAAATCTGGGTAACGGTGCCCGTAAAGAAAAAAGGCCTGGGTTTTCAGAAAATCAACCAGCTCAGAATTCATCAGCCGGAAAAATGGTCAGAAAATTTTCTCTCGATGCTCAGGCATTATTATGGTCGTTCTCTCTATTTTGGAGAGACCTATGAAAAACTAACAGAAAATTTTCGGGAAGCGAGTGAAAATTTTCCGAAGTTAGCTTTATCTATAATTCATCTAATTGGGGATAATTTGGGGATAAAAACTCCTGTTGGTCTTCAGTCTGAAACAGGTATCAACCTAAAGGGTGCCAAGTTACTGATTGATCTGGCTAAGCAGACTGGAGCGAAGGAAGTCTTACTCCCCTATCTGGCTGACCGCCATCTGGATCTGGATGAATTTGTTCGGGCTGGATTAAAAGTCTCTTTTTTAAGATACAATCAATTACCTTATCCCCAATTCTGGGGAGATTTCATTGCTAACCTGTCAGCTCTTGACCTTTTTCTCTGCTGCGGCCCCGATGGAATAAAAGTAATAAACAAAAGCTCCAGAGTCGTCCAGAAATAAGACGGTTATCTGAGATTTCTGGAGTCGCCACCGCTCCTGAATACCAGATATTCTCTGGTCAAAGCATAGACTGAATTCTTAATTCCCAGAAGCTTGTCAACTAAATCTTGAATTCTCACCGGCTTCTGGGGATTGAAGTCAATAAAAAAGTAGAGCTTGTTCAACTCGCGGTCATAACTTATTTCCACTTTGTTTTGAAACTTCTGGCTGTATTCAGAAAGATTAGTCGGGTTTAATTTATCTTTGACTTGTCCGAGCGCAGTAATCATCGGGTCGGTCAGGTCTAAGGAATAAATCACCTTAAAGATATCCTGGAAAAGGGGCCAGCAGCCTTCAGAACAGTCTTTAAGGCCGATGAATCTCAACCCTTCAGGCAAAACTGAGTTGATTTTCTGGAGAAAGCTTTCTTTTGAAAGCGGTTCCAGGGCTTTAAACTCCAGGATTTCAGCCAGAGCGGTCGTCCCCAAGGGCAGAGCCGGTCCGTGGGAGATTAACATCTTGGGATGGAATCCCTGAGAAAAAGCCATACGGAAATTCGCCCGGCGAAAAGCTCTTTCTATCTGGTTCAATAAGTCGTTATGAGAAATAAATCTGACTGTTCCAGTCTTTTGATAGGCGGCCCGGTAGCGAAGAGGTCTTTCAAGTGCCGGTTCTTTAATCTCAGCTATCGGGAAAAACCGGGAAGACTCAACCTGCGGCTTTTGAATCTCATAAGCTTTATATTCTGGCCAGAGGCAGGCCCCGCAGGCACTACAGTCAGTTTCCTGGCAACCTGGAGTGTAACGAGCTTCGAGCGCGGCTTGAAGCTCTTCTTTTAAATGAGATTTTCTCAGACCAGTTTCGACAATGTCCCAGGGAAGTTCCGCTTCCGGATCAATTGCCTTCAAATATTGCCTGTAATCAACCCCATTTTCCTCGAAGGCTTTTCCCCACAGGTTAAAACTGAAAAGATCCAACCAGCCATCAAACCTGGCTCCGCCTAAGTAGGCATCTTTAAGCACCGCCCCCAGTCTTCGGTCGCCCCTGGAAAAAACTGCTTCTAAGATAGAAGTTTTAATCCGGTGCTCTTTGAGTTCGACTTTTCTCCAGCGCCCGATATTACTTTTGATGTAATCCTGCTTTTCCTGGAGCAGTTTCTCCTCATCCATGACCACCCA
>Ga0315280_10001056_pt1 | contig 49104 bp, 43 predicted proteins | sample YL17G06_40_MG_FD_203697 | JGI IMG/M metagenome (GOLD analysis project Ga0315280, IMG submission 203697) | Sediment microbial communities from Yellowstone Lake, YNP, Wyoming, USA - YL17G06_40 | ecosystem: Environmental > Aquatic > Freshwater > Lake > Sediment | place: USA: Wyoming | collected... | reverse complement strand
GAAAGAATTAAAGGAACAGATGAAACGGAAAGATTTAACATTAGAAGAGATGAGGATTATCCAGAACCAGTGCAAATCCTGCGAACTCGTCGGAGCGGATGTCGTCACGATACAAAACCTCAAATACGGAAATCAAACTGTGAAGGATGCCGAGGTTCTCGGAGTCACTTATCTGGACCACCTCATCGGTTCTGTTTTGGAATTGCAAAGCGGGAGGTTTCTCCAGAAGTCGGATGAAGACCACTCGCGCTATGTGTGTATCATCGGAGCGGAGGCAGCCGAAAAATTGTTCTCTTCCCTGGACCCTCTCGGCCGCTGGCTCAAGGTCGGAAAGAACAATTTCTTGATTGTAGGAGTAGGCAAAAAAAGGGGGAAAATTTTGGGATTCAGCCGGGACAATTATGTTCGTATGCCCATCACGACTTTCCAGAAAATTTATGGCTCAAGGCGAAGTATCGACATCGAAATTCACACTTCCTCCCAAGAGCAAATGGCCAAAGCCCAAGAGGAGGTGCGGACGATCCTCCGCTCCTGGAGAAAAAGAACCTTCAAAGACTCTGATGATTTTTCTTTCCGCACTTCAGAAACATTTATTCAATTTTATAAATCCGCCACATCAGGAATTTACTTTGCCATGATCGCTATTTCGTCTATTGCGCTTCTCGTCGGGGGCATTGTCATCATGAACATCATGCTTGTGGCTGTTACGGAAAGGACCAAAGAAATCGGGGTCCGGATGGCCGTGGGGGCCAGGCGCAAGGATATTCTCTTTCAATTTTTGATAGAATCTTCGGTCCTCTCTGGAATGGGCGGCATCATCGGGATCGTTTTGGGAATTATGATTGCCAAGATCATCTCTGCAGCCACTCCCCTGCCATCAAGAGCAGAACCTGTCTCTATCCTGATTGCCATCCTGATGTCCACCACCCTCGGCCTTTTCTTTGGCCTCTATCCGGCCAACAGAGCGGCCAAGCTTGACCCCATCGAAGCGCTGAGGTCTGAACAATGAGATTTGGGATCTTTAGAGAAATATTCCGCATGGCGTTTGATTCCCTAAAAACCCATAAGCTCCGTTCTTTTCTGACGCTCCTGGGAATAATGATCGGCGTCATGACCGTGATTGGCATGGTTTCCATCATCCAAGGGTTGAACAAATCATTTCTCCGCGAGCTCGAATCAGCTGGCTCGGATTTGATCCTCATTCAAAAATACGAGCCGATGCAAATGCGTCGCCTGTCTGAGGAGGAAAGGCAAAGGAAAGACTTGACTTATGAAGACGCAAAAGCCATCGAGAGGGAATGCCTTCTGGTCAAAGCCGTTGCTGTCAACCTCAATCCCAGCGTCTTTGAGACAATCGAAATCAAATACCAAAACAACAAGAGTGACAATTCTTTTATCATCGGGATGAACGATAAATTCCCCATCGTCTATTCACTCTATCTTCCTAAAGAAGGAAGATTCCTCATGGAATCCGAGATTACCCACAGTGCGAGGTCCTGCCTGCTCGGGTTTGAGCTGGCCGAAATTCTATTTCCCCACACGAACGCTATTGGAAAAGATATCAGGATAGGTCCCGAAAAATTTACAGTAGTTGGCGTTCTGAATAAAAGAGGCCAGATATTCGGACAGAGCCGGGACAATTTTGTTGGAATCCCGATTACGACTCTCATGAAATATTTTGCATATGAAAAAGAGTCTCTTGGGATCGCCGTTGTACCCAAAGAGCATGGCACCATGCAAGAGACCATCGAACAGATCACCAGTCTGCTCAGGACAAGGAGAAAGGTTGCTTATGGAAAACCCAATGACTTTGCCATGTTCACCCAGGACACTATGTTAGAGCTCTATAATCAAATCACAGGTGCTGCGTATTTAGTGATGATTGTCATTTCCTCGATTGGGTTGCTGGTGGGCGGAATCGGCGTTATGAATATCATGCTTGTCTCTGTTAAAGAAAGGACCAGAGAGATCGGAATCCGCAAGGCCATCGGCGCCCGTGCTGGAGATATCATGAAGCAGTTCCTGGTGGAGGCTGTTTTTTTAACGGGCACAGGCGGAATTCTGGGAATCATCTTGGGCTTTTCAATTGCTTTTCTGGTTAAACTGGCGACCCCTCTTCCAGCAGCGGTCTCTCCCTGGTCGGTGATACTGGGGTTTGTGGTCTCTGTTTCAATAGGACTTTTCTTCGGGATTTTTCCTGCTCAGAAAGGCGCCAAACTCGACCCTATCGTCTCTTTAAGATACGAATAAATTTAAATCCTTGACTTAAGGAACTCGTAAGCCTGGGCAAGAGTCTGTTCTAATCTCTCTCGTTCTTCAGTCACAATCTCCACCAGAGAAGAACTTCCGCCTCCTTTCCCTTTGATAAGGGGGGAGATGACAGGCACAAGTTCCCGCATATCTAATTTTAGGTTCTCCGAGCAGGCAAAAATGAGATGATCCCTTTCCCCGCCCTTTACCCCGTAGAGAATAACGAAATCTCCCTGCCTGATGATATTCAGGGCCAAATACCGCGCCTCCTCAGGAGTCTTTTCTGAGAGGATCTCCTTGATAATTTTCCCCTTTGCATTCATGACGATTTCCTGGGCTTCAAAGAATGAAACTTTTTCGCCGAGCTTTTTCATCTTTTTTCTCAGAGCTTTCATTTCTTCAATGGTTTTCTGAACCGAGGAGAAAACTTCCTTCTCATGGACGGAGAACTGGCCTGCAAGTTGGCGAAGGTTGCGGTTTTTCCAGGCATAATCCCGCAGAGCTCTTTCTCCGCAGACAAACTCAAAACGCAGGTTGTTCCGAATTCTCTCCCAGTTAAGGATTTTTATGATTCCGATTTCACCAGTGCTGCGGCAGTGAGTCCCTCCGCAGGCAGAATAATCAAACCCGGAAACTTCTACGACCCGGATGAGCCCCTCCTTCTTTGGCGGCTTCCGAAGAGGAATCTCCTTTATTTTTTCTTCGGTAATGAAATAAATCTTGATCGGAAGGTTTTGAAAAATGATGTCATTGGACCTTTTCTCTACCCGCTCCACGCTTTCATCAGAGATTTTAGTGACACCAATTTCAACCGTGGCTAATTCTTCTCCCAGGTGAAAAGAAAGAGTTTCGCCTCCCAAACATTCATAAAAGCTCTGGGAAAGAATATGCTGGCCGGAGTGTTGTTGCATGTGGTCAAAACGTATGTCCCAGTCGATTTTTCCTTTGACCTCAGCAGACAGGATGTTCTCCTTGAGGATGTGAAGAATTTTTCCCTCTTCTTCAAGGACATTCAGGACCTCCACACCCTCGATTGTTCCCCTGTCGGAAGGTTGTCCGCCGGACTCAGGATAAAAACAGGTCTGATCCAGGATGAGGGCCGGCTGCCCCTCCTGAATTTTTCTCTCAACAACCCGAGCTTTGAACTCCCCCTGGTAGGCATCATCGAAATATAGCCTCCGGGTTTCCTCCTTCATTAAGTTCTGATTTGTCAATGGTCACCTCCCCTAAAGTATCCGAAAAACGACTAGCGCCAGAAGCGCACCTCCAAAAACAACGCTCACCGGCCAGATTAAAATCTTATAAACATCGCGAAGCTCGGCTTTGAAATAATCTGCCGTCAGCACTAAGCAGAGATGAGCGGGAGAAAGCAGGATCCCAACGAAACCGCTGACATAGGCAAACATCACCAGAACCATATCCGGACGGTCCGTCCCCATTATCGGAACAAGGAGTGGAAAAGCGATGGCCACAAAGGCCTGATTGACTCCGGTTAAAAGGCCCACAAAAAAGGGGGCCGCAAAGAGGAGGATGTACGCGGAGATTCCTTCAGGCCGAATTACCCGCACGACCGAATCCAGAGCTCCAGAGACTTCGAGAATTCGCTTGAAAACCATGAGGGAAGCCACGAGAAGCACAATTTTCAGAGAAATGCTCTCTTGAATAATTTTCCATCTCTCTCGAATTTTCATCCTGGAGAAAATCTGGGTCAAAAAGCTCGCTATGCCTAAAGAGAGAAGCATCGGCACCCTAAAAATAAAAATCAAAATGATGGTCAACAGGATGGGCCAGATGCTGAAGAAAACCCGGAACGTATCGTGCACATACCTTTTCTCGCTGTTCTCTTCCTCTTTGGGGAGATAGGGCACATGCTTGAACAAAACGACCAAGCCTGCTGCAACCGCCAGAACTGTGAATGGAAATTGAACGAAACTGATTTTTTTGATGGGAATCTTGACAATCGCCGCAGCCAGAATCAGGTTGACATATAAAGGCCAGCTATACTCCCAGATATGACGAAACCAATAATTGAAAAACGTTTTCCAAGCAGAAGTCAAATTCCAGCGTTTACCGGCTTCCTCGACAATCGGCGCACCCATCATGGCTCCGGCCATCATCGGCAAAAGTCCGATAAAAGCCGAAGGGATGGCCAGAATCAAACGGGGATCCCGGACGATGTTTTTAAGAGCATCGACCATCCTCTTGAAATTACCCCTCGATTGAAGGAAATTTCCCAAATAAAGAACCAGGAGGATAATGCTCAGAAGGTTAAGGGTTTCGTTGGCAATCAGGGATTTAAGTATATTTTTAGCGAAAATTTTCAGGTTGAGCCCAAACAGAAGCCCCGTCAAAATTGTCGCCAGAAAAAGAACAAGGCCCAAGTCCCACTTTTTCTTGATCAGAACAAGGAAGAGGAGGATGACGAAGGCGATTTTTAACAGGCCTACCATTTGCTTAACCTGCCTTTTTAGGCTATGGGCTGTTCACCAAGCTCAGGATTCTTTCCGTGAGCTTGAAATGCTTTTTGGCATACTTGTCTAGAGCCTGAATCCCATGAAGCTTGACCAATTTCAATCCAGCTTCTTCAGCGAGTGGAGAAGAACCCTTAGGCAAGTCGATCCCCGCCTCTTGAGAGAGAAAGTAGAGACGTTTTAAAAATTCGGCCCGCGCCAAAACAGAAGCGGCAGCCACAGCTATATCTTCTTCTGCTTTCGGCTTCTGGATGAGGTCGATTTGCGCTCCTTTCTTCATCAGCGCGTTGAGAACAAATACCTTATCTCCAAACTGGTCGGTGATGGCCTGCGCGCAATGGACGTTTTCCAGTATATTCTCGATCGCCCGCGAATGGCCCCAGGCTAGGATTCGATTCAGATTTCTCAATCGCTCGTAAAGAAGGTTGTACTTTTCAGGGCCGATCACAACCACCGAGTACAAATAGCCCTTTTTGATAAGGTCTGCCAGCTCCCGGACTCGGTTATCCGAAATCTTCTTGCTGTCCCTGACTCCAAGTTCCCGAAGAACCTCGTGTTGCACGTCCTTAAGGAAAACACCGGCTACGACCAGCGGCCCATAATAGTCCCCTTTGCCCGATTCATCTGTGCCGATATGACCTTTTTCAGGAGGGAATAGCTCGGCTTGCTGCATCAGATTCTGGGCATTTTATTTGATCAGGTTCCGTTCCTTGGCTTCCCTGATCAGCTCAGGTCTAAACTTGGGGTGAGCGATGCTGATCAGCGCTCTCGTCCTTTCCTTGAGGTTTTTGCCGTGGAGATAGGCCACACCATATTCGGTGACAACAAAATGGACATCGCCCCTGGTAGTGACCACTCCTGCTCCTTTTTTCAGGAAGGGCACAATCCTGGACATCTCCCCTTCTTTGGCTGTGGAGGGAAGAGCAATGATGGGCTTTCCACCTTTGGAATGAGCGGCGCCCCGGATGAAATCAACCTGGCCGCCAAAGCCGCTGTAAATAAAAGTGCCGATCGAATCTGAACAAACCTGTCCTGTAATATCCACCTCAATGGCTGAGTTGATGGCGATCATATTGTCGTTGCGGGCAACATTAAACGGATGGTTGGTGTAATCGGTGGGATGAGCTTCAAAAATGGGATTGTTATCTGCAAAATCATACAACCGCTGGGAGCCTAGAATAAAAGTTAAAACCACCTTATTGGGGTGAAAGGTTTTCTTGTTTCCGGTGATGATTCCGGTCTCGATGGCTTCCATGACTCCATCTGAAACCATCTCGGTATGGATTCCCAAATCTCTACTCTCTTTCAAAGCGGCGAGCACCGCATCAGGGATTCCTCCAATGCCCAGCTGCAGGGTTGAACCATTTTCGATCAAATCCGCAATGTATTTACCTATTTTTCTTTCAACTTCGCTGAAAGGACTTTTCTCAAGCTGGGGCAAAGCCTCTGAAATTTCAACTATTTTATTAACCCGAGAAACATGGATGAATGAATCTCCCAAAACGCGCGGCATTTTGTCATTGACCTGGGCAATAACGATCTTGGCCTTCTCAGCAGCCGCCTTAGATGCCAGAACCTCTACCCCGAAACTCATGAATCCATGCTCATCCGGGGGGGAAAGATGGAGCATGGCCACATCCAAGGGCATCAAGTCTGAGTAGAAAAGGTCCGGAATTTGATGGAGAAAAATAGGAACATAATCGGCCCGTCCCTCGTTGATGGCTTTCCTGTCCGCAGGTCCCACGAAAAGAGAATTGTGCCGAAAATGCCCCTCCATCTCCGCTTTAGAAAGAGGGTCTTCACCCAAGAGAAGAACATGAACAAGTTCAACGTCCTCTAATTCATCCTTTCTTTGGGCTAGAGCTTTCATTAGGACATAGGGAGTGGCAGCATTGCCACTGATATAAATCCGGTCGTGGCTCTTGATCACAGACACTACCTCTTCAGCAGTTGCTAATTTTTTCTTATAATCATCGACCCAACTCATCTCGATCCTCCATAAGCGTACTATTATACTATAAACAGGAAGCAGCCTATTAAAGCTATTCCAGACTCGTTGTCAATCTGTTTTGTCTTCATTTTGATAATATCCATTAGCCCCTGTTTATGATTTGCGTTTCTCTCGATTAAGATACTTATCAATTTCCGAAGCAGCAATCCGTCCATCACCCATGGCTAGGATGACGGTGGCTCCTCCCCGGACGATATCGCCTCCGGCATAAACGCCCTCAAGGCTTGCGGCCATCGTCTCCCAGTTCACTTCGATATTCCCCCACTTTCCGATCCGAAGTTCGGGAGTGGTCTGAGGAATCAGAGGATTAGGACTTTGGCCAATAGCCACAACCACCATGTCCACTTCCGAGATGAATTCAGAACCGGCTACAGGAACAGGCCTCCGCCGGCCTGAGGAATCCGGTTCACCGAGCTCCATTTGCAGGCACTCCATGGCTTTCACCTGATTCTTCTCATCCCCAAAATATTTGGTCGGCGCAGTCAAAAAGTGAAACTCGATCCCTTCCTCCTCCGCATGTTTCACTTCTTCCACTCGCGCCGGCATTTCCTGGCGGGAGCGGCGGTAGATAATCATGGCCCGCTGAGCTCCTAGCCTCTTTGCAGTACGGACCGAATCCATGGCCACGTTCCCTCCACCGATGACAGCCACTCTTTTCCCGATAATGACTGGAGTGTCATATTCCGGGAATTCATAAGCCCGCATGAGATTCACCCTCGTCAGATATTCATTCGCTGAATAGACTCCCACCAGATTCTCACCAGGAATTCTCATGAAATTGGGCAATCCTGCTCCCGTGCCAACAAAAAAAGCCTGATAGCCGTCTTTTCTCAGATCTCCGAGTGTGGCTGTTTTACCCACCACAAAATTTGTCCTCAGCTGGACGCCAAGCTTTAAGAGGTAATCCACTTCAGCTTTGAGAATGCTCTTGGGCAACCTGAATTCTGGTATCCCATAGACCAAAACACCGCCCGCTATATGGAGGGCTTCAAAAATTGTAACCTGATGTCCTTTTCTGGCCAACAGGCCAGCCACTGTCAGCCCTGCTGGACCGGCCCCGATGATAGCCACCTTTTTCCCTGTTGACGAAGGGATTTCTGGTATAAAAACCTGGCCGTCAAGCCTTTCATAATCGGATATGAACCTTTCCAAATTCCCGATGGCTACAGGGACTCCAGTCGCCTTCTTTAGATTGCAAACTTCCTCGCACTGGATTTCTTGGGGACAGACTCGGCCGCAGATAGCAGGTAGGCTGTTTGTCTCTTTAATCTTTCGGATGCTCGCTACAAGGTCTCTCTTTTCGATAAACTTGATGAAACTCGGGATGTCAATGCTCACCGGGCAGCCCATCACACAACCCGGGTTCACACAGTCCAGACATCTCTGAGCTTCGAGCACTGCGGCTTTTGCTTCCAAGCCTAGGTTGACTTCTCTGAAATCTTTATTTCTTTCTTCAGGCTTTCGTTCGGGCATTTTCTGGCGGGGAATCTTCATCCTTTCTTTCATGGAGATAGCCTTGCGCAACTCCTGCCTCCATTCTTTCTTGAACTCAGCCTTCAGCCTATCTCTGAGTTCAGCCGGCATTTCTTTTTTATCAGTCATCTCTCACTCTTGCGCCGCACCTCTCAATCACGGGAAATTCCTCCTTTCCCATTCACAGAGAGACTCAATTTCGTCCTCAAAATAGGATTTTCTTCGGGCGAAAAGCTCTTGCCAGTCCACTGCATGGCCATCAAAATCTGGCCCATCCACGCAAGCAAATTTTGTCTTGCCCTCTACGGTCACCCGGCAGGCCCCGCACATCCCAGTACCATCGACCATGATTGGGTTCAAGCTTACAACCGTTTTTAAGCCAAAGGCCCTGGTCGCTTCAGAGCAAGAATACATCAGATAAGTACAACCGATGGCTACGACACGGTCAATTGACTTTTCCTCCTTGAGAACAGATTTGATTTTCTGGGAGATATAATCTTTCGAGTCATAAGTATGATCTCTGGCTGAAACAAAAAATTTGTCACTCAGCCTTCTGAGCTTCTCTTCCCAGTAGAGGAGATAGCTGGCTTTGACATCGACCAGGGTGAGAATCCTGTTCCCGCTTTGCTTAAGTGCCCGAGCAATGGGATAAATAGCAGCGATCCCGAAGCAGCCTCCCGCACAGAGCACTGTCCCGTATTTTTTTATCTCAGAGGGCTTGCCCAAGGGCCCCACAACCACAGGAATCTCGTCTCCTTTTTTGAGCAGAGAGAGCTTATGGGTGGAAGTCCCCACGAGCATAAAAACTACGGTGATCGAACCGTGCTTAATGTCCCAGTCGGCAATTGTCAGAGGAATTCTTTCTCCCCTCTCATCAGGCATGATGATGATGAACTGGCCTGGCTGGCACTTCCGGGCAATGTCCGCCGCATGAATCTCAAGAAGATGGATGTTGGGAACTAATCGCACTCTTTGCAGAACCTCCGCCACTATTTCTCTCTCCTAATTTTAGTAATTCTTGCAGGCACAGCGCCTAAAGAGGATGACAGCGAAGAATCAACGAAAATGCCAGCAGGATTAAAATCTTGGTCTCCATTCCAGAGATAACAGGCTTCCACTGTCCCTTTCGAGACAGAGTCCGTGAGTGAGGCAATTCCTTTGATTTTTCCTGAAGGAGATTCAACTTCTATCAAATCTGCTTCACTCACATTTAAACTTTTAGCGTCCTCAGGATTAATCTTAATGGCCCGGGAATTCCTGATTTTGCTCAATCCCTTAATCTCTTGAGTCAAATCAAGGCTCTTGTAATAATCGACGCTGTAATTGGCAATCATCAGAAATGGATAGTCCTGATGAGCTTTAAGATGTCTCTGATCATATTCAAGAGGTAAGAATTTTTTCGTTTCCTTTTTTCTTTCCTGAATAAAAATTGCTCTTCCTTTATTAAAATTGTTTTTGCCAATTTCCCTAAAACTTGGGATGGCTTTCTGAATTTCTTTCTGGACTTCAGAAGAGCTAGAATGAGAAAAACCTTTGAAGCCCATTCTTTGGGCAAGCTGAGAAACAATCCACCAGTCTGGCTTTGCATCCTCCAAAGGCTCGAGGATTTTATGAATAATTTGGGCTCTTCCTTCGCAATTGACGAAAGTTCCTTCGGTTTCTGCAAAAGTTGTCGAAGGCAATACGACATCCGCTCTTTGGACATTCTCGCTGGCGAAGCTATCCTGAACGATGAGTAGCTCAATTCGCGTTCTTCCTAAAGGAGGCAAGAGCCCATTTGAATACACGGCTTTGACCTTCCCTGACTGCACAGCCTGAAAGACCTGGTTAAAAGCTAAACCTCGCTCCTCAGAATTGGACCAAATTTCAAGCAGCCCTCTCTCATTATTTTCCTGAGTGAGCGGTAAAAGTTGCGCTTGGGCCAAAATGCCCAAATTCCAGAGCGCTGCCAGATTTTCTTTTCCCCAGGGATAATAATTCAGCGCAGGGCCAAAAAGAATCACGGCCGGTTTTTTCTCGAGGAGAACCCCAGCTATCTTCATTAAATCTTCTTCTTTGACGCCAGTCTTCTCCAAGGCCTGGGAAAGCATAAGATTTTCAAGAGAATTTTTGAAAGCCCTAAAGCCATCCACTTTTAAGAGAGAGTCATCCTCTGCATTCTCCAGAAGAACCTTGGAGAGATAACCCAATAAAAGAGCTTCGCTCCCAGGCATGGTCTGGATAAAAAAGGAAGAAAAACGCTCCAAGGCAACTTTTCTGGGATAAGCCGTCACAAGGCTGGCACCCCTCTTGATGGATTTAAAGATTTCGAGCCAAAGGATGGGATGGGAAACAGCGATGTCTGTGCCGATTACAAAAATGGATTTTGCTTTCGAGATATCCTCAATTTTGAAATTGAACTCCGGCCCTAAACCATTCTCCTTGGCCATTTTCCAATAATTCACCAAAGGAGAAAATGGCGAAAAACTTGCAACATTTTTTGTTTTTAAGCCCTGGTGGGCAAATTTAAATAGAACATAATTGTCTTCAACCGAAGCTTGAGGGGAGAAAACAAAGGCGATTTCTTCAGGGGAGTATTTTTTTAACCTCTGGGCGATAAAATCGAGAGCTTCTCCCCAGCTCGCAGCCTCAAGTTCCCCATTTCGCCTGATCAAAGGCTGTTTAATTCGGCGAGAACTCGAGACCAAATCTCTGATTGCAAACCGACCTTTGATACAAGCCTGCCCCTGGTTCACTCGACCATCTTCAGAGGGCAAAGAGCAAAGAATCTTGCCCGCTCTGAGCTCAACCTTAAGCTCGCATCCCAGACTGCAAAGCGGGCAGACAGTAATTGCAGTTCTATCGGGCAGAATCTGTGGTCTTATGGCCCGCTCCACCAAGGCTCCAGTGGGGCAGATATCCACACAGGCTCCACAGAATTGGCAGCCCGATTCAAGCAGAGTCCTGTCGAGCGCCGTGCCCACGACAGTTTTGGGCCCCCTGAAGATGAAGCTAAGAACAGAGGCTCCTCTCAATTCATGGCAGATTCGAACACATCTCCCACAAAGGATGCACAAGTTATAATTGCGGTCAAAGAAAGGATCGTCCTTTCGGATATCGAAATTCCGGTAGAGAGAGGGAAAATGGATTTTATCAATTTTTAAGGCTTCCGCCACTTCTTGAAGCTGGCAGCGGCTGTTTTCTGGACAGAGCACACAGCCAGTGACTTCTCCCACTTTTCGAATCGTGGATTTGTACTCCTCACATTTGTCTTTTTCGGTGCAGATGACACAGGCGTTCGGATGTTCAGAAAGAATAAGCTCCAGGATGCTCCTTCTCATCGTCTGAAGCTGGGGCGTCTGAGTCACAACTTCCATTCCCTCTTCAACAATCGTATGGCAGGAAGGAGAAAAACCTTTTCTCCCTTTGATTTCAACGAGGCAAAGCCGGCAACCCGTGAAAGGAGCCAGGCGCGGGTGATCACACAAAGAGGGGATATAGATGCCGTTCGCCCGAGCTACTTCTAAGATGGTTTTCTTGTTTTTGACTTCAATCTCCCGGCCATCGATGAGAAATTTCATTTTCGAGCTCTCTCTGGTTCAATTTTTTTGAAGAGACCGCTTCTTTTCTTGCCAGTGAACTTGGATACGGCTCTGACCTTGGGAGGACAGATTTCAAAGCAGGCTCCGCACTTGAGACACTTCTGCTGGTCAATCACGTGCACTTTTTTCCGCTCTCCGCTGATGGCTTCGACAGGGCACTCTTTGAGGCACAAGAGGCATCCCACACACTTTTCGGGCTCGATATAGTAGGCAATCAAATCTTTGCAGACCAAAGCAGGGCAGTTCTTTTCTCTGATATGAGCTTCGTATTCATCCCGGAAATAGCGGATAGTGGTTAGCACGGGGTTAGGGGCTGTTTGACCCAACCCACAGAGTGAGCAAACCTTTACGGTCAGAGCTAATTCTTCCAGCTTTTCAATATCTCCTTCTTCCCCCTGGCCTTGAGTGATACGAGTTAAAATCTCCGCCATCTGTCTGGTCCCTACCCGGCAGGGGACACATTTCCCGCAGGACTCCTCCTGGGTAAATTTCAGAAAATATCGCGCCACATCCACCATGCAGGTCTCTTCATCCATGACAATCATCCCGCCCGACCCCATGATCGAACCCGCTTTAGTAAGAGTGTCATAGTCAATAGCTAAATCTAACATTTCGGATGGGAGGCATCCTCCAGAAGGCCCTCCAGTTTGGACCGCTTTGAATTTTTTGTTATTTTTTATTCCGCCACCAATGTCATAGATGATCTCGCGGAGCGTGATCCCCATCGGAACTTCGACTAAACCCGTATTATTAATCTTTCCCACCAAAGAAAATATTTTAGTCCCTTTGCTCTTTTCTGTGCCGAAACTTGAATACCAAGCCGCTCCCCTGTTGATGATCAAAGGGACATTGGCCCAGGTTTCTACGTTGTTGATGTTGGTCGGCTTGCCCCACAACCCTTCCTGAGCAGGAAAAGGCGGACGCTGCCTCGGGAAGGCGCGTCGCCCTTCGATGGAGGCCATCAACGCGGTTTCTTCGCCAGAGACAAATGCACCTGCTCCTTCGACGATGTGAATGTCAAAATGGAACTCAGAACCGAGGATCGACTTTCCCAATAGTCCGCAATTCCTGGCCTGCTCGAGCGCTAGAGTTACGTGTTTCACGGCCAGGGGATACTCCATCCGAACATAGATGAAACCTTCTGATGCGCCGATAGCATAGGCGCCGATAATCATCCCCTCAATGACACTGTGGGGATTCCCTTCAAGCAGACTTCGATCCATATAAGCCCCAGGGTCGCCTTCATCCGCATTGCAGATGATGTATTTTTGGCCGGAGTTAGTCTTATGGCAAATCTCCCATTTCTTCCCGGTGAGAAAACCCGCTCCTCCCCTTCCCCGCAATCCAGAGGTCCCGATTTCAGAGATGACTTCACTCGAAGTCATGTCAAAAAGAGCCTTGGTGAGGGCTTGATAACCATCCAAAACTATGTAATCTTCAATTTTTGTCGGGTCCACGCGAAAATTGTTTTCAGTGAGCAGCCGCATCTGCTTTTGGTAAAAAGGAATCTCTTTTTGATGATTAAACCGCTGTCCTGTCTTGGGGTCCTGATAAACCAAAGAGGGAATGATTTTGTCCCCAAGGACGGTCTCTTCAATGACCTTGGGAATATCCTTTGTTTCGAGCTTTGTATAAAAAACTCCTTCGGGATAGATGATGAGATTCGGCTCCATCTCGCAGAATCCGTGGCAGCCTGTAACCTCCATTCCGACCGTGCCTTGGAGGTCCCTCTTTTCCAGTTCTTGATTTAAAGTTTGGATAATCTGCAGGGAGCCGCTGGCTTGCCCGCAGGTTCCTGAGGAAACAACGATTATTTTTTGATAGGAAGGCCGTTTGGCCAGAATTCTCTTTTTCCATTCGGTCAAATACGAAGGATGGGTTAACTTCTTCATGATCAGCTATTGAGAAGTCTGGCACTCTTGGAGAATTTCGTCTATTTTCTTGAGCGTGACGCGAGAATGATAATTCCCATTCACCACGACCACAGGGCCGATAGCGCAGCAACCAAGACAGTTGACCGTTTCCAGCGAAAATTTTCTGTCGGCGGTTATTTGGCCAACTTTGACGTCGAGCTTCCGTTCCAGCTCTTCTGCAATCTGAACCCCTCCGCGGACATGACACGCGGTTCCCAGGCAAACCGTGACTAAGTTTTTTCCGCGGGGTTCAAGGCTAAAAGCCCTGTAAAAAGTCAGAACACCAAAAATTTCGCTTTCTGTGATCTTAAGATATTCGGAAATGCAGGAAATGGCTTCAGCGGGAATATAACCATAATAAGCTTGGACTTTGTGAAGGATGTGGATTAGTTCTTTCTGGGCGCGTAGGAATTCATGGATTATATTTTCCATCTGGATGACTCAGGGGAGTCCCTGTGCTCCTCATGAACAAAATATCTCTTTATATTCCAGGTCAAACCGCTCGGCAATGTTCTTTTTTGTAACTTTTCCCTGATAGATATAAACTCCCCGGCACAAAGCCTGGTCCTCTTTAAGGGCTGGCTCGATGCCAATCTCGCCAATTTTCAGGAGATAGGGAGCGACCAAATTGGACAAGACTTTGGTCGAAGTCCTGCTCACCGCTGAAGTGATATTGGGAACACAGTAGTGAATGATCCCCTCGTCGATATAAGTGGGATGCTCGAGAGTTGTCGGACGGCTGGTTTCAATGCACCCGCCTTGGTCAATGGAGAGGTCGATCACCACCGAGCCTTTCTTCATGGTTTTGATCATCTCTCTAGTGATCACAATTGGAGCTCTCTCGCCCGGATGAAGCACAGCTCCAATCAAGATGTCAGCAATCTTGGTCATGCGGCCCAAGTTGTATTTGCTCCCGATGAGCGTGATAATTTTTCCTCCGGTCATCTCTTCTAGCTCCCTCAGCCTTTCCATGTTGCGCCCGAGAACGATCGTATGAGCTCCTGCTCCCAGCATGGCCTTGGCCGCACTTCGGGCCAAGACGCTGCTTCCGATGATGACGGCGGTGGCTGGCGGAACGCTCACAACTCCTCCGATGATCATGCCCCGCCCGCCCTGATTCGTCTGAAGATACTGGCCTGCAATCACATAGCACATTTGTCCAGCCACTTCGCCCAAGCTTTCATAGAAAGGAAGAAGGCCATCTTCATTCTGAATGATTTCGTATCCGATCATGATCACATTCTTTTGAAGCAACTCTTCCACCATGGCCTTCTTGGAGATGGCCAAGTGATGAAAGCCCAATAAAACCTGGTCTTTCTTGACCAATTTGGATTCTTCTTGACTGAGGGGTGAAATATTGATAACGATGTCCGAACGGCCAAAGACTTCTTCCTTAGTAAAAACGATTTTTGCCCCTTGGGATGAATAATCTTCGTTGGTGTAGCCCGATTTTAAGCCCGCCCCGGCTTGAACATAAACCGTATGCCCCTGCTCCACTAAGAAAGAAATGCTCGACGGCGTGAGTCCAACTCTGTTTTCAATTTTATAGCTTTCATTTAAAACACCAACATTCATAACTTCCTCCTTTTAAAAAGAGAATAATCATATCAAATAAATTTTTTGGGAGCAATATTTAAAAGCATCATTTTTTCCGTGATCGATTGCAGCCATCAGGGCTCGGGCTGAATGATTCGAAAACACGCTGCGTTTTTTCCATAGCCGCAGCTACCAATGGAAAAAGATGCGTACTGGTCTTTCAGTGACTCTTATAGATAATTTTCCCTCCGAGAATCGTCATCTTGACTTTCGTCTCAAGAATTTTCTCCACGGAAATCTTAAACAGATTCTGGTCCAGCACCACCAGGTCCGCAAGCTTCCCTTCTTCCATTGAGCCTTTTTTCTTTTCTGAAAATTCCGTATATGCACCGTTTATGGTGTAGCCTTTGACCGCTTCTTCAAGCGAAATCTTTTGTTCCGGAATCCAGCCGTCAGGATTTTTGCCGTCAATTGTCCGGCGTGTCACAGCAGCATAAATTCCAGTCAGAGGACTGAGAGGAGCTACTGTCCAATCTGACCCAAACGCTAAGATAGCTCCCTTATCCAGAAGAGATTTAAACGCATAAGTCGTCTGGCATCGCTTTTTCCCGATCTTTTTCTCTGCCCAGCGGCCATCATCAATGGCCTGGTAAGGCTGAACCGAAGCAATGATGTGAAGCCTTCCCATTCGCTCAATTTCTGCAGGCCGCAAGTGTTGGGCATGTTCAATCCGCCAGCGCCGGTCACGCTCGCCGTTTTGAGCTATGGCCTTTTCAAAAATGTTGAGGATGAGATAATTGGCTTTATCCCCTATCGCATGGATTGCCACTTGAAGCCCAGCTTGATCAGCTTGCATCACTCTTTTTTCCATGATCCCCTCAGGAAACATCTGGGAATGGAGGATGCCGCAGGTCTTAGGATTGTCTACGTAAGGCTCAAAAAAATAGGCAGTCGCTGAGCCAAGAGACCCATCTGCAAAACCTTTTAACCCACCGATTTGAAGAGAATTATTCCCGAACGGAGTTTTTAGTTTTAGCCTGGCATAAAGGTCAACTTCTGTAATGGGAATATAGACATAAAGACGGGCTGTCAATTTCTCCTCGCTGAGAAGCTCTTGATAGGTCTCGAAGCTCGAAGCATCACCCATATCATGGATCGATGTCACGCCCAGCTCTCGAGCCAGCTTGAGGGCCGCCTCTGCAGCTTTCAACTTTTCCTTCAACGAGGACTTAGGAATGTGGCTCATCACCAAGTCCATGGCAGCATCTTTTAAAATTCCGGTCGGCTCACCTGTTGCCGGATCTTTATGAATTTCTCCTCCGGAGGGCACAGGGGTGTCCTTAGTAACACCCCCCATCTTCAGGGCCAAGCTATTGGCCAGAACCATGTGCCCATCATAGCGGTTCACACAGACCGGGTTGTTGAGCGTTACTCTGTCAATCCACTCTTTAGTCGGCAATTCAGGTGGCGAAAATTGCTCATGATCCCAATCGCCGTTGAGAATCCATTCTCCTTTATCCAACTCTTTGGCTTTGGCTTCAATTCTCGAAACAAATTCTTGGCGGCTCGTCACGTCCCTCAACTGGATGCTGGAAAGAGAAAAGCCGCCTGAAAGGAAATGAGTATGGGAGTCGATGAAGCCAGGTAGCACAAAAGAGCCTTTCAAATCAATGACCTGAGTCCCTGGGCCTATCAATTTTTCTATCTCTCGAGAAGTGCCAACCTTCAATATTCTTTCATCTTTCACAGCGACAGCTTCTGCCCAAGGCTGACGGGGATTCACAGTCCAGAAGATGCCGTTCCGAAGGACCAAATCAGCCATGCTCCCTCCTAATAATAAAATTGTGGTTCCCGCAAGTGAAAAAAATAAACAAAGAATGATCACTTTTTTACCGATCAAGAAGGCCTCCTTAGAGGTTGATGAGGGCTGGCTCTCATAATAAGACCTTCTCAAGGTCTCTGGGTATGATGAGCCGACCTGTGTAGTTCTCCCTGATTTCAGCTTCAATTTCTGATAAATCAAAGTCCACCTCTCCAAAGAAATGGCACGGAATAAGACATCTTACTCCCGCTTGCTGGCTGAAACGCCCCAGATCTAACGAATGGGTGTGCAGAGGATAGAGAGAAGGATACATTTTAAAAAAGCGCGAGGGGGTACTGCAGTCATGAATCAGGGAATCTACTCCTTTCGCCTTTTGGAAAAGGAAAGGCTCGGGAGGTGTATCTCCTGAATAAATCAATTCCTTATTTTCTGGTGAAAAGTGAAAATGATAGGCTAAGGACGCGGGGCTATGGGAAACCTTGAACGCAGAGATTTCAAGAGAATCCGCCAACTGGAAACTTTGATTTGACTTGAGAGGTCTAAAATCCACTCTCATTTTGATCTTTTTATCCAACAGCCCGAACAAATCCAGAAGACCGCGACTGAAAAAAATAGAATCCTCTGAACCATAAAGCCTAATGCGCCCTTCATCCAGCATCAAGCTGTGAATGAAGGAAGGAAGCCCATAGATGTGATCGGGATGGATGTGCGTTACAAGAATCGAAGTCACCTGGAGGGGATTCAAATGGAGCTTTTTAATTTTGGGGATCACGCTCCCCGGGCAGTCGACAAGGATCAGCTCTTGCTCGAACCGGATTAGAAAAGAAGTATTATCGCGGTCTTCGGTGGCCACGGATCCGCCTGTTCCCAAGAAATTTAGTTCGACCATTGGGTGAAGAGTAAACCTCTATATAAAAGAAAATTCATCAAAAATCAATATTATAACGGCTCTATGACGAAAAGTGTGGTTATTGTTTTAGGTCAAGATAGTGATCGACCAGTTGGTGGCCAGGCCGCTCCCTGTATGTTCTTGACCAAACCCACCCGCCCCCCTAGGTCTTCGACCACACAGGGATCGGCCTGGCCCCATCTATTATCTGAATTTTGTGCTCTTTTTTGTTTTACCCCACTTTTCGTCATAGAGCCTATTATAACTGGTTCTTTTCCATTTTGTTTGGGCTGCACCGAAGAGATCAGGAAACGGCCGTAGCGACCATTGAAGGTTTAGCCTTCTCGAACCGTCCTTCGAGGGAACCTCTTGGCGCCGAGGCTGTCTGAGCCTAAGCTGGTCAAAGGGAGATGCCAACAGGAGGCGATTAGCGCCGTTGCTGCGCCAGTGATCGGGCACGCGAGTTCCGCAGGCGCCGAGAAGGGCGAAGAGGGAACGGCGTGAAAAACCTGAACAGGAGCGAGACCGTTGCCTGATCTCGTCTATCTCCTTACCCGCATAAAATGGAAGAGAATCTTATAACTTTATTCTCCTTTCCTCCAAGGCATATTTCTAGTGAGCTGTGAGCCAAAAGCCGCCAGTAGGCTTGGGTGATGATTGAATAGAGGCTTTGAAAACGGCTTGGCTCCCCGCTCCGATCGCAGTGACAGGGCAAGGGGAGAGGCTACTTTTTTTGAAAAAGTTGCCTGTCTCCCTTTTACTCTTTCTCAAAAATTATTTGACAGAGTCTGTCAAGTTTGATTAAAAAAGTGATATAAAAAAATTAGATAGAAACAGACAAGATGCTAAAAAGTTATTGGTGTCTCAGGAAAAGTCTTAAGGAGGAAACATGATCAATGCCACGCAAATCAGAAAAGGCATGATTATAAAGATGGAAGGAAATCTCTATAAAGTCCTGGAATTCACCCTCATCACACCCGGCCGGTGGAAGGCTATGGTTCAGACCAAGCTTCGCAACCTCAGGGATGGAACGCTCATGGACTACAGGTTTCGTTCAGAGGACCGGGTAGAGCAGGCTTTCCTTGATGAAATTGAATTTGAATTCCTCTACCAAGCTGGAGACGAGGATGTCTTCATGAACCTCGAAAATTATGAGCAGATCAAGCTTCCTCTGGAAGTCATCGGGGATGGGGTTCGCTATCTAGTCCCCAATGTGGTTTTCAAAATCGAAATGCATGAAGGGAAGCCGGTGGGAATTGAGCCGCCCGTCACGGTGGATTTAACCGTGGTGAAGACCGAACCTTACATGAAGGGAGCCACCCAATCGGCCTCAAGCAAGCCCGCCACCCTGGAAACTGGGCTCATCGTCACTGTCCCCCAGTTCATCAAAGAAGGCGATGTCGTCCGGATTGACACGCGGGAAGACAAATATTTAGAAAGAGTTAAGAGCAAATAAAAAAGGAGAACTATAAAATTCAGAAAGCCTGCATGTAAACGCCGATATTGTGATGGCTATCCATCACCCTGATCGTGATCAGATTATCTGAATTCGGACTCAGCGGAATCCTCAGATTAAAAGTTTCCAGCTTGGAATCACAGATTCCATCCATCGGAAATACCACCCGCCAGTCATTGGGCCTGATGAGATATTTCACTTCTTCGATATAGGAAAAAGCATCTTCGGCCTGAAAAGTCACTTCTAGTGTGTTTTTGTCTTTCGTCGCCAGAAAATTCTTGATAGCAGGAAGTGAGTTATCGATCAGGAGAGGCCGGCTGATTTTTTCGGCTCGAAGCTCCGTCCCTTGCGGATTAGAAGGAGCATCCGAGGCTGTGAGCTTTACAAAATAAATTCCATCCGGATAGGCAAGCGTATCAAAAGTAAATATATTTTCAGTCCAATTCTCTTTTAAAGGCCGCCATTTCGTTTCCCCTTCTTTCCGAATCGAGAGGGAATAGCCTAAAGTATCTCCATTTTCATCCTCGGCATCCCAGGTTAAGGCCTGGAATCCCTTTCTCTCGACTTTCTTGGCAATCATCACGCTCTTTGTCTCATCTTTTTTAGGAGGCAGGACCCCGGCCGAACTATCCTGAATTCCCCATATGACCTCGTCCTGTTCCGGGGGCTTGAGGAAAACTTCGTTGGCTGCCAGTAATTCTAGTTTACTGATTTCAGGAGCTAGGTTGGATTGAAGATAAAAGAGGATCACCTTTTGAAAAGAAGGTGAAATTTTCCCGGTTTGGCTTTTGAACAGGATTTTAAACTGAAGAAAGCGAGCTTTGGGGCTTAAAATCTGTTCCTCCATTTTTTGATAGGGAGGGGACCAATCATTCCAGGTCGCATCGGGCTCATTGGTGTTCCCGCTTCTTGTCTGGAGTTGAACGGTCGTGCCAGCAGGCACCTCTGCTTTCCACTCCATTTTGCCCCAGGATGAAATCGTTTTCGAATCAAGAACTGAGCTCAAGTATTCACCGCTGAACCTCTGCTCAGGATAAAAAACACTCAAACGCGAAGGATTGTTGGACATCGCGTAAATCTTAGACTCAAAGGCAAGGAGAGAATAAACCTGCTCGGAATTTTCTTGAAGAAGAAGCGAGGTTTTCTCATCATTGTCAATCGTGTAGATTCTGCCCTTGTTCCCGGTGCCGAAAAGAATCTTCTTCTCCCCTTCGTTCCAAAGAATAGTGTAGATAAGCTCTTCACTTGAACTCCAGAGACATTTGGCTAATCCGTCAGGATTGATCTTGTAGAGAGCGCTGGCATTCTTATAAGTTGAAGGAAGAATCCCTGAAACATCGGAAAGAGACGGAGTGACAGTCAAGGTCACTTCTGTTTCGGACTTCAAAGGAGGTGCAGGCGTTTCTTCTTTTTTCGCTTTGGTTAAGGTTCCGGCAGCGGCGGCATAGATATTTCCCTCCTGATCGAGAGCCAGGCTTTTGATTTCTTCATAAGGAGATTCAAAAACAACAGAGGCTTTGCCTGCAGAAATGCGGTAAACAATCCCGTTCCCGCCACTCCCTGCAATCAGACTTCCGTTTTTATCCGCCTTGAGGCAGAGGATATGATTCTCCTCCGCTTTGAGTGCCAGTGTTCCTTCTCCTTCCTGATTGATCTCGTAGATGCCGCCGTTCTCGCCCACGGCCGCCATCAATGTTCCTTTTTCTGCAAAAACCAAATCCCAGATATATTTTTCAGCGGGATTAAAAAATTCTTCCCCCTTGCCTTTCTCGGTGATCTTATAAATTTTGCCGTTGGGGGACGTCCCGGCATAAAGATTTCCTTTTCTATCCAAGGCGAGGCAAGAGACATCCATCTCTGAAGTCTGAAAATAGAGCTCAGCCTTCCCTTCCTTCGTGATTCTGTAAACCTTCCCACCATGACCCGTTCCCAAGTAAGTGATGCCGTCCGATGTCAGCAAAAAAGATAAATAGAAATCCTCGGAAGGGCCTTCTATTTTGTCTTCTTTAGGAGAAAGGGAAAGAATTCCATCGTAAGAAACCGAGATTCCATCAAACTTCCCCTTCAAAAAATCGTCTTTGTTCTGTAATTCCCATTTTTGAGGGACGACTCCTTGGAGAGACAACACGAAAAAGGCAGTTCCTAATAAAATAGCTAGCGATACTTTTTTCATTCCCTTAGCACTCCTTATTTCCTATTTTGACTGTCCACTGCTCACGGCTCACTGTTCACTGCGTAGTTTCCTATTTTCTGATTTTGATAGGAATCAAGGCCATTCCCTTGAAAACATAGGGAACAGGCATTTGATACTCACTCAGGGTGGACTTATTGAGTTCCGTGGGGGCCGAGCCCGCGGCTCGAGGAGAGGAAAACATGGATTTCATCGTCTGGGGCAGATTGGGCATCTCCTCGCCCTTCAGAAAAAGGCCTGGCTTAGAGGCAATGATTTTAAAATAGATGCGGTTATTCTTTCTGAGGTTGTTGAGAAGCCGAATCAGCTGGTTGAGGCTTCGGGGAATAAAATCTTGAGTTTTGTACTGGCTCATCTCGATTTGATGCATCGAGGCCGCATCGCCGATAATGAGGTTGAATTCAGAACCTGAAGGAAGATTCGGGGCAGAAACCTCAACTTCCTGGAGGAAACTCTCCTCTTTGAGGCTGCGCAGATAAATTTTGATTGCGATTTTCTCCCCGGGAGAAGCTTCGTACTTATCGAGCCAGACTCGCTCGAGATAACAAAACCTAGCCTGTTCTGTGGGCCGGATGTTTAGGTCGATGCGGTGAATGCCTAAGTCTTTGAATTCATTGTTGGTTAACAAATAGACAACGGCGGCGACAAGGCCTGAAAGGCTGGTCGTAGAATTATCTAGATTCCCAGAATAAAAGTCTTCCAGATGAACGCTCATTCCATTATCAAGATAGACGTCTCCTTCAAGCTCCAGAGTCAAATCCCCATAGGCCCGTTCCTCGCTCAAGAGAAGCGACGCAACAGAGAGGTTCACCAGAAAAGGGCTCAAAATTTTATCATTGACAATTTTTAACTTGAACTCCTTTGTCTCCTGGTTTGGCCCTGTCCTCTTGATATTGAGAGGAATAAGCTTGGGCATTTTTCCGATTTCGCCCAAAGCCCCGGAAGTCCGGTCCTGCGAAAATTTCCCAACCAGAATGTCGGAGGTTGTTAATTTAAAAGAACTCTCGAGGCTGGGAACAACAGTGATGACCTTGACTTTAGTCATGGCATAATCCACGGCACCCAAATTGTAAAGAGGATGACCAAAAGCTAACACTTTATTGCCGTCGACATAGGTCACGGTTCCTACCGCAGATAAGTCCAAATCCCCACCTACAAGTTGAATCCCAATCGGGTCCCCTTCATGCAGAGTGAGGTCTGGAGTAATCAGATTTTCTCGAGATTGGGCCGAAGTTCCCGACATCACAGGCATAAAGCCCAGCTCGGAGAAAAATGGCTTTGCCTTTTCAAAAATCTTGGAAGAAACACCGCTAAAAACAAGCGGAATCCGGAGAGGAACAAATGTTTGTCCCTCCCCAAGAAAAGCAGTCTTGGAGGAAAAAACGTTTTTATGAATTTCGAAGAGTTCCTCTAATGTCAGACAATTCTTGATAGGAATGGGAAGGGAATAAGAGGATTTGGGCGCTTGCTCGCCTTCGCTTATCGCGAGCATCTCTCCGATGGGAGTAATTCCTGCAATCGCTTCCTTGGAATAGGGAAAGCTGTAGGCCACGGCTCCGATGAGTTTGCCATCGATGTAGACCGGGCTGCCACTCATACCCATCACGATACCTGCCTGGTCCACAATCCTTCCCTTGAGTTTAGCCAGGATCATATTCTTCTTGGGCTGGAAATTGTACATCACACCCAAAATTTCAGCATCGGATTCCTCGATTTTATTTTCTTCAAAAGCTGTCTTGACTTTGCCTTTCATTCCTGCCTTAACCTGATCCAGAGGCATGGTGATTATTGTGCTCTCGGCCCTCCAGACGCCCATACAAAAGAGGAACACCATCGAAATAATTTGAATAGTCTTTTTTCTCATGGATGTTTGTTCGCTTTCATCAGATAGAATCTTGCGAATTGTTTTATCTTCTCTCGCCGCCTATGGGATCAAACCCAGCATTTGTCCGCACTTCTTGAAGCTCGCCAGGACCTTGTCCAGCTCTTCATCGGTGTGAGTCGCAGAATAGCTTGTCCGGATGAGAGCTTGGCCTTTGGGAACTGCGGGATAGATTATAGGGTTTGTAAAAATGCCTTCCTCCCGCAGCATTTTCCAGAGCATAAAAGCCTGATCGTCGTCCTTGATCATGAGGGGAATAATCGGAGTTTGAGTTTGTCCTGTATCATAGCCCATGACCTGGAAACCGGATTTCATTTTACGGGTGATCGCCCACAATCTTTCCCGTCTTTCAGGCTCGTTCTCGATAATATCCAGAGTGGCAAGCACTGTAGCCACAGAAGCCGGGGTAATGCTGGCGCTGAAAATGAGGGAACGGGCAAAGTGTTTTATGTAGGAGATCACTTTCTTATCCCCGGCCACGAATCCTCCAAGGGAAGCAAAAGATTTGCTGAAGGTACCCATGACCAAATCAATGTCATTCTCAACGCCGAAGTGTTCGGGAGTTCCACGCCCATTCTTCCCCATAACTCCAATTCCGTGCGCTTCATCCACCATGATTTTGGCATTGTATTTCTTTGCCAGTCTTACAATTTCCGACAAATTGGCAAGGTCGCCCTCCATGCTGAAGACCCCATCCACTACGATCAACTTCCCTTCATCGTCAGGGATTGTGGTCAGCACTCGCTCCAAATCAGCCATGTCATTGTGCTTAAACTTATACACAGTGGCAAAGGAGAGACGACAGGCATCGATGATACTGGCATGGACCATCCGGTCGGCGATGATCGAATCGCCTTTCCCGGCGATGGTGGAGATGATTCCCAAGTTTGTCTGAAAACCCGTGCTGAAAGTGAGTGCTGCCTCTCTTTTCATGAATTTTGCCAGCCGCTCTTCGAGCTCCTCATGGAGATCGAGGGTACCGTTCAGGAACCGGGAGCCGCACGTTGCCACTCCGTACTTGTCTATGGCTACTTGGGCCGCCTTCTTCACGCGGGGATGGTCGAGCAATCCAAGGTAGTTATTGGACCCGACCATGATCATTTCTTTTCCTCGGACTTTAACCTTGTTTCCTAAGACTTCTTGAATGGGCGTGAAGAAAGGATACATATCAGCAGCCATGACTTCTTCAGCCCGGGTAAAATTGTAGCATTTCTCGAACAAATCCATGCTCTCGTCCTCCTTTATTCCTTGCCTCAAAATCTTAAGCTAAAAGGATTTGACCACCTAAGCTAAATTTCATACAATCTCACCGATGAAGGCATTTGTCACCGGCGGGACCGGTTTTATCGGAAGCCATCTTATCGAATTTTTATTAAAACAGAAAGAGACTGAAATATTTGCCCTCGTCCGAGACATCACCAAGCAAAAATGGCTCAATGGCTTACCTCTTCATTTTCTCCAAGGAGATCTTTTTTCTATTCCTCCTCTTCCCCACGATCTTGACGTTGTTTTTCATCTTGCAGGCCTCACGAAATCTTCCAAATCGGTTGATTATTATACTGTAAACCAGAAGGGAACTACAAGTCTTTTCGAGAGCCTCACCGGCCAGAAAATTCATCCCAAGATCATTTACCTCAGCAGCTTGGCCGCAGCCGGGCCGAGTGTGGGAAGCATACTGGTTCGAGAAGATGACAGCCCTCATCCTCTGACTGTTTATGGAAAAAGTAAACTGGCGGGGGAGAAAGCAGCGCTGAAATTCAAAGGCCGGTTCCCCCTTCTTATTCTGAGAGCCGCTGCTATCTATGGCCCTAGGGATACAGATTTCCTTCAGTATTTTAAATTCATAAAAAAGGGAATTCTCGGCAGCTATGCCTCTAAACCAAAATGGGTGAGCCTGTGCTATGTGAAGGACCTGGCCCAAGCACTTCATCTGAGCGCCTTAAGAAATCTTGAAAGCGGCGAAATATTTAATATCGCTGATAAGACTCCTTATTCCTGGGAAGAATTAGGTCGAGCTGCCGGACGTGCGTTAAGAAAAAAGCTGAAAAAAGTCATAATCCCAGTCCCTCTTTTTTATCTAGGTGCCCTTTTTTCGGAAATAGCAGGAAAGGTCTCAAAAAAGCCAAACATCTTCAATCGAGACAAATACAGAGACATGAGACAAGAAGGTTGGATGGCAGATGTTCAAAAGGCCAAAGAAAAGCTCTCTTTCGAAACCCAGTATTCACTAGAAGAAGCCATCCAGGAAACGATAGACTGGTATTTGAAGAACAATTGGCTTTAAGAAAGACTGGACAATTTTCTCTTCACCGAAAGGCGGGTAAAAAAGGTCACAGAAAATTTGGCAGTATTCTTAAGACACCAGCCCTCTTTTTGTGAAGAGGCAAAGTACTTGACTTTTCCCTCGAGGATATGGCTGCCGCGTTTGGCTTCTAAGCTGACTGTAAATGGTATCTCGATCGGCTTTTTGAGGTTTAAGGATTCTCCTGTCTTATCCTCCAAGGTTTCTATTCCTAAATCCGAAGCGGTAAAAAAGTTTTTGGGAAAGACAAGCTCATTCGTCGGAATAAACTCGATGATGAACGAGGGGTGAGGGCTAATAAAAACTGCCTCTTTCACGCTAATTTTAAGAACAACCTTCCCCTCTTCGCCTCTGGAGAGCCTCTGGGGCAGGATGAAGCTATTGACTTTCAAAAGGTCCTCGTCTTGGGCGAAAAGGAAGGAAAATAAGGCCAGAAGGAGAAAAAAACAAAAGATGACTTTTTTCAAAACAGCTCCTCCAAAGGATTTGCTGATTCGGATATTACTCTCACTCTCTCGTTGAGTCAAGGAAATTAGAAGTAAGTATCCCAATTTCCGTGATAATTGAGATGCTTCCAAATTAGAGCTTTATTTTTCATAAACGTTTTAATATAATGAGCGTAAAAAAAATGAGCACACGAACCGTGATCGCAGGAACAGGCCGTTATGTCCCTCCCAACATTGTTACCAACCTTGACCTGGAAAAGACTATGAACACCTCTGATGAGTGGATTCGCCAGAGGTCCGGAATTGTCCAGAGGCACTATGTTGAACCTGGCACAGGGAGTTCTGATTTAGCCTATGAAGCAGCCTTAAGGGCCATTGAAAGTGCCCAAATCGATAAATTAGAAATTGATTTTATCGTTGCCGCAACCCTCTCTCCTGATCATTATTTCCCTGGAATCGGGGTTTTGGTCCAGTCCAAATTGGAGTTGTGCGGCATCGGCGCCCTGGATGTCCGGAATCAGTGCAGCGGCTTTATCTATGCTCTTTCCGTCGCCGACCAATACATCCGGACTCATACTTACAAAAAAATTTTGCTCGTGGCAGCAGAAGTCCAATCGAGTAACCTTGATTATTCCGATCAGGGGAGGGATATGGCCGTCCTTTTCGGAGATGGAGGCGGAGCCGTCATCCTCGAACCCAATGAAGAGGACGATGGGAGGGGGATTCTTTCAACCCATCTCTTTTCAGATGGGCGGTTTGCTTTAGACCTCTGCATGGAAAAACCTAGCCCGAAGGATAAGCCGACTTTTTCAGTGGAGCTGTTCCAAACGAATAAATTCTTCCCCCGTATGGAAGGCAAAAATGTTTTCAAAACAGCTTGTGAAAAAATGCCGGAAGCGGTGCGAGTTGGCTTAAACTACAATGGCTTGACGATTGAAGATGTGGACCATCTCATCCCTCATCAAGCCAACGACCGAATCAGCCAGATGGTCGCCCGGCATCTCAAAATTCCAGAAGAAAAAGTGATCCGGAACATCGACCGCTATGGGAACACGACGGCGGCCTCGATTCCTATCGCTTTGGACGAGGCGGTCAGAGAAGGGAGAATCAAGCCAGGGGACCTCGTGGTCCTCACGGCTTTTGGCTCAGGTTACACTTGGGGTTCGGCTTTTATTCGGTGGTAAAATAGAAAATAAAGAGTGTTGCCGATAAGAGTCCATTTGTGGTAGGATTCAAATTTAAAAGCTTGAAATCAAAATCATAAAATGATTCAAATCAAGATATCTGGAAGGAGGATCCCATGAAGAGAAGAACGATCATTCTCGTTCTCATCACCTTCATTTTTTCTGGCGTAGGCTTGCTTCTCTCCCAGCAAAATTCCGAAGACGCAAAGTTTCAAAAAATAATGGATACCTATTTTGATGAGCTTTGGAAATTTTACCCGACGGCGGCCACTCTGGCGGGGTATTACAAATATAATGACAAGCTCGAAGACCTCAGCAGCAAGAACAGAGAAAAGCGCCATGAAGCTTTGGACGCCTTCAACCAAGAATTGGTGGCTAAAATTGACAAAGCAAAACTTTCCCCTGACAAGCAGCTTGAACACGAAATGATGGTTGACGGGTTGGACCTTGAGTTTGTCAAATTTGAAAACCTTCTTCCCTGGGAATATAACCCCATTTTTTACAATGAAATCATCTATAATAGCATCCGCAGCCTGCTCACCAAGGAATTCGCCTCGCTCGACGCCAGGCTGAAGAGCGCCACCGAGAGAGCCAAGCTATTGCCTGGTCTTATCAAACAGGCCAAAGAGAATCTGCAAACTCCTCCTCAGATTTTTACCGAGACGGCCATCAAACAACTACCCGGAATCATTGACTTCTTCAAAGCCGAAGTCCCCACGTTAATCGACAAAGCTGCAGCTGATGGGAAAGGCAAATTTCAGGCAGAGATAGTCAAAATAATTCCGGCGCTCGAAGATTATCAGAAATATCTCCAGACTGGACTTTTGCCAAAATCCACTGGAAACTTCCGGCTTGGGGATCAGACTCATCTTCGCTTCCTGCGCCTCACCTGCCAGAACAGCATTTCGATGGAAGACCTTATCGCCAGGGCTAAAGCGGATTACAATAATATTCGCCGGGAAATGGCGGCTGTCGGCTTTCCTTTTTACAAAATCATGTACCCCAATATCAACATTGAACAACAGATGGAACAGATTACCGCTCAGCGCGGCAAAGACGCAGCCCAAAATGTCTTAATTCGAGGTGTTTTAGACAAGATCAAAGTTGTACATCCATCTAAAGAAGATTATATCAACCGGATAAAGACTTCGGTTGAAGAGATAAAAACCTTCGTTTCCCAGAACAAGCTGTATGATTTACCCGGAGAAAATCTCTCGGTCGAACCTATGCCCGCAGCCTTGAGAGGAACGCTCTGGACCCGCCTTACCTTTCCTGGGCCTTATGAAACCACCGGGATTTACACAAACCTCATAGCTCCAATACCCGACGACTGGTCCAACGACCAGGTTAATTCTTTCTTGGAAGAATATACGAACTATTCCCTTTATTTCTGGACAGTCGAGAAAGTTTTTCCAGGGACATTTGTGCCCACTTTTTTCACCAGAAATGACCCTTCTCTGGTCAAAAAGATGTATCCCAATCAGGCTCTCATTAAAGGCTGGCCTCTTTACACTGAAGAGATGCTGATCAACTCCGGGTTTGGCAATTATGACTTGATGCTTCGCCTTAACCAGCTCAAGCTCCAGCTCAAAGTGGTCATCGATTTTAACCTGGAATTGAACATTCACCAGGCCGGCATGACCAAAGAACAGGCCATTGATTACATGATGAAAAGCGGACTCCAGACTCAAGCTGAAGCAGAAAGGAAATGGAACCTGATCTGCCTCAATCCAGGCGAGTCAGCCTATTCTTACATCGGCTACCAAGAAATCTTGGATATGGAAAAAGATTACAAAAAGCTCAAAGGCGATGCTTTCAACCAGAAAGAATTTCTCCAGAAACTCCTGAGCTATGGAGCACTGCCTATCCGCGTTCTCAAAACAAAAATCACGCAGTAAAGAGGAGTGAAGAAGAAAAAAAGCGATCAATCGCGGCTCTCAAAGTCAAGAGAACAATAGCCTTGTAAGTTAATTTCTCATCCAACACAGCTAACAAAAATGGCAAAGGAAATTATCGGGTTGGTCGATTCCCATGCCCACTTGGACATGGAAGAATTTGATGCGGACCGTGATCAAGTTGTGGAAAGAGCCTTCGCGGCAGGAATCCAAGCCATCCTCTGCCCTGCCGACCTTACCAGTCCCAAAAGTATCTCGACAACGCTCGGACTCGTGGCAAGACACCAGCGAATTGTAGCCGCTGCCGGTGTCCATCCTCATCAGGCAAAATTCTTTAATTCTGACTGTGTCCGGATATTGAGAGAACTGGCCTCAGAGCAAAAGATACAGGCCACAGGAGAAATCGGCCTCGATTTTCACTACAATTTCTCCTCGCCTTCTGAACAAAGAGATGTCTTTCGCTCTCAACTCCGCCTGGCTCAGGAACTAGCTCTTCCCGTCATCATTCATAGCCGGAATGCCGGGAATGAGATCATCGCTGCTATCCAAGAAGACCAGTTCACCCGAGGAGGCGTTCTCCATTGCTTTACCGAAAACTGGGATGTTGCCCAAAAAATGATAGAGCATAATTTTTTCATTTCCTTTTCGGGGATCCTGACCTTTCCCAAAGCCCATCATTTGCGCGAAGTCGCCCCAAAAATCCCTCTAGAAAAATTACTCATTGAAACCGATTCCCCCTTTCTGGCTCCGATCCCCTACCGAGGAACCCATCAAAGAAATGAACCCGTCTTTGTTGTCGAAACTGCAAAGATATTAGCCGAGCTAAAAAAAATAACTTTGAAGGAACTGGCGACGGCTACCTCCTCTAATTTTTACTCACTTTTTCCTAAGACATCTCTTTTCCTGCAAAATAAACTGAAGTAACAAAATCATTTTCTATTAATAAAAAGATGCATTCTCTTTTTTGTATTTGAAAAAAAGAGGCTTCAATGTTAAGATATTGCCGGCGTGGCTCAAGAATATTCCTTTGATATTGTTTCCAAGATTGATTTTCAAGAAGTCTCGAATGCCGTCCACAACGCGCTCAAGGAAATTCGAAATCGGTTTGACTTCAAGCACAGCCGGGCCGATATCATCATCGAAAAAGAAATGTTAACCTTGATTGCGGAAAATGATTACAGAATAAAAAGCATGAAAGATGTTCTGGAACAAAAAATGGTCAAGAGAGGGATTCCGTTGAAAGCTGTCCAATACCAAAAAATCCAGGATGGCCCCAACCAAACCGTGAAGCAGGAAGTCCTTTTTCAGATGGGAATACCCACTGACAAAGCCCGAGAAATAGTAAAACTCATCAAGAAAGAAAAGTTTAAGGCCCAGGTAGCGATTCAAGGGGACCAGTTGAGAGTTGCCTCAGTCAAAAAGGATATTCTCCAAGAAATTATCGCTTACCTGAGGTCACAGGACCTTGGAATTCATATGCAATTTACAAACTACCGATGACCCAATCCGTCCTTTCTTCTTTCAGCAAACCCGCGCTCAGTCGCTCAGATTTGAACGACCTGTATAAAACTATCCAAAATGATCTGGAGAAAGTAGAACAGGAACTCCAATCCATTTCTTCCTCTCCCAATCCGCTCATCGCTGAAATCAACGCCTACCTTTTCCAAAAAACAGGAAAAAGAATCCGTCCCGCCCTCGTCATTCTCTGTTCGAAATTATTAGGGTATGAGGGCGAGGCCCACATTTTTATGTCAGCTTTGGTCGAGATTATTCACACCGCGAGCCTCATCCATGATGATATCATCGACAACGCCAACTTAAGAAGGGGGAAAGAAACGGTCCACGCCCGATGGGGGCCCAACATCACTGTCCTTCTGGGTGATTATCTGTACATCAAATCCGTCAGCCTCTCCCTTCAACTTGAAAATGACCGGATCAACAGACTTCTGAGCGACGTTTCCAGCCAGATGATTGAAGGAGAACTGGTCGAATATTCTTTGAGTCGAAATTTGAATCTCACCGAGTCCGAGTATTTGGACATTATTCAGAGGAAAACAGCTTCTCTGTTTGCGGCTTCCTGCCAAATCGCCGGCATTTTGGGTAAAGCTTCTGCCGAGGAAGAAGCATGGCTTTGGAGCTATGGATTGAATTTGGGAATGTCTTTTCAGATTATCGATGACCTTCTTGATTTCAAGGGAAATGAAAAGATAATCGGAAAGCCCGTCCTTTCTGATCTAAGTGAGGGCCGCATCACACTCCCCTTGATTTATACTCTCTGGACAGACGGCCGGTCCCATCAAGAACGAATCCGAGAGCTCTTCGAAAGGAATAATTTGGATAAAGATTCCAAAGAAGAAATTCTCCAAATTGTGAAGGACAACGGAGCTCTGGATTATACCTATCAAAAAGCCTCAGAATTCCATCTCAGAACCCAAGAAATAATTAGCCGTTTTCCTTCATCTCCGCCTAGAGAGACTCTGCATCTGCTAGCTGAATTCATCCTCAACAGGGAAAAATAAGTCTCTTTTTCAAGGATTCCATCAGAAACAGGAGCCCCTTCTAAAAAAAGATGATTGAAATCGAAGTCAAAATCAAAGTCGGTGACCATGCCTTCCTCAAAGAAAAATTAGTAAACCTGGGAGCGAGGCTGGAAAAAGAGCGTTCGCGAGAAACGAACAGCCTCTATGATTATCCTTCTCAACTCCTGTCTAAAAGGAAGCAGGCTCTCCGCTTGCGAAAGATAGGCGCAAAAACTTTTCTCACTTTTAAAGGGACGCCTCAAAAATCAAGAAAATTCAAAATCAGAGACGAATACGAGACAGAAGTCAAGAATGAAAGACAGATAAAAAAAATTCTAAAGTCTTTAGGACTTGTTCCCGTCTTTAGCTATCAAAAGAAGAGGACAGTCTTCCGCAAAGGACATTTAAAAATCTGTTTGGATGAATTGGCGATTGGAAGCTTTATGGAGTTAGAGGGAAAAAGAAACGAAATTACAAAATTGACGAAAGCTTTGGGCTTTTCGAGGACTGATTTTATTAAGCAGGATTATATCCAACTTCTGAGCCAGAAATAAGACTTTATTGCTCTTCTTCTCCTTCTTCTTGTTCTTCTTCCTCCGTCTCTTCCTCCGCTTCTTCTTCCTCATCAGCAATATCCCGGAATTCCTCTTCTGGCTCCTCCACTCCTCCTGCTAGCTCTTCATGGATGAAAACCTGGTCTTCTGGCTCCAAGGCTTCATCTTTCTTCTGCTGAACAATTTCATAATCCACAGCTCCTACCCTCAACTCATTTTGGGCAATCCGGATCGGGTTCTTAGACTTCGTTTTGATTCTCGGCTTCGCCCCTTTGAGGATTTGCTTAGCTCTTTTTGCGGCTAAAATCACGAACCTGAATTTGCTGTCCACATCACCGAACGTCTTCAAATAAATCTATCTCCTTGTCCTTAGATTCTAAATCTGAAAGTTTGATAAAGATACCAAAAATGCCAAAAAATAGCAATAGATTTAGGTTTATAAAAAGTCTTTTCTCTCCAACAAATTTTATGATAAGCTATTATGTCAAATTAAGGAAAGCCAAAAATGGCTGTTGAACAAAAATCTTATCCCCCAGCGGAAGCTCAAATCCAAACTTTTGCTGAAAAAGAAAAATCCGGGGTATTCCTCCACCCTGAGGCAAAAAAAACGATCTGGGCTGTGGGAGGAGGAAAAGGCGGGACAGGAAAGAGCTTTATCTCTGCCAGCTTGGCCATCGAGCTGGCTTCTCAAGAAGGGGATGTGGTTGCGATTGATGCTGACTTGGGAGGCGCCAATCTGCACACGCTTCTCGGAGTTAAAGAAGCAGCTTTAGATTTGGGAGATTATGTGAACAATAAAGCCTCCCAACTCAAAGAGATTGTTCTTCCAACTCCCTTTCAAGGATTACGGCTCATCAAAGGAACCGAGAACTTCCTGTTTATGGCCAACCTCAATCATTATAAAAAGCTCAAATTCATCAGGCAGATCAAAACTTTTGATGCCAAAAGAATCATCATTGATATCGGGACCGGAAGTTATTTCAACACCATCGATTTCTTTGTGCTTTCCAATCCAGGAATCCTGGTGGTGAACCCGGAGCCAACTTCTATCGAAAATACTTATTATTTTGTAAAATCCTGCATTTATCGGATTCTCAAGTTGTACATGGACTATTACAAAATCGAAGAATTTAAAAAGAAGCTCGCCGAGCAGGTTGGAAATAACTCCCAGTCCCTGTATCACTTCTTCAACACGCTTCTTTCTTACAACAAATCTCAGGCTCGTCTCCTCTACAATGCCCTCAAAATCTTTAAGCCCTGTCTCATTCTCAACAAAGCCGCGAGTGAAAAAGACCTCGTTTTGGGACAATCCATTGCCCATGTCGTCAAAAAATACCTCCTCGTAGACCTCAACTTCTTGGGAATAGTTCCCTTTGATGAAAGAGTTCCTCAAAGCATTCAAAATTTTACTCCTTTGCTGACCCAGTACCCGGATTCCCCTGCTTCTCAAGCCATTAAAAGCATCGCTGATAAATTGGTCAATAATGTCAACCAGATACCTTTCTGAGAGGGAGGACGCAAGGTAGGTTTTGGCCGATGAACATCAAAAAAATTGAGGAAATGGATTATTATGAGCTCCTCAGTCTCGAGAGGAATGCTACTCAAGAGGAAATAGAAAATGCCTATCTCCTGGGTATTGCCACCTACAATCCCCATTCGCTCGGTTCTTATGGCCTTATTTCTGAGGAAGAGAGAAAGCTTATGCTTTCCAGGTTAGAAGAAGCTTTTCAAACTCTCTCCAACCAGGAAAAGAGAAAAAATTATGACCTGCAGATGTCCAAAGGATTCCTTCTTTATTCCCAAAAGGCTTCTTTTCGAAAATCCGACTCAAAACTAGAAATCGAGGACGTTGAAACCCAAAAAACAGTCTGGGATAAAATCAAAAGTCTGTTGTTCCGCTCAAAAAAAGCAGCTCCCCTTCCAGTTTCAACGAGAGAGAAGTCTGAACCCGGCGCTTCCTTCACAAGTGGACCGACAAGTTTCTATCGAGGAGAGTACCTCCGAAGGGTCCGGGAGAATCGGAATCTAAGTCTTGAAGAAATTTCCCATGAATGCAAAATCAGCTTGGCTGTTCTCAAAGCTCTGGAAGAAGAGAATATCAAATCCCTGCCCAAAGGAATCGACATCTCCAAGTTCATTGAAACCTATGCCCGCTGCCTGGGATTACATCCTCCGAATAAATAGAAGTCTCTCTAGCTCGCCAAAAAAAGCTATTGGCAACAAAGTTAGGCAATGATTTCCTCTGATTATGGAAAAGAGCTCTTGAAAGACGTCTTCTCTTTCAGACATCAAACAACATTGGCTATCCTTGACCTGAATCGAGTGAATGACCTCCATCATTCAGCACAAATTTTCCTCAGCGAACAGGAAAACGAGCATTATAGCCTTCTTAAGAACGAAGCCCGAAAAAAAGAATGGCTGGGAGCCAGAGTCTGTCTGAAGATGTTATTGATCAAAGAAGGAATTGTCCGTAATCCAAATGAATATGAAATAGCCAAAGACCATCAAGGTCGGCCCCAGATTTTATCTCTGCGCGATTCCTCGCTCCTTGTCAGTTTGGACTGTTCTCTCTCTCACAAGGGGGAATATGCTTTGGCAGCCATTTCAAGGTCTGGAAAAAAGAAACTCGGTGCTGACATCGAAAAAGTTTCCCCAAAACTTCAGAAGCTCGCGGCAAGATTTGTCCATAAGGAAGACTGGTTGATGATCGATCAGGACAACGCGGCCTACTTCCCTACCCTCTGGGCTGTGAAGGAAGCCGTTTCGAAGGCTCACGGGAAGGGATTGGGAATCGGATTCAGCCGCCTTGCCTGCAGAGAAACCAAAAAAAATTTCTGCCGGGTATCCGAAAGGGGGAAAGTCGTCGCCGAAGCAGAATATTTTTTTTACAGGGATTATGCTGTTGCCATTGCGTGGGCTGAAAAATAGAAGTTTTAATCTGGCAACAAATTAAAATTTCAATCCCGCAATAATATTAATAGCATTGGACTTGACAGACTCATCTCCCTGAGGCTTTTTGATCAGATTCGAAAGACCCAGATTATATCTCCCTTCTAAAAAGAGACTAAAACTCCCCATGGCCAGTTCATAACCCGCCCCTAAGTCCAGTCCGTAATAAGTTCGGTGGGTGTCTTTGATCTCATCCCATTCCTCGGTGTAACCAAACACTTCCATCTTCAATCTTTGAGACTGGATATAGCCTACATCAGCCCCGCCAAAAACATATGGGGTTGAGCCCGGCCTGAATCTGACCTTGGCTAAGAGAGCAGCTCCCAAGCCCGATCCCCAGAGTGTGGCTTTGACTTTATAACCTAAATATTCTCCTTCGGTGATACATCCATCTGGAAAATACATGAGGTCAAGCTCCAGCCCGAAGTTTGAAAACCCTAATTCATAACCAATTCCTCCGGTGAAATTTGTTCTTGATTTTTTGGTGTAATTATAATCTTCTAAAGGGTATGCAGTCAGAGACATGTTCGTCAGCGCCAAACCTCCCATGATTTTAAAGCCGCTTGTCGAACGGGACGATGCTCTGGCCGGTCGGACAGGCTCTCTGGCCAAAGGCCCTTTTGGACGAGTCGGTTGTTCTCTAATTTCGGGTTCCGCAACTTTAGGCTTAGTGACTCCTTTTTCGGAGACCACATCCACCACCAAAGAGTTGATATAACCTGAGATTGTCTGATCTTTTTGATCGGTCACCGCGACTTCATACCAGGAGCCGACTTTTTGAGTAGATTCCAGGAGGTCGCCGGCCTTCACCTGAGCAACAACAGGACTCGTGGGGTCAGGCTCCGACCGGACATTGGCCGATTGGACTTTGACTTTCAAAATGACCGCTTTTTCGGCAGACAAACCGCTGACGGCAAAAATCAAAACCATTATTCCAATCAAAACCGTTTTCTTCGTTTTTCCTCCTTCATAAATTAATTTATTCGGATAACACTTCAAAGCAGCCTCTCTCGATGTTTTTATAGCTTATAGCACAGGAAATATCTTAAGTCAAAAAATGAATTGAAGCCTTAAAATTCCTGCTATTTTTTGACCTTCCTTATCCTCTGCCCTGCAATTTCAAATTGCTCTTTGGACGCGGCGACTTTTTTCTTGTGCCGACTCATGTTCAATGCCAAGAGCCCCTCTTCCGTCTCCACCAGATACACGTCTTGGGCATCCAGGTTCAGACTTAACGGGATTTTGCTCAAAACCCCTTCCTGAATACAGTCCCGGATACCATCTTTCAAAAAGCGGAGGGGCAAGTTGTACGACACCATCCAGCTCTCCTCTTTCTGCCTCAAATCCATCGGGCCAAAATAGGCAGACACGCGCCCCTTGCCCAGGTTGAGACACCAAGCAATTTTGCCCTTTGACGTGTACTTCATAGAGAGAAGCGGTTCTGCATCAGGAGACAAATCGGTAAAGGCTCGCGTCACAAATATGGGAGGAAGTGAAGCGATCGAGGGAAGGCGGTGCGGTGTGTCCACGGCTAACTCGGTAATCCCGTGAATCTCGTCCGAGTCTGAAGTCAAACCCACCAAACGGTCAAAGGCATTTTGATCGCCATCCCAATCTTTTGGCCGGCTGTCCAGCACAAACAGCACGCCGCCTTTCTCAACCCAGGAGTAAATATTAGCAAGCGTCCGGCTTTCTAAAATCTCTGCCCTGGCCATGATGAGAATCGCCTTATTTTCTAACGCTCCCTCCTGCACCAGGCGCTCATCCAAAAAATCGTAATCCACAAAACGGCGAATGTCAGACGCCAGGTCACCAAAAGTCCCCCATTCTTTTATCACCTGGGTTGGGCTTGAGGTTGGATACAGGAGCGCCACGTCGATGATCGGCTTTGTGATCCTCTGAAATTCCCGATACTTGACATGGAAACGCCCGCCTTCGCCGATCCGAGGCTTCCCTTCCTGGACGGTAATCAATTCAGGTGTATTGTATAAAAATAGCTGCCGCGCACCCGAAGTGACGGCGTTAAACAGCCTTCCCAGCATTCCTGCCGGCGTCACTGCAGAGGCAGGTTCATGGCCGAAATAAGCGCCATAAAATCGGCAGGCTGAGCCAACCAATCGTGTTAATCGGACGTTGTAGGGAAATGAACTTGCCTCGTTTGTGATGCGTATGCCGCCATTGTACTTGGCTGCGATTTTTGCCTGGGCGCTGAAATCAGAGCCGTGTTCCGGGGCCATATCGCCTCCGGTGCAGAGATAGATTTCTGTCGCCGGGAAATACTCGCGCGCTGTCGCCATCCAAAAGTCAGCGTGACGGGTCATCGCCTCCCGATACCAGCGAATAAACTCCTGCTTCGCCCGCGCGGAAGGCGCCTTCCCAGGGAGAAAAGGAGTGACCTCGTCAAAGGATGGATAATGGCTTTTCCAGGCCCGATTCAAGGCCTCAATGTCTTCTTGGTACAATGCTTTCATGGCGCCGCGAAAATCTGAAACAGCCAGTTCATCCCCGCACCAGAAACCCTGGTGAGAATGATACTCGCCCGGCCAGTTCCCGATCACAGAATAAATAGCTTCGCCGTAGTCCCCTGAAATCCCGATGTTGATGGACTCCAGGACATCCAGCGGCAAGTAGTGCTCAGCAAATTTTTGAAGGTAGCCGCGCACATAAGCGCGCAGGCGCGGGCACCAGATGGAAGGAATGGCGCTCGCTCGCTTATGCTCCAGGCAGCGCAGCATGACAATTTCTTTATCCTGGCGGACGAACTCCGGCGTCACATACCAGGGGCCGGCGATGATAAACGGCACCCATTTGATCCCGTGTTTTTTGAACAAAGCCGCATCCGCATCATATTCGGACCAATCCCATACTCCATGCTCCTTCTCGACTTTGTTCCAGTAAATGTAGGTTTGGATGCTCGTGACTCCCATCTGCTTGAGCAGCTCGAGCCGCTCATCCGCATCCTTGTCACGATGGCTCACGCTACAGACTGTTATTTCCATGGGCTGCGAAATGGCAAAGGATGAAGCGATCGACAGGAAAATGAGGGTGAAAACAAAAAACTGCATAGCTTGTGAAATCAGATTTTTGCCGAAGCTCAATCAGTGATAACAATATCATCCGCAGTGCTGAAAGCACCGTCCTTACCCGCTGAGGTGATCTTGAAACTGGTGTCAGACAATTTCTCGTATTTTATGAAATTTCCCCAGGCGTCCACGGCTCCTGTCACCAGTATCCTCGACCGTTGAAGCTCTTTAATGTCTTCAGGCGGTCTTCCTTCACTGCTAACAAAGGCAAGAACGGCTTTTTCGAATTCTGCCATGTTCACTTTCGTTAAGTCCACTTTTGCCTGGGCGAGGCGGTCTGTCATCTCAACGATTTGGCTCTTTTTCCCTAGCTTCCCAAAATAGAGTAAATAGACCACAACCACAGCCAGAATAAGTATGATTAAAAACCCTCTGATCTTCATGGTGTATCTTTTATCTTATAGCAAAAGCCCGCAGCAAAGTCAAAACCCCAGATGGCTCTGTTGCGAAAAGTGGGGTAAAGCAAAAAAGGGCACAAAATTCCGCTAATAGAGGTAGCCAGGCTGGTCCCTGTATGTTCTTGACCAAACCCACCCGCCCCCCTAGGTCTTCGAACACACAGGGGCCAGCCTGGCTACCAACTGGTCGATCATTATCTTGGCCTAAAACAATAACCACACTTCTCGTCTTAGAGCCAACCCAGATTCCCATCCATTGCGTCTCCGTTTATGTAAGGAAATGATTCAAGCGCCGTGAGGCTGCGTGCGGGTGGGGAGCCCCTCCGCCGTGCCACCCTCCTTCGATTGTTGCTCCATATCACATAAACGGAAATGCATCCATTTCCTTCTAGAAAAAGGGAGAGACAGGAGGAATGTTTGATGAATCAAACGCCATAATTTTCTAGCGGCTATTAATGCTGAACAGCGCGGTGAGGAAATGGTTGATGTCGAGAATGCTCGGAGTCTCGATCAGAATTGTTTTTCCGCTCAGGCGCTTTACCCACGGGAGATAGCTGAACGCTTCCGCATCAAAAATATTTTTGAAAGTCAACTCCATCCGAAAAGGCGGCTTGATGACATAGGGCTTCAACTCCATAAGGCGCTGCACCGCTTTCTTACTCTTTTCTTTGATTTCCTGGCAGATCAGCTTAGGGTGGCGAGCTTTGGCCGCTAACCAACCCAACGATTCTTTAGTCATCACAGTCTCCACCGGCCCAAATGTCTGTACGGCTTCTTTTGTCACATTCTGATCCCCTGCAACCATGATTATCGGAACATTAAAATGGCCTGCGACCGCAGCATTGAAAATGGCCTCTGAGACGGGCATCCCGTTAATTTTGAGTTCAAAAATTTTGGTGCCCCAGATCGTGTGCGATAGATTTGCGTTGGGCGTTCCCTCCATCGGATGATAGCCGAGGAAAATGGCTCCATCAAATGTATTATCGATGCCTTCCATCTGGAGCAGTGCCCTGGGAAAGGAACGGATAAGGAGCGCCGCCTCGTTAAGTTCATCAGGAATGATGTTTTGGGCATTCCCGTGAGAATCAGAGACAACGATCTCCCCTGCCCCGGCTTCGAGGCAGCCCTCGATGGCGGCATTGACTTCTTTTGTCATCAACTCTCTGCCTTTCGAGTATTCCCACTGGTTGTCCGATAATTGCGCACCGCTGACAATAGCTCCTATTCCCTCCATATCCACGGAAATATAAATTTTCGGCCGCTTGGTTTCCGAATTCCCTGGAATTGTTCCCAATGCTAAAAGAAGTGTGAAAACCAGAAAAAAACGAATAACTTGATGCCTTCTCATCTTTACCTCCATTCTTGCTTAACCTCTCCCATTGTTCTTTATTTCTTAATAAAAGATTTTCTCTTCTTTGCTCTAATCTTTTTTAGAAATTTCAAGTCTTCTTTATTTTCGTTTAATAATTTCAAAAGTCTTTCGGTGTCCATTCTGGGCCAATAATGTTTTTATTTCTTTGCTCTTTTTCAATTTCCTTCTCTTCATTATCTTTTTTCAGTAACAAGATGCCTTTTCTTTTTATTCTGTTTCTCATTTGTTTTAATTTTAGCATAATTGATAATAAAAATCAGTCGCCGCTGCATTTTCATTAATATTAAGAGCGCGCTTTGGAGAAGGCTAATTTAAAGCCCGGCCAGCCTCTTCTTCGCCTCCCTATTCATAAATTTATGACAAAAATATGTAAATACTTCGAGCATCGATTTTTAATCTTTTCAGAGGAAATCTTTTCTTGAAAATTAGGATCCATTGCCACAAATGAATTAGAGGATCAGTTATCTAAACCTCAAAATGCTCCCATTCGTATTTCACCCGCTCCATGAGTTTCTTGAACCGGCCTTCGCCATCCTCACCTCCGTCGGTCACCAGGAGGTGGACATGGGGGTGGAAATTGATCTTCTGTCCGACCGAGTGGATGGCGGCCACCACCCCGGGAATGAGTTCTGCGCCGGTTGTGGCCTGGAAGTATTTGAAAGAAACTTAACCAGGGGGATATCCTTCTGACAGAACTCAGGGACAAAAAAGAAGTCGTGCTTTCTAAAAAAGGGCAGATAGCGAGAAAGCAAGAGGGGATAGCGGAGCCAGAATTTGTATTTAGGCGGCAGCCGGCACTCTAAAACCTCAGCCTTATTAAGTCTCAGTCCTTTCTCAATGACAGTAAGGCGCGGGTAGCTCTGTCAAATGCTCATAATAATGTTTTTCTTGACCATATCCGCTGCAAGCGATATGTTGTTTTACGTGCATGATGCGACGGATTCCACCTTTAATGCGAGGCGCATCCTGTTTGACACAAAAAAGAAATGCATCTCCCTGTTATTAGTTTTCTCAATCAATTCAAAAACTTCTCAAGGAGGTCTCTGATGAAAAAGTGCCTGGTTTCCTTTTTTCTGTCATTCGCCGTTCTGACCTTCGGTTTTGCCGCTGATATCAAGGGCAAAGTGGTAGGTTTGGATGGAAAACCCATCCCGGGAGCCATAGTTGGGGAGCCTGCAAGCGGCCAGAAGATCCAGACTGATGAGCAAGGGAGATTCACTCTCGGCGTATCCGAGGCTAGAAGCATAAATCTGGTTATCACTCACCCGGATTATCTGGATGAAGAGGTCAGCCTCAGTATCCGGCAGATGTCCCAGGATGTGACAATAATGCTGATCCCGCTGATCCGGCAGCGGGAAGAAGTCCTGGTCACGGCCACCCGCTTTCCAGAGCCGTCGGCTCAGGTTCCGGCCGCCGGAACGGTAATGCTGGGGGAGACTATTGCCGAGAAGATGGCCTCCAACATCACCGAAACCCTAAGCAACGTGCCCGGGGTGGTCAGTCTGGGATCAGGCGGGTTCTCTCTTGTCCCCTCCATCCGGGGCATGTCCCGGCGCCGCGTGCTGCTCATGATCGACAGTGCCAGGCTGGTCAGCGACCGCCGCACCGGGCCGAGCGCTTCCTTCCTCAGCCCTGAGGATATCGAACGGATCGAGGTCCTGCGAAGCCCCTCATCCGTTTACTATGGGTCGGATGCCATTGGTGGCGTCATCAACATGTTCACCTTCGGTTCGGACATTAAACCTGGCATCCGGGGCCGCGTTCAGGGCCGATACGGAACGGTTAATGAGGAAAAAGGCATGGGACTTTCGCTCCAGGCAGGAACAGGGAAGCTGGGATACTTTCTCTCTGTCCAGGGGGTGGACGCCGAGAATTATCAATCGCCTAAAGCGAATGTGCTGCAATCCCAGTACACCCAGAAAAGCCTGCTGGGCAAGGTTATTTACAAGACGGAAAAGAGGGATATCGAGCTGAGTTTCCTCGGCGCCCGGGGCACTAATATCGGGAAGCCCAACCGCACGAGTGAAACCAAACCCACCTGGTATCCCAAGGAGAATCAAAACCTGGTCCGGTTGCGATGGACCGAAAACGAGGTCGTAGGGGATGGCAGCCTGTCTGTCCATTTCTACTTCAATCCGAATTTCCTCGAAACGAGGACGGAAACCAAGGAGCCCGCCGGCTATGTCTCCAAGGTCTCGCTTAGCAGGACCGAGGGCACAGACATGGGCTGGCAGATCACCCTTCACAAGAATGTTGGAGGGTCGTTCCGCATGACGGCCGGATCGGACTTTTTCGGCCGATCGGGCGTAGAGGCCAATAACCAGGACACTTCCTACAACTCCACTGGGACTGTGACCAAGGTCTTTAAAGAAACGCCCTACAACAGCGGCCGCAGGAACGACTTTGGATTCTTCCTCTCCAGTGATTTCTGTGGCATCCCGAATCTGGACCTTACGGGCGGCGTCCGGCTCGATGTCCTGCATCAGAAGGCAAACCCAGGCGGACAGAGCAAGGTCCAGGAGAATAACACCAGCGCAATGACCGGCTTCCTGGCCGGATCGTTGAAGATCGGCGAAGACCTGACCGTCTTTGCCAACGCCGGCCGCGCCTACCGCGCACCCGAGCTGAGTGAGCGGTTCTACAGCGGCATCACCGGCCGCGGCTTTATCATCTCTAAGCCCGACCTCAAGCCGGAAACGAGCCTCAACCTGGATGCCGGGATCAAATTCATCAGGAAACGAATGTTCCTCGGCCTTTACGGCTTCATTTACGAAATCGAGAACATGATCGACCGGGTCAAAGTGGCCGGAACTGCCAGCACATATGCCTATCAGAACGTAGAGAAGGGCGTCATCAAGGGAATGGAGGCCGAGTTCGAGTTTTTCCCTATCGCCGGGCTGAGCGTCTTTGGTAACGCGGCCCTGCTCGAAGGGAAGAGCGGGACCAGCGACACTCCGTTGAACGACATCCCGCCGGCTCGCCTTTACCTGGGGGCCCGGACCTGGCTCGGCCGCTTCATTTTCGAGGCCAGCGGCACGATCATGGCCAAGAAGGGCAACCCCGGACCAGCCGAGATCGCCATACCAGCCGCCGAGTGGTTAAATTTCAAGGCCAGCTATAACATCCGGAGACATATCCAGCTTTATGCCGTGCTCAAGAACGCCCTGAACAAGACTTACTACGGCCGGCCCGATCCCGAAGCCATGGAAGAACCGGGACGGAATTTCGTCTTCGGTTTTTCTTACGGATTTTAGGTATCGGGGAATAAGAATTTGGTTTTCGGCTGTATATTAATCTATTGGAATCTATTGGGGTCGGCCCAAGTTATGCCTCTGATTTATTTATAATTAATTCCCAAATAACTATTTATGCGGAGAAAAATGCTGATGTCAAGTGTCCATATTGAATCGGAAGCGAATTCCTTTTGACATTTCACTTTCCTTTTTGTATTTTAAACAAGCATAAATGATTAATTTGAGTGGGGAGCATGCTCCCTAAAAAGCTCATTTTAGCTTTGCTTGCGATTCCCCTCATCATCGCTTTCAAAGCCCTATCCCAAGAAACGAAGGCATCTTCCGAACAAACAAAGAGTCCATACATCATCCAAAGGCTTTCAGGCTCCATAACTTTTTATGGCTTGAGCAACGAAGAAGCCTGGAAACTGGAATACTTTCTGGGATGTAAAAACCGTACAGAACGACCAGGGATGGTTTGCCAAGATGCAGATTCCTCTTTCCAGCCTTCGTTTCCAGGATAAGGAAGGTCGGGTGATCATGGGGCTGAAGGTCATCAGGTAGATCGCTCGTAAGAATGAGGTTTCGACCTTTCCCGCCGTCTATCCCAAATGGGGGACATGGAGCGTCTGGAAACTTTCTCAGACACAGGAGGTTATGTTGGAAGGAGTCCACAGCCGGAATCCCCTCTATATAACTCCTTATGCCCTGACAGGCTACGGGCAGAATTATGAGTTGAATGAAGAAGAAACGGTTTATAACCACTCTGACAAACCGACCTATGAAGCAGGGCTCGACGTTAAATACGGCCTCACCAGCAATCTCACCCTGGACCTCACCTTAAACACCGATTTTGCCCAGGTGGAAGCCGACGACTATCAGATCAACCTGACCCGTTTTTCTCTTTCTTGCCCGAAAAAAGGCTTTTTTTTCAGGAGCGAGGGAGCATCTTTGATTTCAGCTTTGGCGAATATGACCAGCTTTTTTACAGCCGGAGAATAGGGATTTATGAAGGTGAAGCCGTCCGTATCTACGGCGGGACCCGACTTGTCGGCCGCGCCGGTTCCTGGGACGTTGGTTTTCTGGATATGCAGACCGCACCGGTCAAAGACGAAGACCTCCCTTCAGAAAATTTCGGGGTGCTTCGGGCCAGGCGCCGTGTCTTTAATCCTTACTCTTACGTTGGAGCAATAGTCACGTCCAAGGTTGGAACCGACGGTTCCTATAATGAAGCGTATGGATTGGATGGCATTTTACGCGTTTCCGGGGATAATTATTTTTTGTTCAACTGGGCCCAGACATTCGAGAATAGCTATAAAAATAATCCGGTCCGCTGAGATCGGCCCGGGTGGGGATTTTTCACCAAATCAGGCTATTACGGCGAATTTGCCTTCAAGATGTATCGCGAAGGCGTGCGAGAATCTTTTTCCCTCTCTGATGAAGCGGATGTACCGCCGGGCGAGTACTCCTTTTATGGACTCAAGGGTTATGTTCAGACCTCGATGGGAAGCCCTTTCAGCACGATGGTCATCGCCGATGCAGGCTCTTTTTATGATGGATGGCGGATCTCGTTGGGCTTGAAGCCAACCTGGGGCATTTCTTCGAATCTGACTCTAAGCAGTTTTTTCGAATTCGACTGGGTGGAATTTCCTGACCGGAAACAAAAATTTATAGGCAGATTGTGCAGTTAAGAGCACTGGCCACCCTGAGCCTAAAATTTTCTGCAAGCGCATTCATCCAGTACAACAGCGCTGATCACGCCATGATTGCCAATGTAAGGCTTCGCTTCAACCCGCGTGAAGGCAATGACCTTTACCTGGTTCTTAATGAAGACTTCAACACCCAGCGCAAAAGGGAAATCCTTCATCTGCCTTTCTACAACAACCAAATAATTTATACAAATACAATCACAAATATTCAATCAATAAACTTACTTTCTCCTTGAAGGCAGCGAGAAAAAATAGAACCGTCCCCTTTTTCTTTTGACATGTAGTTATGAACAAAATTATTGAAAATAACTCAGACTAAAATGATCAATCGAAGGAAATTATGGATAAATGAGGGGAAAATAAAAATGACCCGTGTAGGACTCGAACCTACAACCTGCGGATTAAGAGTCCGCTGCTCTACCACTTGAGCTAACGGGCCATGTCTTTATTATCAATAACTTATAGGTTTCGTTTCTCGGCTTATTCATCTTTGGTGTCCATATAGTGTCCATAACTTATCCAATCTCTCCATGGCTTCCTGAACATATTCAGGTGAAAGATGGGAATAGCGCATAGTCATTTTGATATCTTTATGACCCATTACCTGCTGGACTGTCCTGAGGTTTACTCCTTGCATGACCAGTTGCGAGCCAAAGGTGTGGCGAAGGTCATGGAAACGAAAATCCTCAATTCCTGCCTTTTTAAGAGCTGATGAAAACCCATTTTTTATATCCCCATATGGATGGCCATTCCGATCAGAGAATACATACTCTCTCTTCGCTTTTTCAGGAAGAGTTAAAAGCTCCTGATATAGAGTCTGATTTATGGGGATTACCCTAGACTCATTATTTTTTGCATTAATTACGGTAATCTTCCGATTTTCGAGGTCTACCTGGGGCCATCTTAAGTTGAGGATCTCAGACTTTCTCATTCCTGTATTCAAAGCTGTGACAACGATTGGCCGGATATGGTCAGAACATGCTTCAAGAAGGCCCCCTACCTCTTCAGGGTTTAAATATCTCAAGCGACCAGGCGGTTCTTTAAGCCGCTTTACTCCCTTTGCCGGATTCAACTTTATGTATCCCCAGTCTATCGCTTTAGTATACATATGTTTCAGGCAAGCTAACTCTCGATTAACTGAGGCTGGCGTTACTTTCTCCAACCTTGCAGCCTTATATTTCTCAATCATCTCAGGGGTAATCTCAAAGAGATACTTCCCTTTAAAAAAGGAGATCAGATTCGCAATGCTGAACCGATCTCGACGCTGATAAGTTGACCAGGCTTTATTGGCCTTTGAAAAATCTAGATACTGCTTGGCGTATTCCTCAAGGGGTATCTTTTTCTCGTCAAAAATGCCCAGATACTCACCCTTGGCAATCTTAATCCGGACATCATTTAGAACCTGCACAGCCAGCTTTTTTGAAGACCCGATTTTCTTTCTCTTTCTCCGGCCTTTGACGTAATAGTCGATGTACCAGTTTTTTCCTTTTTGAAAGATACCCATTATTCTACTACTCTCAAATCAAGTAATATATTGCCACACCCCTCTTCTGATGTAAAGATTTTCTGTCGATTATCGCTTGGCGGATAACTTAAATATGTTCGACAAATTTGGATTGCTGTTAGGTACTGTCTTTTATACGCTCTAAATAAGGACAAGGGATTACGAAGCAATCCGAATAGTCAGCCGAGTACCATACCTACGTTATCTTCTTAATATCAAAGGAAACATTGTATTTGAATAAGCCCACGTTCGCCATTAATTTTAATGCATATTCAAGTCTCTCATCCTTCTCCTTAACAATAATTATGCCCTTTACTTCCCAATCCTTTGCTAAATTTTCCTTTACCCAACCCATATATCTCAAGATTTGGCCAATCACGACATCGCTACTCCTCCCTTTTTTCAACTCTAATACAACAAATTCTTTTTTCTCCTTGTCTACTGCTAGCAAATCAATGTTTCCAATTGGAGTTGAATATTGCCTTCCGCTATTCTCTTCATCTTGGTATAGTTCTAATTTAGCCCCAAAGTTAATTCTGGCAAAATTCGCCTCGATAAACTCTTCAAGGTACTTTTCCATGACAAATTCCATGCTTTCGACTCCCTCAGAAGTCCTTTCTTGCTCTCTCTCAATAGGCGTGGGAAATTCCATACCTTCAATCACCGCTTTTACCGCTTCTTTGCCTTCATCCTCAGCAGCTATCGTGTGCAAAAATAGATCTACATCTTCAAATGTTAAGTTTAGTTCCGGCCCTAAATCTTTAAGTTTTTTCAAGCCCATCAAAACTTTTAGATAAGCTGAACTTCGATAATCTCTGCCTTCATAAACTTTCCATCCAAGAACTGAAAATCCCATATCAGTTTTATTGTTCCAAAGACAATAATTATCTGGATCATAATCCATCAGAAAAGAGGTGGCTATTGCCCTACCGAAGCCCTCAATCCGATACTCTCCTTCTAGGACTTTATCTATTCGTTCTTTTATATCAATTGCTTCATTGAGAAGATATAACATCATTTTCCTAAAACGCCTTTTATCTCTAATAATTCTATCTCTATATATTTGATTAAGGCTTTGTCTTCCTCCACCACTTCTGTAATATTCTAAAAATTTTGTTTCTATTTCACTATCAGACATCTTCTGTATCGCATTAGGCTGTATCCATATATGATTTTCTTCAGATGCTTTTCTCCTATGATCAAGCCATCTCTTTTTAGTTTCCGATGAGTTAACAAACCATCTTAAGAGTTTTCGAATTTGTTCATCAGATAGCACCATTTGACTTACCTCTTGCTTTATTTATTTTCCATATATGTTAATCCTGCCTCCAAACAGGCAGCACCAAGGCGCATTGTACATAATAGCTATTATACAAAATCTTTCCTTTCCTCTTGTGTTCGTCTCTTTAGCCAGGCTTCAAGATCCCCTCTCCTAAACTTGAGTAGTTTCCCTACTTTTACATAGGGTATCTTCTTTTGAATAACCCATTCGTAGAGGGTATTTTTTCTGATTCCCAAGAATTCTGAAGCTTCGTTTGTATCTAATAATTGTTTCTCTTTTGAAACTTGGCCAGAAACAATGCTTTTTTCAGAAACAATCCGGGGCGGAGCAATACTCGACAGAAAATCTTTAACCTGTTCGGGCGCATAAAATTTTATCCTCTCTTTCTCCCTAGAGGTAAAGTTTTTCCGAGCTTCTTTTTTTATTGATTGGAGGTTCTTTTCGTCATCGCAGACTGTAATAACATAGTCATAGCCCGCCTCTAAACATTTCCTTATGTTTTGAACTTCCTGATCCACTCTAGAAGTAGAAGAAATCTCAATTGCTATGCGCATATCATCCTTTCTCAAACCGACATCAACGCTTTCAAGAGACCGGGGAATCCTCTCTTCAATCGTAGCTTTCCAGCCAAAAAGCTCGGCTTGCTCTTTAAACATCATCTGGAGATGTTTATGAAACTCCCCTCCCTTGCCTGAAAAGGAGAGTTTGCTTAGAACAGCATTGCCTTTATCCGTGAGAAGAAGTACTTTGGCTAGGCGTCCTTGGAGCCCCTTCCTGGTCTCTTCCTGGACGATCAGACCTTTTTCTATTAGGCTTTCCTTCAATTTGTCCCCTTTGTAACCGCTTAACTGAAGGGCAGAATATATTTGAGTTACAAACATACCAGGGTTTTGGTGAATGAATTCAAGAAAGCTCTTTTCTTCATCTGTAAGCTCAAGTGAATCTGGAGTAGGTGCTTTAGGTTTTTCAGTAGAAATATCCTCTTGCCCTTCGAAGGCTCTCAAGGGCTGTTGCTTAGAATACGTAGTTATTAGCTTTCTGCTTACTTCCTTTTCTTCTTTTATGAGTTCTTGTCTTTTGGCTACCTGGCTCTTTAGTTCTTCCCTTGATACCAGATACTTTTTGCCGAAAGGATATAACTTCAGTATCCCAAGGAATTCTTCTTCCGATATTCCTATGGTTTCCCAAGTTTGTTCAAT
>Ga0315280_10001055_pt1 | contig 49147 bp, 38 predicted proteins | sample YL17G06_40_MG_FD_203697 | JGI IMG/M metagenome (GOLD analysis project Ga0315280, IMG submission 203697) | Sediment microbial communities from Yellowstone Lake, YNP, Wyoming, USA - YL17G06_40 | ecosystem: Environmental > Aquatic > Freshwater > Lake > Sediment | place: USA: Wyoming | collected... | reverse complement strand
TAAGAGATTTTGCTTTGATGAGAAGTCGCTGCGCGAGCGTATTGAATATGTAGGAGGACATAATAAGTGACCACCTAATGGTTTTCGGGTCAGGGAGCTAATCAGAAGGCCAAAGGGGGGTGGGAAAAATGCCGGATAGGGATGTGCAGGGCATTGCGGATTTTGGATTTGGATCCCAGATAAAGGCATTCTGGGACGGGCCCTTCGACGTTGCTCAGGGCGGGCAAGACAGGTTCGCTCACCACGGGTCGCTCGGGGCAGGCCTTTCAATTGATTATCGATAATTGATTATTTGCGGCGGAGATGGTTAGTAACGTGGTCTGCCGGCGTCACGGCTGCCACGTTCGCCTGGACCGCGACGTGGGCCGCCTCGTCCGCGAGGACCGCCTCTTGGGCCGCCCCGACCGCCGCCAAAGCCGCCTGGTCTTCCTCCTTCACGGGGACGACCACGACTGCTACCTCGCCGGCTTCTGAAGTTAGAAGGGCGTGCTTTTGGCCGGCCCTCTTCTACATTAATGGTCTTTCCCTTCAAATCTTTACCGTTCATTTCGGTGATAGCGGTTTTGGCTTCGGTTTCAGAGGGCATTCCCACAAACCCAAATCCCCTGGATTGGCTGGTGTCTCTATCCCTTATGATGGTGACGGTTTCGACCTGACCGAAGGCTTCAAAGGCCTGGCGCAGGTCGTCTTCAGTTGCCTCGGACGGCAAGTTTCCTACATAGATATTCATCTGGACTTCCTTATTGCAAAACCCTAAACATTTATGCCGGCGTTTCCGGCTACAATTGAGCATGCATTGTGGCAGCCATATAGTCGTGGGCTGCGGAATGCCCGTCATATTTAAGAGTATAGCGAAAAAGGGGGCAGGAGTAAAGAAATATCTGAAATTATTTTGTTTTGCTGGGGAAAGCACAGTAATTGATTATTGGTTATTTACGGCAGAGACCGGCATTGATTAGCGATTGTCCTGGGATATGTCGCCGTGCCGGCGACGGCTAAACCTTCAATAACGGTGCGTTAGCGGCCACGGTGGAGGGCATTTTTGCCGTAGCGATTTTTGATTTTATCGACTGCTTTATCGAGCCTTTTCTGCTTTTCTTCTTCCGGATTGGTGAACAACTGCTTCTGGCCGATATTTTCCTGAACGAGGCCAGAAGCTGTGAAGCCAAGCAGTCGCAAAGGAGCTGCGGAACGGCTGTGCCATTTTTGGAAGATGGCTTTGGCGGCTTGCCATAACGTCTGGGTAGTACTGGCGGCTTCGGTTAGAGTTTTGCTTCGAGTAATGGTTTGGAAGTCCGGGTATCGCAGCTTCAGTGTCAGGGTTCTGGCTTTGAGTGCGTTTGTCCGCAGTCTTTGAGCGACCTGGTCAACCTGTTCGAGCAGGACGGACAAAAGGATTTCCTGGTCCTGAATATCAGTGGCGAAGGTCTGTTCACTTGACAGGCTTTTAGCATATATAGCCGGTTCGACTTTGCTTTCATCAATGCCGCGGGCGAGTTCGAGCAATAGGGGGGCGCAGTTGCCCACGATGCGCCGGAGGTGTTCCAAAGGTGTTTTTCGGAGCTGGGCCATGGTTTTTATTCCATGAGATTGAAGAGCGTGTTGTGTTACTTTACCCACTCCCCATATCTTATTTACAGGTAGTGGGTCGAGTATATCCTGTTTGTTTTGTTCTGTGACGACCACGAAGCCATCGGGTTTTTTGAGGTCGGAAGCCAATTTTGCGAGGAACTTATTGGGGGCAACGCCGACGGAGGCGGTCAGGCGCAGCTTTTCTTTAATTTCTTTTTTGATGGTATGGGCGATTTTTTCGGCGTTTCCGAACAGTTGGATACTTTCCGTAACGTCGAGGAAGGCCTCATCGAGCGAGACGGATTCGACCAGCGGCGTGAAGCTTTCGAAGATGTCGTGGAGCTCTCCAGAGAGCTTGATGTATCGCTCCATACGAACCGGCAGAACCGCTGCCTGGGGGCAAAGCTTGATTGCCCGGGCCATCGGCATAGCACTGTGGACGCCGAATTTACGGGCTTCGTAAGAGGCGGCTGCGACGACGCCGCGGCCTTTTGGGTCACCGCCGACGATGACAGGTTTTCCTTTGAACTGAGGAGAATCGAGCTGCTCAACAGAGGCGTAAAAGGCGTCCATATCCACGTGAATAATTTGACGAGCATCAGCCATATCAACACCCAAGTAGTCAGTTGCAACCTCATAATTTTAGCAATAATCAAGTGTATAGCCAACCGCATAGTGTTAGGCGACTGTGATATATTCGGTCCGGCTGTACCGCCAAATAACTCATGCAAGGACCGATATTGGCTCAAGTGCTACGGGTATGGGGATTTTGCGGAACCAGCGAGCTCATTATGGCCAATATTGTTGATTAGACGAAAGATAAAGCGGTTTTTCGAGAAAGAACTTGACATAAAGGTGATGTTGGGTATAATGCGGTCAGAATGATGTCTGCTTTTAAGCACAGCAGGCGGGGCTGTACAAGCAGAAAACGCAATAGTGCAAGGTAAAGGAGCATAAAATGATGTGTAAAAAAGCAACGTTAACGGGGATTTTGGTGATGATTACGGTGTGCCTGACAGGATGTTTTTCGTCTAATCCGAAAGACATAGAGGCATTTTTACAGCCATATCAGGTTAATGTCACTGCTGATAAATATGCTTTGCAGCCGCCGGATGAGGTTGAGGTGCATTGCGTAAAGGTGCCGGAAATCCATCTGCAGCGGCAGCGGATTCGTCCGGATGGCAAGATAAGCTTTGAGGGTCTGGGCGAAGTGGAAGCTGCCGGAAAGACTGCTGCAGAGGTTGCAAACAGCTTGCGGACGAAGGTTGCGGAGCTTTATAAATTGCCGGGCGAGAATCTGATTGATATTCGGATAGTTGTGTACCGAAGCAAGGTCTATTATGTATTGGGCGAGGTTTATGTGCCCGGTCCGAGGATTTATAACGGTCGCGATACGGTATTGTCTGCGATTGCAGAAGCGCAACTTAACCCTATGGCGTGGAAGGAAAGGATTCAGGTAATAAAGCCATCAGCAGATAAAAATGTTAGACCCAGAATTTTCGAGGTGAACTTTGACCGTATGGCAGCACACGGTGACACCAGCAAGAATGTTCTGCTGCAAGAAGGAGACATAATATTTGTGCCGCCAACTGTTTTGTCTGCTATAGCAATGAAGATAGAGGAGGTTGTCCGGCCGATTGGCAGGGCGTTCTCCGCTGTGTATATTGTCAATGCTGCTGGTTATGGCGGCGGTGGTGGTTACGGCGGTGGCGGTTACGGTGGTTACTAAGCTTAGGCGTGGGGATGCAGCGATGTTTAGACAAAGAGTGCTGAAGTCAATTCATCTTGCGAGCACGGTATGGTTCGTTGTGTGCGTGGGCTACATCTTTGTTTTGGGCTTGCATCAGGCGGGTGTTCGCTGGTGGGTCGTGTTTTCCCTCTCAGGCCATGGAGCACTGGTAGTTTTCCTGTTGATTAGTCTGTATTTGTTTGCGATTTACAGGGGGATTAGCAGCAGCCAGAAAGAGCCAATAGAACATCCACTGACCAGCACCGCGTACTACAAGATGTTCTATATTATAACACCCTTTTTGGGCGGCCTGGCAGGGTGCGTGGAGATGATAGGGGTAAGTAGAGTCAGCCAGTTTCTGTCAGGAATTGCTCTGGGGACACTGGGGGCAACATTTCTGGTCTGGGTGATTGTTGACCCTGTGGCGGGGCTGCTGGAAGTGCTATTGCCGCCGGCAAGCCGAAAGCATCGCGCCGAACGGATAGCTGCGGCCAGGGCTGAACGTGAGAAGAAGCAAAGAGAACATGAGCGTTTGTTGGCGGAATTATTGGCGAAAGAAGAACTGGATGTGTGCCGCTGGCAGGATGTGTTGAAGCCACAGGCCGAAAGGCTTGCAGGATTGTTGACGGCTGAGAAAATTGACTTTCAGGATGCGGAACGTGAAGCGGTGGATATAGGCGCCGGTGCGTGGCGAACGGGGGGACTCGCTTGTATGCGAGCACTTCGCAATATGGCAATAGAGATATCCAGGCAGAACAACCCTGGGAAGACTATTGTTGATTACGTTACCATCTGGTGGGATGGGATTGGAAACTGGCGAAGTCCATCCATTCGTGAAGTGGTAAGCTCAGGGGGCAGGATATCTTAAATTTCTGATAAAGGAGTAAGGGCGATGATAAGAAAATCTGCAATTCTTTTTTTAGTCATTATTTCGGGCGTTTCCATTTCCGGTGCCATCGAGATGAAGGGGGTCAGCTACACGGCGTGGTCCCCAGATGCGTTATATACTGAGGATTCCGACATATCTTTAGCAGATGCCAACGCCATCGGCTGCAACTGGACAGCTATTTGTGTGTGGTGGTTTCAGGACAGCATCGATTCGGCTGTAATAGAACCAGACTACAGCCGATATTCTGCTGAGAGCGGCTCTGTGGTGCACGCGATTGAGAGGTGCCACGAGCTTGGAATGAAGGTCATGCTTAAGCCGATGGTCGATTGTCGGGACGGCAAATGGCGGGGTGATATCAATCCATCTGCCGGCTGGTTTGCGGCATACCGGGATTTTGTAACTTTTTGGGCGGATTTGGCTGCGGCAAACGGCGTTGAGCTATTTTGCGTCGGCTGTGAATTGAAAAACACCGAGTCGTGGTCGTCTTCGTGGCAGGATATAATCCAGGAGGTGAAGAACCATTACACGGGACCGCTCACATACGCTGCCAACCACGGGTGTGAACAAAACATCAACTGGTGGGGCCAACTTGATTATATTGGAATCGACGCTTACTATTCATTGACGAACAAGAATAACCCGACACTGTCCGAGCTGAAGACGGCGTGGAATAATAGATGCAATTCCATTGAGGCCTGGCGCAACAGCAGTTGGCCTGGTATGGATATTATTTTCACGGAGGTAGGTTACCAGAGTGTAGATGGGACAAACAAGACGCCGTGGTGGACGGACCCGGCCGGCCCAATTGACCTGCCGGAACAGGCCGACTGCTATGAGGCGCTTCTGAGCCAGTGTAAGGGCCGGAGCTGGTGGCTTGGCGCTTTCTGGTGGAACTGGGAGACAGACCCCGATGCAGGCGGGCCAAATAATCCGTATCACCTTATGCAGAATAAACCGGCTGAGCAGGTTCTGTGTAATTACTATAGTTATATTATCTTTGTTGATGCGAATAGTCCATACGACCCGGGCAGTGGTACATCTACAGAGCCCTTCCGGAGAATCCAGGATGCGATAAATGCAGCAGAGGACGGCGATATTATTAAGATACGGCCCGGCATCTATAGCGGCGAGGGCAACTGCGACCTTGACCCAAGCGGAAAGGGCATAACTATTTGCAGCATAGAGCCTGAGGATGCGAATATTGTGGCGAGCACCATTATCGACCCCAACAGAGAAGGACGCGGTTTTTTCTTTCAAAGCGGCGAAGACGCTAATTGTGTAATTCGGGGGCTGACTATACAGAACGGTTACGGCGGCAAAGGAGGCGGTATTTTCTGTCAGGACAGCAGCCCAATAATAAACAACTGCACTATTCGAGATAGTACCGCTGTGACTTATGGCGGGGGTATTTTTTGCCGGGGTGGCAGCCCGCGAATAGTCAGGTGCATTATCAGTGGTAACTTAGCGATGAGCGGCGGCGGCATTGAGTGCCGGTCCGGACAACCAGTAATCATAAATTGCCTGATAGTTGGTAACATAACCTGGGGAGATGGCGGTGGGGGGGTGGATTGCTACGATTCGGGCAACGCTATGTTGCAAAGCTGCACCATAGCAGGCAATCTGGCGCAAGAAGGCGTGGGCGGCGGGCTGCTATGCAACCAGAGCGATGTGGAAATTGAAAATAGCATCTTTTGGGGTAACGATGCACTGCAAGGCCCACAGATAGTAGTGCCCTCGTGGTTTGGACCTGCCAGTGCTACGGTGGCCTACAGTGATGCGCAGGGAGGTAAAGCGGCGGTCGATGTAGGGCTACAGAGCACCTTAAACTGGGGCAGCGGCAATATAGATTCCGACCCATGTTTTGTCAGGGCAGGTCGTTGGGATGATAACGACACGCCGGCCGATACGAGCGATGACTTTTGGGTCAACGGCGACTATCACTTAAAATCGCAGGCGGGCAGATGGGATGCAAACGAGGGACGATGGACAAAAGACGATGTGACGAGTCTGTGTATTGATGCCGGGGACCCAAATTCAGATTGGAGTAGTGAGCCGTGGCCGAACGGCAGGCGCATAAACATGGGTGCTTATGGTGGGACAGGTCAGGCGAGCATGAACGGCAATCCCGGCGATTTTGATATTGACGGCATCGTAAACTTTGAGGACTTCTGCCAGTTCGCCCGCAAGTGGCGGCTTAAAGGCAGCTTTATAGAGGATTTGGACCTCGATGGCTCGGTTGACACAGATGACCTCGGCCTGTTTGCTGAGACCTGGCTCTGGCGACGACAATAACTGTATCAATCGCTGACGACCAAAACAAAAATAATGGGGCGAAGCGTTCAGCTTCGCCCATTTTCACATGTCCTCCTGTGTATTGTAGCTTTTACAATGTTCTTCGTCTTCGCAGCCAGCCGACAAGACCTACACCAATACCTCCCAGTAGAACAGCACCGGGGGCTGGAATAGCAGGAACGTTTGTTGAGATATCCAGATTATGCAATATGGCGTATGAATCAAACATTCCTAAATAATCATTATTCAAATCGAATACTAACTTAACCTCCTGTTCATGCAGACCTGATATACCAAGGCTACACGGGAAATCCCGCTCCTCACCTGGTGGTACCTGGTCGCTTGAAATGGTAAAGAAGTGGTCTGGGTCTTCTGGTAAGTAAACAAGAGGGTCTTCTGTATCAGGGTCCAGCAAAGCCGCCGTAAATACGCCTGTCTCAATAGAGTAACTGAGTGTAACAGAAAAAAAGAGTGTTTGTGATTCAGGGTCAAATGTAAAAACCTGACTTAGGAAACTATCATGGATTTGACAGTCCTCATCCGGAGAAAAACGCGCCGAGCCGGGAGGCAAAGGCCACGCAGATACTAAATCATTATGCTCCCACCCGTACAATCCTTCCTCCTCTACAGAATCAAAGCCGGGGTTGGTTATATTGGCTGTCGCTAAATGTGTCGAAAGAAAAATGAATATCGCAACAAATATACTCACTAAAAAAATGTTTTTCATCATTTCTCTTCCCTGCAAATATATTTTTAAACTTTTTTTCTGCTTCTATTTCTGTTCGCAGAGAGTCCTCAAAGAGAGCGAAGTTATGAACTCCGCTCTCTTTAATACATCCCTTCTTATAGTTTACTAACATTGTTTTACAATGTTCTTCGTCTTCGCAGCCAGCCGACAAGACCTACACCAATACCTCCCAGTAGAACAGCACCGGGGGCTGGAGTAGCAGGAAGACAGACCAATTGGTCCTGGGCACACTGAGAGCAGGCGGAGTTTTTGTAGAGGTTCATTACGCGGATGTTGCCGATGTCACCCCACTTGCCGATTGATAGTTCAATGAAGTCGTTCGCCAGATCTCCAACCGGAGTACCAGATGCTGGTAGGTGAATTTCGTCCTCTATGTACCAGATTGCCTGCTGAAGTGCCCTGGCTGAATTGTTATGTCCAATACCAGTATTGTCGAAGTCGTAGCCATTGAGTGTGCCGTTCAGGAACTGGTTGTAGAGCCAGGCGGTTCTTGGGTCGAGGGGGTCGGGTTCTGGTCCGCCGGAGCCGCCCATTATCGCCTTATCGCTAATCTCGACGTAATAGGTGTTGCCGAGCTTGATATATTCGTCCGTTTCGATGCAGAAACTTTGGAACGATGAACCGACCGGATTACCCGGGATTTCACCGGAAGTAACCGTTAGTGTGAACTCGCCACCACTCCCGGCCTGGTAAGGTCCTCCCTGTATGGTGATGGTAGGAACTGCCATTGCTGGCGAGGCGATTGCCAGGCAGGCCGCGAAGATTATTAACTTAATTACTTTTTTCATCTTTCTTGTATCCTTATGATGCTCTACCCGCATAAGGCGGGCAGACGACTAACGTCTCTAATACCTCACTTCTTACCAAGCTCTCAGGGAGTAGGAAGGAGCACACTTCCCTGCGACTCTCCATTCCTACTTACCCTATCAAGCTATAGTCATAATTATTCAAAAGCTTACATTGTTCTTCTTCTGCGAAGCCAACCGACAAAAGCCACACCGATGCTGCCAAGTAAAACAGCGCCCGGAGCAGGAACACAGACAAGCTGATCCTGATGCTGATGGCCCTCCACTCCTACATATCCCACATCCCAAAGATTCAAAACTTTAACGCCATAAGTGCCGTTATTAGGAGCTTTAGCATTGGCTTCTGAACCAAATTTGTCAATAGCAAGAGCTGTATAGGTATTTTGAATGCTGACCTCGCCTTCCAACCACCAGATTGCATTCTGTAGTAATGCTGCATCCGCCTTACGATCAGCAATGTTGGCGTAAGTGTAATCGTAATCTTTGAGTGTTCCATCTTGAAATTGCTTGTATAACCATGCTGTGCCTATAGAAATCGGATCCCCGTCGGGATAGTTCCTGCCATAAACTGCTTTATCGTTGAGAACAACTTCATAGATTGCCGGATATCCACTTATTTTTTCAGCAGTTTCCATGCAGAACGACTGGAACGTACCCGTCACTCCTACATCCTTTAATTCTTTACCATCAGCATAAAACTGCAGAGGATCCCAACTCCAACCTATAGGTTTCACAGTAAACTCACCACCCGAATATATCGCGAATTTTCCAAAACTATATCCTGGATACCCAATCTGAAGTGTGGGATTCGCAAGAGAGGGGACAGTGATAGCTGCCAGCATGATTGTTATTAGTAAAATACGCTTCATCTTTTTCTCCTTATTTGTTTGGTGGTGAAAACCACCTCAATAACAGTAAAAATTCGTCTTTTGAAGTTGTTCCTTCAAGGAATACAGTTTATCTTATGCTCGTTCAGGAGGGCCGCGGGCCAGACGAGCGAAAATAAATGCAGGTGAGAAAGGAACGGTCTGCTCGGTTTTAAGAGCCGAGCAGCAGATTGTTTGGATTAAAGAAAATTGCGGCAATATCGCGGATTGAGGCAGCCGGAACCTGTCCTCGCGTTGTGAGAAGGTTGAACGGTCAGATGGTGAGGAAATACAGCATGCGGAATAATGAATATCGAATAATGAATTTCGAATAACGAAGTTACTGCGAAGACGGAAAGAGCCATCAAGCTCTGATACGTAGGTTAAACTTGTGGCGGACTGCTGTATTTGTTTTTTGCTGCGAAGATGGGAAGCCAGGTGAGGCAGGACGGCAAATCCTGTCTGGCCGACCCATAATAAGCCAGCGAGGGCTGCGAACCAGACTCTGCAGTCCTTAACCAGCGAGACACAGAGAAATCCTGATAGAGCCATAAACAGAGCGCTGGGTACCGGGGGCAAGGATTTTGCAGAGATAGATGAGGATAACAGGTCAGGGGCAGCAGGGGGCTTGAGAAATTCAGCGGCGACACCAGCGAGGTCAGAGTTATAGAGTTCGATAATTTGGTTTATTTCACAAGCCCGGACAGCAGACGTATCAAAACCTGGGGATGCTATCGAAGCAATCAAGTCACCGCTGCAAGCGACGACTGTCGGCGCGGCAATTGCGGCCGATGTCACAAGAAGCAGCGACAATATTGCTAATCCATTCCTACCGATATCTGACAGCACTTCCCCGTTTCCTTACAGAGCATCCTCTTTATACACAACCATCCGGTGGCCACCCCCTCCTAAAACTTGGAGATGGCCTCCTCCTTTCGGAGTTATAAAGTGTTTGCATTTAACAGAGTGTTAATTGCCTGTCAAGAGAAAATATAAAAAAATGTTAAAAAATTAAAATTTTTGGAAAGGTCTTGTTTATTTCAGAACGTTAAAGTGAAAAAATAAGCGTGCGTAAAGTTACTGGCTAATACTTTTGGGCTAATCCTAAAGTGGTACAGACTGCGTGATTACCAAACTATTGAGAAAAATTTCGTTGGATTGTAAGAAAATAATTTTCCTTCGCATAGTAAAAGGCCGAGGTAATATGGTCTCGGCCCTTTTGTAGCGTACTTTCAATCTGATTTTTTTGATTTACTACAATGCTCTGCGTCTTCGCAACCAGCCGATAAGGCCTGCTCCGCCGAGCAGCAATAAAGTGGACGGCTCAGGAACACAAACCGTTGCAACCGAAATCCTATCGATGGCTACACCGGTATTGATGCTCATAGAACTACCAAGAAGATAACCTGCCTCAAGGGGGTATATCGTCGGGATAGAATTGATAAAAGAAAGATGAACTTCCTCAACGGGGTATATCTGCGGGATGCGCCACTCTACTGTTACTTCACGCCATCCGTCTGGTAATTCAATGTCATTCACTAAGACAGAGTAATAGATGTTGCCATCTGCTTCCACGTAGCTTGCTGCGTCCATATAGCCATGCATATCCTCTTTGTAGACGTCCACTTGATAAAAGACCTCAACCTGGATGATTTTCTCAAGGTGCGGGTCAATAATGTTGGGGATGTGCAAATCTAATGTAGCGGTATTGCCGAAGATAATACCCTGACGGTTGCTGGTGTCAATGATGTCATACCAACCCGGCGGGGGCAGACCATCTTCAGTAGTTAGCGCTACATCTGCTTTTGGCGGTGCCGAATTGACCCAGCCATCATCAGCCGGAATCCCCATCGCACCATACGATGGAGCAGGCGGCGGAGGTGGAGCTGTGAAGGACCACTCTTGATATGTCCAGTACTTGCCGTCGTCCGGAGTGATAGTTATTGAAGCCATAGCAGGTGCAGAAATCACGACAAACACAACAAGTCCTAATATTATTGATTTTTCCATCTTCTGTCCTTTCCTTGAATTTTCTATTTTTCTTTTCAGAAATTAACGAATTAATTTGCGACTTGAACTTAAAGGGTCTGCGTGCAGAGACCCTCTATTTAACAAAGCTGCCTCCTGGGGCACTTCAGGGTAGCCGTGGGCGAACATAGCGCGAACAAAAAGTATGCTATCAAACACAATTACTGCCGGCGCAGCAACAAGCGATGTCACCAGCAGAAGAGACAGCAAGAAAACTAACAACTCACTAATTTTTCTGTCTAATACCACTTCTCCAACTCCTCCTGACACGACGCTTCATAGTCGCTCAGCTAAAGTAATAAATCACGCGCAGCGAACGCTCCGCGTGTGTGTCCTCCTCCTTGTGGACATTACCTATTTCCCCCAATTTGCCAAGAAGATGGGTAGTATGTCAACAAAAAAATGTGGAAAAATAGAAAATTTGTTAAAAAATTTGCGTTTTTTTGAGGACTTCGTTTGCGGTCGAGGGTATGGCTTGTCTGTTGGTAAAAAAGCGGCAAGAATGCGAGATTCCGACAGAAAAGGCGGAAGTGAAGGGCTTGCTATCCCTTTTGAGCTACCACAAAAGTGGTATAGGCTATTTGTTATAACGCCTGCTAAGTCAAATACCGTGGTTGGGGAAAAGCATGAGGACAGGTGTATGAAGCTTGCTACTGTCCTATTAGTGTTATTAAAGAGGGGAGGAATTGTAGAGGAAAGGCGCAGGGTGAGAGGGAAGGTTGGGGATTATGTCCTGGAGGGCCTTCAGTCCGCGAGAGGAACAGAGGGTGTGCTGTTGTATTCAGTAGTGAGGACTCTGGCCTCGTTCACGAATCGCAACAGCATCGCAATTTTGCTTTTGACCTGGACTTTTCGATAAATATTTCTTGTGTGAGTTTTTACGGTGCCGGGCCTTATGCGTAAGGACCTGGCTATGTTGCCATTGCGCAGACCCTGGCAGATAAGCTCTGCTATTTGGCGCTCACGGGGCGTTAGATTGTAGCGGTTTTGCACGTACAGCCACTGCTTCCCGTCGAGCAATAAAAGTTCAGGGCGTTCCTGGTTGAAATGACCGTTGCCGATGTTTTCAGATGCTGAGTTTGGAAATTGTGACATTGTTTATCCTCCTTTTTTTGATAGTTCGTCAAGCAGACGCTGTGCCTCTGCGAGATCTTTTGTTGACAAACCCCCCATTTGGCTCTGTAGATTCAAAGCCTGGTTTAAGTATTCAATTGCTTTATCTTTTTCTCCGAGTGCGGCGAAAGCCCTTGCCAGATGAAAGCGCGTGGCGGCGCCGGATGGTGCTGTGCCGGGATAAAGCTTAAGACAGTCGGTGAAATCCTGAATGGCTTTATTGAATTCGCCAAGCCGGTAATATGCGACACCCCGGGTATCGATAAGGTCTATGTAGTTCGGCGATATCTTCAGTCCTCTCTCTGTGAGGTCGAGCGCCTGCTGGAATTTACCCTGCTCTTCACACATTATCCAGGCCAGATTGTTGATGGCGGTGACATTATCGGGCTGGAGCGCAAGAATCTGCTGGTAAAATCCTGCTGATTCCTGGGAACGGCCGGTCATTTGCAGAAGCATACCAAGGACACTCATTGCTTCAGTGCAGTTAGAATCCTTGTTAAGCACCATTTTGAGTATTTCCTCGGCTGTTTTTTTCGCTTCGCTATTTTCAACTACCGCCAATTCTCTGGCAATGCTGATAGGTGTTCGTATATCTTTTGAGTGCTTTTGGTACCAGTCGGTGACATTCTGATTTATTTGGCTCCAGAGCTGGCCATCTTTAAGCACTCCGGCTTGTGCTAATAAAGGAGCTGGGTCGTTCGGTTCGGACTGCAGCAGAGAATCGAATTCTTTTTGTGCCTCTGTCTTATTTGCGTTTTTGTACAGAGCGACTGCCAGAGCAAGATTGCATCTTCGGCGAGTTGAGGGGTTGCAAATGCTTAGCTGATTTTTTAGCAGACTTACGGCCTTTTGGGGTTCGCCTGTTGAGATATACGCATTAGCCAGAAGGATGGCCGTATCGGTGTCATTATCTTGAGGGTTTGATTCCAGAGCCTTATCGAGAATGCTTTTTGCCCGGCGAATTTTGGCGGGGTCGGCGGATGTCAAAAGCAACGAGACTACACGTTTCTGGAGCTGGATGCTGTTCGGAGCCAGGGACAGCGCCTGCTGTATATCAGCCTCCGCTTTGTCGCGCTGTCCTGTGGTATAGTAGAAATCGCTTCTGGCAACCCAGGCATCAATATTGTTCGGTTCAGAAGCTATCGCGTAGTCAAGGTCTTCTACTGCCTTATCAGTCTGTCCGAGAGAAGCAAACGTTCGAGCACGAAGAATGTAAGCGGATGCGTTGTTAAGGTCGTTTACTATTTCATTGCAGAGACTTATCGCCTCCTGGGGTTTTTGCTGCTGCAGATTCAACTGGATTTGTGCGACCTTTAGTCGCTGAAGTTGAGGGTGAGAAAGTTTTTCCTGAGAGGCACGTTTTAGAATTTGCTCGGCCTGGTCATATTCCTTCTGGAGGTCACCGGCTTTCTCATAGGCTGCCGCGAGAAGCAGCCGGCTTGCCTGGTCATCGGGATTAGCCAGCAGATTTTCCTGGAGAAGCGAAATAATCTGCGGATAACGGTCCTTGAAGTTGGCTGCCGCGAACCAGGCTCTGGCCTGCTCATATCGCCATTGCCAGCCTTCTTTGCCCTCGAGTGATTTGATATTATCGATGAGCTGTTGAACTCTCGCGGGGTCTTTGGCGACCTCGTTACACACCAGCAGCCGGCGTTTAATGGGGATATCATTTGGCTCTTTCTGGGTAAGCTCATTAAGCAGCGGGTAGAGCTTGTCGGTTTGGCCCCACAGTGTATATAGCTCCGCCAGCATCACGCCCAGTTCGCGATACACAATAGGTTGCTTGGTGCGTGCCAGCGCATCTTTAATGGTTGCTTCACATTTTTCGCGATTTTTTTGCTGATTCAGTAGAATCGCAAGGACTCTTACCGGCTCAATAGAATCAGGAAATTGCTTTACGATTTCGTTTAACTTCGATATTTCCTCATCCACTTTCTCTTGGGCGATGAGCAAGTCGACTTCCGCCATCGCAATTCTTAATTGCGAGTCCGCCAAAGACGTCGTGGCGGATTGCTTTAGTTGAGTTAATAACGTTTCGGCTTCGGTGAAACTTCGCTGGTGCATTGCTAACCGAAACTGGGCGAGTTTGACATCCGGCGCGCCTTCGGTGACTTTATCAAGAGCGGACAACTGGTTTTTTATATTCTGCCAGTCCTGGGCATTTTCAGTTGCTGCACTTGCTGCAAGTAGTTCCATTTGCGCTTGTAGATTCAGTAGATTCGCCTCGAGGTTTCCCGGCGAAAGCTGCAGTGCTCTTTGAGCGTATTCGAGGGTCTCGGCCCAGTTTCCGGTCTGGGCCAACAAGTTGGCCAGAGCCAGGTGTGCATCGGTAAAGCTGGGGTTTTCCGAGGTGACTATGCGTAGCTGCCACAGTGCCGATTGTGTGTCACCTAAACGGGCGAGGGCTGACGCCAACGCTAATCGAACTCGCGGCACTCGCGGCGATTTATTGTCCAATTGTATTGCGCGCTGCCAGTATTTGACGGCTTCAGACGGCTGGCCCTTCTGGTCGGCAACAAGGCCATCCAGGAAAGCGACAACGCTGGGATCAATATCTTTTTGGCGCAGTTGGGAGATACAGTCGGCAGCGCGGTCAAGCTGGCCGCAGCGGATGAACAGCTCTGCGGCAGTGGGCATAAAGTCCCACGGTTGAGAAGAAAGCTCTTTCAGAGCGGTTTCGGCTACGGTCAGCATCTTTTCTTTCGACCTTGATAGCAGTGCGAGCTGAGCCCATGTCTGCCAGAGGAATAGCTCTGTGGGCGTGGCCTTTTGCACAGCTATAAGGTGCTGCTCTGCCTTGTCCAGGGCGTTTGCATAGATAAATCCTGCGGCGAGGCGCAGACGCACAGCGGGGTCAGACAGGTCGAGTTTTTCGGCCTGCTCGAGGTCGGCTAAGGCTTTTGCTCTGTCGCGGTTTCTGGTGTGGAAAGCGGCACGGCTTATATAAGCCAGAGCAGAGGAAGGATTATTTTTTATTGCTTCGTTAAACCAGTACTCGGGCTGTTCCGGAGAGCTTTCAGGCCTTTGTTCTGTAAGCTGACCTAAGGCTTCGTAGGCCAATACCTGGTCAGGATGTTCTGCGATGATGGTCTTCAATTCTGCTGCTGCTTCGTCGAACTTTCGCTGGCCGGCAAGTGCTGCTACAAACATTCTGTGGAGTTCGGGGTCCTGATTTGTTTCGAGGAATCTTTCGGCGATTAGCTCGGCCTCGCCGAACATACCCATAGTGCCGGCCATACCCATCGCCAGATATAGTCCGGTAAGCTGTTTGGCGGCCTGGGAATTGTTTTTGTCCACCCTTAAAACAATTCGATATGCTCCTATAGCCTGCTGAATGTTGTTGCCTTTGGGAGGTCTGATTTTCAGATGTGCATCAGCATATTTAAGGAGGATGGGGACATCGTTTTGGTTAACTCCAAGATAGCGGCCTAAGTTGCTTGCTGCCTCTTCCCACCTGTGCTCGTCGTATGCCTTATTGCCGAGGGCAAGTCCCTCCTCGGCTCTACCTATTCTCTGCCATCGACGCAGTCCAAAGGCCGTTACACCCAGAACGACAAGACCTATCAGCAACACAATTGCCAATTTCCAGTTAAAGTATCTCTTTGGCATTTACTTATCCTTTCTCATCCGTAATATTGTAATTTTTTCAGAACTGACGAATGAAATCCTCAAACATTTTTTTGGCAGTTTGCCAGCATATCCATAAGTCCATCCTCAGCGACAGATTTTTGACATACCTGGTGTCATAATGGATCCACTCCTGAAAGTCTTGCGTTGGTCTGCGGGTTCTGCAGACCTGCCAGAGTCCGGTGATTCCGGGCCGAACCGATAAGCGGGCGTCTCGCCAGGATGGGCATAACGTGTTCTCCGATTCCGGAGAAGGCCTCGGACCGACGACACTCATCTGACCGAGCAGGACATTGATAAATTGAGGTATTTCGTCGATATAAGTTTCTCGCAGGAATCTGCCGACGGTATTGAGACGAGGGTCATCTCGCATCTTGAATTGCGGGCCATCGACTTGACTGACGACCCTTAGCTTATCCTGGATTTTGTCGGCTCCGACAAGCATTGTCCTAAATTTTAGGCAGTTGAAGACCTTTCCGTGCAGTCCCTGGCGTTTGTCCTTGAAGAATACCGGACCCGGTGAACTTAATTTTATTGCCAGGGCGATAAAGGGTATTATGGGAGCAAATAGAATTAGAACTATTATCGCGGCGAAACAATCTGCAATTCGCTTGAGGCATTCCGGGTAGGAAAATCTCGGCCAAGTACGGAAAGTTATTCTGTCACCGTGCTGGTTTAAGTTGGACTTCGGGCGGATGTGCCTTGAATCGTTCAGGCGGCTCCAATTGCATTGTGGTTCTTTTACAATACAGCTATCCACAAGCTGGTTCTGTGGGACGCGGACTTCCGGACCAATAATTGAGGAATTTATGACGGCGGCCTGGCCAACCCCGGCGTTATCGGCGATAATGGTCGGGCCTATGACGATTGCCTTCGGGCCGATTTCAACATTGTTTCCCAGCAGGACTTTCCCAACGTATCGTGGTGCGTATTGCGTATTGCGTATTGCGTATTTTGTTTTCCATCTCCAGACGCATCGCGCACCACGCACGACGCACGACGAATTGTCCCTGCAAAAATGGCGGGACGATAAAAGGGTAACTGTTTTCCTGCAAAAGTTCAGCAAACCATTTTCTGTTTCCAAATCGAGCACATCTCCGGCGAGCCTGATTGCGCGAAAGGTCAGGTTTTTCGGCCGGCACCTCTTAAGAAAATCGGAAAAAGATTGAGGTAAAGTACGGTCGGGCAAGAGCTGGTCGAGAACATCGGTTTTAATAAAGAGAAGATGAGGCCAATCAGCAGGTGACGGTGAAGGCTGTGCGGAATCGGAATAGAGCCGACGGATACCTGCCACACCGCCCTGGGCTGTCAATCGCACTTTTTCGCGGCCTGCCAGCAACTCAGGCCCGATATTAACCGCCACTATATCTGACCGGATGTCAGACAGCGTTTTGTCAAGCAGATCGTTATTAGTTTGAGTGGCAAATCGGCCGTTGGCGACAACGAACCATAAGTGTCGTTTGATTTCCCGCAGTAACTCCGAGCAAACCGGCACATTCTCCGCATAAGGTAGTATCCTTTGACCGTTTACCGGCGGTTCAACGCTCCATTCTTGTGGAACGGCGAAGACAAGTTTGGTACTGCGGCCCCAAGATAAGCTGCCGCTTAATCCATCGAGAATAACGCTGGCGATAGGCCGGCTGGAAATAGCAAACCGCAGCAGCTCTCGGCCACTACCAGGTACAGAGCGGTCATTTCTGTGTATGATAATGAGTTTCATTAGCAGATTAAAATGGTTCGACAAGCTCACCATCCCGAGCGAAGTCGAGGGACCGATGGCTTATCAGCAATCTACGGCGGGTTATTTTTTCTCCGGATTTCCGGATTTGCCGGCATTATCTTGCGGGTTATTATCTTGCGGGTTCTGCAGAGGGATTAACACTTTTGTTCCGGCCCGCCTGCGGTCTTTCTTTGGATGGGTATCTTGTGAGTAATAGTAGTTGTAACTATAGTGATAATAGCCGCGTCCGGCGCGGACGTTGCTCAGGACGGTGCCCAGCACCCTGACATTTATTTGCTTGAAGCGTTCGGTTGCCTCCCTGAGGTCTTCGGCTGTAGTCCGGTCTGCGAAACTGGTCAATATAACAGCATCTGCGAGTTTAGCCCAGACAAGGGCATCAGGAAAGGCCAGCATAGGAGGGGTATCAATAATCAGGTGGTCGTATCTTTTGCTGAGCATATTTATCTGCTGAGCTGTCAGGGGCGAGGCCAGCAACTCGAAGGCGTCGGTTGCGTTGCGGGAATCGGACGGCAGCACATCCAGGCCAGTTGAAGAAATAGACCAGACAGCCTGGTCAAATTCTTTTCCCAGGAGTATATCCTGCAGGCCTCTTGAGCCATGGGGAAGGCTCAACAAATACGCAATATCGGGTTTTCTCAAGTCGCCATCTATTAACAAAACCCTTTTTCCTGACTTGGCCATGCTTGTTGCCAAATTAATGGCAAAGGTAGTTTTGCCCTCCTGCATTCCGGGGCTTGTAATAACAATCTTTTTTGGCATTCCTTCGCTGTTAAGCAACCCCAAGTTGGCACGAATGGTCTGGTAGTCTTCGGCTATCTGGCCCGGGAGAAGCGCTGCTTTAATGGTTTGAGAACTGGTGGTAGTGCCGATTATTGGGATACCGATGCATCTGACCACATCCGCAGGCGTGTGCAAACTGCGGTCTGCTTTGTCTCGCAGGAAAGCTACCATCATCCCGCAGGCGGCTGCGCCGAAGATAAGGGCTATTGTGTATTTAATACGCTTATCCCTAATCTCAGCGATTTCGGCATCAGAGTAAGCATAAATCCTTGCGGGACGCTTCCGCTCCATTTCCAATTCCTGAATACGGCGGCTTACTGTGTCATACATTTGCCTGGTTAAGTTCAATTGGTCCTGCAATTCCTGAATGGTCAGTTGTTTACGGCCCAGACCGATGGTTTCGGTATCTTCTTTAGCCAGTATCTCTCGAAACCGGTTTTCATAAGCTTTGGTCTGTTCCAGCTCGGTCTGTGCATTAATCAGCTTTTGGTTGCCGCTTTTGGTAACCTCTTTAGACATCAGCTCATCAAAGGCTTTGCCCGCATTTTCCCTCTGTTCCCCAACATGCACTTTCATCGCTTCCAAGAGTTCCTTTTTTCGGTTGAGTTCCGGATTGGTAGGGGCTAATGTCTGAGCGGCAGCGATAAGTTCCTGGTCTAACTGCACGATACTGGTTGTCAGTAGTTTTACTGAGGGGTCGTCATTTATGTACTCTTCGCGGATTTTAAGCAATTCCTGTGGTGCGATAGCCTCCTCTTTTGTCTGCTCAAGCACTTTTACCTGGGCTTCGAGGTAGATTCTACGTGCCTCCATCTTAGTCAGCTCAGCCAGCAGACCGGCAACACGCTGGAGCTTCATGTCGTGGCGGCCGGCCAGGGCTGTGGTTCCGTACTCCTGTGCCAGTGGCGTAATTGCTGTTCGCAGGCGCAGTAAATCTTCGGTCAGCGCATTGCGTTCCTTCTCCAGGACAGATAGCTTTTGGTCTTCGCCCTGGGCGGAGCTGGAACCCTCGACAAGCCTATAGTTGCGGATAAAAGCGTTTACTATCTGCTCAGCTTCTTTGGGGTTGGGACTTTTCATAGTTATATTTATCAGCTCGGTACGGCGGTCAGAGGCAGCAGTGATTACTCCATCGAGTATTGCCTGTTTGAGTATGCTTACCGGTTCGGGGTTTGCTTCGGTACCGTTTAGCGCGTGTTTTAGTTTTCTAACCAGGCCAGTTGTCCGGTCTTCGAAAAACGATAGTTTTTTGTCTATCAAATCATCTGCTACTCTTTCCACCACCTGGCCGCTGGTTATCATTTGTGCCTGGGTGTTCACGAAACTTTGATAATTTGATATTTCCCCGCTGTCTGCTTCGCCTGATAAGATGTTTGTTAGAATCGGGGCGACCCTTATTGCACCTGTTACGCTGTATAGAGGTTTAATCAAAAGCCATATTGCAGGCAGCCCAATTGCACACATCAGCAGAAATGTTGCCGCTGCAATATACCATCGCCGGAGCACCCCAATGAGCAGATTGGATGTCGGTTCGCTGCCGGCGGCAGGCAGCGGTGGAAGATAAGCAGGTTTTTGTTCAATCACACGGTCAAGATACTTTTCCAAATTTCCCATTTTCCCGTTCTCCTCAAGTAGTAAGTTTGAGACAGTAATTATCTATTTTGTCGAGTAACTATAATTGCCTCTTGTTTTGTCGGAAGCGTGGTGAGTTTTGCCAGGAGCCAAAGCTCACCGACTACGGCTGCAAGCGCCAGCGGCATCATTGCGTATCCGCCGAAGTCGTGGAATATTTTTTCCCAGTATTCACCGCTGATTACGGTGAATGCGAGAGCTGTGATTGTTAACCTGGTGGTGTTGCAAAGCAGAGCGATGGGCAGGCTTGAAGCCAGGACGATGAGTTTTTCCCACCATGCTCGTTTGACAAGCAAAACAACCAGGCCGCTAATCACGAAGAAGGCGGTGACCATTCTCAAGCCATTGCATGCCTCGGCCACTGCGACGCTTGCCTGGCCGATGTGGATAATATTGCCTTCCTGAAGGACCTCATAGCCCATCAACTCCAGGCAGAATACGGCTGATGAAGTTGCCCAACGTTGTAAAGGCAGCGCTACGGCGGCCTGGATTCGGTGGGGCCAGGGCAGCATCAGGCATAAAAATAGTAATACTGTGGACACCTTTCGGAAAAGCTGCCAGCCAAACAACAGCAGCACCAATGCACCGATACTCAGCGCGATAGATAATCTTTCTGCTGAGCCGTACATAAGGAATAGTCCGAGCAACCTAATGACCTGTGCTGCGGAAAAGGCCAATATACCCCAGGCACAGGGTTTTATGCGGCATTGAATGAGGTCGTGGCGTCGCGACCACAAGATATAAACGGTCAGGAAAGGAACCAAAAGGCCGGATGAGTATTCATCGCTTCCTTGCCATACGGACCAAAGGTCGATGATGCCGGGCCAATAAGACCACAGAAATGCAATCAGTATGAGGCCGCCCGCAAGGAACGTAAGAACGTTCTTTCTGTCTGACCGAGCCCAGGTTGGTAAGTTTTCGTTAATTTTGTCAAACTGCGGCTGCAACGCGTGCTGCAATCCGTGGGCGATATTCCTGACAGATTCTATCGTCCTATTAACCCAGCTTTCCACTGCGCTATCAACCCAGCTTTTTATTGATAGCTCCGGCTTAAGTGGTATAGACTTTTCTTGCAAGACACTATTACCTTTTACAACAGCGTGGTAATCAATCAGACATCGCTGGACCCGGCAATTTGGGCCTGTTTGTGCGCCGTCCCATATCAGGCTATTTACCACAACGCTATCTTCACCGATGCTAACATTATTTCCGATTATAGTCGGCCCGATAATGACCGCGCCCTTTGAAATACATACTCCATCCATAATGACAGCCGGCCCGTAAATTTGTGCGCTCGGGTCAATTCTCACGTTGGCTGCTATCCAAACAGGTTGCGAGCCATTGTGTTTGCGGTGTCTTAAATCCGCCGTACTTCCGGCGGATAAATCCTCATTTAGCTTTGGGGCATTTTCGAGGTAACCGGCGATGGCACACAGATACTCCTGGCGATTGCGAAAATTCCCGGTGTGATTCGGCAACACTGCTGCATGAACGATTTTGCCGGCACGGAGCATTTTAGGAATCAAGCCTTCCTTGATATCACAGTAACCTTCTTTTGGGATATACTCTAAAATACCGGGGTTACAAACATAGATGTCGGCGGGCCGTCCGACCAATTGCCCATCGCTATCGCCGGGATTTAACATCACAGTCAGGTCAGAGCGGCCATTTTGATGAGCACTTATCAGGATGTCAATTTCCGGAGGACATACGATAGTGGCAGGAAAAACCAGGAGCAGTTCGCCCGCGCCATCGCCGGCTGCATCGCGAATACATCCTGCGGTGCCGAGCGGCAACGGTTCGTCCAAGAGCTCCAAGTGCAAACGGTCGTCGTGGCGAATCGATTCCGCCAGCAACGCTTTATCCTCGCCGGCGCAGATTACTACCTTCTTTAATCCCTGGTCAGCTAAATGGTCTAACAGTCGCTGGACGACGGGTTTTCCTGCTACCGGCCACAAGACCGCAGGCAAGCGAGACGCAATGGGGCAGCGTCCGAAGTCCCGGCTACCGGCAAGGATAATTGTTTTAATAAGCTGTTTGTTGTACATTTACTTTATTCGAATTTCGAAGAGACGATTAGTTTTGGTCCTTATTACTGGAAACACTGACATTTACCGATTTGCGGAATAATTTGTTCAATCCGGCCCGCAAAATAGCTTCGAGGCCCAACTTTATGAATATGACGTTTGTGACAAGGTATCTTTTCCACATTCTTCGCGGTTCCTGAATGAGTCTATATAGCCATTCGAGGCCAAATTTTTGCATCCATAGTGGAGCGCGTTTGGTAACGCCAGCAAGGATATCGAAGCTGCCTCCAACGCCATGGCAAATCAGGACATTGATATGGCTTCGCCATTTTTCAAGAAAGATTTCCTTTTTTGGTGAACTAATTGCCACGAAAAGGATGTCCGCAGAGCTTTTATTTATGTTCTCTATGACGTTGTATTCTTCGGGCTGGCTGAAATAGCCATCTCTGTAACCTACTATGCGCAAACCAGGATAGCTTTTCTTAACAACCTCAACCACTTTTTCCACAACTTTCGGCTTAGCTCCTAAGAAATAGACGCTATAGTTCTTTTCAGAAGCTCTTTCTAACAACCTGTACATTAAATCGATGCCCGCAATTCTTTCCGGCAGGGGGTCTCCCAACATTCGAGAAAGCCAGACCAGCGGCATACCATCGGCCAGCACCAAGTCTGCTTTGTTAAGGCCGGCGCGCAAGACGGTGTCTTTTTGAATATTGACAATCTTGGCGACATTCACAATTCCCACCAGAAGCTTTTCTCTACCGGCAATACACTGGTCAGCAATACCTATCACCTCGTTCATTCGGAGTGCGAATACATCGACTCCAAGCAATTTCACGGTAGGATATTTTGAGGACAAATTCATAATCCGTTTAAGCCTCCGAGCGATAATCAGCCCAGGCGTAAAGAATCCAACCTAAATGATAAGGACGGCATTTGCGGTTGATACGGAAACCGAAAAAACACTTGCCCGCAAGGCGGTGCAGTGACTGCAAACCAGCGACGGAAAGAAATCCACGAAGGATACGTGAGATTTTCACCGGCTCGCGTTTTTCAATGTCTCTCCATATAATTCCGGTGTCATCCAGAATCAGGTTTTCATTTAATTCATTGTTTCCAAAAGACCAACGTAAACCAAGTTCAATCTTCCTGCGATGGTTCAGGCCGGTCAGCCGGTCGTTTGCCATTATAGCCATAGGCGCCATTGCATCCTGGTGGACAGAAAAGACCGGGTATTCTTCGCAGACTCTTCCTTCTGCTGTGTCGTAGTGCCACCACCATTGTCCAAGGTGCCCCTGAAGCCGGCATATTTGCTCTGCAGCTCTGGCGGCAAGCTCGGTGCTGTGTTTGTCATCAAAACACCTTCCATACGTGGACAACGCAATAATTGGATAAACCTGGTCGGCAAAGCATGCCACGCGTTTACCTATAACCGCTTTAAGACCTGTACGATTATGCCTTCGAAAAAGATTGTGCTGCGGCCTAAACAGGGAAACCAGGCGATTCTTAGCATCCCTTAATAACGGCTCAAGGCAGGATTTCAGGTCATTGTGCTCCAACGGGGCCAGCACACAGGCTTGAACAATCCACGCAAGCTCAACCGCATTGCATAGGTCCGCCTGGGCCTGCCATCCCAAAGACAATGCTCTTGCGAATATGTCGCAGTTGTCTGCTTCACTCGTGACCCCTGCCCAAAGAGCGAGTGCAAAATCACCGATGTGGGTAATTTTGTCGTGGTTATCTGCTATTTTTGGCCAGAGTATAGGCAGGGTTGTCTTATCCTTCGGATGGTATCTAATCCACTGCGAAATACCGATTTGGCTTATCGCAGCGTACCTTAAACTAACACCTTTTAGCTGCCAATTGCCTCTGGAGTCGAGGCCTGTAGAATAGGGCAGGTCGTTAGAGGTCTGGGGATAGAACCGCCTAAGCCCTGTCTTTGCTGTGTTGGACAGCGATTTAACCATCTGTTCGAAACTTATGTTCCGGCAGCTATCGCAAGGGGATTGACTCACATTGTTTTCCAAATCGCAAAGGGGCTAATCTAATCTTTGTGGTAAAGTGCTGATTGCCACAAAATGTTCCCTGGCATACCAGGGTAACGGCTGGACTCTTCTGGTCGTAAGCGCCGCTAAACCAACCCAAAATGGGGTCTTCGCTTCCGGTATAAATCCCGCACCTGAGCATATCGTCTGCAACCAGCTCAATCGCCTGACCCGAGTTTGTTATTTGCCATGTCTTATCGTCGATTTTTTCCACGCGGCACCGCGGCGATAAATGAAAATGCTGTTCGATTTTGTGATACGCCTTCATTTCCAGGTAATCATCGATGATTATGATTTTTTCGTCTTTATGAAGGCGTATAGCTCGCCGGTGAGTGACAGGGTCCTGCAATTTTTGATAGCCATTGTGCCAGCCGGATACTTCGTCGTATTGCTCATTGCTGATGCACCTGTCAACAAATGAATTTGCCTTATGGGTCCAGAGGAATGGGCCGGCCATTTGTGACTGGTCCTGCCCATCAACTACGATGGTGTTATGGGCCGCAGTCGAACGAAAATAATTTCGATAGGGATTATTCGCAACATAGGTATAGGTTCCGGGGTCTATAAAGAATTCCCGGTCGTGAGCGTGGAGTATGAAGCTGAGGCAATCAGCATGTCCGTGAGCTGCAACAGTTCCAAACCCTAATGGCCCACAATCGAAGAATACTGTGGTTTTATCCTCATTGGTGCCATTCAAAATATAATAGCCGCCCTGGTCAAATTTGTTCCTGGGCAGCGTAGCTTCAGCGGTTGGAGTCTCGAACTGGTCCTTAGCTTTACTGCCCAACAGCCAAAATGAAACTTCATCAAAGGTTTTTGCTTTTTCTCTGAAGTCGTTTCTTTTGAACAATATGGCTGACGCAGCCAGGATTGATTGAAGAGGGTTGCAATCGGTTTCTGAAAGTGGTACTGCTTTACCATTGTCACTGTCACCAATGTTAGGTACCAGACAATCTTTATCCGCTATTGCGGCAAGAAAATCGGCGCTTTTCTCGAGCATTTCCCAATACTGATTGGGAAATTCGATATTGTTAGCCTTAGCCAGCAATGCAGCCAAGAGGAAAAAATTGGAAGCGAATATCTGGTAGTGGACCGTTTGTTCTTTATTAACGCCATCCGGATAATGCTGGCGAGTAATCTCTTTTAGAAGGATATTATAGGCTTTGTCGCGATGGGTTTTCATTTTCTCAAGATGGCTGAAGCATACGCCTGCTATAAATATGCCTGCGGCTTCCGCTACAAGATGATTATTTGCGGAGGAATATCCCGCGTAATTCTTTGTCACAAAATGCACGTGGCTGTTTACTATCTGCTCTATTAGTCCGCAGGCTCCGGGATGGTTTTTCAAGTATTGTTTCAGAAAAGCCGTTATCCAACTGATGGAAACAATCCTGATGCTCGCTTCCATCGGCATTATCCAGTTGACACCCAAAAGATAGGGAGACTGCTTAACGAAACCATCTATCTGCTTTATAACTTCCTCGGCATATTTTTCCTCTTTGGTAAGATAATAGGCTTTTGCTAAAGTAATTAAGTGCTGTAATCGCGGCAATTCCCAAAAGTATTTGAAGTCACCGTAAGATTTACTATCGCGGTAGTCCATCCACGGTCCGAACAGCAAAGGCGTGTTTATGGCCTTTTTATACTCACGATTCCAGTTGATTTCTTCACCGAGGTTAATCTCACCCAGCGCCAAATAGTTGTAGCGATGCTGCAAAAGCTTCTCAGCAGCGAGAATGGTCCCGTTCACCCATCCGTGCGGAACGTCCTGGGGCTGTATGTCTGAAAGACCGTAAAAATTAACGCTATCCATTATTTGAAATATTCGCGATGAGTTGACAGGACCTCTCTGGTATTGCAACTGCCACCGCTTGTGCATAAGCTTAGCATAGATTTGCCACGATAGGCGTCTTATGCGCCAGAAGATTTCCCCAAGGCACATTGTTCTTAATCTGCGATAGTACCATGAAATCTTCATAAGAGAGGTTTTTCGGTGGTTGCTCGGGCCACAGTCCTTTTATTAGCTCAAGTCTTTTTCGATAACGGCCTTAATTTGGGCAACCTTGCTGTCCCAGGTTTCATTCCGGACTCTTTCGCGGTGCTGCTGCTGTTTGGCCGGGTCACGTTCCCCAGTTGCGCTGCGAATACAGGACACAAAAGCATCGTAATCCTTTGCAATATAAACTAAATCGGAGTACGGCTCTATTTCAGGATAATACGTTGAAACGACGGGCTTGCCCAACGCGAGGTATTCCTTTGTCTTAACGGGATTGCAGAACTCTATCCATCTATTTTTGTTCCACGGCATAATAGCGACGTCGAACTGGTTTCCATAAAATGGTATCTCGGCGTAGGGTTTCGGGCCGAGGAAGTGCACGTTTGCGAATCGCCTTAGCCCGCTTACATCGGCCGAAACAGGTCCAACAAAAACGAATGACATCTCCGGCAATTTTCCTGCGGCAAACTTCAGCAAAGCCAAATCAGAGGTTTTGTCGGAAACATCCCCAAAAAAGCCGATTATTGGCCTGGGTATTTTTGCAATATCCTCAGGTGTATGGTTAGACTTTGCGGCATTGGCAAAAAGGTCAAAGTCCACGCCGTGGCCTATGAGCATTGAGTTCTTGTTAATATTCAGTCCCTGCTGCCACAGTGCTCTGTTTACATACAGGACCAAATTTGCCGACCTTGCAAGTTCGTCATCCAATGAGATGATATAAGACCTGTTTGCTCCAGGCATCTCCTCATACAGGTCTGTTCGTTCATAGATTAGATATTTTTGCCCAAGCAATTTGGCGACTTCGAGGGCCGGCGGGCATCCGATGTAAAAAATAGCCTCTCTAAATCCCAGTAATATCATCGCGAGTTTGACTTGCAGAAAAACTGAAAATGTATTGAGCTTTCTTCCGGCAGAGCTGCCAAGAAACGGCAGTGACAGGGGGCTGAGCACATACATTCCATTTTCCGCTTTCTTTATGAAACGGCTTATACTGCGAAGCTTACGGAGTATCTTTTTGGGGGCGTTCTGGTCTTTTTTTAGTGATGGGATACGCATTCCCAATGAGTTAACAAATAACACCTTGTAGTCTTTTGCCAGCCGTGTCATCACCTGCGGACAAAAAAGACCTCTATTGTGATACCACCAGTCACAGCCAGCGAAACAAACTATCGGCAGCTTTTCTTGCTTCACTCGGTTTTTCTTAGAACCTTCCCGCAATTGCTTCTTTATTCATTAGCAATTTTTTCCAATTTGTTAGGCAGTAAAGGCCACCTATCAGATAAGTTCCCGCGGTTTCCATTGACTTGTTTCTTTCAGGTTTGTGGAGTATTGCCACAGCAAACCAGTAAGGAACTCTCAAAAAGAGAAACGATGCGGTGAGAAAGCAGGCAAGGACAAATTCCAGCTTGCTTCTGTGGAGTTTCATAAAAAGCAGCTCACTTCCGTGCAGTTGTAACCTGAACTTTCTGGCCATTTGTCTTGTAGTCTGACCTCCGTAATGGATTATCTCGCCATCGGGAGTGAACATAATCTTCCAGCCGTTTTTTTTGAAGCGATAGCACCAGTCAGTCTCCTCGCCATAGACGAAGAACCGCTTGTCCATCAGGCCTATTTTTTCAATTGCCTGTCGCCTGACAAGCATAAAGCAACCCGTTGCAACATCGACTTCGCTGACACTGCTCCTGTTCCACCAGGTTATTCTTTCACGCCCAAAGAACCTGTTTCGTGGAAACAATTTATATAGATAGGTAGCGGCAAGCAACATATTCAGAACAGAAGGAAACATAAAACAGGTTTGCTGCAACGTTTTGTCGGTGTTCAGCACCCGGCAACCTACAACTGCTGCTTGGCGATGAGCATCGGCGAACAGAACTGTTTTCTTAATAACATCATCAAGTATTATTGTATCACTGTTAAGCAGAAGTACGTAGCGGCCTTTCGCGACAGCTATTCCCTGATTATTGGCGGCAGCAAAACCGCGATTCTCTGCGTTTGCTATGATGAGCACTTGTGGGAACTCGGCTTCAACCATTTGCACAGAGCGATCGCTGGAACCGTTGTCGATTACTATAACTTCAAACTCTATGCCTTGTGTTTGGTTGAAAACACTCGATAGACAATCGCGAAGGAAATTCCGAGTATTCCGGTTAACAATAATTATTGATACATCCATTTGTGCTTACATCTTGTTCTCGATTCTCACAATTCTCCATAAATGAAATTATTGGAGCGTTCATCGCTTTTCCACTTGCTGACCGAGAATCCGTTTTTGTCTTTGTCAGTTATTAAGCTGGTTGTCGGCACAATCTTGTCATAAAGTTTTCTCAAGCTTTTGTCACACAGCGACCAGTCAATATCTTTGGCCAAAGGCGAGATGCCGGCCTCACAGCCGGGGCTGTACTCACCAGAGCAAAAGTATTCGATAAGAGTATCCTCCGGAAAGAAGTTGCCGTGCGCGAAGCCGGGCGGAACCCAAATCCATTCACTGTAGTCGGCCTGGTTGTCGGCGGGCATATCATAAAGGAGAATTTTGCCGAATGTGGGAGAACCCTTTCGAATGTCGAGGACCATATCGACCATTCTGCCGGCTACGGTACGCACCAGCTTGCCCATATACGGATTCCATTGGAAGTGCAGGCCGCGTACCGTTCCCTTTCTGGACCAACTTTCATTGGCCTGCATGAACTCTACGTCCTTGATGAAATGCATCTGCGGATGATTCTTAAAATCGCTTTTTCTATAGTGCTCTGTGAAATATCCTCTGTGGTCGCAAAAGCGAGCGAACCTGATTACCTTTACGGCGTCTATTTGCAGCGGGTTAACCTCACACAATTTCATATTGAAGCTCCTGCGACAATTAATTGTTTTTCTATCACGGTCAAAACCCGGTCAGCAACGTGGTCCCAGGTGAGATTTTTCGTAACAAACTCATGACCTGCCTGGCCCATCTTTTTGGTCTTCTGAGGGTCACAAAATAATTCTATTATCGCTTCGCTTAACGCTTCTGGGGTTCTATCTCGCAGCAAGATACCGGTCAGGCCGTCTTTAATAGCGTCATCGCGGCCCTCGCCGGCAAAAGTTATGGGTGGAACGCCGTAAAGCTGCGCTTCAAGAAAGCAAATTCCATAGGCCTCGAATTTGGATGGGACGCAAAGGACCTGGGCGTTAGATAGTGCGTTTTCTATCAGTTGTCTTTCGGACTCAATCTTCTTATTCAATCTACCGAGGATTTTTATATTTTTGTCTCGAATCGAGGGCCGGCAGCCTATTATTGTTAAAGTAGCATCCTTAAATTTGCGTCTGACCGATGAAAAAGCTTCCAGAAGGATAGGGCCGCCTTTATGGTTCCAGTCGCGGCCAATGAACAATATGTTGCGAGATTGTGTTTCTTTTTTCGGGACAATATTTGGGGGAAGTGACACGCCTGCACCGACAACATAAATTTTAGCCGAATCAATATGGTAGTCGTTGACGATTGAGTTTTTGGCCCAGTTCGAATTTACAAAGATAGCATTACAGGACTGAAAGATAGCCCTTTGCACTTCAATTGCTTCAGAATGCTGCGACTTTGGCAGCTTACCGGCGCTGAAATCCTTTGCGTTCGGAGACTCAATGGCTTGAACAACAGTCATATCGGTAAAGCAGAAGTGTTTAGCCCGGTTGGGTTCAATTATCACATGGGTGCCGACTTGTAAGACGGCATCAAATGGCTCAAGCGCATCCAATTTTCTGGTAACGCGGGCAGTCAGCTTTTCGACTGTGGATTTTTGCCACAGCCAGGAAGTGCTTACCCATGGCTTTCTACACTCGAAGATTCTTGAAAAATCTATCGCGTTATTTAGTAAATCCCAAGGGCGCAGTTGCCTGGTAGAGACATAACCTGAGATAACATTGCGCTTCTGGAGTGCTCCAAATAGGTGTTTGGACACGCCCGAAAAAGCGGTTTCAGACTGAGGATTGCCAAAAGCAGCGCCTATTATTCTAATTTGCCTATCCATGGAAACGCCTTTCCTACACCTACGGTAACGCTATTATTGTTTCCATTAATTCTTTTGCTCTGGAGCGTTGAATTTCGCGCAACGGTTTTATTTTATGATACAAAGCCCCGGATGCTATTTGACGCCGTGAATTCCAAGTGGACACGATTTCCCATATTTCTTCGGCCTTTAGTTTATCGGTACGAATAGTTGCAGAATCTTGCCCAATTGATTGCATATAATCCCTACATTTTGGCCGATACTCCAACATAACTGATGGGACATAAGCGCACGTTGCCAGTGCTACTGCATGTAGTTTCATTCCAACAAAAGTACTCAATGACCGAACTAATTCCAAGTATCTGCTGGTGTCACAATATATTTCATATATCTGGTGGTCTGTTCCGCTCAGCCTGGCTACGTTTTCCGTTATGGATAAGTCCGGAGGATAGACAACAAACCATTTTACGCCCCATCCGGTTTTTTTGGCAAAAGCAGCAAGTTTGACATACTCTGCCTGAACGTGTTCTTGCGAACCCCACAAGCGGCCATTGGCCTGACCTATGTTAAGGCCAATAGAATCAGGAATGTATGAGGAATTCTCTGGTGATTGCTCCATAGCAAATGTCAGTACCGGGTCACCGACAATCTCAACATTCTTGACACCTACATCCGCCAGCAATTGTGCTGACATAGGACCTCTTACTCCAATGTAGCTGCATCTCTCAAGTATTGGCTTCCATTCTTTTAATGTGTCCGTCCATCCAGGTTGAGAAGACCAGAAAGATGGATGCGCTACGCCCGTCCCAAAAACAAATGAGAAGGGGAATATATCGAAATACTTATCAGCGAGGTGGCGCCAGCTTTCCAGTCTATTGATAACTGTCCCACCGGCTAAAACAGCACAATGGATATTGGGTAAGACCTTTGCGATGCTCGTTAGCCACTGTTTTCGCGGAAACTTCAGCAGTGAACAATTATAAAACAGAGATTTTACTGCATCGTAAAGAGCTTCATCGCCAAGATTGTTTTTCCCAAAAAACCCGCCTATGTACGCCAAGCGTGGGGATTTGGCGGTCAGGGCCTGCCAGATAAAGTCACTATATCTTTTAATAGAAACCATCGTGGTGTGGTCCTGCCGGCCATAACACCTAACGGTTGGCTGAGTTCAGCACATGGAGCTTGCTTATGCTTGTTTGGCCTGCTCGTATGCTAAAATAAGATTGTTATAACGGGTGCTCAAGAGTCTATCGCTGTCAGCGGCTGCGTGTTCTGCGAAGCCGAAGGATGAACCGGCTATTCCTAAAACAGAATAAAAAAGAGCTGGAAGCTGCCCAAAGAAACAAACGCCCATCCACGCCACTATTACCGCAGATAGCACACTTCCTAAAGACCAGTATATGGAAGTTAATTGCGGGTCTGTTGTCTGTTTGAGGGCACGTGAAAGACCGCGAAACACTGTTACAAGCACTGCGCAAAGAACTATTATGCCAAGGATGCCGTATCTAACCCCTTTTAAGATAAATTCATTATTTACATCAGTTACTTGCATTCCTGTTCTTGCTCCCCAGCCGGGGTCTCTGCCACCGTAACCGGCTAACCACCACTGGCCAAAATCTTCGATCGCAGCGTCTATAAGGTCGGCCCGCTGCCACCAGTCGCCTCCTACAAAGTTCAAGTGGTCAGCCAGAACACGATAAAAAGGTCTATTGCTTACTACCTGGATGAGGATGCATGCGAGCACCAGGGTTATAAGTATGAGCCTGACCCAATGTTTGTATCTTTCTATCGCAAGGCAAAAAATCGCTACCATCACTGCAACCCATGGACCACTGGACATACTGCTAATAGCTCCTACAATAGCCATTGCCGACAAGACGTAGGCCAATGTCTGCCAGTATCCACGCTGGTGCCGTAAAGACCAGATTAGCGGCAGGAACATGACAAAGCAGTCTCCGAACATAATGGAATGGCTAAAAGGGCCGGCAGCTCGGGTCAGTCCCCAGCGAAGCTGTTCCTCAACTTCACCAACTGGTGCCTGCCAGGGACAAAAACGAAATAGAGGAGCGAATGGCTGCCAGTGCGTAACAGACTCAACTACCCCTAAAATCGCCAGTGCTGCCAGGGGAACACTCGCAGCCTTGATAAAAGATATTAGTGCTGCTTTGTCTGTTAGTATTAAACGCACGGTGATATACGAAAGCCATGTATCCATCAGAAAGCCGCCCTGATTTTCCAGAGCGGCTGACAAAGGCCGGGTAATGCAAAATATTCCTACATATATCACCATACTTAAAGTAACCCAGGTATCCAACCGGGACCAGACAAAGTTTCTGCGAAGCTGGCTGTTGCATAAGCACCGCAGAAGCAATACGGCGACCACGATTCGCCCGACCGATATGTCCAGAGTGCCGATAGTTGTTCTTAGATAATCAGGATACCAAATTAAGGCTGCAATATAGGCAGCCAAGGCATAAGCAGGGTGTAACAATAACACCAATATGGAACCTGCGAGAGCAACTGCCAATGTAGCGCTTTGCATATTATTCCGCTATTTAATAATAGTATGCCTTACATAAACGGGTCTTGAGCGTGGTGATAAGGCCGACACGTTTTCTGCGCAGAAGACTTTTTAAGACCGGGATTAGATGTTTGAGCCGGCCAAAAAACAGGAGCTGATATGCTGCCATCCAGCCGTGCCGTGGGTGGTCGGGGTCAATTACAAGATGTCTGTTATACCCAAGCATATCTTGAAGGGTAATAGAGTCGGCTATCATGTCACCACTATCAATTGCCGACCTAACAGCTTGTTTCCCTCGTTCGGTTCGCACCATAACTGCTGATCTTCCCTTGCGTTCCGTTTTCACCATTTCCTCACACCATGGGTCGCATACGGTGACGTCGGCAAATCTGCCCCAATGATCCAGACAATTCCAGCAGCGAAGGTAATGGTCACGGGGCACTACGTGGATAAGCGAACCACCCAGATGCGGGCGATCCATCAAGAGTTTATTATTTTCTCCAAATACTCTGAAGCGGCCGGGCCAGCCATTTCCACGGTAACAGATACGGTGAGCGTCCGCTATGCTCACGCCACCGTCTTCTTCGATGTATGCCTTTGTGCTTAAACGAGATGCCATACCGGCACATACAAGGCTGATCTTAAGAACTATCCGTTCCTGAAGCTTCGGCAGCAGTTCCTGAAGTTTTGTAAGGGCCTCTATCATGCACGGCGTACCGACGAATACGTAACGCCCAGGCCGTTCCAAAACCTCCGACAGGACTGTACAACTCGAAACCGGAGCGTATTTTGAAGCTCTTGCACTAAGAAGAGACTCTTTGTCGGTAGCGATGAATGACTCGGCCACCAAAGGATGTTGTCCCTCACATCTGGCAACAACGCCTCCGTCGGCTTTTCCTTTATCCATCAGATGGAGAATCAATCCGGTGATGAAACCCCCGGAAGAGGCATCCAGCCGAATGTTATCGTCCTTTGAATGGATAAGGTAGCAGTCATAAGATGCGTTTTTTACATCGTCCGAAAGCCCAGGGTCGGTCCCCTGTAGAAGAAATGTGCTGGGGCAGACCTGGAGGCATTTGCCGCATTGGATACAGCGTTCTGTATCAACTTTAGGGTAATTGAATCGGTTTCCATAAAAAAACTCAATGCAAGATGTCGGACATACCACAGGGCAGGCGCCGCAGCCGCAACAAATCTTATGTACTACGATGGTTTGTATAGATTTTTGATTTCTGTCAGGACCGCCTTCGGGTCTCGTTTTGGTCACTATTGCCTCAGATTTGGCTCATTGAAAATCTTTGAATATGCTCAGAACTTTTGCCTGCACATCCGGCACAGTGCTGCGCAAAGTTTCTGCTATAGTCTGTCGCTTCTCGAATGTGATGCGAATTGCAGCAAGGATTTCATCTTGCGTGCATCGGCGCATATCAACTACAAGCTTCTCTGCTCCGACCGATTCAAAAACACCGGCGAATTTTTTGCTGTAAGCCAGTCCGACAGCAGGAATATTTTGTGAAAGTGCTGCAATGCAGGCGTGCATCCGCGAACCGATGAAGAAATCACATAATCCTATTACATACTTCATCTGGTTGTGGTTATAATGACCTGGGGCCAGAAATATCCGGTTGCTATACTTTCCGGCAGTCTGCTCATAGACTTGCGTGCAAACAGTTTCGTCGGATTGCTCATACGTTTTCCTGTGGGCAATGCGGTCACGTGAATCTCTACGTTTAGGTGAAGCAACTAAATGAGGTACCAATAAAACTGCTACACCGTCATAACTGGTCAATAGTTCAATGATTGAGCCGACCAGAGCAGGGTAATCTACCTTAAGATTAAACATATTGTTTGCGGTGTCACTGGTGCAAGTCAATAAGCCGCTAATGTTCAGGCCGACCAGTATCTGGTTTGCGGCTTTAATTTTTTCCAGCGAATTTATATCTGCGCTCTCCGGCCTGCGCGGGTCTATAATAAACCCCACATCAGGCACGAACTTTATCTTTTGGTCTGCATTTTCAACGTTCAGAAAGTTCTTGACATAGTCAACCCCATCGCGGTCTCTTGAATAAACTACACTGGCATAACGCAATATGTGCCGGGCCAGAACTGCGGTTACTTGCTTGTTAAATGGACCGTAGGTTTGTGGTAGAAACACCAGTTTTTTTTCAAAGACTTTGATGAGCCATTTGCGTAAAAATCCGATAAGGAATCTTCGCATGCCATACACGTCGCTGAAGCTGTCGCCGCCGGTAATATCAGCGACCATATCCGCCTCAATTATTGTTTTGACATACGGATTGCGTTCAGCAAGTATCTTGCGCAATCGCTGCCATCGAAAAACTTTCAAAAGCAGCGCATAGCCGAGAAGTACCCCGAAATGATTAGGCAAAAACACATTCCTGCAGAATCTTATGGGCAAGCTCTTGACGCTTGTTTCCCGGCCCAGTAGATGGAGTTGATGCTCATCATCCTTCCAACCACTGCCAAGCAGTGTGACCCGGGCATCGGGCCAGCGGTTGAGGATGCACTTAATGCTGCCTTCTGCCAGGACGCTTACCCCCAGGTTGCCTGTGTCAAACGAAGGTCCGAGCAGGCAGATTTTGATATTGTCAGTTTTATACATTGTCGATATCAGGATGAAGCAAGCGGCATTATACGAGATGTTCAAAGTTTTAAAGTATTGCGAATTTTCTGGAGACCTTGCTTGAGTATCCTGCGCCAACCGCTGTAGTATTTCGCCTCCCAAGGACCATCAAGAACGACCTGCATAACAACCTGATGCCAGGCCTTTGCGTCTTCAAGACTGCGTAATCCGTGGTGTTTAGCTCCGGAGCTTGTTTGAAGCCACTCTTCAAATCTATCGGAAAACGGAAAGTGCTTTGACCAGGGATAATCCATATGCTCAGCATGAATCAGAGGATAGTAGTATCCGTTAACATAACCACGCAGTGCTACTTTTACCCAATAGCTGCTTGCTGCGGAAGTAAAGGGGCCGGCCTCCCGCAGAGTTTTAAGTTTAATAAGACCGACACCTCCGTTAGTCCACGGATGTCGGAGCACCTGGTGCCGCCCGAACCTCTGTATTTTATGGCGGGCCCTGGCTTCGTCAAAATCCTCCGGTCCGAGATGCCAGCATGCAATCAGTCCGAACTCCGGTACGTCATTATGTGCCTGGGCGATAGGACGCGTCCAGCCAGGAGTTACCAGCAAGTCATCGGCAATTAACCCAAAAAGATCGGCGGATGATTTACTAATCACCTCATTGATGGCACGGACCACACCTACATTCTCCTGCGAAAGAACCTTTCTCACGATTCGCGGGTCTTCCACAGAAGATATAAATTCTCTGGAGCCGTCCGTTGAGCCATTGTCCCAGATAGTCAGTGAGAATTCCTCTGTCGGGTCCGACAATAAAGCCGGCAGCGATAACTTTGTGTAGTGCAACCTATTACAGTTTAGAAAAAGTAAGTCTATTTTCATTTTGCAACCCTATTCATCCTCTCGCTTCGGTTTGTCAGAAGGTTAATTTCTATTGCTCAACGCCTGTTAGAATGCGTATGCGCCTGAATAGTTTCCGCATAATGTGCAGCATAGTCTTTTTTTCCTCATCATTCATTGCAATTACAAAGGCCAATAGCGTATATAAACACCCAATGGTTATTGCAAGAATTGCGAAGGAAGACCAGCTATCTATGTGTTCCAAAATTCCAGCCTGATGTGTCAGAATTGCCAGCAAACTCATAATTAGCCAGGGGCGTAAGACACATTTAGCAAAATATTGCAGAATGCTGATGTGTAGAATCCGGCACGCATACCAGGTAGCTACCAGGCCTCTGATTAGAATAACTGAAACTGTGAAGCCTAAAGCTACTCCCGCCAATCCCATTTTCATTCCGAGCAAGATACTCAGGGTCAATCCCAAAACTCCTTCGATACCCGCAAAGAGAGCCTGAGTCCCCTGGCGGCCGGTACCGCCTAATAAAGAACTGTTAGCATACAGCGAGGTTTCTATGAGACACCCTATACCTAAAATGGTCAGTACCGGATACGCAGCTTCGAAACCTTCACCCACCCAAAGCCGAATAAATGAAGGCCCTGCTACTAGAATTAAGAGAATGGTTCCGGAAGATAGGATGTTGCTATAACGTGTCGCTTTGTAAAAAAGACTGCTTACTTCGCGATGATTGTTTTCGCCGTCGAGAAGGGCAAACCGTGGCCAAGCCACCTGAAATGGCGCCCAGACAATACGGCGAACACGGTCCACAAGGGGCGCTGCCACAGCGTAAACGGCCACCGCCTCAAGTGATATCAGCTTTCCTATAATCAGCTTGTGACTCTGCAAGCTCAAACTATAAGCCAGGGTAATAACTGTGGTGAACAAACCAAAGACGGTTAATTCAGGAACGTGAGATAACCTGACCATTGAGACCTGCAAATGAATTGCGGGACTGAGCTTGATAAAAATTACGGTCATCAAAATCAGCGAAAATGCGGTGGTTGCTAAAGTCACATAACCCATTTCCACCAGGCCGTAGCCCAGGTAGATGCAGCCGGCAAGGCCCAACGCCTGCATCACTCCGCCCACTATATCAGCAAAGTTGGCTGCAACCCACTTTTCCTGGGCGCGCAGGCCCGCACCAAAGATTCGCATAGGACACTCAATAGCTGCCGCCAGACCCAGTATCCGAACAAGGGCGGCAAGTTCGGGTCCGGCTTTGTAAAAACGTGCGATCGGTTCAGCCAGCAGCATAGAAACTGAGAAAATAACCAATCCCGCTAACAAAAACATAGATAGGCCCGTGTTAATAATTTCACTGGCTGCTTTGTGGTCATTGCGGCCAATGTAAAAAGGCACGTACCGCATTATTCCGGAGCCTACGCCTAATCTAAGCAAACCAAAATAGCCGATAAATGACCCCACGAGAGCCCATATCCCGTAACCCTTCTTGCCAAGCTGACTTATCAGGTAAGGTGTAAGCAGCAGATGGATTATGATATTAACGACCAATGGTGTCCAGTTGCTCAGGGCATTGACTATCAAGGAGGGCCGCTTGTTCCCTGGCAACTGTGCTGTTTTCAACTTTTCCGACTCGTCTTTTCCCACAGTAATTTGCTCTAATCTAAATGTTTCTTCATAACCCGAGCCGGATTCCCGACAACAATCCGTCCCTCGGCAACGTCCTTAAGCATGACGCTTCCCATGCCAACGACGGCCCGCGACCCGATATGCGTACGTTCCCGTACCGTTGCATTTGCACCGATAAAACCGGCCTCGCCGGTCAGAATCATTAATAAAAGGCTTAGAGTGTGGGACCATTATTTTTTCTCCCATAAACTATATGGAAGGACAAAATGCGCACCATACGCATCGCGTACCTCGGAGAGAGTCTTGCTGGTGAAGACCTCTGCGTTGCCGAGTACTTTTGTGAGAATTAAATATTGTCCTTCCAGAGCTCCCCAGCGTTTTTTGAACTTATAAACCCCGCTGTCACGGGAAGGACTTGACTGCCAATTGAACCGTTGGGTACCGGCCTCAAGGAACGTGTTGAATGCTTTATTGTACGTAAGAACACCTGCGTGAAGGTCCATGCCTTCGCTATTGAACCCAGCGGAAAAGGCATCTACTATACCACGTCCAATCACAAACATGACTCCGCCCAATAGCTGCTCACCCTTGTACGCGAGGTTAAGTGGTGCCCTTCCAACTGTACCGAAAGTATCCCAGATCCCCAGGTGAAGTTCTCTCGGTATTGGTCGGGCGCCAATCCTGATATGGTGCTCTTCATAAATGTCACACCAAGCCTCCACTTGGGCGCGGTCGGTTGCCCATGTGACTTTGACCTGTGAAGATTCGGCCAGTCTGATTTCGTTGAGAATGCGTTGTCGGTGTCTGGAACCTATTTTTTCAACTGGGTGCTGATCTAGATAATTATATTGATAGAACTTCTTGTAGATATAGTCTGGTTTGAACTCAGCAATATAGGAGTCATGTAGTTTCTCATTGAATGGGGGTGTACCTACAGACGCCGTTATGCACCCAGATTTCTGAGCCCATTTCAGCAGAGCTGTCATCAGTGCATGGATCACTTCAATTTCCTTTTGAGGAGCGCAAGAGCACCCGCCATAGCCCATATATGGGTTGGCATGAATTATCGACCCCATTGGTCCATTGAAAACTGTGAAGTTGGAAACACCGACGATATTTCCGTTCTCGTGGGCCACGATAATGTAAAACTCTTCATTATCGAGCTTAGCATAAACTTGGGACCAACGTGGGTCGTGCTGAGCGGGAACAAATTCCAGAGAATCCAGAAATTCAAGAATGTTACCACAGGGTGCTTTGAGGCCCTCGTACACTGTGACGAATATATTAGAGCTCATGTCGTCCCATGCCCTGAAAAATGCTCATCATTTCATCTTCTGATTTATTTTGTGCAGTTCATTGGTACACATACTAACATCTTCGCGCGTCATACCTGCGTAGAAGGGTAAAGCCAAACCGTGGGAGTTTAACCAATTAGAAATTGGCAGGTTTGAACCTTTGTAGCCGAACTTTTCCTGGTAAACCTTCAGGCAATGTCCTGCGACCGAGCCGGGCCCGGCTCCAATACCATTTTCTGCGAGGGTCTCTATAATAGAGCTTCGGTCTTTGCCTTTCTCCAGGACAACCATAAACGTCTGCCAGGTATGCTCCGGCTGGTTGGCCGGAAGACCTATCCCAGAACATCCAGATAGTTCTTTGAGATATTGTGATGCAATTGCTCTGCGTTTTTTTAAGATTTCAGGAAACTTTTGCAACTGGACCTGGCCGATTGCCGCCTGAATTTCGGTCATACGGTAATTTAAGCCCGCGACCTGAAAGTCACGCTCTCTATTCTGAAAGACCTGGCCGTGATTACGCCACATCCGGCACTTTTCAGCGAGCTCGGCGTCATTGGTGATGATAGCACCTCCTTCACCTGTCGTGATTGCTTTTCTCGGATGGAAGCTGAAGATGCCCATCCTGCCGAATGTCCCTACAGGGTTACCTTTATATGCTGCGCCGAGGGCGCAGGCCGCATCCTCGATTACCTGCATCTTGTATTCTTTTGCGATTTTAAGTATGGCATCTATATCTGCTGCTAAGCCAAATTGATGAACCGGTACCACGGCTCGGGGACTTGCCCACTTATGCTCGATACACTGCTGTATTCTGAGACTTAAGTCAGCCGAATCGATGTTGTAGGTACCGGGAAGAACATCGACGAATACAGGCCGGGCACCTACGAGCATCGCCGTATTGGCAGCCGATGGCCAGGCGAAGCTGGGCACAAACACTGCATCTCCAGGGCCAATACCAAGTGCCAGGTAACAAACGTGTAAGGCCGCCGTTCCCGATGAAACCGCGACGCAGTGCCGAGCCTGGTGCATCCTGCCAATAGCATTTTCAAAGGCCTCCACCTCAGGACCCTGGATGACCTGGCCGCTGGCAAGGACCCGGCGGACAGCTTCAACCTCGCGCTTGTCGAATGACGGCTTTGCAAGCGGGACTCTGATTTTGTTCACTGCATCAACCCTCTGAAGTATTCCGCCGTTCTGCGGATGCCTTCTTCAAGGTCAATCTTGGCCTCAAAACCAAGCAACTTCTTCGCTTTATCTACACTGGGAACGCGTAGTTCCACGTCGGCATAGTCCTTTCTGGTGAAAATAATGTTGGAACGAGAGCCCAAAACCCGGACCACCGTCTGGGCCAGTCCGTAGATAGTGACAACGGCCCGCGCATTGCCGATGTTTAGAGATTCTCCTATTGCCTTTGGGTGGGTCATCGCAAGCAGCAGACCGTCAATGAAATCGTCGATGTAACACCACGCCCGGATTTGATTTCCGTCGCCGTGTATATAAATTTCTTCGTTCTGAAGCGCTCGTTCGATAAAGACCTTGATGGCACCTTCACCCACCTGACCGGGGCCATAAATATTAAAAGGTCTCAATGTCACAGTAGGTATTGAGAATTCATCATGGTATGCCTTTGCCAGATGTTCGCCGGCGAGCTTGCTGACGGCGTAGGTCCAACGAGCTTCTCCGACCGCCCCTATGTGTGTGGTGTGATTCTCTTCAGCCCGAAAGGCCGATTGTCCAAACACTTCACTCGTTGAAAAGTCCACCAGACGCTCGAGCTCCGGCAGGGTCCTGGCGGCCTCCAATACATTAGCCGTTCCAATCATGTTGACTCGCATTGTCTCAGTTGGTTTCTTTATGACAGTGTCGATGCCTGCGATTGCTGCGCAGTGGATTACAATGTGAGCGCCAGCCATCGCAGTTTTGAGCCTCGAATAGTCTAAAACGTCTCCTTTGACTATCCGCAAATGGGGATGGGAACTGTAGGGTTTGCTGCTGAGTGAATCCCGCCGGAAATCGTCGTAAATGGTGATTCTGTTTTTCTCAATCAGGCGCCCGACAAGGGTCGAACCAATAAAACCGGCGCCGCCGGTGATAAAAATTTGTTTATTTGTCAGTGTGGTTTCTGTCACAGCCGATACCTTTCTTTTCGCAGAACCGCCAATTTAAACAAACATCTTACCAACTCAAAAGGACGCAAACACATTTGCCTATTTCGTGAAGCCCCATACTAATACTATTCCGTGTTTTTGAACAAGGTTTGCCAGTTTATCCAAAAATACATCCAGAGCTCTCATAAGCGGTTTTAACTTTCTCAGGAATCGCCCTCCAAGCTTACAGGTCCCACGCTGCAATAAGTATTCAAAAAAACTCATTCGCAAATACAGCATCTCTCTGAACTCATAAGTCTCTTTGATATGTTTTAACTCTTCGTATTTGTACCCTCCGCGCTTTGTTGCGGCCATATCCGCCGGCGAGATGCCATGTTTTCTATGTGAGTATATCTGGAGCGGTTTTAGCACACTTTTCTTTAGAAATTGCCACAAAGGCGAATAGGCATGGTCCATAAATCGGCATATCCCGCCCGGCTTCAAACACCGTGCAACCTCCGAAAACAGCATATCGATATTCTCTATATGATGAACAAACGCGCAACCATAGATAATGTCGAATGACTCATCTGGAAAAGGCATATGACAACTATCAACAGCGTGAAACTCTATATTATCAAACCCTGACTGCTTAAATTCAGACTCATCGAAGATGGTCTTCATATACTTGACGGCTTTTAGCGATAAGTCGGTGTAAACGCACATAGCTCCCAGAGACAGGAAATAAAACTCTTTGGTAGAGAGACCGTTTCCGAGAAGCAGTATCTTCTTGCCAGAGACATCGCCCATACTCATATACAGATTTCCGAATCCACCCCCTGTACCCCACAAATTGCGACAATCTTTTATTGATAACGGCTTCGCTGTTTTTCTTCTATACGACTTCTCGTAATAATCTCTTTCCTGAGTATTCTGTTCTTTGGAAACAAAATCATAAGTCCCACTGTCGTTTCGGTAGAGTATGTTTTTTGTATTGTCTCGCTCGCACAAATTGCCGTTAATGTCCCTTATCAGGGGGACCTTTGTCACGGGATGTACATATCTATCAATAGCGTTGAGTGACACTCTATGTTCACCAGCATTTATAATCTATGCCTTGCTTCGGCTGACCGTTATGAGCGACTTTGTCAAGCCCAACACTTTCTCTCTGATAATGGTTGCCTCCGGAAATAGCTCCTTCATTTGCTTTTCCGTCATAAGGTTCCAGTCAGGAGCGGTTTTCTTAACCCACCATTTATTTAACCACCTGATAGTTTTGATAAGGATAGGCCGCGGCAGAAATTGAACAAGAGGCAGCCAGGTGTGACTCTCAAGGATAAAGTTTTTGTTAGGTGTCTGGACAAAGTACTTTTTTCCCACCCTGCGTATCTCATCGGCAAACTTTTTCTGCCTCTGGAAAGCCATTTTTGCAAACTCTTTTCCATCCCGGACCGACCACTGTTGCGCCTTGTCAATCCCCACGTGTTCGATAACTGAGTTACAATGAACGATATCGAAATAATTATCTTCAAAGGGCAGCGTGCCGCTTTCATCCAAGAGCACCGTCTTAAATCCATATTGTTGCCGGCCACGCGCAAGCATCTGTTGGTTTATATCTGCTATAAATACATTTTCTCTAAATGGTATTACGTTGGCGATGGAGCTGCCGTCCTCTGAACCCAGGTCCAGGATTTTGTCTTGTTGCGTCGGGTGCAGATATTGGTGAAACAATGCTGCTCTTTTTGCTCTGGACCTTTGTGAAAACAGGTGAACCATTTTTGCAATCATATTGTATCCGTTCCAAGTTAAAGACCAGCCATAGTTAGCAAAATACCAAAAGCAGGCGGCCAGCACTTGAAGAGGTAAATCGGTCTTCGATGACTTGAAAATTCTTTCGAATCATTCTTATCATACCCCTGAACTGATTCGGGTGAGCAATGGTGACAACAAATAGTCCGCCAGGCCAAAGATATTGGGCATAGCGCCGCAGGAGTCGCTGTCGAAAAAAGGGAACGTAATATAATGACTCTTCAAATACAATAAGGTCATACTTTTCCTTACATTTGTAGTGTTGCAGGTCACCGATTTCGAAATTTATCTTTTCGCTTTTTCTTTTTTGCGCCATTGTGATTCCCGTCGGCGAGACATCAACACCAAGATAAGATTCGAACGAGTCGAGGTTCAGGTGAGAGGCAATAGAGCCGGTTCCACAGCCGAGGTCTAAAATCCGCCCTTTCTTGGCATATCTTTCAACAACGTTTGCAATTGTAGCGCTGTGGGTTTTGTCCAGATGGTCCCAATACTCTTTGCCGCATTGGCGGTCAAAAGCCCAGCCTCGCACTCGCGGACTGCCGAAGCGAGTGCATAAATAATATAGAATCGCTCGAATTGAAAATAATTTCATGAGTTTCTTCAGAGTGTTCATCCTCTTAAAAAGTAAGTCGTTACGTTTCTTTCCATTAAGACTTCGGTTTTGGCATTAATCTGGTCACACTCCGTCCCTGTCGGTTACATCCGAAAATCGATGTAACTGCTTATTAGATAAGGCGTTACTTTATTATGTCGTTTCGGTATTTTCTACTTGTTGCCTGCTGGTTCGCGTTTTACATCACCGGCAGGTGTCTGCGTAAACTGTGCTGCTGTAACTTTGCCGTTCCGGTCAGGAAGAAAAGTCAGAATCGGGTCGGCTATCTCCTGCGCTGCTGTTCGGATGGAGTTTTCGAGGACCGAGCTTATCTGGACCTGCGCCACGTATCGAGCCGGGTCGCCGGCGATATTGGGCCTTCGACCAAGGGGCCCAGAAAAGTCGCTCTCGTCGGAAGTAATTCGGCCATTCAAAATGTAAAAGCTTGCAACAATCGTTTGCTCGTATGTCGGAGCGGGCTTATGGAAACGATGTATCAGACAGGGAATCTGTCGGCCGGCTCGTGAGAAAAATTGTGATGGCTCAGTGCCATCATGAATCCAGCCGCCTGCCGGATAGCAGATGCGCGGCTGGTGACCCACTATACCCCCGGGTCTGGAAGAGCAATACACGACGTACACATCCACCCAGGCATTAGTTGAGTTAATATAGCGCCGACTCAAGAAGTCATCCGCAAAGTTCTTTTCCATATATTCCCTGGTAGTACTGCGAATGGACAGGTCTGTGCCGACCCAGTTGTTGATTTTCATAGGGAAGGCACTCAAGGGTACGGGCAGTCTGATGGGAGTGCTATAAACGAATTTCAAGCGAGAGGCGAAAGCACGGTAGGTGATGCCGGCAGATACCAGGAGCAGAACGGCCAGAACCCAGACGAGCGAAGCGAAAGTCCGACCCGCTGGATGCGTTGAGTGACACGCTTCAGGCGGTGCTGATATAAAGTTCGGTCTCACCGGATACATCAAAGGGTATAGCCCCAAAGTATTACTAAAAAATTACAAACCGACCTCACTTATGCCACAATGGTAAACCGCTTTCTGGAGGGTATTCGTCAACACCTCCTCCTTAAGGGTACCACTTATAGACTATATCTTATTTGCTTTTTGTATTTTTTGTCAAGGCATATTTCAGAAAAAAATTAAAACGCTGCAAGGTCAGATAATGTCGGGAAAATCGTATAATAGATTAGAACTGCTGACTGGATTATTATTGGGATTCCGTCAAAAAATGCAGATTCCCATCATAACGGCCCAAAAAACGGCTTTCGCTCCGGATAATATAGGAAGGTGATGTTTGCTTCTGCGGGGGATTATTCTTACTATTTATAGTGGGAAGCTACGTGACAAAGTATTTCTTGTCAGGACCGAATCCGTATGAAAAATGCGGCGAAAGTATGTTATTCAACTCGCAGCCAAGGGCATAGACCTTCGCGAACAATTCTTATATTTTGTTTGCTGCTCAGCGCCCAACTTTGCCTTACTGTTGCGGTTAACACAGCAAGCGGAGCAACTTATTACGTTGACGATACCAATGGGCTTGATACAAATACAGGTGTGGACTGGGACCATTCTTGGAAAACGATTCCTTATACCTGGAGCGCCAAAAGACCGCCAGTGACAGGAAATGTGATTGCCGAAGGCGATACTATTTATTTCAAAAATGGCAATTATGGACAGTTTAGGGAAAGAAGCACGACTGAAGGGGGAAGCAGTCCATTTTACCGAACTAACTGGATAATATATAAAGCAGCCACGGGGCACGAACCCGTGTTTACCAAAATATACATTTATAACAAGGACTGGTGGGGTGAAATTGACAACGGCGATTCCTACTTAAAGTTCCAGGGATTCAACGTAACAAACGGCGTTAGTGTAGAACATACCTCTTACGTTCAAATACTCGACTGCAATGTGGTCTTGCAACCAGATACCATGATGGATGGCAAGGGCGGGGAGTATGCACCATACTTTTCGAATGGGGCCAACATAATCAATGGAACCAATTCCCATCATATCAACATCGAGAATTGCAATGTCCACAATGGCACTGAAGGCATTTATGTAGATGGTGAATACTGGACGATAAAAAATAACGCAATCCACCGTTTTGGTGAGGATGGTATAAAGTTTGGAGGTATTACTCCAGACAAGCATTGTACTCTTGAGAGTAATTATATTTACGATTGTGAAAGATTTAGAGCTGATGTAGGTATTCTTGGAACACGAAGCACAACTGATTTCGCTGTCGGCGAAACTGTTACACAGGCAGGCACCGGGGCCGTTGGAATATGCTCTCATCTTTCGAGCCAAGGGGTAGGAGTTTACCAAACAACTACGACGGAGTTCAAAAAACAATCTGCGGGCGGTGGTACTGTCACTGGCCAGACCAGCGGGGCTACCGTATCCGACGTAGCCCTGGTTGACCCAGCCCATACCGATGGCATCTCCATACAAGGCGACGCCGAAGATATAGACTTCATTGGCAATATCATAAGTAGTTACGGAATATGTCAGGGGCTAAAGATTGCGAACAATGTTGGCGGAACGATTGACGATATTACGTTGACCAACAATCTCATATACAACGTTCAGACGACATTGTCCATTACGAGCATTACAAATATGGTTATGAACAACAATACTCTCGAGGATTATCAGGATGGGGCACGTTTCTCTTGCGGCTTGGGCAATACGACAATAACGCAGATGTATAATAACTTTTTCAGAAAATTTATACTATTTGGGGATACAGGCGGCCACTACAATCAAGTTGTAAATCACGGCAACAACATATTTGGGGACAACCCTAATGGCACAGGCGGCCCTACATACCCATTTTATACTAACGCTACGGAACTTGTGAATACTACCCCCACGTTTGTGGATGCTGCAAATGGAAACTATCGGCTTGCCGAAGGTTCGGTTGCGATAAATTTCGGCAATGCAAATTACGCTCCTTCTACTGACATTCTTGGAAACTCCCGTGTGGGTCTGCCGGATGCGGGATGTTACGAATATATTCCGCCGGATTCAAATAATCACGCCCCCGTACTTGGGGAGATTGGCAATAAGTCTGTTGACGAGAATACCACTCTTAGCTTTTCGGTAACCGCTGCCGACTCTGATGGAGATGCAATCACGTATTCGGCAGAAGGCCTGCCAGGCGGGGCTCTTTTTGCCAACCAGACCTTCAGTTGGACCCCAGGATATCAGCAGGCCAATACTTACCAGGTCAATTTTATTGCCAGTGATGGCCAAGCACAGGATTCCGAAACAATCACTATCACGGTAAACAACATCAACCGGCCGCCTGTACTTGCAGCAATCGGCGGTAAGTCGGTCAACGAAAATAATGCCCTGAGTTTTTCAGTAAGCGCAACTGATCCAGATAGTGACACAATTGTGTATTCGGTGCAGGACCTGCCGAGCGGGGCGGTATTTACCAGCCAGACCTTCAGTTGGACCCCAGGATATAGTCAGGCAGGTAATTATGAAGTGACATTTATTGCCAGTGATGGCCAGGCACAGGATTCCGAGACAGTCACGATAACGGTCAACAATGTCAACCGGCCACCTGCGCTCAGCGCGATAGGTAATAAGTCGGTTTACGTCGATGACATTTTAACTTTCTCCGTAAGTGCAACTGACCCGGATGGTGACACGGTAGAATTTTCGGCAGATGGTTCACCAAGCGGAGCGACGTTTGCCAGCCAGAGCTTTAACTGGCAGCCGGTTAGTACCCAGGTGGGCAGCCATCAGGTAACTTTTGTTGCAAGCGATGGCGAACTCCAGGATTCCGAGACGATTACAATAACTGTCCTCAGCGCCGATACAACACCACCGGTTGTTACCAACCGTTCACCCGCTGCTGACTCTGTACAGATTCCCTTAAATAGCCTGATAATTTTACATATCACTGATGCCGGCAAGGGTGTTGATGCCGGTTCAGTAGCAATCAAAGTCGATGATAATGTCATATACTCAGGTGACACGCTGAATTATAGCAGCGCCTACGGTAACTGCCGCAGGTCGGGCACGAAAGCTGATTATGCATTTGTATATCAATCCAACGCGATGTTTGATTTCGACCAACCGGTCTCTGTAACGGCGAATGCAGCAGACCTTGCAGGCAATGCGATGAGTCAGCATTCCTATTCTTTCAGGACCGAGATGCAGTCATTAGGCCAAAACAAAAAGGTCAATACAGGTTCCGATACTCTAACGAAAGGTGCACCTGCAACCGTGCGGGATAGCACCGGCAATATCTGGGCGGCCTGGCACGCAGGGCCGGCAGGAAGCAGGGACATTTACGTCGGTAAACTTAAAGCTGGGGCAGAGAATTTTGAAAGCAGTATCCGGTTAACAGCAAGCAGCGCCGACCAGTGTAATTCTGCTATCGCAATAGGCAATGACGACAAGCTCTATCTTGCATGGCAGGATAATCGAAGCGGAACGTGGGACATCTACGCATCTACCTCGGCTGATGGAGCGACCTGGTCCACTGAAAGAAGGGTCACGGATTCTAACGATAATCAGGTTAATCCTGCGATAGCTGTGGACAATCTGGCTCCAAATCGTGCACATATTGTCTGGGAGGATGACCGTAATGGGAATCAGGACATCTACATAGCTACCTCAAGTAACGGCTTTATTACGGAAATAGTTTCACAAATAACCTCTAACAGCGCCGGCCAGATTGCTCCTGCCATTGCTGTGGATTCGTCCAATACGGTTTACGTGGTATGGACAGATGCCAGAAGTGGCTCAAGTGACATTTATGGAGCGGCTTCCAATAATGGCCCCTGGACAAATGTGCCGATAGTGAGCAATGCAAATAACCAGTCAAGTCCGGCGATTGCCGCCGAGTCGGAAGGGTCTATTTTACACCTGCTATGGGTTGACGACAGGAGCGGCAATCAGGACATATACTACGCGACATCAAATGGCTTGCCGAGCAGTCCTTTAAGCGGCAGCAGCATCATAGACGACACCTCAGCGGCCAACCAATCGACACCGGTGATTATCACCAGAGACAGCTCGAAGGTCTTTGCGTGCTGGCAGGACCAGCGAAACGTTGCTACTAACGGTGGGGATACGGACCTGTATCTGGCTGAGCTAACTTCTGACTCCGGAACAAATATTTTGGTCGGCGATGACGGCACAAATGCGGACCAGAGCGAACCGGCAATAGGAATAGATCAGTACGGCCATCCCTATCTGGTATGGACCGACGACAGAAATGCGAATACGGAGATTTATTATGCTGGAAGCACATTCGTGGCACCTGCTGTACTGGAGGCAAAAGATGTCTCCGTTTCTTTGGGTGCGGTAGTAGGGACTGAGCCAGCAAGTATAAGCAGCGTAGATGATGTTTCCATCGTGGTGCCAGCCGGAGCTTATTCGTGTGATATAAGGGTTACAATCTCAAAGATTAAGAATCCTCAGGCATTTGCGATGCAGTGTTTGGGTAGCTATGATTTTGGTCCCAGCGGAATGCAGTTTAGCCAACCCGTTACCATTACAATACCGTACAGCAATTCCGGTTTCGGTGCATCAGCTTCGGCATACTGGTATAATTCGTTAACAGGGGCCCTCAGCCAGCAGGGGATAACAAACATTGAGAACCTTCAAATATCTTCTACTTTGTATGCTCTGCGTTTCAAGACCACGCACTTTACGCCATTTTACCTTTTGCTTGGTGGTGCTGCGGCTGCCGGCGGGGGGGGCGGTGGTGGAGGAGGTTGTTCAATATCTGCCGGCAGTGAAGGTGACATAGTCGAGTTTCTCTTGCCGTATATCGGGTTAGCTATCGTTATGGTAATATTGAAACTGCGAGATAGGCAAAACCGGAAGTCACGCAATAATATTG
>Ga0315280_10001054_pt1 | contig 49154 bp, 40 predicted proteins | sample YL17G06_40_MG_FD_203697 | JGI IMG/M metagenome (GOLD analysis project Ga0315280, IMG submission 203697) | Sediment microbial communities from Yellowstone Lake, YNP, Wyoming, USA - YL17G06_40 | ecosystem: Environmental > Aquatic > Freshwater > Lake > Sediment | place: USA: Wyoming | collected... | reverse complement strand
ATTCTGGTAAGTCACGACGGTGACTTCGCCCCCGTTGTTGCGGAGGTCCTACGGCTGAACAAGCAAGTTGAGAATGCAGGCTTTCCTGGCAGGCTACCGAGCTTCCTCTCACGGGCTTGTTCACGTGTTATTCCATTAGACGACGCATTTCTTCAGCCTTGCGTCTTCTGATCTGGGAGTCTTGCCCTTCCCTGCCTTCCCCATCTGTGGAAGGTCTACGTTAGTTCCTCCAGGCGGGCCTGCAAGCCCTCCAGGCGAGCGCGGGCGGCGGCCAGCTTCTCCTCCTCCTTGCCCACCACCGCCGCCGGAGCGCGCGTGCGGAACTGCTCGTTGGCCAGTTTGGCGTCCAGGCGAGCAACCTCCGCCTGGGCGTCGTCAACCTCGCGGCGCAGGCGGGCCCGCTCGGCCTCCAGGTCGATGAGCGCGGTGGACGGCACCTGAATGCACACCCAGTCCGTAACTTCCGTCACCCAGTCCATGTCAGCGGCTCCGGCAGGGGTCTGCTCGACAGTCAGCTGAGCCACCATCAAAGAAGCATTAACCGCTGCCGTCTGTTGGAGCGAGCGATACACCCATTCTCTCTGCTTATTGGGGAGGGCGGGGTTGGGCGCTGCCGACACGGGGATCCTGGTCTCGCCTCTGTGGGACCTTGTGCGCATGTTGCGAACCGCGCGGACGGGCTCAACGGTGACTTTTTGGAGAGACTGCTCCGCCTCGTTGTCCAGCCAGCGCTTGTCCGCCGTCGGCCAGGGTGCAGCGATGAGAGCCTCGGCCTCCGGTCGGGGCAGGTGCGGCCTCAGGTTCTGCCAGATGGCCTCCGTCAGGAAGGGCATGAAGGGATGCAGCAGGCGCAGGCTCATGTCCAGCACGTGCGCCAGCAGGGGCAACGGCGAAGGGTCGTCGGCCTTCAGTCGCACCTTAGCCATCTCGATGTACCAGTCGCAGAACTCGCCCCAGAAGAAGTCGTGCACCTGGCGACCGGCCTCGCCCACCTGCAAAGCAGAGAGCAGCTTCTCGACATCGCCGACCAGCCTGTGCAGGCACGACATGATCCAGCGATCCTCCAGGGGCATGCGGTCCCGCTGGCCCGGCTGCGGTGGCTCCACCGTCTCGTCCGCCAGGCTGGTGATGACGAAGCGAGCGGCGTTCCAGACCTTGTTGGCGAAGTTGCGGCCGCCCTCCAGGCGCTCGTCGGAGATACGCATATCGTTGCCGGGGGCACCACCGGTGGCCAGCACGTAGCGGAGGGCATCGGTGCCGTACTTGGTGGCGGCCTCCACCGGGTCGACCACGTTGCCCAGGCTCTTGGTCATCTTGCGCCCGTCGCGGTCGCGCAAAAGCCCGTGCAGGTAGACGGTGCGGAAGGGCACCTGGCCCATGTTGTACAGACCCATCATGATCATGCGCGCCACCCAGAAGAAAAGAATGTCGTAGCCCGTCTCCATGACCGTAGTGGGGTAGAAATAGCGCAGGTCTTCCGTGTCATCGGGCCAGCCAAGGGTGGAATGAGGCCACAGGGCGGAGGAGAACCAGGTGTCCAGCACGTCCGGGTCCTGCCATATCCTGGGCGAGCGGCAGTGCTCGCACTGGCTGGGGTCCTCCAAGGCTACCGTCACCTGGCGGCAGTCGTCGCAGTACCAGACGGGGATGCGGTGCCCCCACCAGAGCTGGCGAGAGATGCACCAGTCGCGGATGTTTTCCATCCAGTGGAGGTAGACCCGCGTGAACCGCCGCGGAACGATCTTGATCTGCCCGTCCTTCACCGCCGCCATGGCCGGCTCGGCCAGCGCCTTCATGCTAACGAACCACTGCTGGCTGACGACGGGCTCGACGATGGTGTCGCAGCGCTCGCAGTGGCCGATGGAGTGGCCATAAGGCTCGATCTTCTCGATCAGGCCTATGGCCTCCAGGTCGCGCACGATGGCCTCGCGGCAGACGAAGCGGTCCTGGCCAGCGTAGGGGCCGGCTTCTTCGTTCATCAGCCCGTCCGGCCCGACCGCCACGATGGCGGCCAGGCCGTGGCGCTCACCCACCTCGAAGTCCACCTGGTCATGGCCGGGCGTTATCTTCAGGGCGCCCGTGCCGAAGGCGGGGTCGACCGCTGCGTCAGCAATCACCGGGATGTGACGACCCATGATGGGCAAAAGGGCCATGCGACCGACAACGCCCTGATAGCGGGGCTCGCTCGGATTCACCGCCACCGCCACGTCGGCGACGATGGTCTCCGGCCGGGTGGTAGCGATGGTAATGTACTCGCCGCCAGGCTCCCCTCTGTCGTCCAGCAGGGGGTAGCGGACGTACCAGAGGTGATCGGCGTGCTCCTTGTGCTCCACCTCCAGGTCGGACAGGGCGGTCTGGCAGCGGGGACACCAATTGATAATCCGCTCGCCCCGATAGATGAGGCCGTCGCGATAGAGGTTGACGAAGGTGGTCCGCACCGCCTTCTGGGGCCCCTCGTCCATGGTGAAGCGCTCGCGCGTCCAGTCGCAGGAGGCACCCAGCCGCTGATGCTGGCGGCTGATGATATGCCGATACCTCCCCACCCACTGCCAGACGCGCTCCAGGAAGGCATCGCGCCCGAGGTCGTGGCGGGTGAGGCCTTGCCTGAGGAGCTCCTTCTCCACGACGTTCTGGGTGGCGATGCCGGCGTGATCCACCCCCGGCAGCCAGAGGGTGGGGTCGCCCTTCATGCGATGCCAGCGGATGAGTAGGTCCTCGATGGTAGAAGTGAGGGCGTGGCCCAGGTGCAACTCGCCCGTGACGTTGGGGGGCGGCATAATGATGGTAAAGGGCTGTTTGGCGGGATCGACCCGCGCACCGAAGTAGCCTCCTTCCAGCCAGAGGCGATAGAGGCTCTCCTCCACCTGGCTGGGGTCGTAGGCCTTCGCCATCTCGGTACGAGGGCTGTGGCCGCCTTTCTCAGCGTGGCCGGTCATCGTCAGAGGCTCCCTGCCTGCCATCAGGCAGGCACGATGGTTTACACAACCCCAGCCCAAAGGCTGGGGCACAAGGAGGCCAATCCCATGCCCCCCGACCTGTCGGGGAGGTCAAGGATCAAGCCACTAACAGCGAACCGGGCCCCCCGAATGGTAGGCAATTGGCTCGCCGCCCCAAGTGCTAGCATTCTAATATTCCTATCTATCTGCGTCAAACGAGCTTGGGCACTGGCCCATCTGGAAGATCATTTCTCGAACGAGTTTATGGCAATTATCGCCGACACCTCTTGCGTCTAAAGAGAAAAGCATTAATATATTCGGTGCCAAGGTTAGGCGTCTTGCAAGTCATACTGACGGCAGCTCATCTCTAAGGTCGTGGCTGGATTACAGATAAGCGCTCTGACTAAGTCTTTCGGCGGGATCATCGCCCTGGACGACGTATCATTTGAGGTGCGGTCGGGCGAGATCATGGGTCTTATTGGGCCCAATGGCGCTGGCAAGACCACCCTCTTCAACTGCATAAGCCGCCTGTACGACGTCGACCGAGGGGATATCTTCTTCAATGGCCACAATCTACTGAAGCTAGCCGCCGACGACGTTGTGAACGTGGGCATCGCTCGCACCTTCCAGAACGTGGAGCTGTTTAAGACCATGACGGTCATGGAGAACCTGTTGGTTGGCCAGCACAGCCGCTTCAGCCCGCCCCTCAGGGATGACGTGCTCTCGCGATATGCCATCGCCGCTAAGCACACAGTTGTCGAGGTGATCGCCTGCGCCGCCCGCCTACCGATGGCGTGGAGAGAGGAGCGGTTGGCGCGGGACACGGCAGAAGAAGTGGTCAGATTCCTCGGCCTGGACGCGGTGAAGGATATGCGGACCGGCGACCTTTCCTTCGGCATTCAGAAGCAGGTTGAGCTAGCACGGGCCTTGGTCTCCAGGCCAAGGCTGATTCTTCTGGACGAGCCAGCCAGCGGCCTCAGCCATCAGGAGCTGGGCCACCTTGGTGAGGTTATTAAGGGTGTCCGTGACGAGTTTCGGGTGACCATCTTGGTGGTGGAACACCATATGGAGCTTGTCATGCCCATTTGCGATCGCATTTGCGTCCTTAGCTTCGGCCGGAAGATCGCCGAGGGGACGCCAGCGGAGGTGAAAAAGGACCCCGCCGTGATTGAGGCCTACCTGGGAGAGTAACGTTAATGTTACAAGTTCGCGACCTTGTCGCCGCCTACGGGCCCATCGTTGCCCTCCACGGCGTGTCCCTGGAAGTGCGGGAGGGAAGCATCGTAACGGTGCTGGGGGCCAACGGCGCCGGCAAGAGCACCACCCTGCGGGCCATATCGGGCTTGCTACGGGCCAGGAGCGGCAGCGTCGAGTTCGCAGGACAGAGGATCGATCACCTCTCGCCGGAACAGATCGTGTCCCTGGGCATGTCCCACATCCCTGAGGGGCGGCAACTGTTCAGCGAGCTTACGGTGCTGGAGAACCTTAGGCTGGGGGCCTACTCCAGGTTCGCCGGAGCCGATGGCAGCGGACGCCTGGCCCACCGTCAAGGTTTATCTCTACTTGGTCGACTTCAGCACGACCTGATCCAGGCCGCTACCGGGGGCGTTCGAGATCTGGCACGACTCATCAGGGAATATCGGCAGCGAAGGCAGGACTTCGAAGCGGCCCTCAAACAGATATTTGACTACTTCCCCATCCTGGCCGAGCGAAAGAACCAGATAGCCGGTACTCTCAGCGGCGGCGAGCAGCAGATGCTGGCTATCGGCCGCGGCCTGATGGCTCGCCCTCGCCTCCTCCTGCTGGACGAGCCCTCGATGGGCCTGGCCCCCTTGGTCACGCGGGAGATATTCGAGATTATCCAGGCCATCAACCGAACCCAGGGGGTGACTATCCTCCTGGTGGAGCAGAACGCCAATCTCGCTCTGGACATCGCCCATTACGGCTACGTGCTGGAGACGGGCAGCATCGCCTTGGCAGGCAGCAGCGTGAACCTGCGAAAGAGCGAAGCGGTGCGGCGGTCTTATCTGGGCTAGTAGGAACTCGGGAGGGTCGAAGTGGCTGAGTTTTGGCAGCAGGTGGTGACGGGCCTGGCCACCGGTAGCGTCTACGGACTACTGGCCCTGGCCATCGTCCTCATCTATCGTTCCACCACCGTCCTCAACTTCGCCCAGGGCGAGATGGCTATGTTCACCACTTTCGCAGCCTGGTCGATCCTGCAATGGGGGGAGTACTGGGTCATGTTCCCCCTCGTCCTGGTCATGGCGGCTGGCCTCGGTGCTTTCATCGAGCGGGTGATCATCCGGCCGGTAGAGGGAGCGCCCGTCCTGAACATCATCATCGTCACCCTGGGATTGTTCGCCATCTTCAACAACATAGCCACCTGGCGCTGGGGTGGCATACCCAAAGGCTTCCCTACGCCACCCGAGATCCATGTGACGGGGATCAAGTTCTTCGGCGAAGGGGCCCTGGATATCGGGCCCACGGTAGTTAGCTATCATGACCTGACCATTATGGTTTTCGCGGTGGGTATCATGCTCGCCCTCTACCTGTTCTTTCAGTACACTCCTCTGGGTCTGGCCATGCGGGCCACCGCTCAGAACCCCATCGCCAGCCGCCTGATGGGCATTCGGGTGGGTCGCATGCTAACCGTGGGCTGGGCCCTCTCAGCCACTGTCGGGGCGGTGGCCGGGCTGCTCATTGCTCCCCTCATTCTGCTCCAGCCCCCCATGATGATGGGCGTTCTCCTGTACGCCTTCGCCGCCGCCGTCCTGGGCGGCCTGGACAGCCCTGTGGGGGCGGTAGTTGGCGGCCTCATTATCGGCATAGCCGAGAACCTGGTGGGAACCTATACCCCAAAGGAGTGGCTGGGGCCCGACATGAAGCTGACGGTAACCCTGCTCATTATCGTTCTGGTGCTGCTGGTCAGGCCGACCGGCATCTTTGGTAGACGAGCGCTGAGGCGGGTATGAGACGGCTAGGGCCACCGCGGACATCGAGGCTCGTTGGCTTCGCCGTTCTGGCGTTCGTACTGCTGTGGTGGGTGCCCTTCAGCCACGTTGTGCCCGAAGCCTTTCCACTGCGCTTCGGCGGTTATCGCACCTTCCAGGCCAGCGAGATCGCCATGTGGGCCATCGTGGCTCTGGGCCTCAACATTCTCACCGGCTACAACGGCCAGATCTCCCTGGGCCACGGCGCCTTTGTGGCCATAGGCGGCTACACGGCTGCCATCCTGATGGTCGATCACGGCTGGCCTTTCTGGACCACCATAATCGCGGGGGGCGCCATTGCCGGTACCGTGGGCCTTCTCATCGGCGTTCCAGCCCTGCGGCTCACAGGCCCCTATCTAGCCATCGCCACCCTGGGCCTGGCCCTGGCCACCCCCCAGATTCTAAAAAAATACGACGGCCTCACTCATGGCACCCAGGGCATCAACGTTAGGCCAGAGGTGCCACCTCCGCCGGAGTTCATAAAGGACTGGTTCGGCATCCATCTGAGCAACGATGAGTGGATATACTTCTTGGCTTTATTCATCGTCGTGATAATGACCATCCTTGCCCTAAACATTGTCCGCAGCCGCATCGGCAGGGCCTTCGTGGCCATTCGCGACAGCGAGATAGCGGCCCAAGCGATGGGCATCAGCGTGCCCCGCTACAAGACCATGGCCTTCGCCATCAGCGCCTTCTACGCCGGCATCGCTGGCGGGACCTACGTTCAGGTGGTGGGATACGTCAGCCCCGAGAGCTTCAACTTCTTGCTGTCCATAAACTTCCTGACCACCATCGTGGTGGGGGGCCTGGCCTCCATATTGGGTTCCATCCTGGGCGCCGCCGGCCTCGTCATGGTGCCCGAGCTGCCGGGCCTTGTCAGCTTTATCCCTGGCGCTGGTCTGCCAGATGAGCTTTCCTGGGCTTTCTACGGTGCCGCTCTCATCCTAGTGATGATCTTTGCCCCTTATGGTTTGGCGGGCCTCTTCCATCGCCTAGTCAAGCTCAGGCCCGCCATGGTCCTGAAGAGCCTGAGCAGCACCTACAGCCGTTGGGTCGATGCTCTCAGGAGCCCCCCGGCATCGCCAGGCCAGACTGGGACCGAGCCAGAGGCTCGTTCCTCTCAGGAGCATCCGGACGCCAAGAAATGAAAGCGGGATGATGGCAGCCACGAGGTGCAAGGGAAGCTGCTCGGGGCACGGACAAGCCTGCCGACAGGCAGGTCTGCCATGTCCAGCGAAAGGAGGGTTTGGGGGTTGTGCTCGGTTTGGCAAGGCAGGCTCCCGATGAATCGGGCCACCAACGGCCACCGGCAGCCCCTGATGCAAGGGTATTCTGGCAGACGAGGGTATCGCTCTCCCTGGGACAGGGAGGGCAAGTGCAATAATCCAAGAAAGGAGGCTGAGGAGCCGTGCGGAAGCTAGCTAGATTCTCGCTGATCTTTCTCACCCTGGCAGCGCTGTTGCTGGCGCTGGCAGCGGCCTGCGGGGGGGAGGAGGAGAAGGGAACTCCCACCGCCACACGTACCGCTACCGTGACCGCCACCCGTACCGCTGTCGCGACCCCCACACGTGCCGCTACCGCGACCCCCGCACGTACCGCTACCGCGACCGCCACACCTACCGCCGCCGCGACGGCCACACCTACCGCCGCCGAGACCGCCGCACCCACCGCTGAGATCACCCCCGCCGTCACCCCTACACCGGTGGTGGAGAAGGTGGACGGCATCACCGACACAGAGATAATCCTGGGCACCCACTTCGCCCTTAGCGGCACCTATGGGGCGGCGTTCGCCCCCGTCATCGCGGGCGTCAAAGCCTACTTCAACTACGTCAATGCGGAGGAAGGAGGCGTCTGCGGCCGCCAGATCGTCTTCAAGATATACAATGATGAATACGACCCGGCCAAGGCTGTGGGGGTCATCCGCAAGCTGGTGGAGGAGGACAAGGTGTTCGCCATCGTCGCCGGCCTGGGGACGGCCGCCCACTCCGCCGTCTGGGAGTACCTCAACGAGCAGGGAATACCCGACCTGTGGATCATGACGGGGGCCCACAAGTGGGCTGCGGACCCCGTGGCGCACCCCTGGTCGATTGCCATCCTGCCGGACTACTACGTCGAGTCGACGATCTTCGGCAAGTACATCTCGCAGAACCTGCCGGGCAAGAAGGTGGGCATCTTCTACCAGAACGACGACTACGGCAAGGACGAGGTGGCCGGCCTGAAGAACGGCCTCGACCCCACCAAGAACGAGCTGGTGTCCGAGCAAAGCTATGAGTCCACCGCCGTCGACATCCGCTCTCAGGTCACCAACCTGAAGAATGCTGGCGTAGAAGTGGTGGTTGGCGCCTGCATCCCAGGCCACTGTGCTCAGGCCATCAAGGCGGCCAACCAGATGGGCTGGCATCCCCAGTTCTTCATCGGCTACGTCAATTCTGACGCTGCCATGTTCCAGTATGCCGGCAGCGCGGCGGTCATGGAGGGGGTCATCACTCTTCAGGCCAACAAGATGTCAGACTGGACTGACGACCCGGCGGTAGCCGAGCACCACCGGATCATGGAAAAGTACGGCGACGTTCCCCCCGGCAACTACACCATCGTCGGCCAAGAGGCGGGGATGTTGACCGTCACGGCTCTGCGCGCGACCTGTGACAACCTGACGCGAGAGGGCCTGATGGACGCCATATACGCCACCTATCAGAACTACCAGGGCCCCCTCAACCTGCCGGGCGTCACCACCACCCTCAGCCCGACCGACCACTTGTCCATCGAGGCCATGAAAATGCTGAAGGCTACGGTGACGGCGGACGGCAAGGGCAAGTGGGAATACTTCGGCGACGTAATCTCGTTCAGGGACTAGAGGGCAACCTTTGGGGGCGGGGCGGCGCCGCGCGGGGTGCCGCCTCTGTTCGCCCAGCCGCTAGGGGACCTCGATCACGCTGGGGGGCTCGCGAAGAGCATTGCTGAGGCAGCGCGCCCGGCAGGGCTCCAGGCGGCGGAGCATGCTCAAGGCGCGACGGGTGTCGCTAGCCACCCTGGCCGGGTCGCAGTAGCGCAGACGGTATTTGAACAACCAGTAGGTGAACTCCTTGGCCTCCGTCAGGGAGACGGTGCTGGTGTCTGCTATGCCTTGCTCGCGCCGGAACTGGCTCAATAGATCTTGGCGGGAGCGGCCGTAGAGGCGCTGGAAGGCCTCTTCACCCACCGACAGGTGGTTTTCCCACACACGCGAGCGCTGCTCCTTGTAAACATCCTCTTCAGTTACCAGATGAAGCATCTCCTCCAGGGTGACGCCGTAGAGGTAGTTGAGGTGAGCCCGATACTTGGCGTGGCCCATGAGGCGGCGGAACTCCTCCTCGCTGAGGTCGAGGGGCGACTGCCCAAAGAATAGCAGTGCTTCATGCTCTTCCCGAGGGATGAGGTTGCCCACCGCCTCGCACAGACGCTCCGCCAGTAGAAGCCAGTCGAAGGCCTCGCCACCGACAAGGTAGCGGTAGTGCCGCTTGCCCACCGTCTCCTCGGGCAGAGGCCAGCGGGCGATGGCCTGCAAGAGGGCGATGAACCAGGGCTTGCCGTCCGCTACCTCCTGACACAGGTCGGTCAGCAGTTGCTCGGCCTCAATGGACCTCTCCCTGGCCACGGCCCTTGCGCTCATGGGTACTGCCGTTTGCCTCATCCAGCTTGCGGCGGCCTAGGCTGCCCTCCCGCAGCACCTCTTGTACTTAAGGCCGCTGCCGCAGGGGCAGGGGTCGTTTCTGCCCACCTTGCGGGGCGCTGCTGGCGGTTCCCCCTCGGGCCGTCCGGCGTCCGCCCGCCTCCGCCCGCCTGGCCGCGCCCCCACTGCTGCCGGCCGCCGCGGCGTGGGCACAGCCTGAGGGGCCAAGGTCGCGTGATAGATCCTGCGGGTTATGTTGCGCCGTATGTGATCCATGAGCTGCTGCCACATGTCATGGGCTTCTCGCTTGAAGGCTACCAAGGGATCCTGACCACCATAGCCTGCCAGGCCGATGCCCTGGCGCATCTCGTCCAGGGCTGTCAGGTGCTCCACCCACAGCCTATCGATGGTGCCCAGCATTACTAGGCGTTCCAGAATGCGCATGTTCGCGGCACCCGTTTTCTGCTCTTTTGCCTCGTACTCCTCCTGGGCATGGGTCAGAAGCTCCTCAACCATGTGCTCGCGGGACAGGTCGGCGAAGTGAGCCTGGGTGAAGTGAGGCGGCAGCGGCATTATAGCCTTCATTTCATTGAGCAGCCCCTTGAGGTCCCGCCCTTCCTCCTGGTGGTCGGTCGGGTAGGTGCTCACCAGTTCCCTGATCTCCTCGGCGATCATTTCCTGGATGTTAGCCTTGAGGTCGGCCCCCTCCAGGATTTTGCGCCGCTCAGTGTAGATGAGGTCGCGATGGGTGTTCATCACGTCGTCGTATTCGACCACGTGCTTGCGGATGTCGAAGTTGTGACCCTCCACCTTAGTCTGGGCCGACTCGATGGCCTTGCTGGCCATGCGGCTCTCCAGGGGCATGTCCTCATCCATGCCCAGGCGGCTCATCATGCCTCCTACCCATTCGGGGGCGAAGCGGCGCATCACATCATCGCCAAAGGAGACGAAGAAGCGGGAGCTGCCAGGGTCGCCCTGGCGGCCGGCACGACCGCGAAGCTGATTATCGATGCGGCGCGCCTCATGGCGCTCGGTGCCGACGATGTGCAGGCCGCCCACCTCCACCACCCTATCGTGGTCGGCCTGCCATATCTGGCGGGCCTCTCGCCGTATGCGTTCCAGTTCCTCAGGGGGAGCGGTGTCGGGGTCGATGCCCTTCTTGCGGTAGAGCTCCTCGGCCAGGCGGCTGGGATTGCTGCCCAGGATGATGTCAACGCCACGGCCGGCCATGTTGGTGGCGATGGTGACGCCGCCAAAGCGCCCGGCCTGGGCAATGATCTGGGCCTCGCGCTCGTGGTGCTTGGCGTTGAGCACCTGGGGCTCCTTGAGGGGGCACACGGCGTGGTACTGGCCGCACTCGGGGTTGTGGCATTGGCTGCGCCGCTTGAGAAGGTCAGCCAGATGCTCGGAGATCTCGATGGAGACGGTGCCCGCCAGCACCGGCCGGCCGATGGCGTGCATCTCCTCGATCTCCCTCACCACCGCCTGGAACTTGCCCTCCTGTGTGCGGTAGATGAAGTCGGAGTTGTCCTGGCGGATCATCGGCCTGTGAGTGGGAATGACTATCACGTCCAAACCATAGATGGTGTGGAACTCCTCCCTTTCGGTGTAGGCGGTACCGGTCATGCCGGCCAGCTTCTCGTAGAGGCGGAAGTAGTTCTGAAGGGTGATGGTAGCGTAGGTCACGCTCTCCCGCTGCACCCGCACACCCTCTTTGGCCTCCACCGCCTGGTGAAGGCCGTCCGACCAGCGGCGGCCGAACATCAGGCGGCCAGTGAACTCATCGACGATGACGACCTCGCCATCCTTCACCACGTACTCGTGATCACGCTGGTAGATGGCGTGAGCCTTGAGGGCGGCCTCCAGAAAGCGGGTCAAGCGATAGTTCTGAGAGTCGTAGATGTTCTTGATGTTCAGCCATTTCTCTAGCTTGGCTACCCCTTCCTCGCTGAGGGACACCGAGCGCGTCTTGTGATCTATGGTGTAGTCCACTTCCGGCTGGAGGCGGGGCACCAGCCGCGCGAACATGCGGTAGACCTCTTCCGTCTCCTCGGCAGGGCCGCTGATAATGAGGGGGGTGCGGGCTTCGTCGATGAGGATGTTGTCCACCTCGTCCACGATGGCGTAGTGGTGGGGATGCTCTGGCCGCTGGACTACCTGGGAGAGATCCGCCACCATATTGTCCCGCAGGTAGTCGAAGCCGAACTCGTTGTTGGTGCCGTAGGTGATGTCGGCCAGGTAAGCCTCGCGGCGAGGCACTGGCCGCAGGTGGCGCAGGCTGGGGTTGTCGGCATTGAAACCGGGGTCATAGACGTAGGCGGCGTCGTGCTGGAGGCAGGCCACCGACAGGCCCAGGTTGTGATAGATGGAGCCCATCCAGGTCGTGTCGCGCTTGGCAAGGTAGTCGTTCACCGTCACCAGGTGGGCGCCCTTACCCTCCAGAGCATTGAGATAGATGGGAAGGGTGGCTACCAGCGTCTTGCCCTCACCCGTCTTCATCTCGGCGCTCTTGCCCTGATGAAGAACAATGCCTCCCAAGAGCTGGACATCGAAGTGGCGCTCGCCCAGACGCCGCCTGGCCATCTCCCGCACCACGGCAAAGGCATCGGGCAGGATGTCGTCCAGGGTTTCACCATCGGCCAGGCGCTGGCGAAACTGGTCGGTTCTGGCCCGCAGCTCGGCGTCGCTGAGGGGAGCTACCTCGTCCTCGAGGGCATTGATCCTGTTGACCAGTGGCTGAAGCTTCGCCAGCTTTCGCTCGCTGCTATCACTGATGACGCCCTTGAGCCACTTGAGCATGACCGACCCTTACTGGAACAACTCCCCCACTGACTGGCCGGTATGGATCCGGCATATGGCTTCCCCCAGCAGGGGTGCCAAAGACAAAACGGTGATCTTGGGCAAACGCTTCTCTATCGGCAGGGGTATCGTGTCGGTCACCACCAACTCCCTGATGGGCGACTGCTCGATCCTCTGGACGGCCGGTCCCGAGAGCACGGGGTGGGTGCAGCAGGCGTAGATGTCGACTGTTCCGTGCCGCTGCAGCAGATCCACGGTTGCCACCATGGTGCTGCCGGTATCCACCTCATCGTCCACAATGAGAGCGTTCCTACCCTTGACTTCGCCAATGATATTGACAGCCTCCGCCCGCTGTTCGTTACCGATTCGGCGCTTCTCCACGATGGCCAAGGCAACACCCAGACGGTCGGCCACATTGCGAGCGCGCTTAGCGTCCCCCACATCGGTGGACACCACTGTCAGACTAGGGATGCCCTTATCCTTGAAGTAGCGGCTGAGGATGTAGAGGGCGGTCAGCTCGTCCACCGGGATGTTGAAGAAGCCCTGGATCTGGCCAGCATGCAGGTCTACGGTCAGCAGGCGGTCGGCCCCGGCTGTCTCCATGAAGTTGGCCACCAGGCGAGCGGTGATCGGCACCCGTGGCTGGTCCTTCTTGTCGCTGCGTCCATAAGCGTAGTAAGGGACGACGGCCGTGATCCGCCCCGCCGAGGCCCGCTTGGCGGCGTCGATCATGACGAATAGCTCCATCAAGCGATCGTTCACCGGGGAGACGATGGGCTGGACCAGGAAAACATCGCGGGCGCGAATGTTTTCGCAGAAACGCACAAAAATGTTCTCGTTGCTAAACTTCATGACCTCGCACTGCCCCAGGGGCATCTCGAGGTAGTCGCAGATGGCTTGGGCAAGCTCCGGGTGAGCGTTGCCGCTGAATACGCGCAGCTCCTGATACACCGACCATCTCTCCTTGCTTCGCTCTGCCAGCCAAGATCAATATAGCACAAAGGCCGAAAGGAACGGTATGGAACCCGCGAGTGAGCCCTTTGCCCATTCCAACGGCTAAACAAAAGAAGAAAGCCGAAAGCCTGTTGCTTCCGGCCGGCGCTGCTGAGTGAGCGTTTGTCTGGTAGACAATCCAAATATAGCACGCGCGGAGAGTAGGGGGAAGGGGGAATAGTTATATGTATGACCCCTTGAGCGGTTGACAAGTCTGGCGAAATTGGGTTATACTAGTACATTGATGGCGGGACGATATTCCCCTAGTTTCTATTCCCCTGTTAGCTATCTACCATAGCTGCTTGTGTCTTTTTAGCCACGATAGGGGCTGCAGGCATTAGTGGCCCCTGGGGGGTTCTTATTTATGACGATAGCCAGGGATTTTACCCGGGAGAGCGATGGTGTGTCCCGATTGGTCAAGTCCTACTCACGCATACCTGAGGTCATTGAGGTACCCAATCTCATACGCGTCCAGCTCGACTCGTACCGCTGGTTCCAAGAGCAGGGGCTGCGGGAGCTGTTCGACGAGCTCTCGCCTATCCAGGACTTCACTGGCAGCCGCCTGGAGATGCACTTCGGCGAGCACCACTTCGGCCAGCCCAAGTACTGCGAGGCTGAGTGCCGCGAGCGGGACATGACCTATGCCGCTCCCCTGCGGGTCAACGTTCAGCTCATCGTCAAGGAGAGCGGCGAGGTCAAAGAGCAGGAGATCTTCATGGGGGACTTCCCCCTGATGACGGACAATGGCACCTTCATCATCAATGGCGCCGAGCGGGTGGTGGTCTCTCAGTTGGTGCGCTCGCCAGGGGTTTACCTCACCCTGGAGCGCGACGCCACCAGTGGCCGCGACCTCTGCTACGCCAAGCTCATTCCTAACCGTGGCGCCTGGCTGGAGTTCGAGACCAGCAACAAGGGCGTTATCTCCGTCAAGGTGGACCGCAAGCGCAAAATCCCCATCACCACCCTCCTGCGCGCCATCGACGACGATGCCCAGATCAAGGACGAGAAGCAGCTGGGCACTAACGAGCGCATCCTCGCCCTGTTCAAGGCCGTGGATACCAACCCTGACCACCGCTATATCCAGGCCACCCTGGAGCGCGAACCCTCCCAGAACAAGGAGGAAGCCCTCCTGGAGTTTTATCGTCGCCTGCGGCCGGGCGACCCGCCCACTCTGGACAATGCCCGTAGCCTGATCACCACCCTATTCTTTAACCCCCGCCGCTACGACCTGGGCAAAGTAGGGCGGTACAAGCTTAACAAGCGTCTCGGCTATAAGAAGGCGCTGGACACCCACATCCTGGTGCCCCAGGACCTCATAGCCATCGTCCGCGAGATCATTCGCCTGAACAACGGCCAGGGACGGCCTGACGACATCGACCATCTGGGCAACCGCCGTGTGCGCACTGTGGGCGAGCTGATCCAGAACCAGTTCCGCATCGGCCTCTTGCGCATGGAGCGGGTGATCCGGGAGCGCATGACCATCACCGACCCTGAGAGCGCTACCCCCAGCGCCCTGATCAACATCCGGCCGGTGGTGGCCGCCATCAAGGAGTTCTTCGGCGGCTCTCAACTGTCTCAGTTCATGGATCAGACCAACCCTCTGGCCGAGTTGACCCACAAGCGCCGTCTCTCTGCCCTGGGCCCAGGCGGCCTCTCCCGTGACCGCGCCGGCTTCGATGTGCGCGACGTCCATTACAGCCACTATGGCCGCATCTGCCCCATTGAGACACCGGAGGGCCCCAACATCGGCCTCATCGGCAGTCTGGCCACCTACGCTCGCGTCAATGAGTACGGCTTCATCGAGACGCCCTATCGCAAGGTAGTACGGGAGCTGGCCAACGACTCGCCTGATCTGGTGGGGCGCTTCCTGCGCCAGGATGTCAGTGACGAGACGGGCAAGATAGTGGCCGCGGCGGGCACCAAGGTGAGCCCTGAGCTGGCGGCTGAGCTAGCCAAGCTGCCGCCCACCACCATCCCCATCCGGCCCTTCGTGTCCGACCAGGTTCTCTATCTATCGGCAGACGACGAAGATCGCTATGTGGTGGCCCAGGCCAACGAGCCCCTGGATGAGAGCAACCACTTCCTGGGTACTAAGCTGGAGGCCCGTCTTGGCAGCCACTTCATGACCGCTACGCCAGAGCAGGCGGAGTTCATGGACCTTTCGCCCAAGCAGATCGTGTCGGTGGCCACCTCCCTTATCCCCTTCCTGGAGCACGACGATGCCAACCGGGCCCTTATGGGCTCCAACATGCAGCGCCAGGCCGTGCCCCTGGTGAGGCCGGAGGTGCCACTGGTAGCCACCGGCATGGAGCGCCGGGCGGCCATCGATTCTGGCCAGGCCTACTTCGCCGAGGATGATGGCCTGGTGGTGAACTGCACCGCCCGCCACATCCGCATCCAGTACGGCAGCGGCGAGGAGAAGACCTACGAGCTGACCAAGTTCGTGCGCTCTAACCAAGGGACGTGTATCAACCAGAGGTCCATCGTACACAAGGGCCAGCGGGTGGAGAAGGGCCAGCCCCTGGTCGACAGCTCCTCTACTGTTCAGGGGGAGCTGGCTCTGGGCCAGACCCTCCTCTGCGCCTTTATGATCTGGGAAGGGTACAACTTCGAGGATGCAATCATCATCTCAGAGGCGGTCGTCCGTGACGATAAGTTCACCTCCATCCACGTCGAGAAGCACGAAGTCGAAGCTCGTGATACCAAGCTGGGTCCGGAGGAGATCACCCGCGACATACCCAACGTAGGCGAGGAGAGCCTGCGCAACCTGGACGAGGAAGGCATTATCCGTATCGGCGCCGAGGTGCAAGCGGGCGACATCCTGGTGGGCAAGATCACCCCCAAGGGGGAGACAGAGCTGACCGCCGAGGAGAAGCTTCTGCGGGCCATCTTCGGCGAGAAGGCCCGTGAGGTGAAGGACACCTCCCTGCGGGTGCCCCACGGCGAGCGGGGCAAGGTCATCGACGTCAAGGTCTTCTCTCGCGACAGCCACGACGAGCTACCGCCGGGGGTCAACAGGATGGTGCGCGTCTGCATCGGCCAGCGGCGCAAGGTGGCCGAAGGGGATAAGATGGCCGGGCGTCACGGCAACAAGGGCGTCATCGCCCGCATCCTGCCGTCGGAGGACATGCCCTACCTGGCTGACGGCACCCCGGTGGATATTATCCTCAACCCCATCGGCGTGCCCAGCCGCATGAACATTGGCCAGGTGCTGGAGACCCACCTGGGCTGGGCGGCCAAGGTCCTTGGTTTCCGCGCCCTATCGCCGGTGTTCGACGGCGGTAACCCCCTCACTATTGAGGATGCCCTCGGCCGCACCTGGATTGCCGAGCAGGCCGATGCTCTCTTGCCTCAGCCCAACGGCGACAGGAACGAGGCGGGCGAGAACGTGGACATGGCAAAGGTCTGGCAGTGGCTTGCCCAGCGGGGCTACGACGGCCAGGCGGTGTTCGACGACTTGCAGGCGGGCCAGGCCAAGCGCGCCTGCCTGGAGCTATGGCTGCAGGAGCAGGGCAAGAAGAAGGTGCGGGGCCTGCCAGAGCATGAACTGGAAGCTCTCGCCGAGAAGATTCTACTAGAGGGTGGTCCCGCTGCCCCCATATTCGGCAAGCAGATCCTCCACGACGGACGCAACGGCGAGCCCTTCGACCAGCCGGTTACGGTGGGCTACATCTACATGATGAAGCTCATCCACTTGGTGGAGGACAAGATCCATGCTCGCTCCACCGGCCCCTACTCCCTCATCACCCAGCAGCCTCTGGGCGGCAAGGCCCAGTTCGGCGGCCAGCGCTTCGGCGAGATGGAGGTGTGGGCCCTGGAGGCCTACGGCGCCGCTCATGTCCTCCAGGAGATCCTCACCGTCAAGTCGGACGATGTGGTGGGGCGGGTCAAGACCTATGAATCCATCGTCAAGGGCGAAGACATCCCCGTGCCGGGGGTGCCGGAGTCCTTCAAGGTACTGGTAAAGGAATTGCAGAGCCTCTGCCTGTCGGTGGAGGTGCTGAACGAGGAAGAGGAAAGAGTGACCTTGGCGGATACGTCGGCAACCGAGGTTCCGGAGTTGGGTATTAACCTGGCAGGCTTTGAGGGGGAGGACCTACTTGGTTCTTGAGGTAAACGACTTTAACGCCATCCGCATATCGCTGGCTTCGCCGGAGCAGATCCGCTCCTGGTCCTACGGGGAGGTAACCAAGCCGGAGACCATCAACTACCGCACCCTGAAGCCGGAGAAGGACGGCCTGTTCTGCGAGAAGATATTCGGGCCCACCAAAGATTTCGAGTGCTATTGCGGCAAGTACAAGCGGGTCCGCTACAAGGGCATCATCTGTGACAAGTGCGGCGTTGAGGTAGCCCGCAGCAAGGTGCGCCGCGAGCGCATGGGCCACATCGAGCTGGCCTCGCCGGTAGCCCATATCTGGTTCGTCAAGGGCATGCCCAGCCGTGTTGGCCTCCTTCTGGACATCTCGCCCCGCAGCCTGGAGCGGGTGCTCTACTTCGCCCAGTTCATCGTCACCGAGGTGAACGAGGCCGCCCGCGACCAGGCCATCGAGGCCCTGCGCCAGGAGATGGAGGCACAGGCAGCCGAACGCGAGGGGCAGAACGCCGAGAAGATAGCGGCCAGGGAGGCCGCCTGCGAAGAGGCCGTCGCCCAGGTGCAGTCCCAGCGAGACCAGCAGTTGCCTCGCCTGGACGAAGAGCTGAGCCGCGGTCTGGAGGCCCTCAAGAAGAAGATTACCGCTCTGAAGAGGGCCATAGCCAAGGGCCAGGGCAAGCCGGCTGCCAAGGCTTTGGCCTTGGCGGAAACAGTCATCGTTGCCCAGGGCGATGAGGTCACTACTCAGGCAGCAGAGCGGCTTAAGGAGGAGGCCGGGAAGCAAGTAGCCGAACTGGAGGAACTGTTCGCTCGACGGCGCAGCGACGGCGAGCTCCTGGCCGATGCCCAGATTCAGCAGTTGCGCGATGCCGCCTGGGCGGAGATGGAGCCCCCGCGCCAGAAGATGCGCGACGAGCGGCAGGCCATCGCCGAGGAATACCGCCTGAAGATCGAGGAACTGGAGGACCTGAAGGACCCCATTCGCGACGACGCCGTCACCCTCCTGATGGAGCCCAAGTACCACGAGCTGGCGGCGGCCTACCCGGGCGTCTTCTCGGCGGGCATGGGCGCTGAGCCCATCCTGGACATCCTTCGGCGCCTCGACCTGGACCGGCTGGTCCTCAAGCTACGTCAGGAGATTCAGAGCTTCAGTGGCCAGCGACGCAAGAAGGCCACCAAGCGCCTGAAGGTGTCAGAGGCCTTCCGCAAGAGCAACAACCGGCCGGAGTGGATGGTAATTTCCGTCTTGCCGGTGCTGCCGCCCGACCTGCGGCCAATGGTGCAGCTAGATGGCGGCCGCTTCGCCACCAGCGATCTCAATGACCTTTATCGGCGGGTGATCAACCGCAACAACCGCCTGAAGCGCCTGCTGGAGCTGGGAGCGCCGGAGATCATCATCCGCAATGAGAAGCGAATGCTCCAGGAGGCGGTAGACTCCCTCATCGACAACGGCCGCCGCGGCCGCGCCGTATCCACCGCCGGCAACCATAAGCTAAAGTCCCTGTCGGACATGCTCAAGGGAAAGCAGGGGCGCTTCCGCCAGAACCTCCTGGGCAAGCGGGTGGACTACTCCGGCCGCTCGGTCATCGTCGTCGGGCCGGAGCTGAAGCTGAACCAGTGCGGCTTACCCAGGCGGATGGCCCTGGAGCTGTTCAAGCCCTTCGTGATGCATGCCCTGGTGGAGCGCGGCCTGGCTCACAACATCAAGTCAGCCAAGCGGGTCGTAGAGCGGGCTCGGCCCGAGGTTTGGGACATCCTCGATGAGATCATTCAAGAGCGGCCGGTCCTCCTGAACCGAGCGCCCACCCTCCACCGCCTGGGCGTCCAGGCCTTCGAGCCCGTCCTCGTCGATGGCAGCGCCATCCGCATCCATCCCCTGGTCTGCGTCGCCTTCAACGCCGACTTCGACGGCGATCAGATGGCGGTGCACATACCTCTGTCGCGAGCGGCGGTGGCCGAGGCGCGCCAGATTATGCTATCGTCCGAGAACCTCCTTCTACCCAGCAACGGTGAGCCCACGGTAGCCCCTACCCTAGACATCGTCCTGGGCTGCTACTACCTCACCCTGGTCAAGCCGGGGGCCAAGGGCGAGTACCGCCCGGGCATCCCCCCGCAGGGGGTCTACGGCAGCTTCCAGGAGGCCAAGCTGGCCTACGACCTGGGCCTGGTGAAACTGCAGGCCAAGATCAAGGTGCGCGACCCAAGGACAGGCGGCCAGCTCATCGATACAACGGTGGGCCGCATCATCTTCAACGAGGTGCTGCCCCAGGAGCTGGCACTGCGCAATGAGGTCCTGGACAAGAAGGACCTCAAGGACCTGGTAGCGGAATGCTATCGCAAGCTGGGTATGGAGCGCACCGCCGAGATGGTCGATGCTATTAAGAACGTTGGTTTCCACTACGCCACCCAGTCCGGCATGACTATCGCCATCAACGACCTGAAGGTGCCTGCAGACAAGGCCAAGCTGCTGGAGGAGGCCGATGCTCGCATCGCCGAAGTGGAGCAGCAGTACCAGATGGGCCTGATCACCGAGGACGAGCGCTACGACCAGGCGGTGGCCATCTGGCGGCAGACCACCGAGCGAGTGCAGGCCGCCATTCAGGATGAGATGGACCGCTATGGTGGCGTCTACCTGATGGCCGTCAGCGGCGCCAAGGGCAACATCAGCCAGCTCAGCCAGATGGCCGGCATGCGCGGCCTCATGACCGACCCCGCGGGCCGCATCATCGACCTGCCCATCCGCTCCAGCTTTCGCGAGGGGCTGACAGTGCTGGAGTACTTCATCTCTACTCACGGCGCTCGCAAGGGACTGGCCGACACCGCCCTCCGTACCGCCGACAGCGGCTACCTGACCCGCCGCCTGATCGACGTGTCCCAGGAGGTTATCATCCTGGAGGATGACTGCGGCACCACCGCTGGTAGCTGGCTTTCGGAGCCATCCGAGAAGGGCGTACTTGAGTCCCTACGGGAGCGGATCATTGGCCGCTGGGCAGCCTCCGACCTGATCGACCCCCAGACGGGCGAACTCATTGTTGGTCGCAATGAGGAGATCAGCGAGGAAGTGGCCGAGCGTGTCGAGGCGCTAGGCATCCAGCGGGTGCACGTGCGTTCGCCTTTGACCTGTCAGGCCAAGCGAGGCCTCTGCGCCCCCTGCTACGGTCGCAACCTGGCCCGTGGCAAGCTAGTCGCAGTGGGCGAGGCCGTGGGCATCGTGGCTGCCCAGAGCATCGGTGAGCCCGGCACTCAGCTCACCATGCGCACCTTTCACACCGGCGGTGTGGCCGGTCTGGACATCACCTCCGGCCTGCCGCGAGTGGAGGAGTTGTTCGAGGCAAGGGTGCCTAAGGGTGGGGCCCTCATCTCCGAGATCGACGGCACGGCTGAGATCGCACGCGAAGGCGCCACTCGTCGCATCAAGGTGGTAAGCAGCGAACTGTACCGCGATGAATACGCCCTGCCCGAGGGGGCCGAGGTTGTGGTCGAGGATGAGCAGTGGGTGGAGCGAGGGACGCTGCTGGCCCGCCTACCCCAGCCGGTGGAGGTCGAGGAGGGTCAAGAAGTTGCCCTGCCCATCGCTGCCGACGCCGACATCACCGCTCGCATGGCTGGCCGCATCATGCGGAGCCGGCCAGACCGTCTCGCTATCCTCTATGAGGAGCGAGAGGAGCGGGAATACATCGTGCCGCCCACTGCCCGCATACGGGTGGAGACCGGTCAATATGTTCACGCCGGCCAGCAGCTCACCGACGGAGCAGTCAACCCCCAGGATATCCTGCGCGTCCAGGGGCCGGAAGCGGTACAGCTCTACCTGGTGGAAGAGATACAGGGGGTCTACCGTTCCCAGGGTGTGAATATCAACGATAAGCATATCGAGGTCATCGTTCGCCAGATGCTCCGCCGGGTGCAGGTGGACTCTCCCGGCGATACTGCCCTCCTGCCGGGCGAACTGGTGGATCGCTTTCGCTTTGGGGAAGTGAACGCCAAGGTGCTGGCCGAGGGTGGCGAGCCGGCCACCGCTCAGCCCGTTCTCCTGGGCGTGACCAAGGCCTCCCTCAACACCGATAGCTTCCTGGCCGCAGCCTCCTTCCAGGAGACCACGCGCATCCTCACCGAGGCGGCTGTCAACGGCTCTGTCGATCACCTCCTGGGCCTCAAGGAGAACGTTATCATTGGCAAGCTGATTCCGGCCCGTGCTCGCGTTAGCGTGCCCGAGCGGCGAACAGTGGCCGAGCTCATGGCGCCGCCTGGCTTGCTGACTAGCGGAGAAGGGGAGCTGGCGGAGGACGGGTTGGCTGGCGAGGCGGCTCAAGAGTTGCCTGAGGAGCTATCCGCCCTGGCCGCCGCTTTTCAGGTTCCCCCCGGGGAGGAAGGACTGCTAGAGGAGCCAGAAGAAGGAGCGAAGGGGGGTCAGATAGCGAGTAGCTAGCCGCCTCCAGCCAGCAGACTCGAGCCTAGCGGGCCTTGAGCGGAATCATCCGCCCAAGGCCTATTCTTTGGTTGGAGCTAGGACATCGACGATGGTGATCAGCCAGGCAACGGTGATGATGCTGGCAAAGCTAGCGCACCAGATGCAGACGTCCTCCACGACGAACACCTCTATGTAGGTGAGGTAGGCGGCGAAGGCAACGCCTGTCAGTGTCATGCTGAAGGCTGCCAGGGGAGCCCACTCCTCCGCCAGGGGCAGCCGGGCCAGCCGCGCCAGCACCAGCGCCAGAAGCCCAGCGCAGAACAGCATGCCCAGCACCGCCACCGGAATGCCAACCAGCTTCGAGTACTCGCTGTTCTCCACAGCCTGGCAGCCACTTAGGCCAGCACATGCTATGGGTTGGTCGGCATAATGGCTGTAGGTGAGGTAGGCCGCTACGCCCATGCCGGCCATCGCCAGCACGGCCAGAGCCCCCCATCTCAAGAAGTCACCCGTCATCAGGGGGACTGCTCTGGGCAGGGCTTGAGCCCTACCCTGTCTCGCTCGTCCCGCCCAGCCTGGCCAGCTCGTCCTCGATGGCCTTCTGGAATTCTGCGTAGGACTTGGCTCCTTCAATCTTTGTCTGCCCCACAAAGAAGGTGGGGGTGCTGCTGACCCCGCGCCGGCGGGCCTCGCCGGCGTCCGCCTCCAGCTTGTCGATGTATCTTTTCGAATCCAGGCAGGTGCCAAAGGATTCCGTGTCCAGGCCCAGCCCCTGGGCAAAGCGTTTCAGATTCTCGCTGTTGAAGGTGACGCGCTCGTTGTTGAGGAACAGCGCGTCGTGATACTGCCAGAAGGCGTTCTGCTCACTGGCGCATTCGGCGGCTCCTGCCGCGATCTCGGCCTCCTCGCCATGAACGACAAGGTGCTTGAACACCAGCTTCACCTTCCCCGTCGCGATGTACTCTTCCTCTATTTGGGGCATGGTCTCCAGAGCGGCGCGTTTACAGTAGGGGCACAGGAAGTCGGAATACTCGACGATAGTCAAGGGAGCGTCGGGGTTCCCCAGGGTGGTGCCTTCGCGGGGGATGTCGGCTGGCCTTGGCGTGGGGACAATGAATTCGGGGGGCGTGCCGTCGCCGTCGCTCTCCCAGGGGGCTAGGGCCAGCAAGATCAGAACGATAGCGGCGACCGCCGCCGCCGCCGTGCCTGCCAGAATTCCCACGTAGCGAGGGCGTCTGCTCGCTTTGGTAGGCTTCCGCTTCTCCCGACGCTTTCGAGTCCTTCTGCCCATGTGCAACCTCCCTGGCGACGAAGATAGCAGCGTGCTCCTTTCCTGTCAACGTAATGGCGGAGCGCCGCTCGGGTGCCAGCGACTCAGGGAGTTGTCCCTTCGCCCCTTGCGCGGCGGGATCCGACTGGGAACACCAGGAAGCAGGTCAGCATCACGATGGCCCTGGTGTTCCTCACCCTGATCGGCGGTCACCTCTTTCGCTGCCCTGGGGAAACCTGCATGGGCTCGTCCAGGTGGTGGGTGCGCGGGCCTCGTCGCCTGCGCGCCAGCTCATCGACCTTGGCCAGGCAGGCCTCCGCCTCCAGCCGCTGCACGCCGCAGACGTTGCAGGGCTGCTTGTGGCAGTCAGCGGTGGCCGCCCCTTTCGCCGTCTTTAGCCACTCTCCTCGCAGGTAGGCTTCGCTGACACCGACATCGATGTGGGACCAGGGAAACTTCTCGAATAGTCCCCGCTCGCGGTGAGCGTAGAAACTGGGATCGAGGCCGCACTCCTGGAAGGCCTGCTGCCAGCGGCCCCAGTCTTGCTCCTCGTGCCAGGCGTCGAACTTGCACCCTAGCTGCCAGGCCCGCTGGATCACCCGCCCCAGGCGCCGGTCGCCGCGGGAGATGACTGCCTCCAGCAGGCTGTGCTCGGGATCCTCCCAGGAGAACTCCAGGCCGGCCCGCTTGCAGCCGATGCGCAGAAGGTCATGCTTGGGGTCCAGCTCCTCGGCGCTGTTCTGGCGGGCCCACTGGAAAGGGGAGTGCGGTTTGGGGACGAAAATGGAGGTACTCACCCGCACACGAGCGCGACCGCGATGATAGCGGCGGCCGATCTCCTTCACCCTGGCCGCCAGATCGACGACCCCCTGCATGTCCTCCAGGGTCTCGCTGGGCAGGCCAACCATGAAGTACATCTTGATGCTCGTCCAGCCACGGGAGAAGGCGGCCTCCGCCGCCCGCAGGACATCCTCTTCCGTCACCGGCTTGTTGATGGCCAGGCGCAGGCGCTGGCTGCCCGCCTCGGGGGCGAAGGTGATGGTGTGCTTGCCCGGCCCAGCCACCGCCTCAGCCACCTCCACCGAGAAGCTATCCACCCGCAAGCTGGGCAGGGAGATGATGATGCTATCGCCGAACTCCTCTTTCAGGGCCCGCATCATGGGCAAGATCTGGGAGTGATCGGTGGTGCTGAGGGACAACAAGGAGAGCTCGCGATAGCCAGTACTGGCCAGCACTTCCCTGGCGAGGGCCACTACCTCCTTCGCCGCACGCTCCAGACGGGGGCGATAGATCATCCCCGCCTGGCAGAAGCGACACCCCTGGGTGCAGCCGCGCTGGATCTCGATGCCAGCGCGGTCGTGCACTATCTGCACGAAGGGAACGATGGGCCGCCGCGGCAACGGCAGCAGCTTCTGCACGAATCGCTTGCGCGGGCGAGGAGACGCGACCGGATCGACGGCCCTCACCTCGGCGATGATGCCATCGGCATGGTAGAGCGCGTCGCAGAAGCGGGGCACGTAGATGCCCTCGATGGCAGCCAGCTCCCGCAGAAGCTGCCGCTTCGACCGGCCACCCCTGTCCTTGAAGCGGCGCACACGGTCGACGATATCCAGGACGAGCTCCTCGCCGTCGCCCAGGGCGAAGGCATCGATGAAGTCGGCCAGGGGCTCAGGGTTAAGGGCGCCGCTGCCGCCGGCAATGACCAGGGGCAGAGCCCGCCGCCGTTCTGCTGCCAGCAACGGCAGGCCAGCCAGATCGAGCATGTTCAGAACGTTGGTGTAGGTCAGCTCGTAGCCCAGGGAGAAGCCAATGATATCGAACTCGCCCAGCGGGTGGCGGGTCTCCAGGCTGAAGAGGGGGATGCCCTCCTGGCGCATGGTCTGCTCCATGTCCGTCCAGGGGGCGTACACTCGCTCGCAGAGCACACCGTCCTCCTGGTTGAGGATCTCGTAGAGGATGGCCAGGCCCAGGTTGGACATGCCAATGTCGTAGACATCGGGATAGGCCAAGGCGACTCGCAGGGGCGTGTGGCTCCAGTTCTTGACCACGCAGTTCCACTCGCCGCCGCTGTAGCGGGCGGGCTTGCTCACCCGCGGAAGAATCCGGTCTAGGTCGACAACGGTCAAGTCTGCCACCTCACGGGGAGAGAAACCTCGGAAATTCCATCATACTGAACCGCCACCTGGGGTGGCAACTTTGTCTGGCCAGGGCTTGCTCGCAGTCTCAGCAATTGCTACTATACAGCATCACCACTTTGGGAGGGGGCATGGGGATGTTCGAGAAGATACTCGTGCCGCTGGATGGGTCGCCCCTGGCACAAGCGATCCTGCCTTATGTGACGGTAGTGGCCAAGGGGTTCCATAGCCATGTCATCCTCTTGCATGTTGCTGAGACCGCCCTTGATCACGAGGTTCCTGAGCAGAAGACCTATGCCGATGAGACTATGGAGCGCATTCGTCCCATGGCCGAGAACTACCTGGCGGGGGTAGCCGACGAGCTCCGTAGAGGGGGGATCGATGTCGAGGCCAAAGTAGTGGGGGGCCGGGCAGTACCGCAGATCTTGGAGTACGCCGAGCAGGAGAACGTTGGCCTAATTGCCATGTCTACCCACGGCCGCTCGGGGCTGACCCGCTGGGTGATGGGAAGCGGGGTCGACAAGATTCTGCGTGCCTGTGAGCGGCCCGTTCTCCTGGTCAGGCCACGCGATGAGGGCGCCGGTGGCAAGGCCGACGGACGGTTGTCGAAGATCATCGTTCCCCTGGACGGCTCCAGCGATGCCGAAGCAGCCCTCCCCTTCGCCGAGGAGCTGGGCAAGGCCCTGGGGCTGGAGATCATCCTTATCCAGGTGATCGGCATCGAGACTACTGTGCACTTCATCCCCATGGCACCAGATAGCTGGCCAGTGCCCAGTGACATCCTGCAGCGGCTGGACGTGGTGGCTTCGGGCTACCTCACGGGCCTGGCCAAGCAACTTAAGGACAGGGGGCTAACGGTGCAGTGGGAGGTATTGCGCGGCGCGCCGGCCCCCAGAATCGTGGAGTTCGCCAAGGAGACTCCCGCCAGTCTGGTGGTCATGACCACCCACGGTCTCTCCGGCTTCCGCCGCTGGGTCATGGGTAGCGTGACCGATGCGGTGGTGAGGCAGACGGGCGAGCCGGTTCTGGTGGTGCGTCCCCATCGTCCCCGCTGATTGACACTAAGCACAACCTTTGCTAAATTGGGACAGACCAAGCGAATAGGGTGCCGAATCCCCGGTAGGGGAACGGGGGAACCAATTGCCTGCCGAACAGCGGGCAGCGGGGTGAATCTCCGACGGCGTCGGAGTAGGCTAGCTCCTTCAAGCCGAACCCGTCAGCTAACCTCGTAGGCATGCGAAGGAGAGGCTAGCAGAGAGGGACGAGAGGCTAGGCCTCCCGTCCTTTCGTTCGTATTGGGCATGGGAGTCACTCGCTGGCTGACGGGGGGAAGGTGGCAGTGGGGGGAAGCGTCCGAAGCATGAGCCTCCCCGATGAGAAGAGCACAGTAATGAAGGACAGGCGGTGGGCTGCCTGGCGCCTGGAGTATGCTCTTCTCATCCTCGTCGTCGCTGTGATGACCGTCTTCGCCTTTGCCTTCTTCTACTTCCAGGTGGAGGTGAGCAGGCTCAAGGACTACGGCTACGCCGGTGTGTTCATCATCAGCTTCATCGGGGCCGCCTCGATGATCCTGCCCACGCCTGCTCTTGCCTCGGTGATTGGCGGTGGCGCCATCCTCAACTCCTATTTGGGCATACCCACCTTCGTTTTCGTCGGTGTCGTCGCTGGCCTGGCGGAGGCCCTGGGCGAATTCACTGGCTATGCGGCTGGCTACGGCGGCCGCATCATGATCGAGGAGCGGCCAGAGTACAAACTGGCTCAGGGCTGGATGGAGCGTCACGGCGTGATCACCATGTTCGTGATGTCTATCATCCCCAACCCGCTGTTCGATGTGGCTGGCGCAGCGGCAGGGGCTGTTCGCATGCCCCTGGGCCGCTTTTTCCTGTCCGTTTTGGCAGGGAAGATCATTAAAGATATGTACTTAGCGGCCTTGGGCGATTTCGGCATCGACATCCTGGGGGGATTCTTGGCCTAGGCCCGCTTTGACGCGTGTACGAGCGTATGTTATACTTGCCGGAGGTTATCTGGCCTTTATTGTTTTGAGGCCTCGCCGGGGGAGCGTGCACCGGGCACCTCTCTCGTAGCTCCGCCTAGGGCGGAGAGCTGCGGTCGGTGGGAGGTATTATTCGTGATCATCAATGTCAGCGTCATTTTTCGTGTTGTTGGTGCCATTTTCTTTGGCTATGTGGGCCTCCGTATGGGGGCGTTCATGGCCGAGGGGGACAGCGGCACTACCGCCGTGATCTTCTGGGCAGCGCCGCCCGTGCTGTTCACCATCTTCGGAGTCATAGCGGGGCCCCTCCTCTTCCTGGAGCCCCTGCGTCGCTTTCAGCAGTGGACGAGTGGGATCGAGCCTACTCAGCTTGTGCTGGGCACCTGTGGCCTGGTGGCCGGTCTCCTGGTAGCGGCTCTCTTGACACCCGCCCTCATCACCCTCCCCAGCGTCGGCGGCGTGCTTGCTCCTTTCGTGGTTAGCGCCATCCTGGGTGCTCTAGGCGTGGCGGCCATGATCAATCGCGAGGAGGAGTTCGCCGATTTCCTTTCCCGCTACCTGCCCCTGGCGGGCAAAGGGGTGCGCCGTGTGCCCCATCAGATCGTCCTCGATACCAGCGCCGTCATCGACGGGCGCATGGCCGATATCGTCCAGACGGGCTTTATCATGGCCACCCTGGTGATACCGCGCTTCGTCCTGGACGAGCTGCGCTACATCGCCGATTCGCCCGATTCTCTCAGGCGCAACCGCGGTCGGCGTGGTCTGGATATCCTCGGCCGCCTTCAAAAGGAGGCGCCGGTGCCCATACAGGTTTCGGATACTGACTTCGAGGATGCGCGGGATGTGGACAGCAAGCTCATCCGCCTGGCCAAGAGCATGGGCTGTCCCCTCATGACCAACGACTTCAACCTCAATCGCGTTGCGGAGCTGGAGGGGGTCCAGGTTCTCAACGTCAACCACCTGGCCAACGCGGTCAAGGCGGTGGTGCTGCCCGGCGAGGAGATGGAGGTGCGCATCATCCAGGAGGGGAAGGAGAGCGGCCAAGGGGTCGGCTTCCTGGATGACGGCACCATGGTGGTGGTGGAGGGCGGCCGCCGCTACCTGAACGAGCAGTTGGAGGTCATCGTCACCCGCGTTCTTCAGACCGTGGCTGGTCGGATGATCTTCGCTGCCCCCAAGGCCGTCAGCTGATACGTCGATAGAGCGCGCCTATGTCAGTCAACCAGGAGTCAGTGGGGGCCATTATCGCTGCTGCCGGCCGCAGCGAGCGGATGGGCGGCAGGGATAAGCTGTTCGCCGTCGTTGGCGGCAAGCCCCTTCTCGCCCACACCCTCAGCGCCTTCCATATCTGTGGTAGGGTGGACAGGGTGGTGCTGGTCCTTTCGTCAGAGAACATGGAGCGGGGAAGAGAGCTGGTGGCCAAGGCGGGCTTTAACAAGGTGGCGGCCGTCTGCCTGGGGGGCGAACGCCGGCAAGATTCGGTGCGTAACGGTCTGGAGGCGCTGGCGTCTTGTCAGTGGGTGGTGGTGCATGACGGGGCCCGCCCCCTGGTGACCGTCGAGCTTATCGAGCGGGGCCTGGAGGCAGCGAAGGAGACAGGGGCAGCCATTGCCGCCCTACCCATCGGGGACACGGTCAAAGAGGTGGAACCGGCGGGCGTCATCGGGCGCACCCTCTCCAGGGGCCAGCTGTGGGCCGCCCAGACGCCCCAGGTCTTCCGCTATGACATCCTGCGGGATGCTCACCAGCGGGCCCAGGGTGAGGCCACCGATGATGCCGCTCTGGTGGAGAAACTGGGCTATCAGGTCAAGGTGTTTGCCGGCTCGCCCTGGAACATCAAGGTGACCACCGCCGCCGACTTGGCCCTAGTGGAAGCGCTCGTCGCCCAAGGCAGGGCAGGTTAGACATGCGGGTAGGCATCGGCTATGATATACACAGGTTTCAGAAGGGGCGTCCGCTCATTCTGGGGGGCGTGGAAATAGCGGGCGAGACAGGGCTGGGCGGTCACAGCGATGCTGATGTCCTCCTCCACGCTATCATGGACGCCCTGTTGGGGGCAGCGGGCCTGGGTGACATCGGCTGCTTCTTCCCGCCAGACGATTCGACTTATGCCGGGGCTGACAGTCGCCAGCTATTGGCCCAAACCAGCCAGATGATAGCCCAGGTGGGCTACGCGGTCTGGAGTGTGGATGCTACCATCATTGCCGAGAGGCCGCGCTTGAGCCCCCACATCCGCTCGATGCGGCAGCGTATCGCTGGCACCCTCGACCTGGACGAATCGAGGGTAAGCGTTAAGGCTACCACCAACGAGGGCATCGGCGACATCGGTCGCGGCAAGGCGATTGCCGCTCTGGCTGTAGCCGTGCTGCAGGAACGTTAGGAACAGAAATCGGTATGGCCTTATCTCATGGGATGCTTCCTTCCCTGGCCGTGGCGGCGTGCTGTCGCTTGGTCTGCATATGTATGGAGGGGTGCCCCGCTGGGCCGGGACACCCCATAGAGGGAAAAGGACAGCCACGGACAGGAGGGATGGCCCGTGTCAGTCTTACGAAGCATTAAGCGCGATATCCAAGCCGCGCAGGAGCGGGACCCAGCCGCTACCAGCGCCCTAGAGGTTATTCTGGCCTACCCCGGCTTTCACGCCCGCCAGCTCCACCGCCTGGCTCATTCTCTTTATCAAAGGCGCCTGCGCGTGCCGGCCAGGGTCATTTCCCAGTTCAGTCGTGCCCTCACCGGCATCGAGATCCATCCCGGCGCCGAGATCGGCGAGGGCTTCTTCATCGACCATGGCATGGGGGTGGTCATCGGCGAGACGACGCAGATCGGCGACAACTGCCACCTCTTCCAGGGCGTGACCCTCGGAGGCACCAGCACCAAGCGGATCAAGCGCCACCCTACCCTGGGCAACAACGTGGTGGTGGGGGCTGGTGCCAATCTCATCGGGGCAATAAACGTGGGGAACAACGTGCGCATCGGGGCTGGCTCCGTAGTGGTTTCCAATGTGCCCGACAACGCCACCGTGGTGGGCGTACCAGGCCACGTGGTGGCCTATCATGACCCCGGCGACGATACGATCTTGAAACTGCCCGACCCCGAGTGGGATATTATTCAACGGCTGGAAGGGCAGATCAAGAAGCTGGAGAAGCGCATCGCCGAACTGGAGAAGGAAAGCAAGCGAGAGCCAGCCGCCAGCCAGCGCCAGGAGGATGCCTCTTGAAGCTCTACAACACCCTCAGCGGCAAGAAGGAGGACTTCGCCGCGGCGGAGGGCGCAGTGAAGATGTACGTCTGCGGCGTAACGCCCTACGACCGCAGCCACCTCGGCCATGCCATGAGCTACATCATCTTCGATGTTCTCCGCCGCTACCTGGAGTACCGCGGCTACCAGGTACGCCACGTCCAGAACTACACCGACATCGACGACCGCATCATCGCCCGCGCCCGCCAGTTGGGCATCCCTCCCCAGGAGCTGACCGAGCGGTTGATCGCTGAGTATGCCAGCGAGATGGAGGCCCTCAACGTCCTGCCCGCCCACGTCTACCCCCGCGCCACCCAGGAGATCCCCACCATGATCGAGATGATCTCCACCCTGATGGACAAGGGCTATGCCTATGTAGCCGATGGCGACGTATACTTCCGGGTCAGCGCCAAGAAGGACTACGGCAAGCTTTCTGGCCGCAGCCTGGAGTCCACGGAGGCTGGCGCCCGATGTGGCGTGGGGCGAGAAGTGGAGCCCGGCGAGGGTAAGGAGCACCCGGCCGATTTCGCCCTCTGGAAGGCAGCGAAGCCGGGAGAGCCCTCTTGGCCCAGCCCCTGGGGGCCTGGTCGCCCTGGCTGGCACATCGAATGCTCTGCCATGTCGGTCAAGTACCTGGGCGAAACCCTGGACATCCACGGCGGTGGCATCGACCTCATCTTCCCCCATCACGAGAACGAGATCGCTCAGAGCGAGGCCTACACGGGCCACGAGCCCTTCGTCCGCTTCTGGCTGCACAACGGCTGGCTGTACCTGGGCGAGGAGAAGATGAGCAAGTCCCTGGGAAACATCATCCCCATCGCCGAGGGCCTGGAGAAATACGGTGCCGATGGCTGCCGCCTGTTCGTCCTCGGGTCCCACTATCGCAGCCCCCTCACCTACAGCCAGGAGGGGCTGGAGGCCGGCAAGCGAGCTGCCGAGCGCCTTCGCCTGGCCGCTCGCCTGCCTGGCGCCGGGCAGGGGCCCAGCCTCGACCCGGAAGCCTTCCGCAGCCGCTTCATCGAGGCCATGGAGGACGACCTGAACACAGCCCAAGCCTTGGCTGCCCTCTTCGACCTGGCGCGGGAGATAAACCGCGCCCGCGACCAGGGCCAGCCGGTGGAGGAGGCCCAGGCAGCCCTGCGCGAGCTGGCGGGGGTTCTTGGCCTGACCCTGGCCGAAGAGGAGGCAGGGCTGGCCATCCGTCCCTTCATCGACCTGCTGGTGGAGCTGAGAGATGAGCTGCGGAAGGCCGAGCTCTACCAGCTCTCCGACAGGGTGCGCAGCCGCCTGGCCGAGCTGGGCGTCGCTCTGGAGGACACCGCGGAAGGCACGCGCTGGCGCCGCAGGGTCTAAGGAGAACAAATCCTGCTCTCCTGCCCATTGCGTCCCCCTGGGGGTTGTGCTATTATCCCTGCTTGGCCCATCGGCTGGACATCTTGCCTGCCGCCAGGCAGGAGCGCGAAAGGGGGGATTGATGCACCTGATCATTGATGGCTACGGGGGCGATCCCCACGGGCTGGCTGACCTGGAACTGGTACGCGCGCTCTTAGATACGGTTCCGCACGAAATGGGGATGGTCAAGATCGCGCCGCCCTATGTTTGCCGCTATGAGGGCCCCAAGCCCAACGATTGGGGCATCTCCGGCTTCGTGCTCATCGCCGAAAGCCACCTCAGCGTCCATACTTTCCCCGAACGCGGCCTGCTTTGGGCCGACATCTTCTCCTGCAGATCATTTGACGCCGACCGGCTGGTGGAAGCAGTGCGAGAGGCCTTTTCCCTACGGGAGGCGCGGGTCACCCTGCTGGGACGGGGCTTGGAGGACAGCGAAGTGTTGGCCCCGACGGCTGGTCGCGTGGCATCTCCCTAGGGAGAACGGCCGGTGCATGAACTATTCGGTCCTTCTGTGACTCCTTTCCCCGTGGGCGACAAGGTCGGTGCGGCCGAGTTGGTGCGTCGCATGGGAGGCACCGCTTTTCAGGCCCGCAAGCTGGCTCAGGCGGTGCACATCTGGGACGCTATGCTCCAGGGCGAGGTCACCATCTTCCTGGGCCTGGCAGGGGCTATGGTGCCGGCCGGCATGCGCTCTGTGGTTGCCTATCTCATCGAGAACCGCCTCATCGACTGTGTGGTGAGCACCGGCGCCAACCTCTACCACGACCTCTACGAATGCCTGGGCTATCGTCACTGGCAGAGCGGCCAGGAGACCGATGACGTCCGCCTGGCCAGCCAGCAGGTGTATCGCTTCTACGATGTGCTGGCCAGCGAGCATGACTTCTCTCAGGGCGAGCGCTTCATCACTGACTTCTCTCTAGCTCTGGACCCCTCGCGCTCCTACACCACTCGCGAGTACTTTCAGCTTCTCGGGCAGGCGCTTGTGCCGGTGGCTAATGAGGAAGGGATCCTGACGGCGGCCGTCCGGCAGGGCGTTCCAATCTATTGCCCGGCCCTGGGAGACAGCGTTTTCGGCCTGGCCATAGCCGAGGGCCGCCTGGGTAGCGGCATTCGCCTTACCTTCGACATCATCGCCGACGTAGTGGAGATGGCCCACATCGCCACCGAGGCCAAGTCCAGCGGCGTCGTCTACATTGGCGGCGGCACCCCCAAGAACTTCATCCAGCAGGCGGCGGTGGCTGCCTATCTTTTCGGTCGCGAAGGGTCGGGCCATGAGTACGGCATCCAGATCACCATGGACGAGCCCGACTGGGGCGGGCTATCAGGCTGCACCTTCGAGGAGGCCCAGTCCTGGCGCAAGATGGCGGCCGATGCCACCTTTGTGACGGTGCGGGCCGAGGCCACCATCGCCTTGCCGATCATCGTCAGCGCCCTGGCCGAGGGCAGTGCCCAGGCCATCCGCGACCGTCGGCGGCCCGTCATCTCCTTCGAGAGTGTGGCTGAAGCGTAGCGGCGGCCAATGCCCCAGGAACGCTTCTTCCCCCGCACCACCTTCGCTGCTATCCCCGAGGAGTACGCGCGCTTCGAGTGCGCCCGCGCGGTCATCTTGCCTGTCCCGTACGGGAGCACCGGCAGCGGCCGTTCTGGCTGCCGCGAGGGGGCGCGAGCGATCATTGACGCCTCGGAGGAGATGGAACTGTACGACTTCGACCTGGAGCGCGAGCCCTACCGCGTGGGCATCCATACCCTGGCGGAGGTGGTGCCCCACACGGGCGACCCGCAGGCCATGGTGGAGCGGGTCGAGGAGATAGTGGGGGAGCTGCTGGACGCCGGCAAGTTCGTGGTGACCCTGGGGGGCGAGCACACGCTGGCCGTGGGGGCCGTGCGGGCGTACAGGCGGCGCATCGCCAACCTCTCCCTTCTTGCCCTGGACGCCCACGCTGACCTGCGGCAGGAATATCTGGGCACCCCCTACAATCACGCCTGCGTCCTCCGCCGTCTCTTGGATGACGGCTGCCCCATGGTGCAGGTGGGGTTGCGCAGCGCCACCCGTGAGGAGCACGACCTCATCCGCCAGCGGAAGTTGCCCTTCTTCTCGGTTTCAGCCTATCGTGCTCTGGCGGGGGGCTCAGGGGAAGTCGTTTCCCGCCTGAGCCAGGACGTCTACCTTACCATCGACCTGGATGTCTTCGACCCCTCCCAGATGGCGGCGGTGGGCACCCCCGAGGCAGGGGGCCTGTTGTGGGACGAGGTGGTGGGCCTGCTGGCGGCTGTGGCCAGGGAAAAGCGAATCGTGGGCTTCGATGTGACGGAGCTGTCGCCCCGCCTGGGCCCTTTTGCCGACGCTCAGTTGGCGGCCAAGCTGGTCTATCGCCTCATCGGCCTGGCGCTAGCTGCCCCCGCAGGGCCCTGATCTGCCCCAAGTGCTCGCGGGCGTGGTCGGCCAGGAGCTGGGCGTACTGGGCTATGCTTATCGGGCCTCGCTCCTCGTGGCGCCCCGTGCGCTGCCACTCCCCCTCGTCTAGCTTCCCCAGCAGGTAAGCGAGGCCGCCTGAGAAGGCGCGGACGGCGGTCAGCACCAGGGGCATGCTCTCGTTCTGGTAGTCGCGCTCGCGGGCCAGGGCCTCCTGATCGTACGACGGCAGGAAGGCGTCGTCCTCGCTGAGCATGAGTCTGATGCGCTCGCCATCGATCTCGGAGGAATCGCGCAGGTGGCAGCACACCTCCTTGATCGACCACTCGCCCGGCGACGGGCGCCAGCGCAGGGCGTCTTCGGAGAGGCCCAGCGCCAGCTCCTCTATCTGGTTTGGCAGGGCCCGCAGAGCATCTATGATCTGTTGGCCAGTCATGGATCATCCCTCCTGCGAGGTCGCGCCGGCCTCGTACGCCCGCAGCCGCTCTTCGACCTGCTGGCGGCTGGGGATGGCCGCTGTGCCTGGCGCCTCCAGCGAGATGCTGGCAGCGGCGGCGGCGAATAGGGCTGCCTGCCAGGCATCGTCCGTCTCGACGTAGCGGCTGAGGAAGGCGGCGGCGAAAACGTCGCCAGCGCCGGTGGGGTCGAACTCCTGGGCCGGGATCGCTGGCACCTCCCGCCAGCAGCCATCGCTCCACAGGCGAGCACCCCTGGTTCCTCGCGTAAACGCCAGGAGGGGCACCTGGGCCGCCCAGCGAGCCAGCGTTTCCTCCACCTCCGTGGGCGGCAGGTCCTCCTCGGACACAAAGAGGGCCCGGCTGCGCTTGAGGAGGAGGCGCGGCCGCCAGCGGCGGGGCGATATCTGCTCTACGCGGCCGTCGGGGAGAACGGTGCGTAGCCACCCCTGGGGGGAGATGGCCAGCAGGGAGCGGGGGAAGCAGCGCGCTACCTCTTCCTCCACCTCGCCCACCAGCGGCCCCAGCAGGACGACCTTGGCCGCCAGGAACTCTCGCGGCACGTCGCTGGCGGCGATGTTTCCTGCCCTTGCCCAAACGTATTGAAGGCGTCCCTTAGGGCCGTAGACGTTCTCGAAGACCGTGGTTTCGCTGGCGGGGAGCAGGCGGACGTCGATGTCGAGCAGAAGCAGCGACGGGTCCAGGTCGCTGGCAGCACTGGTGAGCACGGCCGTACGCAGGCCTAGCTTACTGGCGGTAAGAGAAGCGTAGGCAGCAGTACCGCCCAGGCGCCAGCCTTCGGTCGCCTTGTCCTTGGCTAGGTGGCCGATGACGAGGAAGTCGGGCGCCCCCATCGGAGTCTCTAGGGCGAGCGCCGCTTGAGGGAGATGGCCACCTTGCGATTTTCTCCGTCGCCAAGGCTGAAGCTGGCGACCTGGGAGTCATTGGCCAGGGTCAGGTGGACGATGCGCCTCTCGTTGGCAGGCATGGGCTCCAGGGTGATGGTGCGACCGCTGGCCTTGACCTTTTCGGCCAGGCGGAGGGCCAGTCCCTTCAAGTTTTCCTCGCGGCGGCGCCTGTAGCCCTCAACGTCCACACTCACCAGGGCTTTCGACTTGAGCTGGCGACTCACCATATGATTCACCGTGTACTGAAGGGCGGCCAGGGTGGAGCCGCGTCGCCCGATGAGGATGCCCAGGTCTTCCCCCGTCACGTCCAGGACGGCGCTCACCCTTCCCAGACCGTCGCCGGGGGTCTCGGGCGGGCGCGCCGTCACTTCGGCCTCGATGTCCATGAGCTCCAGCAGGCGCTGCAAGAACTCGACGGCCATCTTGATGGTGGCGCTCTCCAGGCCGACCTGCTCGGTGGTGATGGGTCTCACTAGGACGCGAGCATCCTCACCGCCGAGGCCAAACAGGCCGGTACGGCCGGCGCTGATAATCTCCACCTCAACCTGGGAGCGATCCAGTTGCAGTTGCTCCAGGGCGGCGGCTATCGCTTCATCTACGGTCTTTCCGCTTGTCTCTACTTCTTGCATGGCTCGACCTCTTCTTGCGCTTACCCCCCGTCGGCAGGGCAGCCTCGACAGGCTCCTCGGCCGGCTCTTTCTCCTTGGGCGGCGGCCCCTCTCGACGGCTGGCTTGCCGGCCGGCCGGGGCGGCGGACGGCGGCATGAGGATGGTGCGCCAGTTGACCTGCTGTGGGCCGTAGACGAAATAGTACATGATGACGCCGACTATATTGCTCACAGCCCAGTACACGCCCAGGCCGCTGGGGACCTGCAGGGTAAAGAAGGCGAACATGAGGGGCATCATCCACAACATCATCTGGTTGGTCGATTGGGTGCGGGGGTCAGTGGTGGGTGGGGTGGCCAGCCGCTGCTGAACGTAGGTCGAGGCGAACACTATGAAGGCCAGGATCAGGCTCGTGTCCGGCTGGCCCAGGTTCATCCAGAGGAAGGTGGTCTTCAGGGGCAGCGCCCGCTCGATGTACCCCCAGGGGTAGAGCCGCTGCGACAGGTCTAGAAAGCTCTCGGGCGTTCCGCCCACTGTGATCCTCAGGGCCCGATAGAGGGCAATCCAGATGGGGAACTGAACAAGCATGGGCAGAAGGCAGCCCAAGGGATTCACTCCCGCCTCGCGGTAGATCTTCATCGTCTCTTCCTGGCGGCGCTTGGGGTCCTTGTGCTTCTTCTGGAGTTCCTGGAGCCTGGGCTGAAGGGTGGACAGGGCACGCGAGGAGCGGATCTGGCGCACGGTAAGGGGCATGGTGAGCAGGCGCATCAGGAGGGTGAAGATGATGATGGCCACCCCGAAGTTGCCCAGGACGATGTTGTTGAGAATGATCAGGGCGTTGGTTATCGGGTTGACGAAGACGAGATCCCAGAGAAACACGCCCCAGCCACCTCACTCAGTTGGGACCAGCAGGGCAGTGCTGCCGTCCTTGTTCACTGTGAACAGGTCGCCGCCTTGAACGCTGACGTAGGCCATGGCTCCCTGGGCCAAGGGGTCGGCCAGGACAGTCCTGGCCAGGTCAGTGGGCTCGGGCCAGACGAGCCGGCCATCCTCAGGAGCCAGCCCGAACAGCTTGCCCTTGCGGTTAGCGACAAGCAGTACGTCGTCGAGGAGCAGCGGCGCCGCCCGCACGGGAGCCCCTGTATCCTTCTCCCACTTGGGGCTGCCGTCGTTCAAATCCAAGGCGTAGACCTTCCCGTCTAGGGAGCCGGCATAGATAGTGTCCCCGAGCACCAGCGGCCGCGTCCAGAACCAGTTGCCAGCCTTGAACTGCCACTTCTCCTGGCCGCTGGCGGCATCCAGCGCGTAGAGCCTGCGGTCCATCCCGCCCACCAGGAGGGTCCCGTCGGCGATGACAGGCGTGGAGGCCAGGCCACCGTCGGCCTTGAAGTGCCACTTCTCTTCACCGCTGGCAGCATCCAGCGCGTAGACCTTCTTGTCCATGGACGCCACGTAAACGACGCCATCCGCCACCAGCGGGGTCGACCAGATGGCATCTCCAGTCGGGAAGTGCCATTCCTCTCGGCCGGTCTGGCCGTCCAGGGCGTAGAGGCGGCCATCGTCCGAGCCAACATACACCACGCCGTCCTGAGCGACAGCGCTGCCGATGATGGGCCCGCCGGTCTGCGCCTGCCAGCGAATGTCGCCTGTCGCCAGGTCCAGGGCATACAGCCAGCCGTCGTAGGCACCGAAGTAGACAGTGCCATCAGCCACCACTGGCGTGCTGTAGATGGCCACGGGGTTGATCTTGCTGCCGCCCGGGTGCTTCTGGTCCTTGGGGGGGAAGCGCCAGATCACCCGGCCGCTCGAATCCGCGATGTCGACGGCGGCCAGTTCTCCCCGCGCGATGCTGGCCACCAGTCGGTCGCCTGCCAGCGCCGGCCCTGCCCAGCCCTCGGGCCGGGCGATGCCGGTGCACGCTGTAGCAAGAAGAAGGGTCGCCAGCACCAGCAGGAGGAGGAAAGGCGACCCTAAGAGCTTCTCACGTCGAATCGTATTCCTCCTGGCAGAGGCGATGTTCGAAAGCTCGCCCTGGCTGGCCTGATGGATGGGCTAGGGGACAGGGTCACAGCCGCCGGCGCTGAAAGGATGGCAGCGGAGCAATCGCCGCAGGGTGAGCCATCCCCCCTTTGGCAGACCGTAGCGCTCGACGGCCTCGTAGCCATACTGGGAGCAGGTAGGGAGGTAGCGACAGGAGGGCGGCACCGTCGGGGAGATGTGCCGCTGGTAGAATCGGATGGCTGTCAGGACTGCTCGCTTCACCGTTCCTCCCCTGCCTGCTTGCCGATAGGGTCAACCCCGTCCAAAAGGCGAGCGCGGGATAGCAGGTTGGCTATCGCCTCTCGTAACTCGTGATAGCTTGCCCTGGCAGCCAGAGGTCGTGCCAAAAGGATCAGGTCCCATCCCGGCTGGACGGCCAGGGGACGCAGCCCCTCCCTCAGGCGTCGCTTGAGCCGATTTCGCACCACCGCCTTGCCTACGCGCTTGCTGACAACGAATCCGCAGCGGTGGTGAGGCAAGTCGTTGGGCAAGGCGCGCAACACCAGGAACTGGCTGACCCAGGCGCGACCCTTTCGATAAACGCTAACAAAGTCCTTGCGTGCCTTCAGCCGTTCCCTCTTGTTCATATAGCGACAGCCTATGGCGGCAGGCCGCAGCTAGACAGTGAGACGCGAACGCCCCCTGAGCCTTCGGCGCTTGATTACCTGACGACCGCCGCGGGTACTCATGCGAGCACGGAAGCCGTGCTCGCGCTTGCGAGGGATTCGTTTCGGCTGATAGGTTCGCTTAGGCACAACCCTCTCCGCTACCTCGGGCTGCCGCCATTATACTTCAGGGCTCGCGGCGGGGTCAATTGAACCTGCCTGGCGGCAGGCGGGTTCGTCTACGAGCCTGGGCTGGCCAGGAGGGTGGGGTGGGCGGTGCCACCATAGAGAAAGCGGTACATGGCGTAGTTCTCCAGCACCACCTTTACGAAGGTGCGGGTCTCCGTGATGTCCATGATCTCGACGAACAGGTCCATGTCTGCGGCGGGAAGGCTTTCCTCCCAGCGGCTGGCGTTGCCCGGGCCGCCGTTGTAGGCGGCCAGGGCGAGGAAGAGGTTGCCGTCGAAGAGATCGAGCTGGCTGGCCAGGTAGTGGGCACCGAACCGAATGCTCACCAGCGGCCGCAGCAGGTCTGGGGCGGAGAAGTCTTCGATTCTCAGTTCTTGGGCGATCTCTGAGCCGGTGAGGGGCATAACCTGGGTGAGGCCGAGGGCGCCAGCGGGCGATCCGGCCGTGGGATCGAAGAAGCTCTCCTGGCGGATGACAGCCAGGAGGACGAGGGGTGACAGGCCGTTTTCGGCGGCAGCAGCATCGATGAGCGGTAGGTAGTCCAGGGGGTAGGCCAGCTCCAAAAGGGCCCGCGGGGCTTGCTCCAGAGGGACGTCGGCGCTCTCCAGCAAGGCGGTGGCGGCACGGGCTGCCAAATGGGTGAGGCCGAGGTCGTGCAAGGCGCGCGCTAGTCGGTAGAGGCGCCAGGGCTGGGAACGGCTCTGATCGATAAGCCAGAGGAACTCGTTGGTCGCCTCTTGGGCCAGGCCCAGCCGCTGGAGCTCCTGGCCCCGCTGCCAGGCTGGCAGCTCGAAGGGCGACATGCCGGCTGCCAGGGCCTCCTGCCCCCAGCGAGAGGCCAGCCATCCTTCGGCTGCCTCCCAATCGGGGGCAGCCGCGGTTATGGTCTCGTCGGGCCCGACGGGGAGGGCGACGGCCGCCTGGTCCCCGAGCCAGGCTTCCGCTCGCAGGGCATAGAAGCCGCCGGCGGCGGCCTCCAACGCCTGCTGGAAGTGGGCCGCTGCTCCCTCCCTGTCAGCGAGGAAGAGCAGGGCTGCCTGTCCCAGCCAGAGATGGGCCTGAGCGCGCTGCTCGGGGCTGGCGAAAGCGTCGGCCATCTCCGTCCAGGCGACACTGGCCGCCGCCGGGTCGTTTGCCTGGTAGGGGATCAGGCCGCTGAGGAAGGCTGCCCTGGCCGCCCAGGGGGAGTCAGGGTAGGCCTGCCAGAACTGTCGGTAGGCTGTGGCGGCCTCAAGCAGCCTATCCACCTCCTCAAGAAGGAGGGCGCGAGCCCAGGCCGCGTCCTCGGCTAAATCCCCGTCAGGGTCAAGCTGGAGGCAGGCCTCGTAGTCGGCCAGGGCCTCTTCCGGCTCGTCCTGTCGCTCGCGGATGGCCCCTCGATAGTAGTGGGCCACCGCTGCTTGGGGCGCGGGCGGGCTGCCCGCCAGGAAGGAATCGAAGGCAGTCAGGGCTTCATCGTAGGCCCGCTGGCGGTAGTGGACGATTCCCTGATTGAGAGAGTCCAGCGGCACCTCTGATGTCAGGAGCGAGTCAACGGCATTCGGCGCCTGGGGCGACCCAGGGTACTGTTCTACGATGTCCAGCAGGGCTTGCCGCCAGCGCTCGCCGTCACCCAGGCGGCGGCTGAGGCTGGCGATACGGGATAGGGCCAGAGCCTTGTAGGCGTCGGAGGGGCTTTCCTGGAGGAGCCTGTCATACCACTGGAGGGCTTGTTCGTCGTCGCCCACCTCTCGATAGACGTCGGCCAGTCTCAGAAGCAGGGTCGGCGCCAGCGAGGGCGGCACATCGAGGGCCAGGGCCTTCTCCAGCACCTGGGCGGCCTTGTCGTGGCGGCCTTCCTGGACGAGAAGCTGGGCCAGCTCCAGGCGGGCGTAGACGGTCGCTGGCCCTTCATCGTCGGCGTAGTCCTCCAGAGAGCGGCGTGCCTTGTCCCCCTCGCCTAGGGCGGCGTAGACCCGACCCAACAAAAAACGGGCGCGCCGGCTGTCTTCTGGCGAGGGTTTGGCGTCAATATAGGCCTCGAGTTCAGTGACAGCATCCTCGTATCGCTCGATGGCAACGTAGGTCAGGGCCAGGTCGTAGCGGGCTCGCTGCTGGGTCTGGCCGTCGGCCTGTTGGACAATCCCCTGGTAAGCGGCCACAGCCTCCTCGTACTGGCCGTTGCGCTGGTACTCGCGGGCTGCCGCCAGGCCGGCCGTCGTCTCGCTGGGCGCGGCAGGGGTGGCGGTGGCTGCTGGTGGGGGCGTGGTCTCGCCGCCGCAGGGCGCCAGGAGGGCCAGCCCCACCATGGCCAGCACGGCCGCCCCAGCCCAGAAGGATGCTCTCATGTCTTATGTAGTATAACGTCCATCTGCTGGCTCGGCTTCTTCGTTGACAATGCTCGAAGCGAAATGTTACGCTACCCCAGTCTGGTCAGGCAAGGCGGCGAATGCGGTTGTGAACGTGATCCGCTGTACAGTGGTGGACGAGCGGGGTGCCGTCAGCTTCATAGTGCATGCTGATGCCTTGGCGGCTTTGGCTGCCGCTTGCTCGGCCAACCCCTCCAGCCTGGAGGAACTGCTGGAGGGAGCTGAGCCTTACTATCACTGCCTCAGGGAGCAGGTGCTCAACGGCTTAGCCATCTTTGAAGAGCGCAATGCCACAGGCAACTATCAGGCCATCCACCAAGCCCTGAGGTTCTGTCCTCCCCATGAGCAGCCTGTGTTCCGAGTCGTCGATGACTTGACCCGTGAAATCAGCTTGCGGCCGGTCAAGGCGGGCGCTGTGATCTTCAGCCTGCGGGCCAAGCGCATCATCCAAATTATCAACACCTATCAGGAGATACAGCGCACGGGCCAGGCCCGCGTGTTCGATGGCAGCGGCCTCACCGATACCGTCTACAGCTACCGCCTGCCGAAGGATTGGGCCCTCGTCCCCTGACCGGCGCCGTCTGACCTTGCAGAAACCTTTTCTACGTGGGCGCGTTCTAAATTAGCGAAGTGGCGATGCAGCCGCAAAGCGTATCTTCACATCCCTGGCAGTGGTATCGGGCCTGGGCGGAGATTGACCTGGACGCCCTGGCTTATAACGTCCGTCTTCTCAAGAGCCAGGCCAAAGGAGCCGCTCTTCTGGCCGTGGTCAAGGCCAACGCCTACGGCCACGGTGCCGTAGGGGTGGCCCGAGCAGCCCTGGCCGCCGGTGCCGATCGGCTGGGCGTCATCTGCGTCGACGAAGGGGAGCAGCTTCGCCGGGCGGGCATCACTGCGCCCATCCTAGTGATGGGCCCCGCGCCGGCGGCGGAGGCTCGCCGTCTGGTCGACCTGTCTCTCATCACCTCGGTTGTCTCTCGCGAGATGGGTCTCGCCCTCGCGCGCGTGGCCAGCGAGCGGGGGATCGAGGTGCCTGTCCACCTGAAGGTGGACACCGGCCTCAACCGCTACGGCCTTCCCCCCAGCGAGGCTGCTGACCTGGGCCGCTGGCTGCGCGACTTGGGCGGCATTCAGGTGGAGGGTCTATTCACCCACTTCGCCTCGGCCGACGAGGGGGACAAGAGCTACACGCTGGAGCAGCACAGGCTCTTCCTGTCGGTGGCCGAGCAACTGGACTGGGTGCCTATTCGGCACGTGTCCAACACAGCCACCCTTCTGGACATGCCCGACATGAGCTTGGAGATGGTGCGGCCGGGCTTGGGTATCTACGGCTGCTATCCCTCCAGCCAGGTGAAACGAAGCCTACCCCTCAGGCCCGTGCTGTCCCTCAAGAGCCGTGTGGCGCGTCTGACCTCCCTTGCGCCGGGCGAGCCTGTGAGCTACGGTCGTACGTGGCGGGCGGCTCGCCCCAGCCTAATCGGCCTGGTGACGTGCGGCTACGCCGACGGCCTGCCCCACGCCCTCTCCAATCGTGGTAGTGTGCTCGTTCGCGGCCAGCGGGCGCCGGTCGTGGGGCAGATGTGCATGGACACGTGCATGATCGACCTCAGCGACATCCTCGATGTGGCCGTGGACGACGAGGTGGTGATCATCGGCCGCCAAGGGGAGGAGGAGATATCGGCGGACGAGGTGGCGGAGCTGTGCGGCACTATCAGCTACGAGATACTGTGCGGCATCTCCGCCCGCGTGTCCCGCCTCTATCTGCGGCAGGGGCGCATCGTCTCCAGGCAGACGCTGGTGCTGGAGCTTCAGGATGAGGTGGCGGTGAACGTCCCCCAAGGGGTGCTGGCTGAGGGGCCTTCGCCGGGCAGTGCTTGAGCAGATTGACACAGGGCTTGCGCTAATTTAACTTCTGCTTGTGAGTTTGCGTTCCGGTTCTGAAGAAGAAGGCCATCCCGCCGAGGGGATGGAAGCGGCCAAGGGCAGGGCACAGCGGAACCCCCTGCTCATCTTCGGTATCGCTATCTTTGCCGCTGCTGCCTTCTACCTGGCTCTTATCGTGGCCACCCAGGCCGACCATATTTTCCTGCCCGGCAATGAACTCAACCTGCCCGGTCTCAATAGGCTGCCCGGCATAGATAGCGGTAACCCCGAGGCCGCCACCATCGAGGAGCGGATCAACATCCTGGTGATGGGCCTCGACCGCCGCGTGGACGAGCCGGCGGACTCTCCCACTCGCACCGACACCATGTTCGTGGTCAGCGTCGACCCCTACAGCAAGACGGCCGGCGTCTTCAGCATCCCCCGCGACCTGTGGCTGGAGATCCCCGACGGCCGGGGAGGCTACTTCAAGGACCGCATCAACGTGGCCTACGAGTATGGGCCCATCGAGAAGTATCCTGGCGGCGGCCCAGGCTTGGCCGAGGCCACGGTGGAGCACAACTTCGGCATCGAGATCGATCACTACGTGGTGCTGGACTTTGTGGGGTTCATGGAGCTGGTTGATGCTGTTGGCGGCATCGATGTGGAGGTGGAGGATGAGATCGTAGACCCTTCCTACTGCGTGACGGCCAACTGCGCTGATCGCGAGGTCATCGTGTTCGAGCCGGGGCTGGAGCACATGGACGGCGAGCGGGCTCTAGCCTACGTGCGCGTTCGCTACGGGTCCAGCGACCTCCAGCGCATCGAACGGCAGCAGGAGGTGATAAGGGCGGCGGTGGACACGGCCCTAAGCGCCGAACTGCTCATGCCCAACAGGGCCGTCTCTATCTACAATAAGTTCCGCGATGCCGTGAACACGGATGTCAGCGTTTTCAAGGTGCCGGGGCTGGCCCTCCTGGTCAGGGACATCCCGCCGGAGAACATCACCACCATCTCTCTGGCCTCGGCGGTGCAGGACGCCGTAATCGGCGATGCCCAGGTGCTGGTTGCCGATTGGGACCAGGTGGAAGCGCTGAAGCGACAGATCTTCTTCGATGGCCGGTTGCGGTCTGAAGGGGCCTTTGTGGAGGTACAAAACGGCACCGGCGCACCCGGCTTGGCCACCGGCGTTGTAGATTACTTGGCCAGCCGCGGGTTGCCGGAGACAGACGTCACTATCAGCGACGCCAGCGACGACCTATATCACCAGGAGACGCTAATCTACGACCTGGCGGGAAAGAAGTACACCGCCGAGAAGCTGGCCGAATGGCTGGGCCTGCCCGATAGCCAGATACAAGAAGTGGCGACAGACGAGTTAACCCCTGTCGCCACCTCCTCGGCTGATATCGTCGTTGTCCTGGGCGCCGATGCCCAAATCCCCGAGAGCTAAACCCTCGGCCTGTTGGCTGATGCTGACGGGTAGTTCTAATCTACTGCTCGAACCAACTCCCCATCTGCATCAGGGTGCCCATGTCGCCGGTGAAGGTAAACTGCCCGCTCATGAAGGCGGTGGTTGCGTCCAGCTCGCGGCGCATGATCTTCAGCCAGACGTCGGCGGGAGTGTTGATGGTGACTGTGGGGCTGGCATGCTCCCCTTCGGTGGCGGTGCACTTGCCTTCCTTGACTTCGAGGTAGTAGTTGCCGGGCTCGGCCCCCGTCACCTTGAACTGGATGACGGCGCTAACGCCCGCTGCCTTGTCGGGCTTGAAAACGTCGGGCATCCCCATGAGCCCTTCCTTGCAGGTGTTAGGAAGCTCCTGAGCCATACTGTACCTCCTTCTTGAAGATTCTTAAAGATCGCTGATTTCACGACGCAGCGCCGTCTAGGATACCACCAAAGACTTCAGTCCGTCTATACCCAGGCGCAAGGAACACGCCTTGAGATCATCCGAATTTTGAAGCGCTGGCTGCTTATTTCTTCCGCCTTGAAGTCGTTCTGAACAAGCTGCGAACGCTCAGGTCCAGCCTATTTCTCTTTCTTTTTGCTGGGGCGCCCCTTCTTGGCGACTTTTTCAGCGGCGGCTTCCTTTTTCTTGGTGCGACGCTTTCGAACCGGCGCCGCCTCCTCCTCGGCGACGACCGGCGCCGCCAGCACAGTGTTGTACTTCTTCATGAGGCTGGCCTTGCGGCGAGCGACGCCCCTGGGGTGGAGCGCTCCCTTTTGGGCCGCTCGATCTAGGGCGCTGACGGCTATCCGCACCGCCTCGGCCGGTGCCTGCGGGTCGGCGCTGGCCATGGTTAGCTCGGCAGCGCGAACGGAGGTCTTGGCGGTTCTACGCCGTGCTCGGTTGCGCAAGCGCCGCTGCTCCGACCCTCGCCAGGCCTTGGCCGCTGAACGACTACCCAAAGGGGTGATTCCTCCTTCGAAGCAGACTGGAGCTATCATAAGTGAGTCGGGTCGCTTTGTCTAGTTGTCCAGTGGAACTTGCCTGGGGAGCTGTTGCTATAATGAATGGCCTGTGAAGCAGGGAGACAATGACGGGGAATAGCAGCAGCGGAGCGGTCTTATCGCGGCCTTGGGGCGGTGTAACGGGGGCGGCCATTATCGTGGCGGTGGGCTTCTTGGGCAGCCGCCTCCTGGGCGTGGTCCGCACCATGGCCATCGCTGATGCCTTTGGCACCAGCCCCAACCTCGACGCTTACTGGGTGGCCTTCCGTCTGCCCGACTTTATCTTCCTGGTGCTGGCGGGCGCCACCATGGGCAGCGCCTTTATCCCCACTTTCGCCCGCTACGCCGCCCAGAAGGGTGAAGAGGAGGCCTGGCGCCTGGCCAGCTCCGTCCTGAACCTGGTCGCTGCCCTGACCGTTGCCTTGGCCGCAGCAGCGGCGATCCTGGCCCCCTGGCTGGTGCCCCTAATGGCGCCCGGCCTGGAGGAAGGGCTGCAGAACCAGGCGGTGGAGCTGACCCGCATCATGCTGGTGTCGCCCGTCCTGTTTGCCATCAGCGGCATGATCACCGGCATCCTCAACGCCCGCCAGCACTTCTTCCTGGCGGCCCTGGCGCCCATGTTCTACAACCTGTCCATCATCTTCGGCGCCGTCTTCCTGTCCGAGCCCTGGGGGGTGCGAGGGCTGGCCGCCGGAGTGGTGCTTGGCTCTGGTCTGCACCTGCTGGTGCAGGTGCCGGGGCTCTTCGGCGTGGGCATGAGGTATCGCCTGGAGGCCCGCTGGCGCCATCCAGGGGTGCGGGAAGTGGCCCGCCTGATGCTGCCAAGGATGGCAGGCCTGGCGGCCGGCCAGGTCAACTTTGTGGTGGCGATCTTCTTCGCCTCGCGCCTGGGCGAGGGGAGCATCTCCGCCCTCAACTATGCCTGGCTGCTGGCGATGATGCCCCTGGCCTTGTTCGGCGTGGCTATTGCCACCGCCGTCTTCCCCACGATGGCCCAGCAGGCGGCCACCGATAGCCTGGACAGGCTCCAGAGCACGCTCTACACCAGCCTCCGCTACATCCTCTTCCTCGTCATACCAGCCAGTGTTGGCCTCATTCTATTGCGGGAGCCTCTGGTATCTCTCCTGCTGCAGCGAGGCGAATTCACGGCGAGGTCGGCGAGCATCACCTCCTCCGCTCTCCTCTTCTATTCGCTTGGTTTGTTCGCTCACAGCGCCATCGAGATCCTCAGCCGCGGCTTCTACGCCCTGCGCGACACCCGCACGCCGGTGGCCATGGCCCTGCTCTCGATGGTGCTGAACCTACTGTTCAGCATAGCCTTGGTGGGCCCGATGGAGCACGATGGCCTGGCTTTGGCCATGTCCCTGGCCACCATAGTCGAGGCCTCCCTTCTCTTCGTCGTTCTCCAGCGGCGGCTTGCTGGCCTCGAGACCGGCCATCTGGCGAGCTTCCTCTTGCGCACGGTTGCCGCTACCGCCCTCATGGCGGCCGCGGTGTCGGTGTTCATCGCGGTGGAGGAGGGCGTCGACCCTCTGGGGGCCCACACCGTCTGGGAGGCTCTGGTGGAAGTGGTGGGGGGTGGCGCTCTGGGCGGCGGCACCTTCTTCCTGGCCGCCCTCCTTCTGCGCTGCCAGGAGGCCCGCGCCTTGTGGGGCCGCCTGGGGCTGGTTCGTTGACGAGAGGCTCCTGTTGCTTTTCCGGTAGGTCTGACCTATAATTCGTCTAGAAATGGCTTACAGTGATAAGGTGCTCATATGTCGCGATTGCGGCGCCAGTTTCACCTTTACGGCGGGTGAGCAGGCTTTCTATGCCAGCAGGGGCCTGCTGAATCTGCCGACCCGCTGCCCCTCATGCCGTTCGGCGCGCAAGTCGGGTCGAGCGCTGGAGGAAGGCGGCTACGTTCACTATGGGGCCGCCGCCAGCTTTGGCGGACGTACGCCACGCCAGATGCACCCCGCGGTCTGTGCCGAGTGTGGCCAGATGACGGAGGTGCCTTTCCTGCCCAAGGGCGACAGGCCTGTCTATTGCAGCGAGTGCTATAACAAGATCCGCGGCCGCTCTTAGGGGATGGCGGCAGCCCAATCCCAGGGACTGGTATCTGGCTAGCCTTTGTCTCTTTCGGTGGAGCGTTGATGAGTAGGAGAATAGCCATCCTTCAGCTTGCCCGCCTCCTGGGCAAGGAGGAATTCTACCGGCGTCTCTCACTGGACGAGGGGTCGGAGCCGGACGAGCTGAGCGCTGAGCAGATGGCGCGACTGCGGCTGCTGGTGGACAAGCGGCTGGAGGAGCTGGTGCGGGGGTTGGCCACCGAGGTGGTGGCCTCCGACGATGTCACCGACGTCGTGTCGGGCGTGGCCTATCTGGAGGACCGTTTATCTTTCTTTGGCGAGCTGCTCAGCGCGGGCCAAAGGGAGAAGGTTCGCGATGGTTTCTGCAGCTTCGCCTCTCGCTGGCGATGAACCGAGATGTGTGTCTGGTTGACACAGGCGAGGGCCGCGGCTAGACTGAGGGCAAATCGAACAAAGGCGAGGACGGAGACGAGTAGGGTGGCTCATCTGCCTGCCCCGATAGCATCGGGGCGCAGCGAGTCCCAGAGGGTGGAAGGGGACGCAGCCCTGGCCGCCAGAAAATCCCTCCCGAGCCGCCGACCGAACGCCCCGACTCCTCGGGGTCAGTAGGCTCGGCCGGAGGGCCCACCGTTAGCAGGGGCAGGGGCATAACCCCGATGCGTCGGGGCGTGCCCCGATAGAGTGCTCTCCCCGCCAGAGGCGGGGAGGGAACAAGGGTGGTACCGCGGGTATCTTGAATGACAGGCCCGTCCCTTAGGGGGCGGGCCTTCGACATATTGGGCAGGTGGTGCACATGTTCCGGCCCGTCAGTAGCAGGGTGAGCTTCCCCCAGTTGGAGGAGGGCATTCTCCGTCTGTGGAAGGAGCGGGACATCTTCCACAAGAGCATCGACCAGCGCCCGGAGGACCGCCTGTTCATTTTCTACGAGGGCCCTCCCTACGCCAACGCCAGCCCCGGCATCCACCACGTGCTGGCCCGCGTGTTCAAGGACGTGATGGTGCGCTACAAGACCATGCAGGGCTATCGCGTGCCCCGCAAGGCGGGCTGGGATACCCACGGCCTGCCCGCTGAGCTGGAGGTGGAGCGAGAGCTGGGTTTCAAGAGCAAGGCCGACATCGAGAGTTTTGGCATCGAGGAGTTCAACCGTCGCTGCCGCCAGAACGTCTTCGCCTACCTGAAGGAATGGGAGGCCCTCACCGAGCGTATTGCCTTCTGGCTGGACCTGGACCAGGCCTACATCACCTGCACCAACGACTACATCGAGTCCTGCTGGTGGGCGGTCAAGCAGTTGTGGGATCGCGGCCTGGTCTACCAGGA
>Ga0315280_10001053_pt1 | contig 49163 bp, 35 predicted proteins | sample YL17G06_40_MG_FD_203697 | JGI IMG/M metagenome (GOLD analysis project Ga0315280, IMG submission 203697) | Sediment microbial communities from Yellowstone Lake, YNP, Wyoming, USA - YL17G06_40 | ecosystem: Environmental > Aquatic > Freshwater > Lake > Sediment | place: USA: Wyoming | collected... | reverse complement strand
TCCTTCGGCGCGCTTCGATCACCAGGCGCGCCAGGCGCGGATGCAGGGGCAAGGCCGCCATCTGCCGGCCGGTTTCGGTCAGGCGGCCGGCGGCGCCGATGGCTCCCAGGCGCCGCAGCAGTTCCTCGGCGGCCTCGACGGCCGGCGCCGGCGGGGCCTCGAGCCACTCCAGGTTTTCGGCCCCCATCGCTTTCAGCTCCAGCAGCGTCTGCGAAAGCTCGCGCCGCGCGATCTCCGGAGGGTCGTGTTCCGGGCGGCATGCGAAATCCTCGGCACTGTACAGCCGGATCACCCTGCCCGGCCCGATGCGGCCGGCGCGGCCGGCGCGCTGCGTTGCCGAGGCCTTGCTGATGCGGGACACCTGGAGGCGCGGCAGGCCGGTCCAGGGCGAGTCGCTGGCGGCGCGCGCCAGGCCGCTGTCGATGACCGCCCGCACGCCCTCGATGGTGATCGAGCTTTCGGCCACGTTGGTCGAAAGGATCACCTTGGGACGGTCCGCCGGAGCCACGGCGCGGTCCTGCTCTTCGGCGGGCAGGTCGCCATGCAGTGGCAAGAGCATCAGCCCGGCGCGCCGGGCCAGGGCTGCGCAGGCGCGGGCCGCCCGGCGAATTTCGGCCGCGCCGGGGAGAAACACCAGCACATCGCCGGGCGGGCTTTCGTCATGCAGGGTGGCCAGGGCGCCGGCCACCTGCTCCTCCAGCGGCTTGCCGGAATACGGCGCGTGGGAGATATCCAGATCGAAGATCCGGCCCCCGGCGCGCACCACCGGGCAGCCACCGAGAAACCGAACCAGCGGGCCGGCTTCGAGCGTCGCCGACATCAGCACCAGGCGCAGGTCACCCCGGTGGTCCTGTTGCAGGCGGCGGAGCAGGGCCAGCGCCAGGTCGCCATCGAGGTGCCGCTCGTGGAATTCATCCAGGACCACGGCGCTGACGTGGGGCAATTGCGGATCGGAAAGGAGGCGGCGGGTCAGCACGCCCTCGGTCATGAAGCGCAGGCGGGTGCGCGGGCCGGCCACTTCTTCGAAACGCACCTGGTACCCCACGCTCTGTCCGAGCGGCTCGCCGCGCTCGAAGGCCACGCGCCGGGCCGCCAGGCGAACCGCCAGCCGCCGCGGTTCCAGCACCCACACCTGGCCCGGGAGCACGTCCAGCAGCGCCGGGGGAACGCGCGTGGTCTTGCCCGATCCCGGCGGCGCCTGCACCAGCAGGCTGCCACGCGTTCGCAGGTGTTCCTGTATGCGGGGAATGGCGGGGTCGATCGGCAGCCGCAGCATGCACCTTCAGCATAACCGAGCGCGGCACGTGCGCCATGACGCGTCTGTGGGTTCAGCGTGGGCGTTCGGGTTCGGCTTGCCTGGGCGGCTGGGTAGTGGTCAGAGCGTCAATCATGCGCCAGACGCCCCAAGCGGTAGAAATCGTCAGGAGCAGCATGAGAAGAACGAGACCCATCCGGATTCGCGTCCTCTTGCCCAAGGAGAATCCGTAAAAGCGGTGGTGGCATTCACGGCAGCCGAAGGGGCGCCGGAACATGAGGGGCAGAACGAAGCTCTCCCAGAAGCCTCGGCGATGGGAATTGGTTACCCGGGTGCTGTTGCACATCGGACAACGGCGCATGGACTTTCCCACCCCTCCCTTGTTCCGGTGGTGACCAAGGAATAGCTCAAGTGGGCCGCGCAGTCAATGTGAATGGTGTGGGCCTTGAAGAATGGCCGCCCAGCAGGGGCGAAGCCGCCCTGGTTCCTGGGGACTGCTCTGTCTCAGGAAAGAGGAGCAGGCGTTCTTCTGCGGCTTGCACAATCGGAGCAGGTATCCGCATAGGGCCGCCTGAGCAATTGGCCGCGGGGAATGATCAGGAAACAACCGGCGCAGATTCCGTAGGAATCGTCGTCGAGCCGGCGGAGCGCCTTTTCCACTTTGTCCAGCGTGGCCACAGAAACAGCGGGATCCGGCCGCACCGGGCGCGGGCCGCTCAATTTCTTCCTCAAACGCATCAGCGCCGAGCGGAACTCGCCGGTTTCGTCCACTTTCACTTTATCCCTCCAGGGAGCGCCCCGCGGCCTGCAAGGTCCGATGCCCCACCAGTTCCACGATCACTTCGTTCCAACCGGGCGGGCCGGCTCTTCCGGCCAGGCGGGCCGCCGGGAGTTCGCTGAGCAGGCGGGCTGTCTCCTCCTGACCGCCAGCCGGCAGCACAATTGGGAGGTCGGCCTCCCGGAGAAAGGCGAGGTGGGCCAGGCGCACGCCGACGCCTACCGTGCGCAGTTCGCCCCAGGCCTTGCGGTACAGCGATTTCAGCTTTCGGAATGGCTGCCGCTCATCTTTGTTGCCGGTCAGGTGGTAGAAGCGCCCGTGGGGCGTGCAGCGGAATCCTGCCCGCTGCAACCTGTGGAACAATCGCGTCCGTGCTGCCGGGTTGGGATCGAGGATGCGAAAGGGCTCGCTGTAATCCCGCAACTTGGCCAGACGCGCTTCCAGCAGCGAGATCTTGTGCTCGGCCGCTACCTCGTCCACGGAAAGCTCATCGAAGCCGACCACCGGCACCCGCTCTCTCAGCGCCGCCTGCCGCAGCGCTTCGACCAGTTCGGCGCAGGGTGCGCTCAGCTCGATTACCTGATACCCGCCGACGGCGACGGCCTCCGGGAGATTGAACGGAAAGTACTTTCGGGGGATGAAGATGGCGCCTCCATCTTCACAGACAAAAGGCGCCCGGATGCGCAGGTCCTGCTGGAACAGCTCGAGTTCCGCGCGTGTCCGGCTGGAACACAGGACCAGAGGCACCCCTTCGCCGCGCAGCAGGTCGAGCGCCTCCGCGGCGCGCTCGAACGAGCGCGTGGCCCGGTCCAGCACCGCGTCCTCGACCGCGGTAAACACCACGGTTCTGTGAACCCTGCTCATGAATCAACCGGCACGGGGTGGGGGTCCCCGCTCGCCATCCGGCGAACCGCAAAGCTTCCCCCACGCCCCCCACGGGCACCGACTCTATGACAACGCCCGCTCGGGCGGTATCGGTCAGGGACAGGATTTTTTCCCGAAAAGGACTGTATCGCTTCCGGCCTCTCCGCGACCGCCGGCCGCTGGTCTCTTGTAGCGCATAACTCTTGACAATGCGGGCAGAAGGCAGAAGGCGGAAAGCAGAAGGCAGCAGGTGTGGTTTTCCGCCTTCTGCTTTCTGCCTTCCGCCTTCCGCGCTGTAAAGCCATGTGCGGGGCGGCACACCAGCCGCCAGCCGCCAGTGGCATCAAGGCAGCAGCGCCGACAGGCGCTTCACCTCTTTTGGCGCCTCGGCAGCGATGTTCTGATTCTCGAGCGGATCGTTCTTGAGATCGAACAGCATGGGCAGAGGCGCAGCGCCCGCGCCTGGCTCCTCGCCACGTTCCGACCGCTTGGCCTGGGGATCAAAGCCGGTGACCAGTTTGTACCGGCCGTCCATGACCAGGCGCCACCGCCCCAGGCCGGAACGGAGGTACTCGCGGTGCGTCGAAGTTCTGCCCTCGAGCTGCGGGCGCAACGTGCGGCTGTCCATTTCCGGCGGCCTGGGGGCCCGCGCATAATCCAGGAAAGTGGCGGCCAGGTCCATCGTAGTCACCAGGGCGTCGCTGGGCATGCCCTGGCGCACACCGGGACCGGCCACGATCAGCGGCACGCCGATCGACGGCTGCCACGGCAGGCTTTTGCCCCAACGAGTGTGGTCGCCCAGCATTTCGCCGTGGTCGCTGCTGAAGGCCACCAGCGTGTTTTCCAGCTCGCCGCGCTTTTCGACCGCTTCCAGGAAAACGCCCACCCAGCGGTCGATGTTCTCAATCATGGCCGCGTAGTTCTGCCGGATGGCCACGTGCGTCTCCGCCGTGTACTGCTCGCAGCGGTTGGGCTGTGGAAACTGGCGGCCGCGGCAGAGTTTTTCCATGCGGGCGGTGATGTCCATGGGCGGATGCGGCCCGGTGAAATTCACGACCAGGTGCCAGGGCTGGCCTTTGGGAAAGCGCTTCATCAGTTCCAGCCCGTTGTTGGCCAGCCAGTTGTCGCAGTACGCTTCCTCGGGAAGCGGGGTGGGGAAAGTGGCGGGATAGCCGAGCTTGGCGCGCTTGCGGAAATCCTCGACGTGCCCGGCGGCCAACTTGCGGGCGTGCAGGTAGGCCATGTAAGGATCTTTCGGCTCGACCGCGCCGCTGCGGACAGCATCCTGCTTGCCGGCGTTGTCGATGCCGTCGGAAAAGCCCCATTCCGGCAGCAGGTGTCTGCCGTCCAAACCCCAATCCTCGCTGCCCTTGTGCAAGTCGAACTTGCCGCATCCGGCCACGTGGTAGCCGGCGGCGCGCAGCGGCGAATAATAGGTGGTTTGCCGGAGGGGATAGTTGTCCGCGTTGCTGCGGACGCCGCAGCGGTCGTATTCCTTGCCGGCGGCCAGGCAGGCGCGCGACGGCGCGCACAGCGGCGACGGCACCACGGCCCGCCGGAACAGCACGCCGCGCCGCCGCAGGCGCTCCAGGTTGGGCGTCCGCACCGGGACCTCGGGGTTGCCGATCCAGTCAAACCGAAGCTGGTCCGGAAACAGCAACAGGAAATTGGGTTGCGGCGCTGCCGCCGAGAGCGCCCGGCCGGCGGCGTGCAGGGCCGGCGGAAGGGCGGCGGCCCTCCGCAGGAATTCGCGTCGTGTTGTTCGTCTCATGTACGGTGTCAGGCGCCAGGTATCAGGTTGCCTGCAACCTGCAAGCTACCACCGGCCGCCCGCCGCCTGCAACCTGTCCCCGTGCATCGGTCCGTTCTGGGGTCGTTCCAATCTGAGTGCCTGGAGATCCTTGAGTCCTCGCGGCAACGATGCGGCGAGCTGACTGACCGAGGCGCCTGCCGGCGCGGTCTGCCAATGTCGTCCGACGCAACCGTTGCTCTCCCGCCGGCGGCGTCTGTAGGCCGGCAAGATGCCGGCGCTACAACGCGCCGCTACTCGATGCGGACCCGGGGGCGGTAGCCGCTGCGGGTGCGGATGCGGTATCTGCTCATGTCTTCCCCGGCAAGTTCCACGCTGATTCTGCGCCAGCCCAGGTTGGCGTTGGGGGCGGGATAGTAGCTGAGCAGGTACATGTTGTCCAGATCTTCGCGGATGGAGCGGAAGGCCTCCGTCTCGTGGCGCCAGTTGCGCGCATTGTAGCTCCGGCCGCCGGTGCGCGCCGTGAGCCGGCGGAAGGCGATGGAGGTGATCTGGTCTTTCTCCAGGTCCTGGGTGCTGATGACGTAGATGGGGATGCCTTCGGTCTCGGCCACCTCGCGCACCGCCTCGGGCGACACCATGCTGGCGTTGTCGGGCCCATTGGAGAAGACGACCACGACTTTGCGGCCCGGCGCTTTGGCCGCATCCTGGAGGGTGAGCAGCATGGCGTTGTAAAGAGAAGTGTCGTCGCCGGCCACCAATTGCCGCAGCCCCAGCAGCGCCTGGCGGCGATCGGCCGTGAGCGGGCAGGCGCGCAGCAGGTTGCGGCTGAAACTATAGAGCGCCACCGAATCCTGCGGATCGATACCGCGGAGAAACTCGGCGATGGCGTCCTGGGCATGCACGAACCCGCGGTAGATGAAGTTGCTGGTGTCGAACAGGATGAAGACGCTGGAGCCGGAGAGCAGCTTGGGCAAGTCCCGGCCGGCTTCGGCCAGCGATTCGGGCCTGCCGCCGCCCTCGCTGAAGACCGCCAGCCTCTGCGGGATGCCGTCTTCGAAGATGCGGAAGTCGTTGGGACGCAAACCGCGCACGTAGTGCCCGCCGCGGTCGGTCACGGCCACGTTCAGCAAAACCAGGTCCACCTCAATGCGGTACACCGGCTCCCGGCTGCGCTCCTGGACGAGCGCGCCAACGGGCACCAGCGCCAGCAACAGCAGTGCGCCCATCACACGCGACATGGGACACCCCCTAGGAGCGACCCGTAGGGTCACCCATTCCTGATATCCACGGGCGGGCGCCGGGCCCGCCCCTGCCACGCCCGGCCCTGCCGCCTGCCGGACTCCTCATCGATCATTGGCAACCTGCGCCCGGAATTCCTCACCCGTCGCCAGCATGGCATGGAGCAGCGCGGGCCAGTCCTCCAAGTCGTTGGCGAAAACGCGCTCCAGACTGCGGCGCGTGAGCTGCGGGGCCAGCCGGTTCAGTTCACTGGGATGCAAGGCCAGTTCGTCCGCCAGCTCGGCCCAGTACAGGTTGGTGGATTCCCAGGTCTCGGCCAGCAGGCGGCTGGAGTAGCCCATCAGCGCCGGAAACAACGACACCTGCAACAACTCCGGGCGATAGGAGCGGGTGAGCTTGGGATGGGGCACGCCGTAGGCCGCGCTCACCGCCGCTTCGCAAGCTTCCGCCGGGAAATCCCGCTCCATTTGCTCGATGACGGCGGCCAGCGGGCCGGCGCGGACCGCGGCGGCCTTCAGCCCGCCGGCGGGCGCGCCCGCCAGCGCGGTGCGGGACAGGCGGTACAGTTCCGCCGGCGTCACCAGCCGCAGGGCGTGCGGGAGGTCTCCCCGCGCCAAGTCCCGTTCCACCTGCTCGCCCCTCAGCGGCGACAGGCGCAGCCCGCTGAGCACTGCCCGGCGCGCCTCCGGGGATGCGGCGGATTCCGCCAGCAGGTCGCGGCCCAGCCTGAGGTTCAGCGCCGCCCAATGCTGCGTCCGCGGAGACACGTGCCACCAACGCGGCAGGCTGGAGCCCAGCAGCAACTGCGGCACCAGCTCGCCCCAGATCAGCGACTGCGTTTGCTGGGGCACCAGGAAATCCTTTTCCGCGTCCGCCAACGCGTAAGCGATTCCGGCCAGCGAGCCGGAGAAGCGGCCCCCGGCGCTCAGCGGCCATCCCGGGCCGGACACGCGGCCCGGTCCCCAGATCTCGTTCCCGGTTCCTCGGCCCGAAATGCCGAGAAAATCGTGGGAGCGGACAAACAGGGGGTTGTTCAGCAGCAGCGCGGAACCGGGCGGCGCGTAGTAGGCATACACCAGCCCCACCAGCGCGTCGCGGAGGTGCGGAAGAAGCAGGCCGCGCAGCTCGGCCAGCTTGGCGGGCTTCTCTTTCCGCACCAGCTTGTCCAGGTTGCTTTCCCGTTCCGCCATGATGTGCCGCTCGGCCCAGTAACCGAAGAAGGCGGCTTGCTTTTCCAAGGTGCTGGGGAAGAGATTGGGCAGCCTCAAATTCTGGATGCGCTCGGCCAGCCGGCTGAACTCGGCCCCCGGCGGCGTGCCCGTGCGCGCCGCCGATTCCAGTTGGTCGGCCAGCTCGAACAAGATGTCGAGCGGGATGAGCCGCTGCGCCTCCAGGCCCGTGCGGATGCGCGACGCCACTTCATCGCGGACCGGGCGCGCCTCCTCGGCGATACCCGGCGGCGCCGCCAGCATGCCGATCATCCGCTCGTGGAGGGAACCCGTGCCGGCCGGAGCAAACGAGAGCAGCAGTTGCACCGCCTCTCGGGAGGCAACGAACACCTGCTCGGCCTCCTCCGCGTTCGCGTAGCGGCCCAGCAGCCGCTGGTAGACGTCATCCAGCTTCGCTTCCGGGATCTCATTCTGCCGGGCCTGGATGTCCAACACCGCGATGGCGGCCTGGAGCGCGCCGATGGCGTCGGCGCGGGTCATCGGATCGCGGATGCGGCCCAACGACTCGAACACATCGATGGTCTGCTCGATGGCCGCGTCGCTGAGCTGTGGCCAGTCGGCAAAGAGGTGATAGTGCTGGCTGAAGCGCGGATACTGCGCGGTCAGCAGCAGGATGGTGTCCGACGACAGGGGACGCGTCCTGCGGCGATCGATTTCGTTGACCACCAGGAAAACGTTGAGCGCCCCATTTTCCTCGGAGTCCCGCACCCGCGCGAACAACCCTTCCAGCACCTGGTCGGCGGTCTGGGGGGTGGAGGTGTCTCCGGGTTTCTTGAACCCGGGCAGCCGGGCGGGCCGGAGGCGGAACACGGCCTTCCAGGTGTTGACGCTGCCGGGCAGGTACGGGGCGCCGTCGGGACGGAAACGCAGCCGCGCGGTCAGCAGCAACAACTGCGCGCTGGAGCGGAAGATGGGGCGCGCCGGCCCGGGAACCGCGGTCCGGCCGCGGAGCGCGCGGTAGCTGCGGGCCAAGCGGTTCGGCTCGCAAAGATAGGCCTGTGCGGCCGGGCCGGCCCGGCCCAGGGCATCGAAATAGGCCGCCAGCCAGCCCTCGTCTTTCTGCAGCAACGCGGCGAAAAAGGCGGCCGGATGATCGGGGTTGGCCCCCGCCAGTTGCCCCCAGGCCCGGGCGGCCGCCGGCCCGCCGGGCACGACTGCCCGCCCGTTCTCCACGCACAGCGACGAGCCGAAGAAGTCCAGAACATGGGCGACCGCCTTCAGCTTCTGCGGCCCGACGGAACGAAACAACAGCTCGGCTGTTGCGCTGTCGAGCTGGGAAAGGCCGAGGTAGAGGCGCGCCAGGTCGCGGTCGCTGACAAACCCGTCGATCCAGTTCTCGGTGGACGGCAGCCAGGCCTCGGGCCCGAACAGCACCGGGGCGCGAGCCGGCCGGACCGAGTGCTCGAACGGTTGCCTGCCTTGCACTGCTTCCTCAAGTTCGACCAGCGGAAAACCGGAGTCGGCGGTGAGGAAGGCGCGAGTGCTGTTATCCACCTCGATCGCTGCGGGGGGCAGAGCCGGGGCCGGCGTCTTGCGGTCGCGGAGCTGGGAATCGACGCGGCCGTCCACGCAGGGCCCGCGGCGGCGGTAGCCGAGCACCGCCAGAAGCGGGCCCGCCTCCTCGCACGTGCTGACGCGAAGGACCCCCGGCGCGCCCGCCAGCGCCTGCAACTCGCGCGCATGCCCGAGATACGCTTTCAGCAGCTTCAGGTACTCGGTGGGCGTGACGCGCATGCTGCGGTACGAATACTGATAGCCGAAGGTGACGATGTTGCGGGCCAGCGCGCGCACCAGATCCTCGGGGCGCGTCGCGGGCTTCAGGGCAGCCATGCGCTCGAACCCGAGCAGCGGCCCCGGAATCTCGATGTAGCCGGTCAGCGGCATACCGGGAGCAACCGCGGACCACATGGTCAGGTCGTCGCCGCCATGCCGGCGATAGTCCTCCAGCAGGCGTGCCGCCTGCTCCGGCTCGCCCGCCTCCAGGTGCAGCAAAACGAGGCGCCGGCGGGCCGCCTGCGCTTCGGCGGCACGCGCCACGGGCGTCGCTGCCAGCACGCGCTGGTAAGCCTCCAGCCGGTTGTGTGCCGCTGTCTCGTCGAGCAGGGCCGCGGCCGCGGCCAGCGTGACCGGGTCGGTGGCGCGTTCCAGGACCTGCGTCGCGGCCGCCCGCACTTCCGCGATTCGGGCCTGCCGCTGCTCGGCGCGGGCGCGCTCCAACGGTGTTTGAGCGAGAAAAATGGCGGGCGCAATCAGGATGGCACCCAGGCACGCGACCCCCCTCCGTATACGTTCCACCATGGCTTCACCCTTCCCCCACCGGAATCCCGCTATTATAAATGCGATTTACTTCTCCGCAAAGAGGTTAGAGGCCGGAGGCCACTCCGGCCTCCAGCCTCCGGCCTCCAGCCTGCCATCAGCGGGCGGCCCGCGGAAGCCTTCCCCGGCGCCGCCTTTCGCGTTGAAGCTTGGGAGGGGGATTAAACCGGGATACAATTGGCGCGCATCGTATGGGAGGTAATATGCGTCGTTTCGCCCTCTTGTTCGTCGCCCTGACCCTGGTTCCCCCGCTCGCCGGAACCGGCTTTGCCCAGGACAAGTTCCGGCTGGCCGTTATCGGCTTGACCCACGATCACGCCTGGGGAATCCTGCGCGAGGTGGCCAAGCGTTCGGATATAGAGACGGTCGGAATCGCGGAAAAGATTCCCGAGTTGCGCGAGCGCGCCACCAAGACGGTGGGGCGCGAGGTCCGGTTTTTCGGCGACTACCAGAAGATGCTGGAGGAGGCCAAACCGCAGGCGGTGATGTGCTTCGGCGACAACCTGCAGCACCTGGAGGTGGTGCGGGCCTGCGCCGCGCGCAAGATCCACGTGATGATGGAAAAGCCGCTGGCGCCCACCTTCCAGCAGGCCCGCGCCACCTACGACGCGGCCCGCAACGCCGGCATCAAGCTGATGGTCAATTACTGGATCGCCTGGTCGCCCGAAACCTATACCGCCTACGACCGGGTCAAGGCCGGCGAGGTGGGCAAGGTGTGGAGAATCGAGGTGCGTTTCGGCCACGGCGGCCCCATCGAGATCGGAGTTTCCAAGTACTTCGGCGAGTGGCTCAACGACGAGAAGCGCAACGGCGGCGGCGCCCTCATCGATTTCGGCTGCTATGGCGCCGACCTGCTGCGCTGGTACCTGGGCAAGCCGGAAAGCATCCGCGCCATCACTCATACGCTCAAGCCGCGGACGTACAAGGTGGACGACGATGCCGTCATCGTGGCCAACTATCCGGATGCGGTCGGGATCGTTCAGGCCTCGTGGAACTGGCCGCGCTCGATCAACGACGTGCAGGTGTTCGGCGACAAGGCCGGCATCTTATGCGACCGCGATCTCGTGGAACTCTACAAGGGCCGGGAGCGGCGGAAGATCGACCTGGCGCCGCTGCCGCCCGAGCGGCAGAATCCGGTGGCTTTCTTCGTCGATGCGGTGCGCAACAACCGCCCCATCGAAGGCCTCCTCAGCCCGGAGTACAACCTCGACGTGGCCGAGATGCTGGAGGCGGCCAAGATTTCCGCCCGCACCGGCCAGGCGGTCAAGCTGCCGCTGGCCGCGAGATAGGTGTTAGGTGTTAGGTGTATGCGACTCGTACAACTGCTGACAGAGAGCGGGGAACTGAAGGCCGGGGTGCTGCACGGGGATCAGGTTGAGCCCCTGGATGTGCCGGTGGTGAATCTGATCCGGATGGCTGGGAAGGCGCGCGTGCCGCTGGCGGTGCTGGTGGAGGCCGGCCGCCTGGCATCGCGAACCGGCGATGCCGCGCCGATCCCTTACGCGGCGCTGGAACGCGAAGGCCGACTGGCGGCGCCCGTGCTTCCCGAGGAGGTGTGGGGCGCCGGCGTCACCTACCGGCCCAGCGCCGACTTCCGCGACGCCGACATGGGGACCGCCTCCGGCATTTACGGCGCTGTCTACCGCGCCGAGCGCCCGGAACTTTTCTTCAAGGCCACCGCCGCCCGCTGCGTCGGCCCCGGGCAGCCCATCGGCCTGCGGTACGACGCCACCTTCACGGCGCCGGAGCCGGAGCTGGCCGTGGTCCTCGGCGAGGGCGGGCAGATCGTCGGTTACACGCTGGGCAATGACGTTTCCGCCTGGTCCATCGAGCGCGAGAACCCGCTGTACTTGCCCCAATCGAAGATTTACAGCGGCTGCTGCGCTTTGGGCCCGGCGCTGGTGACGGCCGAGGAAATCCGGGACCCGCGCGCGCTCCAGCTCCACTGCCGCATCCTGCGCGATGGCGGCTGCTGCTTCGAGGCCTGCGCCGGCGTCAGCCAGATGAAGCGGGAGATCCCGGAGCTGGTGGCCTGGCTGCTGCGCTGCAATCCGGCGCCGGCCGGAACCGTGTTGCTGACCGGCACCGGGATCATCACTACGCTGCCGCTGGCCGAAGGCGACGTGGTCGAGATCAGTTGCGAAGCGCTGGGCACGCTCCGCAACCCCTGCCGCATCATTGACGCCGCCGTGCACGCGTGAGGGGCAGCAGGCGGGAGCCCGTATCAAGGGAGGAATCCTCTATGCCACACACCGTGGACGCTCAAACAATCAGAGAGTGGGAAGAGGAATTCGAAGCGGCTCGAAGACGCCCATTGGAACAGCGCATCAAGTACGCCTTCATCCACACCTACAAACCCGTCCTGGACGACGCGCCGTTTCGTGTGTTCGACACCATGGAACAATACCGGAGGTGGTGCGAAGAGAATCTGCCCGATTGGTTAGGCTATGGCCGGATTTGATTATAAACTAGCGGAAGAAATACGAGACGCTTTCAAGCGCCATCAGGTGAAGTACCTGTTCATCGGAAAATCAGGAGCTATCCTGTTAGGTTATCCCGATACAACTCAAGACGCCGACCTTTTCGTCGAGAAGGATACGGCGAACTGCGAACGGCTGGTGCAAGCCTTACTGGAGCTTGGTTTCGCACTGACTGATAAACTGGCTCAAGAGATTCGCCATGGAAAAGACTTCATTCAGCTAAAGAACGGTCCGTTCGACGTGGACCTGATCTTTGCTCCCGATGGAATCGAGAGCTTTGAGGATGCGTGGCGGCGGCGGGTGGAAGTAAAAGGATTTCCGGTCTGCAACATTGACGACATCGTGCAGAGCAAACAGGCAGCGAATCGCCAGAGAGACAGGGAATCACTACCCCGGTTGCTGAAGTTTCGGGAGTGGCTGAAGAAACAGCGTTAGGAAGAACAAATCAAGGGATTGCGGCGCACACGGCGGAGCGCGAAGAACGGTGCAGGCCGCGGCTGGCATCTGCACGCCCTTTCCCGTAAACTCCTTTCTCGCGGGCGAAGGACCAAGCCAAAGGGGTCACCGGCTATACGGCGCAACGGGGCGCCCAGATATGCGGTTCTTCGATGAGGCTTTCAGGCGCTTTAAGATGCGAGCGGCGCTCTCGGAGTTACCCCTCTGCGAGCAGATCGCAAGGGTGAAGTACGCCATCCAGAGCGGGCGCGCAGCCTTTCGAGAGGTGGTGCTTCCCGAACACCGCACTCACTTGGCTGAATGTTGTCAGTGTTGCGATCGGCATCAGGCTGTCGTTGACGCCTTTCGCGCGTACGATCGTGAGCAGCTTTCAGAGTTGGGCCAATTGATCGGCCAGTTCAGGAGCGCTATCCACTATCGGGACCGCCTGCACCTGCTAACCGAATCGGGCGTGGAAACTCGTGCATTGCTGGAGGGTGCGACCGTTGACGGAGACAGCCGGGCTGGGGACGGCTCGCTGGGTAAGGCTAGTCCAGAGCAAGACGCCCGAGTTCGCGAACTGCTCGATTTAGATCCTCTGCCGATCGTCCCAAGAGAAGAGAAGTTGTTCGCTTTCCGCGCCATCATGCTGGCTTGCCTGGTCGGATACAAGATGAGGCTCTACGCCGCCTCTCATTCACCGAACCGCGACCCCTGGATGGAATGGCGGCATGTTTCGGCCGGTCACGCCGCATGCGAATTCACGCAGAATCTGAATGTCGACAGTTTCGTCGTCGCACTGGCGGCGTGCAAGATCAGCGAGATAGTCGGTATCGAGTTCGACCGAATGCTGTTGCCTTCCTGTAGAGATTTGGCAGTGGTTCCCGGGGCCCTCGCAGTCAACGCAACCTGCCGAACTGAGGAATGGGTAAGGATGCTGGAACCGGTCGCGGCTGACGCCTATCTTGTCAACCCGCCCGCGCTGCTGCGCATGGTTTTGTCGGAAGCTGCGCGGGATGCAGGGCTGGTGGCTGCCAGCCCAGCGGGCGGCTCCGAGCTTCTGCGGGCAATACAGCAGTTGCAGGATGCCGTGGAGTCGAATAACGCCCTTCAAATTCCCATCATGACCCTGCTGGAGGGGATCGCTCGGCAGCTTGGGCAGGCCAGCAGATGGAAAGCGGAGGAATCCCTGATCTCGATGTTAGGCCGCTCGCTCTACGGTGGCCTCTGCGCGGAAACCAGGGTGTGCCTTGTCGCAGCCGAACAGATTTACCGGAGCTCCGATTTCGCGCGTCGGGGTTTATCGGTCCTGTCCTTGGCGCATGGCTTTGAGCTGCAACTGAAGCGCCTCGTGGAGGAGTTTCGCGCCTCGCTGCACGCACGCGGAGTCAGAGAATTCCCGCCAAGGGCGGCGCTTCCAGCGAATCAGACCCCGGTTCTGCCCGAGTCCCCGAAAGCCCCGTCGCTGTTTGACCTGCAGCGCGCATTTGAGCCCATGCTTCCGGAATATGTGGAGTTCTGCGGCTCCCGCAGAATCGATGCCCGCGCCCTGGTCAAGGCGATCAAGAGCGTTCGGAGCGGCAGAAACCCGGAGGCTCACGCACTGGGACTCACGGAATTGCAGATAGAGTCCACCCGGGCGCAGTGGCTCGATGGTCAATCCGGAGTTTTCGCCGCGCTCATGCCACACGCAGGCGAAGCTGCTGCCCGCGGCTGATTGGTGTCGAGCCCTTGGCAACTGGTTTTGCCGTCCAGGTTCAGGCCGCTGCTTTCCGCGCCCCTGCTTGATCGTCCGCCAAGCCGGAGGCGAGGCGCATCAAGCAGCGCCCCAACAAAACGCGCCATGGCTCTCCGACGGCGCGCCGTAGGCGCGGCTGATGATAGCCCAGCGTTTCAACGCTGGGTGGGCGGCGGCGCGAAACGAGTCCCGTAGGGACGACTGAGGCTCAGCCGAAGACATAGCGGGCGTCGTACTCGATGCCGTGCTTTTTGAGAATCGCCAAGAATTCCTGCTCGAACGAGCGCCTTCTGTGGTGTTCCTCTTGGTGCCGGATGTAGTTGATGGTTGCCTCCCGATGGGACAGGCTGATGCTGAAAGCACCGTACCCCTCTTGCCATTCGAAGCCCCGGGATTCCGGGAACGTGTCATGAATCCACTTCGACGAGCCTCCCTTTATTAATTGAATCGCCTTCGCAACCGCAACGGTGGCGGGCACGGCGAGGAGCACATGTACATGGTCGGACATGCCGCCGACGGTCACCGCATGCATATTGTTCTTGCGAGCTATGCCACCAATAAACGGCCAGAGCCGCGACTGCAATTCGGGCGTGATCTGCTTGCGCCGTCCCTTGGTGCTGAAGATGCAATGCATCAGATTGCTGACGTAGCTATGAGGCATATTTCCTCGGCGGGTTTCAGCCGTCCCTACGGGACTGGCTCATCATACGCCCTTACACCCAGCGTTGAAACGCTGGGCTATCATCCGCCGCGCCTACGGCGCTCCGCTCCCGCAATTCACACCCAGCGTTGATGGTTTTTCACATTTTATCTTGCGGGCCCTGGTTCCCAACAGCGGGAACGAGCGCAACATGACTGCATCGGTGTTGCAAGTCATTTACCGAAAAACCATAAACGCTGGGCTATCATCCGCCGCGCCTACGGCGCTCCATCCCGGCGGCCTTCCAGTCAGTCCTCACACCTTGGCACGCCGCGCAACCGCTGCCCCATCGTTGGCCCCGCCGTGGCCCCCGCCTGATGGATTTCCGATTGCGGATTTCGGTCCATGTTCGAAATCCGCAAGCCGCAATCCGAAATCCGCAATTGCGCCCACTATGGTATCTTTAGCGGCCTATGAAGGCCGTTTCGTCGTTTTTGCTGATCTTCGTGCTGGCCGCCGGACCGCTGGCGCCGGCGGCCGAGCAGGCGGCGTTCCCGCTCACCATCGACAACATCATGCGCGGCCCCGCGCTCTATGGCTACGAGCCGCGCGCGGTGCGGTGGTCGGGCGACGGCGGCAAGATTTACTTCGAGTGGAAACAGGCTTCCGACCCGCGCGAAAAAGAATGGGACACCTGGGAGGTCAACCGCGACGGCACGGGCCTGCGGAAGCTCAGTGAACAGGAAGCCAAGGAGGCCCCGCCGCTGGGCGCTTCCTCCGAGTCGTTCCAGTTCCGCGAAATGGCGTTCCGCTCCAGCCGCCCCGTGGTGTTGGATCGCAGCCGGGATAAGCGCTGGTCGATCTACGTCGAAAGCGGCGACCTGGTGCTTTACGAGAACGCCACCGGCAAGCGCGTGCAGCTTACCAAGACCAGCGACAGCGAGACCAGCCCGCGCTTCACCCGCGACAGCCAGCACATCAGCTTCATGCGTTCCGGCAACCTTTACCTGATGTCGCTGGAGAGCGGCGCGGTCGAGCAGTTGACCGACATCCGCACCTCGGCCACGCCCGCCGCCGGCGCTCCCCCCGCCTCCACAAGTTCCGGATTCTCGCGGTTTCTGGGGCGCTCCATGGGCCGCGAACAGCAAACCGAGACCTCCGGCGAGCAACAGAAAGGCCCGGAGAGCCAGGAATACCTGAAGCAGCAGGAGAAGGAACTGCTGGAGGTGGTCAAGCGCCGGGCGGCCAAGCGCGAGGCCGACGAAGCCAGGCGCAAGAAAGAGAGCCCGCGAAAGCCGTTCACGCTGCAGAGCCGGCAGACACTGGCCGGCCTGCAGCTCTCGCCGGACGGCAAATCCGTGGTCGCGCTGGTGGGCGAGTCGACGGAAACCCCGAAGACGACGATCGTGCCCAACTACGTCACCGAATCCAGCTACACCGAGGACGTCCCCAGCCGCGCCAAAGCCGGGGAGAGCCAGGGCGGTACGCGCCTGGCCGTCCTCACCACCGATGCGGGGGATGTGAAATGGGTCGATTTCGGGCTGAAGCCGCTGCCGGAGCCGGCGGCCGGGCCCACCCCGCAAACACGTAGCGGTGACCTTCAGGTCGGTGCCTCAGGCGGGCGAGACGCCCGTGCTCCCAAGGAGCGCGAGGTGAGCCCGTCGGCCCCGGTCTGGTCCGAGGACGGCGCCAAGGCGGTTCTGCTGGTTCGCTCCAGCGATTACAAGGACCGCTGGATCATGGCGCTCGATCCCGCGGCCGCCAAGACCCGGATTCTGTTCACCGAGCACGACGAGGCCTGGATCGGGATGATCGGCGGCAGCACGCTAGGCTGGATGAAGGATGATCGCTCCGTCTATTTCCTCTCTGAGCGCGATGGCTACTCTCACCTCTACACCGTTTCCTGGGACGGAGGCGAGCCGCGCCAGCTTACCAGCGGCCAGTGGGAAGTGCAGCGGGCGCAGCTCTCCGAAGACAAGACGCGTTTCTACCTGACCACCAACGAGGGATCGCCGTTTGAGAAGCACCTCTACCTGATGGCGGCCGAGGGCGGCCCGCGCGCCAGAATTACTTCAGCGGCCGGCAGCCACCAGACGGTTCTGTCGCCCGACGAGAAGTGGCTGGCTGATGTTCATTCTTTTTCCAACCGGCCGCCGGAGCTGTACATCCAGGAGAACCGGCCGGGGGCCGAGGCGGCCAAGGTGACGGCATCGCCGGCGCCCGACTTTGCCGGCTATCGGTGGATCGCGCCGCCCATCGTCGAGATACCGGCGCGCGACGGCGTAAAGGTCCCCGCCCGCCTGTACAAGCCGGCGGGCTACAAGGCGGGCGGGCCGGCGGTCATCTTCGTCCACGGCGCCGGTTACGCGCAGAACGTGCACCGCTGGTGGTCCACTTATCCCCACGAATACCTGTTCCATCACTTCCTGATGGAGCGCGGCTACCTGGCCCTGGATGTGGACTACCGGGGGTCGGCCGGCTACGGCCGCAACTGGCGCACCGCCATCTACCGGCACATGGGCGGCAAGGACCTGGAAGACGAAGTGGACGCGGCCCGCTGGCTGGTGAAGGAACACGGCGTGGACCCCCAGCGCATCGGCATTTACGGCGGCAGCTATGGCGGCTTCATGACGCTCATGGCCATGTTCACCCAGCCCGGCGTCTTCGCGGCCGGCGCGGCCTTGCGCCCGGTCACCGACTGGGCCCACTACAACCACTCCTACTCGACCAGCATCCTCAACCTGCCGCAGAAGGACACCGAGGCCCACCGCCGCTCCTCGCCCATTTATCATGCCCAGGGATTGAAGGGCGCGCTGCTCATCTGCCACGGCGTGGTCGATACCAACGTGCACTTTCAGGACACCGTGCGCCTGGTGCAGCGGCTGATCGAACTGGGCAAGGAGAACTGGGAAGTGGCCCTGTACCCGGTCGAGGACCACTCCTTCCAGGAACCGGCCAGTTGGTCCGACGAGTACAAGCGCATCTTCAAGCTGTTTGAGACCAACCTGAAGAAGCCGGCGGAAGCCGAGAAGAGCGGAAAGGCGAAGCGGAGACAAGGGTGATCACGAGCCAGGTATCGCTCTAACCGTGGCTTCAACGCAGAGACGCAGAGCGCGCAGAGAAAACGCAGAGAGCAATTCCCCTTTGCGTGCCTCGGCGTCCTGGGCGTCTCTGCGTTGAATGTACACAATGGCCTATGTAACGGGGGTGGCTATGACAATCTTCTTCAGCGTGCTCGCGGCGCTCGTTTTCACTGTTCTGCCCGCTGCGGGGCAGGAATTGAAGGCGGGGTACGCGGCCGTCGAGATTACTCCGCCGGCCGGCATTCCCATGGCCGGCTATTACAGCATCCGCAAGGCCGAGGGCAAGCACGACCCGCTGATGGCGCGGGCGCTGGTGCTGGAATCGGGCGGCACGCGGGCGGCATTGGTGGCTTGCGACCTGGTGGGCATCGACCGCCCCATCATTGAGGCCGCGCGCCGGCTGGTCCGCGAGCAGAACGGCCTGGCCCCGGAAACGGTGATGATCAGCGCCACGCACAGTCATACCGGGCCGCTGCTGAAGCTACGCTTTTCGGCGGCCGCCGACCCGGAGGCGCGCGCCCTGATCGACCGCTACCGCGACGAGCTGCCGCGAAAAATCGCGCAATGCGTGCATGCGGCCGCCTCGCACCTGACCACCGCGCGCGCTTCGGCCGCCACCGGACGCGAAGAGAGCCTGGCTTTCTACCGCCGCTTCGTCATGAAGGACGGCGCCGTTCGCTTCAACCCCGGCAAGCTGAATCCGGACATCGTGCGACCGGCGGGCACGCCCGACTACGCCGTGCAGGTGGTCTACTTCGAAAAGGGAACGCGCGTTCCCAGCAAGAAAGCGGGGCCGGTCACCGCCACGCTGACCACCGGCGAATCCGGCCCCCTGGCCACCTACGTGAATTACGCCCTGCACCTGGACACCACCGGCGGCACTGCGTTTTCCGCCGACTATCCGTACACGCTGGGGCAGTTGCTGGCCAGGGTGAAGTCCCCGGACATGGGAACGATTTTTACCATCGGCGCGGCCGGCAACATCAACCACATCGACGTGCGGACAAAGGCGCCGCAGAAAGGCTTTGGTGAGGCGGAACGCATCGGCACGGTGCTGGCCGGAGAGGTGCTGAAGACCTACACCCGCTTGCAGCCGGTGGAAGCGCCGGAGTTGAGGGTCCGCTCGACCATCGTCCCGCTGGAGATTCCCAGCTTCACCGGGCAGGAAGTGGCTGCCGCGCGGAAAACGGCCGAAGGCTTCGGCGCGCCCAAGCAGGTCTTCCTGGATATGGTGCATGCCTTCAAGGTGCTGGACGTGGCGGAGCGGGAGGGACGGCCGATCGAAGCCGAAGTCCAGGTGATCGCCATGGGCCGCCACACCGCTTGGGTCGGCCTGCCGGGCGAGGTGTTTGTCGAGCTGGGGCGCGCCATCAAGGAGAAGTCGCCGTTCCCGCAGACCATCATCGTGGAACTGGCCAACGGCTCCATCTCCTACATCCCGGACCGCAAGGGCTTCCAGGAAGGCGCCTACGAGGCCATCAGCGCCCGCTTCTCCCCGGGCGGCGGCGAGAAGCTGGTAGCAGCCGCCTTGAAGCTCCTGAGTGAACTCCGCTGACACGCCGGAGGTACAACTTCAGCCGCCGGCCCGCTATTCCTTGATCCAGCGCATGAATGTACTGGCCGTGACCGGGTCGGCCATGGCGATGGCCGCCGAGGGATAAATCTTCGCCAGGCGCACCGCGGGCTCCGCTTTGATGAGCAGGCGGACGCCGGCTTGGTCCAGGGGGTTGAGCAGCACCAGCTTGCGTGGCGCGGCCAGGGCCGCCACGTCGGGCAGGTCGAAGTGGCGCAGCAAGCCCGTAGCGTAAATGCGGAACGGGGTGGTGTAGCGGTCGTTCTCCACGATGGCGCGATACTCGCTGAGCGCGCTCTGAAGGAAGGCGCCGCGAACGGCCGGATCCAGCGCCAGCGCGAACAGCGCCGCCACGCCCATGGTTCCCTGCCCGATTACCCAGAGGCGTGCGGGATCGACTTGCGGGCGGGCCCGCAGGCAGCGCAGCGCTTGCAGGGCGTCGTGCACGTAGCCGCCCAGCATGGGCCGGCCGACCATCAGCGTGTCCCAGATGTAGAAGTCTTCGCCGCGCGGGCTGTAATAGTTCGGCCCGCGCGACGGCGGGCGGGGCACGCATTGGCCGCGGCCGCGCAGGTCGGCGCTGGAAAAGACCACTCCGGCGGCGGCGAAACCCGCCGCCATGCCTCCCTCGGCCACGAAGCCCTCCTTGCCCGAATCCGAGAGCATCAGGACGGCGGGCAGCTTCTCCGCGGCTTTCAGCGGCCGCACCACCCAGGCCGGCACGTGGATCTCGCGTTCGCTGGTGATGTCCAGCTCGTCGAAGGCGTGATCGTGCTTCTCGGTGGTGCTCAGCAACTGATGTGGCACAGGCATCTTTGCCTGTGTTGCCTGATCGACGGGCAGCAGGCCCAGCACCCGGCGGATGGTCTCCACGGTGGGCGGGCCGGCGGGCCTGCTCTGGGCCGCCAGCTTGCGGGTCAGCGTGAAGCTGGATTCGCCGTTCAAGGCCGCCACCGAGCCGTTCGGCGTGCACCACAGCGCCTTGTCTTCCTCGAGAGTGACGGGCGGCTCGCTGTCATCTGGGAGCGCGGCCGTCCCGGCCGCTCTGTTTGCGGGCGGGACACCCGCGCTCCCAGGGCCGCCCAGCCAGCGGTTGTACCAGCCGTAGCTGGCGCGCCGGTGCTCATAGCTGTAGGAGTGCCGCATCGGCGTCTCCACCAGCGCCACGCGCTCGGCGGCGTCCAGCAGCGCGTAGGTTTTCTTCAGCTCCTCGATCAGCGCCATGGCGTCGTTGACGTACTCGGGACCGTAGGTGCTGCCGGCATCCTTGTTGGTGATGGTGATCAGCAGCGCGCGGGGCGCCACCGCGTGCAGGAAGTCGAAGCGGTCGATGCCGTGGACCAGCGAAGCCACCAGGTTCTGCTCGGCGTCATCGACCGAGCCGGGCGGCTCGAAATTGGCCTGGGCCACGTTCTCGGTGTTTCCTTCGGACACCACGGCGGCGCGGATGCGCTGGTCCAGCGCGGCCAGGTACATGGTCATGGTGCCGCCGCCGGACTGCCCCCCGCATCCGATCCGCTCCGGATCGACGTCGGGGCGGCTGAGCAGGTAGTCGATGCCGCGGATGCCGTCCCAGGCGCGGTAGAGCGCGAAGTTGACGCCCAGCAGCAGCAGGCGCTTGCCCGCATAGTCGTGCTCCCGCGTTGGAGGGCCGAGCGTCGAAGTTCCCGGGACCGCGCCCGGGTACTCGATGCGCTCCCCCTGCCCGAAGGGATCGAAGGCCAGCACCATGTAGCCCTTGCGCGCCAGCGTGTGGAACAGGGTCTGGTAGGGGCGGTGAGCCTTGCCGTTGGCCGAATGCCCCATCGAGCTAAGGATGGCGGGAAACGGGCCGCGGCCCTCCGGCACGTACAGGTTGGAGGTGACGAACAGGCCCGGGCGGCTTTCGTACACCAGGCGGTCGATGCGGTAGCCGTCGCGTTTGAGCGTGCCCACCACGCGCGGGTTCAGCGGCGTCTTCTCGAATGGCCCGCCCAGCAGCTCCCACATCTTGCCGCGGATGTACTTCTGGCGCTCCAGCAGTTTTTCGCGCGTAGTGATGCCGGCCAGGATGCGGCGGCGCTCGGCGCGCCGCTCCTCCATCAGCCGCGCCAGGTACCGGGGAAGATCATTCGAGTAATCGCGTGGCCGCGCGTACAAAGTAACGCCCGGCGCGCCGTACGGCAACGTGGCCTGCTGGGCGAGAGCGCTGGAGGCCGCCAGCGCCCCGGCCGAGGAAACAAGCAACTGCCTGCGATTGAGCATCATGGTGCCTAATTTCACCACAAAGACGCCAGGACACCAAGCGCCGCCCGTATCGCGAGTCAGCGCAACCGTTGGAACTCCTGTAGCGCCATGCCCAGTTGACGGAGAATCTTGAAGAATAATGGTGGACCGATTTCCCGGCCGCCATGCAGTGGAATTGTCACGCTCCGGCCGTCCGGATGGTTCCAGCGCTCGTGACTGCCGGTGTGCCTGGTTTTTGTGAATCCCAGCTTGCGCGCCACCCGTTGAAGTTCGGCAGCGGTAGCGCTAGGCATGAACAATCTCTGTAGAGTCGGCGGGCAATCGCAGACCCTGCTCGCCATACTCCGCCGCTATCATGTCAAAGACCGCGGAGAGTTCCGCTAACGCCTCCTCGCGCGTAGGCATCAGCGCGTAGCAGCCCGAAATCGACGGGACCTCCGCGACCCAGGAGCCGTCTTCCTGCCGGTACAACACCGTCTTGTAGTCATTGAGGGTCATAGGCGAACCCGCCTGCTGGCCCCAGTATATGTCAGGGAAGACGGACCCGTCGATGGCGGAGATCCGAATCCGCGGGAATCCGCACAATCTGCGGCTCCGTTCCTCCTGTGTCACTTCTTCGGTCCGGTTTCCCTGTCGATGCCGAAGTCCCACAAGTACAGGTTCAGGTCGTTGCGTAGAAACTCGATCACGGCGTACTCCCCCGCGCGCAAGGGTTGCGCCGGAGTGAGTTTGAAGACATTGGGCGCGACCGTTTCCGACTGCAGCTCCACGTACTCGCCCGAGTGCGTGGGGTTGCGCCCCAGGATATTGGTGAGGATCGCTTCCACCTGGCGGACATCGCCTTTGGGCTTCAAGCGCACCACCACGAACCGGGAATCGTCCCGCGTCCGGCCATTGGCGTAGAACGCGGCCGGCGAGGTTTCCAGCCGCAACTGGGCCCGCGCCCCGGGAATCTCCACCAGGTTGCGGTTCTTGAGCAGCGGCACCGGCAGCAGAACATTGGTGGCCACGCGCCCCTTATCCACGCGCGCCCTGGCCTCCTGCCTGGGCAGCGCGACCGCCTTGCCAGCTTTCAGGATGTAGATGCCGTCCTCATCGGGAATGAACACGCCGGGAGCGATTTCCGGGCCAAGGAACTGGTGCGGATCGGCCTTGCTTTCGCTGTATTCCCTACCGGCCTGCTGGGCGCGGCTGAGGGCCTCGATTTCTTCGTTGCGGTTGGTGGCCTCGGTGGCCTTCCAATCGACGAGCGCAGCAGGCACCTCTTCCCACTCGTCGCGCTCGATGCTGTAATAGCGCACGCGGTCGCCCACCATCTGGTAGCCGCGGACGAGCTGATAGCTGCCGTCCTTCATCACCAGCTTCTGGCGCGCCGTGGGGCTGGATTGAGGATTGCGGATCCCGCCTCCGCCGGGACGGGTTGCGGATTGCGGATTTGCGGAAGGCTGCTGAGCAGCGGCAACCGCGGCCATCTGCAACAACAGCGTGGTTACCAGAGCGATTCGCACCATACTCCGCCCTCCACATGAGACGCGCGGTTTCCACCTCCGGTTCCGTTATCATTATGAACCGGCATGACTGACAAGGCCACGACACCGACCGCGACCGGCCGTTCGCAATCCGCAATCCGCAATCTGCAATCCGAAATCCTGAATTTGGTTGTCGGCTGGCCCAAGGCGGAAGTGCACCTCCACCTGGAAGGGGCGGTGGAGATCGAGACGTTGGAGGAACTGGCGGCCTGCCGCGGCCTGCCGCCGCCTCCTGCCGACCTGTACGACTACCCCGACTTCGACGGCTTTCTGAAAGCCTTTAAGATGGTGTGCGACTACTTGGCTGGCCCTGCCGAGTACGAGACGATCACGGGAAAGCTGCTTGGCCGCCTGCAGCAGCAGGGCGTGGTGTACGCCGAAATCTACGTGGCGGCGGGCGTGCTGCTGTGGCAGCAGAAGCCGCTGGAAGCGATCTTCGAGGGCATCGAGGCCGGCTATCGGCGGGCCCGGGCGGAAGGCGGGCCGGAGGCGCGCTGGATTTTCGACGCCACCCGGCAGTTCGGGGCCGAGGCGGCCATGGAAATGACCCGCCGCGCCGTACCCCTCCGCGACCGTGGCGTGATCGGCATCGGCATCGGCGGGGACGAAGAGCGCGGCGCGCCGGAGCTGTTCCGCGAAGTCTACGCCTACGCGCGGGCCGAGGGATTGCGGCTGACCGCGCACGCCGGCGAAACGGCGGGCCCGGAATCCATTTGGGGCGCCTTGCGGGAGCTGGGCGCGGAACGCATCGGCCACGGCCTGGCAGCCGCTCGGGATGCCCGCCTGGTCGAACACCTGGCCGAAAAGCAGGTGCCCGTCGATATTTGCCTTTCCAGCAACCTGCGCACCGGTGCGATCCGGGCCATCGAGGAGCATCCCCTCCGCAGCTTTCTGGACGCCGGGCTGCTGGTCTCCCTATCGACGGACGACCCAGCCATGTTCGGCACGGATTTGGCCGGGGAGTATTTGCTGGCGCATGAGGGGCTCGGCCTCAGCATCGCGGAGCTTCGCCGGCTGGTTGCGAATTCCTTCCGCGCCTCCTTCCAAGGCCGCACGTTCACCACAGAGCCACAGAGGACACAGAGGAAAACATGAATGAATGGGACGCAGATGAAAGTAGACAGACGCAGATCGAATCCGCGTGCATCTGTGCAGCAGTCGTACCATTCGTTTTTTTTCAGCAGCGAAATGCACGCCCGACCAGGGGCCGGCGGGATCCGCCGCGGCGGACGCTCTATAAACGGCCGCCTATGGAGCGCTGGCGTCTCGCCGGCCCCCCGTCTTGCACTCGCGGCTCCGTTGGTTCCCGCTATGCTGGTCCGGGTTCGTCTGCGTCCCGTTTGCAGATCCACGGCTTCTCTGCGTCCTCTGTGGCTCTGTGGTGAATCCGGTGTAGTGATATACTTTCGCCCAGTCTGGCAGGAGGTTTTGCGACTGTGAAACGCTTCTCGGTGCTTCTCGGTGTAGTGGTTGTGGTTATGTTGTGGGCGGCGGCTGCGTCCGCTCAGACCGTGGCCGGCAACTGGACGTGCGTGGCAAAAGTGGAGGGGCGGCCGAACATGGAGTTCCGGCTGCAACTGGAACAGGACGGCAAGGAGGTGACCGGCACCGCCAGCCGCTCCGACGGCAGCACCCCGATCCGGCGGGGCTCATTTGAAGACGGCAAGCTGAAGCTTCTAATCGATGCCGACGGCGGGACGTACGATCTGCAGGCTACTGTTTCCGGCAACAAGCTGACCGGAACGCTGACCCACACCAACGGAGACAAGGCGGCCTGGGAAGCGACCCGCGAAGGCGGCGCAGGCGGCGCCTCGGCATCCTCCATTGAGGGCGCCTGGAAGACCGATCAGTACACGCTGGAGTTCAAGCGGGATGGCGGCAATTTGACCGGCAAGGTGGTAATGCCGGACGGCCAGGCCATCCCCCTGACGAAGGCCAGTCTCGCCAATGGCGTGGTCAGATTCGAGGTCGGCTCCCCGGACGGCAATTACGAGGCCGAGGCCAAGGTGGACGGCGACAAGCTGGTAGGCACCTACAAGACGCCCGCCGGCGCCACGCGCAACTGGGAAGCAACGCGTCTCTAGGCGCCCGGCAGTTGCCGGGGGTCCCGTTCCCCTAGTAAAATATTAACCTGGGTTAAAATTCGAACGGCATAAGTCCGAAACCCCATGGCTGCCCACAGCGCTGAAACCGCCCTCATGATGCAACCCGCGCCCCAGCGGCGCTTCGAGCGGCGCGATGCGTGGTGGTATTTCGGGCCGGCGTTTGTGGTCAGCGTCGCCTATGTGGATCCCGGCAATTTCGCGACCAATATCGAGGGCGGCGCGCGCTTCGGCTACAGCCTGCTTTGGGTGTTGCTGTGGAGCAATGCCATGGCGGTGCTCATCCAGTTCCTTGCGGCGAAGCTGGGGATCGTGACGGGCCGGACGCTGCCGCAGCTCTGCCGGGCTCTGTACCCCCGCCCGGTCAACATCGCTCTGTGGGTGGCCGCCGAACTGGCCGCTCTGGCCACGGACCTGGCCGAGTTCCTGGGGGCGGCGCTCGGTTTCTATCTGCTGTTCGGTATCCCGCTGCTGCCCGCCGCGCTGCTGACCGCGGTGGCCGTCTTCCTGATCCTGGCCATGGAAACCTACGGGTTTCGCCGCCTGGAGCAATCGATCATGGTCTTCCTGGTGATTATCGGGGCGGCCTACGGCATGGAAGTGTTTCTGGTCAAGCCCTACTGGCCGGCGGTGTGGCGGGGAGTCCTGGTTCCGACACTCACCTCGGACAGCGTGTATGTGGCGGTGGGGATGCTGGGGGCCACGGTGATGCCGCACGTCATCTACCTGCACTCGGCCCTGGTCTTGCATCGGCACACGGGCGACCCCGAACATGAGCGCCGCCACCAACGGCTGGAGCTGATCGATTGCCTGGTGGCCATGAACGGCGCCTGGCTGGTCAACTCGGCGATGGTGGTTCTGGCGGCGGCCGCGTTTTTCCAGGCCGGCAGCCCGGTCCACAGCATCGAGGATGCCCATCGCACCCTGTCCCCGCTGGTGGGGCGCGCTTCCAGCCTGCTGTTCGGCATCGCCCTGCTGGCCTCCGGCCTCTCCTCCTCCACGGTGGGCACCATGGCCGGGCAGGTGGTCATGGAAGGATTCCTGAACATGCGCATCAGCGTCTTCCTCCGCCGCTTCGTGACCATGCTGCCGGCCTTGTTCGTGATTGCCGTCGGCCTGGACGCCATGCGCGTGCTGGTGCTCAGCCAGGTGGCGCTCAGCTTCGCCTTGCCGTTCGCGCTGATCCCCCTGGTGCTGCTGACCCGCCGGCGCGAGGTAATGGGAGAGCACGCCAATCTCCGGCGCACCAACTGGCTGGCCTACGCCGCGGTGGCGGTCGTTGTCAGCATGAACGCCCTGCTGCTGTACAACATTTTCGGCGGGAGCTTCTGAGGGTCCAAGCCACAGATTTCGCAGATTACACAGATCGACCTGTCACCCCTTGGGTCGTGAATCGAATCTGCGGAATCCGCGGATGGGCCGGACAGCTATTCCCGGCCGCCCTGGCGGAACATTTCCAGGCTCCACTCGTCCTCCTGGGCGCAGTGCTTGAGAATGTATATGTTGGAGTCGTCGGCGCGGACCTTGAAATAGGCATGGTCCGGCCCCAGCCAGGAGTCAATCTGTTCCTTGACTTCGAAGGTGTGGCCGTGCAGCGTGAAACGGGTAGGACGCTGGTCGGCCTTGTGCCCCGAGTAACTCTGCACCTTCAGCTTCATAACCGGCCCTGCTTCCACCTTAGCAGAACCGCGCGCCAGCCCACAAGCGCCCCCGGCCGCTTGTCAGGGCGCCATGGCGGCTGCTTCCAGGACAACCTCGGCGGGCACCAGCATGTCCTCCACGGCGCCGCCGGCTTCCAGTGTGCGCTTCAGCCACGAGGCGGCGATGGCGGCCGCCTCGGCGTCGGCCAACTCGGCGCCGGCGCGCCGGGCGCGTTCGGCGAAGGCCGCGTGAGGCAGCGCCACGGTGACCCGCGTTCCGTTCACCAGGAAACGGGCGTCGATGGTGTCGCTGTGCCGCAGGGAAATCGCTGTCTGCAGATAGACGAGATGGCAGTGATACTCGGTGCCGTCGGCTTGCGAAGTACAGGTGAATTGCTGGTAATCCATAGTATGCCCTGGCGGCGGAAGCCGGTGGCTGGCCGCGCCTTGTCATTCGTCGAACGATTCATGATATAGTACGGCGCAATAGTGGTACACCCCGGTTGCAGTCGGACTGCGCCACGGGCCGGGGGGTGGGCGGGAAAGCGGGTCCCGTGACCGAGGACAAAGCGAAGGCGGTGGGTGTGGGGGCGCCGGGGGCGGTATCGGAAAGTTGTGCTCCCGAGGGCAAGGGCCTGTCGGAGAAAGCCCCGAGTGCTCTCCGATCTCTGGCCGAAGCCGCCGACCTGAGCCTCTTTGCCGCCAAACTCACGCGGCTGCTGCTGGAGCGGTTCGGCGCGGACCTGGCCGAGATCTGGTTGCTGAACCCGCAGGGGGCGCTGTCGCGGCAGGGCGCCCAGGCGCGTAGCGGCGAGCCCCCGCCGCCCGATCCGCTGCTGGGCAGCCGCTATCACCACACCACGGAAGCCGTGGTTGGCCCCCTGGAGGCCACCGGCCAGCCCTTCGCCGCCTGGTCGCTGGCCAACCATGTCGAGCACCTGCTGGTCCATCCCGTAACCGCCGACGGGCGGGCGGCGGGCGTGCTGGCCGTTTACTCCAGCCGCCCCATCGCCGCCGACGCTCTCTCCTGGACGCAGCTTTACGCCTCGTTGCTGGCCATCAAACTGGAAGACGCCCGGCTGCTCGGGGAAAGCCGCACGACCATCGCCCAGCTCCAGTTGGTTCTGGAAGCCAGCCAGGTGCTCAACTCCACGCTGGACCTGGCCGAATTGCTGGACTTGATCCTGAAGCTGGCCTGCACGGAAATCAACGCGGAGCGGGGCAGCGTATTCCTGGTCGATGCCGACAAGCGGGAAATCTGGACCATTCTGGCCCACGGCCTGGAACAGCAGGAGATCCGGCTGGCCTTCGGCCAGGGCGTCGCCGGCCACGTGGCCGAGACCGGGCGGACGCTGACCGTGGAAGACGCTTACAGTTGCCCGTTCTTCGACCGCAGCTTCGACGAGAGATTCAACTACCGCACCCGCAGCCTGCTGTGCACGCCCATCCGCAACCGCACCGGCGAAACCGTCGGCATCCTGCAATTGCTGAACAAGCGCGAGGGGTCTTTCACATCCAAGGACGAGGAGTTGCTCAACGCGCTCTCCATCCACATGGCGCTGGCGCTGGAGAACGCGCGGCTGCACCGCGAGCTGCTGGGAAAGCAGCGGCTGGAGCGCGATCTGCAACTGGCGCGCACCATCCAGCGCAGCCTGCTGCCGGAGAGCCCGCCCACCATCCCCGGCTACGACATCGCGGTGCTCAACGAGCCCTGCTTCGAGGTGGGCGGCGACTATTACGACTTCCTGTCGATGGGGACCGATACCCTGCTGGTGGTGGTCGCGGACGTGGAGGGCAAGGGCGTCAGCTCGGCCATGATCATGTCCAACCTGCAGGCCACGCTCCGGGCCCTGGTCACCCACCTGCACTCCCTGGAAGTCATCACCTTGTCGCTCAACGAAATGATCCTGGAGGACACCCATTCCGAGAAATTCCTGAGCATCTTCCTGGGACTTATGGACACGCGCCGTCGCAGCATGCACTACATCAACGCCGGGCACATCCCGCCGATCCTGGTTCGGGCGGACGGCTCGGTGCTGACCCTGACCGAAGGGGGCATGGTCATCGGGCTGTTCAGCGCCGTCGAATACCGCCGCGGTGCGGAAAAACTGCTGCCCGGCGACATCATGTTGTTCTGCACCGATGGCATCATCGAAGCCTGCAACGCCGAGCAAGAGGAGTTCGGCACCGAGCGGCTGGCCGACTTGGTGCAGGCCAACCGCCGCCTCAGCGCCCAGGAACTGGTGCAGCGGATTGCCCAGGCGGTGACCGATTACTCGCGCGCCGGCAGCCACATCGACGACAAGGTCCTCATGGTGGTCAAGATACTGGAAGATCTCGACCCGAAAATGTAGTGGCCTGCCGAGGGTACAATTAGCAAAGAACCAGGTTCCAGACCACGGGCGGGCGTTAGACCTTTTGTACCGTTACCCCGCGTACGGGCGGGCTATTGCGCTGGCGTTCGGCCGGGTTATGATGACGATCCCAGAGAGACCTCGGTGCTTTTATTCTTCCATCGAGGGGGAGGGTCATGGAACGACGGCGAGCCAACCGCTATGAACTGCGCATGAGAGCCAACATCCACGCGCTGGGTGCCAGCGCCATCCGGCAGCCGATCGAAACCTGGACGCGCGATGTGAGCGCGAAAGGGTTGTTTCTGGAAATGGCTGAGCCCTTCGCGGTGGGTACGCGCATGAAGATTGTGCTGGAGTTGCCCGCGGAAGTGGTCGGCAGCCCCGTGCTGCTTCATTGCGGCTGCCGGGTGGCACGGATCGTGGAAACGGAGGACGGCAAGCTCGGCGTCGGCGCCGTGATCGAAAGTTACGAGTTCGTTCATCCAGGGAACGCCTAGGCAACTTACCTGCCCTTGGGCCGCGCGGCCACCAGCTTTCTCACCGCCCCCTCGATTGTCTGCGGTTCCGTCTCGCCGATGAATTTGGCGGCCAGGCGGCCGTCCGGCCGGTAGAGAAACAGGGCCGGCAGAGCGCCGCTCCAGGCAGGCTCAACGGCGTTGATGAAGGCCGTGTCGTCGCGGGCCTTCTTGTAATAGGCGGGGAACGGGGCGCGGTGCAAACGGAGGAATTGCGCGGCGCGTTCGAGTTGTTCCTCGTCGTCGGCGGAAATGGTGATCAGGCGGAAACCGGCCGGCGCATATCGGCCGGCGATGCCCACCAGCGCCGGCATCTCCTGGCGGCACGGTTCACACCAGGTAGCCCAGAAATCCACCAGGACCACGTGCCCGCGGTGCCTCTCCAGCAGCTTCCGATAGCCGGCCTCATCCACCGGCTGCAGCCCGCTGGCCGCCGAAGCGGCGGCCGGGCACGCCAGCAACAACGCCATCGCCAGCCCGCGCCCCCAGCGGAGCGCCGGCGCCCGAAGCCGGCCCCGGCCTGTCTTGGCTCCCACGCTCACTTCTGCACGCGCTTGATGGTGCACCCGAAGGCCTTGGTTTCCGCCGCCGCCACCGGCTTGTTCTCCAGCAGGGCGCTCAGCGCATTGCGCAGATCGGGCGAGGTGATTCTCGTGCCCGCCTGGTTGTCATCGATGCGGCCGTGATAGCGCAACGTCCAGCCCGCATCGAACACGTAGACCTCGGGCGTCACCGAGGCGCCGAAGATGTCGGCGACCACGTTCTTTTCATCTTTGTATACCGGGAAGCCGAACCCGTTCTTGGCCGCGTGCTCCCCCACTTCGGACGCCGATTCCTGCCGGTTGGAGTTGATAGCCAGGAATTTCACCCCCTTGGCCTGGTATTCCCGGTCGATGGCCGCCATGCGCTCGTTGTAGGCGTTGGAAATCGGGCATTGCGTGGCGATGAACATCACCACCCGCAGCTTGCTGCCCTTGCCCACGTCGTACAGCGGGGTGGCTTGCCCCTTCAGGTCGCGCAATGCGACGTTCTCGGCCTTCCCGCCCAGCTTGAATTTTGGCTCGGGCGGGGTCTGGGAGAAGGCCGAAGCCGCAAGGCCCAGGAACAGAAGCACTGCGACACACTGTCTCGAACGATTCATGCTTGTACCTCCAAATGTTTTGATTCTAACACCGGAACGCCAACCAGGAGTTCAGTCCAGGCAGGGGCGGTCGCCGTCCGGCGCCGCGGTTTCCTGCGCGGCTGCCGGCTGCGTCGATTCCCGCCGAGACCCGGCGGTTCCGTAACGGGTGCGTCAGGTGGGCACACCGAAACGCGGCAGCACCCATTGGGTGAGCACCACCCAGGCGGCAATCAGAACAACAAACCAGACAAAATCGCTCATGAACTTCGAAAGCCTCGGCCTCAATCCGGCCCCTGGAATAGAGATGCATTCCGCCGGCTCAGGTTGCAGAGATTTACGCGAAATCGCCCCCCCTGCCGGAACCGGATTTTTCAGCGCGCGCGGCAGCCGCCTTCTGCGACAATCGAAGCAGGAAGGGGGAAGTATCCGCAGGCAAATATCACGCCGGTCGTGGCCGGCCCGGCCGGCACTGGGCGAGGCCGCCGAGGATTGCCTGAAGGCCATCCACCAATCGGCGACGGGCGGCGCGCCGGTGGCCACCGGCGCGCTGGCAGCCGTGCTGCGGGTCACGCCGGCGGCGGTCACCCAGATGCTTCGCCGCCTCTCCGCGCTGCGCCTGGTCGATAACCCGCGCTATCGGGGCGTGCGCCTGACCCCGGCCGGGCGGCGCGTGGCCGCCGAAATCCTCCGCCATCACCGCCTGCTCGAGCTGTATCTCAGCCGGGCGCTCGGCTATCCGCTGGACCGCGTGCATGCCGAAGCCGAGGTGCTGGAGCACGCCATCTCCGAGGATTTCGAGGAGCGCATCGACCGCATACTGGGCCACCCGACCCTTGATCCCCACGGCGAGCGGATCCCGCCGCGCACGGGCAAGAGTGCTCGCCGATCCCCAAGGCATTAAGCAGCAGGCAGCAGGCAGTGAAGTTCCAGGTTCCAAGTTCCAGGTTCGCCAAACCTGACACCTGAAACCTGTTATTTGCTGTTGAGCGAGGCGCCGGTGATGACCACGCGGAAACCGACCTTGTCGCTGGCCTCCTCCGGCTTCTGTTTGTGGCGCCGGGTGATCATCAGTTCCTCGTCGCCGTTGTCCCAGCTTCCGCCCCGCAACACCCGCTCCCTGCCGGCGGGGGGTCCGGGCGGGTTCTTGCGCGCCGCCGTCTTGTAGGCGTTCTCGCCGTAGTAGTCGGAGTTCCACTCCCAGACGTTACCGCTCATGTTATAGAGACCGTACCCGTTCGCGGGGAACGTCTCGCGGGCCACCGTCTTGATCGCGGTGTCATTGCCGTTGAAGCGGGCCTTGGTCCTGGGGTGGTCGCTGCCCCAGGGATATTTCAGCCCCTCCTTGCCGCCCAGCGCCGCGTATTCCCACTCGGCCTCGGTGGGCAGGCGCACGGCTGCGCCCGTCTTCTGGCTCAGCCACTTGCAGAACGCCAGGGCGTCGTCGTAGGTGATGTTGACCGCCGGCAGATCGGGATGCGTCGCCATGTAGTTTTTCACGAAGTGGGGGTCGGCCGGCCGGCGGTACTTGGTCTCATCCAGGAAGCGCTGGTACTGCAGGTTGGTGACCTCGCCCTTGCCCATGCGGAAGGCGTCCAGCTCCACGCGGTGGCGGGGCTTCTCATCGCCTTTCGACTCGCTGCCCATCATGAAAGCCCCGGCCGGAACGGGCACGGTTTCGGCGAAGGCAATCCACTTGAGCTGCTCGGTGCGCGTCTTGGCCTCGGCCGAATGCGGCCCGGCCGCGTACTTGGCCAGGTAGGCGCCCCAGCTTTCCGGAGTATCGCCGTTGCGGGCCACCAGGTAGGTGTCGTTCTCCTCCTTGCGGGCCCGCTCTTCCTCAAGGCGCTTCATCACCTCGGCGCGCTTGTTCATGGCCTCGGCCAGGAAACGCCCTTCCGGGTAGTTCTTGATGTACTGTTCCCAGTCGGCCAGGGCGTTGCTGAGCCGGGCGGCCGCGATCATGGTGTTCTCTTTTTCCATGGCCAGCTTTTTCAGCTTCTCCAGGTTGCCCTCGGCGATGGCGGCGAACTGGCCGCGCGGGAACTCTTTCATGAATCTCTCCCAGCCGGCCTCGCTGTTTTTCGACTCCGCCAGGCGGTAGGCGGCCAGCTCCAGCTCGCGCTGCTGCTTGAGATCCGCGGCGCGGCGCTGCGCCTCGGCAATGTACATGCCGGTGGGGAATTGCGTAACGTAGTTCTCCCAAGCCTTCTCGCTGTCGCTCTGCTTGGCGATGTTATAGGCGGCCATGTCGGCCTTTCTGATCTCCAGTTCCTGGATCTTGGCCCTGGCGGCCGGCGCGAGCTGGCCGCCGGGGAACTGCTGCAGGAAGCGCGCCCAGCCCTCGAGCGAGTTGAGCGCCTGGGCGATGTTGAAGCCCTCCAGCTCGGGCCCGGACGCGGCGGCGGCCGCGCCGGCCGGGGCCATCTGGCCGCGGCTGAGATCGACGGCGGCCGGCGCACCGCCCGGCAGCGCCGGCGCCTGCAGAGCCGCGGTTTGCACCGGTGTTGCCGCGCCTCCCTGGACCAGGGTCTCGCGCAGCTTCCGGAAGTAAGCTACCGGAAGCGTCCGGTCGCCCAGGTCGCGATACAGCTTGCGCAACTCGGGGTTGCCGTCGCGCTGGCTGAAGACCCGGTCGGCCTCGCCCATTTCGTCCACGGTGATGGCGCCCTCGGCGTACAGCTTCTTCAAGTTCGACAGCACCGCGCCGGCGGCCTTCCCAGGATTGATGGTGACCGGGAAACCGTGCTCCAGGCGGTCGGCCATCAGCACCGGGGTCTGCTTGTTGCCGGCGTCGGCCGCCGTCTTCTGCACCTTTTCGTTGAGGTAGTTCCAGATCTCGTCGATTTCGACCACGCCGTTGGAGTTGCTGTCGGCCTTGCCGGACATGGCGTCCAGCAGGTGGTAGGTGAAGGCCCCGTGGCCGCCCACCTCGACGGATTTCTGCTGGCCGGTGGAAGCCGTGATGGCCACCACGCCCTCGCCCTTGAATTCCTCGAAGACGCTGGACGGGACCAGCGCGCGGTACTTCTTGGCCGTGGCTTCGCTGTAACAGGAATCGATCAGCGTCAGTTTGCGCCGCGCCGGCAGGGCGGTAATGGCCGCCGAGATCTCCTTGTTGCTGAGCGCCGAGGAATCCAGCTCTTCCACGTCGGCGTCGTAGGTGACCCAGTAGGCCTCGCTGGCGTTGCCCAGCGCGCCGTGGCCGGAGTAGAAGATGATCACGCTGTCTTCCGCTTTCACGCGGTTGCCTAGCCAGGTTTTCAGGGCGCTGATCACGTTCTTGCGGGTGGCCTGGTCGTCCACCAGCAGCCTCACGTTTTCCGGCTTGTACCCGCCGATGTCGGGATCCAGCAGCAGCTTCTGGAGAGAGAGGGCGTCGGCAGCCGCGAAGTTCAAGTTGATGGTGGGGTTGGCATACTTGCTGACGCCCACCAGCAGCGCGTAGCGCTCGCGCACCCCCGCGTTCTTCTCCAGCGCCTCCTGGACCTTTTCTTCCACCACGAAGCCCCGCTGCTTCTGTGCGCACAGGGCCGACACCATCAGCACCATGACGATGAGCGTGCAACACACCCTCCAGCGCATGGCCACCTCCTGGGAAAGTTCTCAGTTTTCAGTCATCAGTTTTCAGTCTGCCCGACTGACAACTGACAACTGATCGCCCGTCACTGTTTCTTGGTCAAATACGGATTGATCCGATACCGGCCGTCGCCGATTTTCTTGATCATCCGCGGATCTCTCCACCACCCGGTCTTGAAGAACAGGTTGTCGCGCCAGTCCCAGGGCGGGTTGACGCCACCGCCGAACCGCCCCACCTGATGATATTCGCCCCACAGGGTCCGCTCGCCGCCGCGCGTGCCCGTGGCGGGCCCCGACCCGATGTACACCAGATGGTACTTGTGCTTGGCGGCCACGTCGGCAAAGCGGCTGGTCAACGGATATTTCTGCCTGTCGAACGGCGCCACTGTCCAAGTATCGTCCGGAAAGTAGCTGGCGTAAAGGATGTAGTGCGAGGGCTTGATCTTGTGCGGCCCGTACTGGCCGTGGCCGCGGGATTCAACATAGATCTCCTGGTGCTCCTTGGGAGCGGGCTCGCCGTCGCGGCCCGCCTCCATCCCCAGGCTGCCCTCCACCGGGCGGCCGTCGTCGCCGTCGAACAGGTCGCGCGACTCGGCCTGGGGGTTCACCAGCACGCCGATGTTGGCCTCGGCCTCGTCATCCAGGCTGCGGACCACGCCCACGTCGTCATGGGCCAGGGTGAAGGCGGCCACCATCTTCTCCGTCTGCCGGTCCACCACCACCGTCGTTCCCTCCAGGTCGCCGGTGTGGCCGAACAGCGGCTTCCAGTCCTCGGCATGGAAAGCCGCGTAGTGGAAGAAATAGTGGGTCGGAGAAACAATGACGGCCCAGTAGACCACCGGCCGCAGGTCGAGCTGATAAACCGTGCCTGCCGCGCTGTCCTCGACGCGGAAAACCCCCGGCGTCTCCTTGATGTGGGTAACCTTGCGGCCCGGCTGCGGGGTCAGCAGAGCGTTGAGCGACTGGTTTCGAACCCGCTTGTTTTCATCCTGAAACCTCGGCGGCTCGGGCCAGTTGGGTCCCAGTTGCGTCTGGTCGAAATCGTAGCGCACGAAGTAATCGCGCCAGGGCTTGAAATTGGAATCGAATTCGCCGCCCACGTCCTGCCAGAACACGGGCGAAAACCGCTCCGCCAGTTTCTCGAGTTTGGCGAACAGTTTCGGCCGGCTCTCGGGAAGATTGGCCTGCTCCTCGGGGGTCAGGTTGGAGTCGTCGAGGGCGGGGTCCGCAGCGGCGGGCGTTGGCGGCTGCGGCACTGTAGCCGCGGCGGCCCCGGCAGCAGCGGGCGCAGCGGCCGCAGCGGCAGCGGGCGGCGCGGCTTGTGCGGCAGCTTCCGCTCCTTTGGCCAGAATCTGCACCACCACTTTCTGGCTGGCCCACTCCGGCGCCGCTTCGCCGGCGGCCCGCGTGCCGCCCTGCAGACCGTTCAATGTGTCCCGCAGCCCCTTGCTTTGCGGATCGCTGATGGGCTCGAAGTTGGTGGGCAACTGCAGCTTGTCAGCCTCCGCCCAGGGCGCGGCGGTCACCACAGCCAGGATCGTGCTCCGGCCCAATGGCTTGGTGGCCCGGAACTGATAGCGGTCGCCGGTGGCAGGCACCTGCCGGGCCACGCCGCCACGGATGCGGTTGTCCGGGCTGAAGCGATTAGGCAACAACTGGGTCACCTTCTGCGCGGCATCCACGTCGAACAGGTAGAGGTAGCCGTCGCGGGCGCTTTCCACCGCGACTTCCAGCAGCTCGCCCTCTTCGAAGTGATACTTGTTGGTGGCCACCTGCATCTCGAAGCCGCCGCCCGCTTGCACGGCCGCGATTTCGGTGGAGGCGGGCGGGTTCAGGAACTGGGCCAGGGTCAGCTTGCCCAGGCCCTCGCGGGCCGCAATCGAAGGCGTCTGGGTGGCGAAGCCGTGCTCCAGCATGTCCTTGCGCGAGCGTTGGAACAGCGAATCCAGCGAGGCGTTCTGCTGCCAATCCGGCCCCAGGTCGTGGACGGACCGCAGCAGGCCGGCGGTGAACGCGCCGTGCCGCCGGCCGTCATATTCCCCCAGGTCCGAAGCGGCCTGGACCGGCGAGGCGGCAGCCAGGAACACCACCTGTCCGTTGACGTCCATGGCCTCCTGTGGGTTCTTCAAGCTCTTGGTTTTCGGCGTGGCCGGCAGCGCGTAATTCTCGTATAGGGCCCGCGTCTCGGACTCGCCTTTCAGCGCCCGGGTAGCGGTCCCGGAATGGCAACTGTCGAACACCACCAGCATGCGCCGGCCGATCATCTTCGAGAGCGCCTGGGCGATCTCGTCGTCCACCACCATGGTGGGGTTGGGCTCCAGGGCGCGCTCGCGCGGCCAGGGCACGGCGTCGTAGGGCACCAGGACCTCGTCCAGGTGGTCGTCCGGATCGATCAGCGCTTCGTCGCCATCCACATCGTTCTGCACCCAGCCGTGGCCGCTGTAATACCAGAACACAACGTCGCCGGGCTTGGTCTGCTCGGCCAGTTTGTGGAGCGCCGCCAGGATATTGGCCTTTGTCGCCTGCTCGTTCAGCAGCACCCGCACGTTGGCTTCGGGGAACTTGAGGTCTTCGATCACCAAGCGCTTGATCTGCAGGATGTCGTTGACCGCGCCCTTCAGCGGGCGGGCATGCGGATAGTCATTGATGCCGATCAGCAGCGCGTAGTTGTCGGCCACCGCCGACCCGGCGGTCAAACAAGCCAACGCTGCCGCTAACAGAATCGAAGCAAGGAATCGGGGAAAAACCCCACGACCCTCGGCCAAGCTTTTCCATCGGGGCATATCTATCCCTTCCGCGGTTCCGGGGGGAAACCTCGTTGTCTGTATTTAACCCAGGCCGGGGCCGGTGTCAACCTGCCGTTAGTACCGGGGGTGTAGTACCGGCTGAAGTGGAGGCTGGAGGCCGGCAACTGCAGGCTGGAGGCTGGAGACCGGAGGCTGGAGGCTGGAGGCTGGAAGCTGGAGACCGCAGGCTGGAGGCTGGAGGCTGGAGACCGGAGGCTGGAGACCGGAGGCTGGAGGCTGGAGGTTGGAGACCGGAGACCGGAGGCCGGAGACCGGAGGCTCGGGGCTGTGCTCCCTGCCCGCTGCTTGCTGCCTACTGAGGTGCTTGCAGAATTCGTGCGGCGCTGTGGCCAAACGATGTCCCGTAGGGACATCTGAAGGTAGCCCAGCACTTCAGTGCTGGGACCGGAATCACGGCCTTGTCCAGTCCCGTAGGGACGGCTGAAACGCTTGGCGGGCAAGGCTTTCAGTCGTCCCTACGGGACTTGGTCACCCGCGTCTGCTTTCCCAGCACTGAAGTGCTGGGCTATTTTCGGTCGCGTCTACGGCGCTCAAGCATCGTTCGCCCTCGCGCCTCGAATTTTGCAAGTACGTCTACTGCCTTCCGCCTTCCGCCTACTGCCTTCTGCCTTCTGCCTACTGCTTACTGCCTGCTGCCCTCTGCCTTCTGCTTTCTGCCTTCAGCCTTCTGCCTCCTGCCTCCTGTTGACTGCCCGGTCGCCTTCCTCTACGATGCTTCGCGAAAGGGCGGCAAATGAGACGGCGTGACTTCCTGGGATTGGGGCTTTACGGCGGTGCGGCAGCAACCGGCCTTCCGGGCTGGGCGGTCGCGCAGCCAACAAAGCGTTACGCCAGCGACGTGGTGACGCTGGGCAATACCGGCATCAAGCTCTCGCGCTTGGCCGTGGGAACGGGGACGAACGGTGTCGGAAAAAGCTCGAACCAGACCCGCAAGCTGGGGCTCGATGGGCTGGCCGACCTGTTCTGGTACGGCTACGACCGGGGCCTGCGCTTCTGGGATTCGGCCGATCAATACGGCAGCCATCCGCACCTGAAAAAAGCGCTCACCAAGGTCCCGCGAGACAAGGTTGTGATCCTCACCAAGACGCACGCCACCACCGCCCAGGAGTTGCGCGCCGATGTGGATCGCTTCCGGCAGGAAATCGGCGCCGATTACCTGGACATCGTCCTGCTGCACGCCATGACCCGGCGGAATTGGCCGGAACTGCGCAAGGGCGCCATGGAAGCGCTGGCCGAGGCCCGGCAGAAAGGCATCGTGCGCGCCCACGGCTGTTCGTTCCATTCGCTGGAGGCGCTGAAGACCGGCGCCGCTACGCCTTGGCTCCAGGTGGCGCTGATTCGCCTGAACCCCGTCGAGGCGCACATGGATGCCGACCCGCAAACCGTCATCAACGTGGCCGCCGAAATGAAGGCGGCGCGCAAGGGCGTCATCGGAATGAAAATCCTTGCGCAGGGCGATCTGCGCAACCGCGTCGATGAGGCGCTGGCCTTCGCCCTCCGCCAGCATTGCCTGGATTGCTTTACCATCGGCGTCGAGAGCCGCGATGAGCTGGCCGACCTGATCCGGCGCATCCCCGAAGCCAGCCTCCGGGTGTAAGGTCCAAGGTCCAAGGTCCAACGTCCGGGCCACCGCACAGACCTGTAACCTGCCACCTGCCACCTGACGTTGGACCTTGGACCTTGGACGAATTATGATGCGGGCATGGGGGAACTCGACAGACGACGATTCCTGAAATCGCTGGGCGGCGGCATCGCCGTTCTGGTTACCACCGGCGACCTGCCGGCGCAGGAGGCGCGCCGCGGCGGGCGGGGCGGGCGCGGCGAACAACCCCGCGATATCACCGGATGGCTGCACATCGCCGAAGACGGCACCGTCACCGTCTACGCCGGCAAGGCGGAAATGGGGCAGAACCCGCGCACTTCGTTGGCCCAGGCCGCCGCCGAAGAACTGAAAGCGCCATTCCAGTCCATCAGGATGGTGGTCGGCGACACCGATTTGACGCCTTTCGACCAGGGCACTTCCGGCAGCCGCACCACTCCCCTGCTGATGCCTGTGATCCGGCGCGCGGCGGCCACCGCCCGCGAAATGCTGCTGGACCTGGCGGCCGAGCAGTGGAAGGCGGACCGCGCCTTCCTGGTCGCCGAGGCCGGTAAGATCCGCGATGCGAAGACCGGGCAATCGCTCTCCTTCGGCCAACTGACCAAGGGACAGGAACTGCTCCGCGAGATCAGCGCGGGGGTGGCGCTAACGCCGCCCGCGCAGTGGCAGGTTTCCGGAAAAGCGATCCGGAAAATCACCGGGCCTGACCTGGTCTCCGGAAAACACCAGTACCCCTCCGACATCCGCCGGCCGGGCATGCTCTACGGCAAGGTGCTGCGCGCGCCGGCCTTTAACGCCACGCTGGCATCGGTGGACGTTCGCGCGGCCGAGGCCATGCCCGGCGTCACCGTGGTGCGCGACGGCGGCCTCATCGGGGTCGTGGCGCCCAGCACACCGGCGGCGGCCCGCGCCGCCGCGGCCATCCAGGCCGAATGGAATCCCGCGCCGGCCCAGCCTTCCAACGCCGATCTGTTCCAGTACCTCAAGAAGAGCGCGGGTGAACCCGGCCGCTCCAGAGGCCCTTCGGGACACACGCAGGGATCGATGGGGACCGGCCTGGCCGCCGCCGCCAAAAAACTTAGCCAGACCTACACCGTCGCCTACATCGCCCACGCCCCGCTGGAGCCGCGGGCGGCCGTCGCCGAATGGAACGACGGGAAGCTGACCGTGTGGACCGGTTCGCAGCAGCCCTTTGGCATCCGCAGGGAACTGGCGGCCGCGTTCAGCATCCCCGAAGAGCGCGTGCGGGTCATCATCCCCGATCCCGGCGGCGGTTATGGCGGCAAGCACAGCGGCGAGGCGGCGATTGAAGCGGCGCGGCTGGCAAAGGCCGCCGGAAAGCCCGTCAAGCTGATCTGGACGCGCGAGGAGGAGTTCACCTGGGCTTATTTCCGGCCCGCCGGAGTGATCGAGGTGAGCAGCGGGATCAGCGCCGAGGGCTTGATCACCGCCTGGGAATTCCACAACTACAACTCCGGCGGCGCCGCCATCCGCACCTACTACGAAATCCCCAACCAGCGGATCGAGTACCACCCCGTGCGCTCCCCGCTGAGGCAAGGCTCCTACCGGGCCCTGGCGGCCACGGCCAACCAGTTCGCCCGCGAGACGCACATGGATGAGCTGGCGCACCTGGCCGGCAGCGACCCGCTGGCCTTTCGCCTCCATAACCTGACCGACCCCAGGCTGCGCGCTGTTTTCCAGGCGGCCGCCGAGCGGTTCGGCTGGGGCAGGCAGAAACCGGCGGCCCGGTGTGGCTTTGGGATTGGCGGCGGCTTCGAGAAGGGCAGCTACGTGGCCACCTGCGCCGAAGTGGAGATCGGTGCGGAAGGCAAGGTGGCGGTGAAGCGCATTGTGACGGCCTTCGAGTGCGGCGCGGTGGTCAATCCCGACCAGCTCAAGAACCAGATCGAGGGCATGGCCGTGATGGCGCTGGGCGGCGCGCTGTTCGAGCAGATCCGTTTTGAAAACGGAAGAATCCTGAACCCGCGCCTTTCGGCTTACCGCCTGCCGCGCTTTTCCGATCTGCCGAAGATCGAGGCGGTGCTGGTGGATCGCAAGGACCTGCCCTCGGCCGGCGCTGGGGAAACGCCCATCACCGCCGTGGCGCCGGCCATCGGCAACGCCATCTTCCAGGCCACCGGCATCCGCCTGCGCTCGCTGCCGCTGGTCCCCAAGGGCTTGCCGAAGCGAGGCAGTTTCGCCGGAATCATCCTGGTGGTGCTCCTGCTCTTGTCTGTGGCCGCGCGCCTGTCGGGCCAGGCGGCCCAGAAGGCTGACGCCGCGGCCAAAGCGGCGGCCACGCAGACAGCGGCCGCCCAAAAGCAGGCCGCCAAACCCGCCCAGAAGGCTCAGCCTCCCAGATTCCTGGAACCGCCGCAGCCGTTCATCGCTTACGTGTTCCCGGCCGGCGGGCAGCGGGGCCAGACCGTGGAGATCGACGCCAGCGGAACGAATCTGGTCAGCGTCGACAAGCCGGAGGAGAACGCCGTTCGCGTGACCGGAGGAGGCATCACGGCCCGCGTCATCGAAGCCAAGGAACCCAACAAGGCCCGCGTCGCCGTCGCCATCGCTCCGGACGCGGAACTGGGCGAAAGAGAAATCCGGTTCGTGAACCCCGGCGGCATCTCCAACCGCTTCCGTTTCTTCGTCGGCCAACTGCCGGAGATCAAGGAGGTCGAGCCGAATTCGGAGAAGGACAAACCGCAGCGCATCGCCGCTTTGCCCGTGGTCGTGAACGGCCAGGTGATGGAGAGCGACCGCGACTACTTCCGCTTCAGCGCCAAGGCCGGGCAAACCATTGTCTTCGCGGTCCAGGCCAGACGGATTCTGCCCTATATCGCCGACGCCGTGCCCGGCTGGTTCGATGCCTGCCTGGCGCTGTACGACTCCAGCGGCAAGGAGCTGAACTACGCCGACGATTTCCGGTTCAACCCCGATCCGCTGATGTCCTTCAATGTCCCCAGGGACGGGGAGTACACGATCGAGATCCGGGACATCATCTACCGCGGGCGCGGCGATTTCGTGTACCGGCTGGCGATGGGCGAGTTGCCCTACCTCACCCACATTTTCCCGCTGGGCGGGGCGCCGAATTCGGAAACGCCGGTGGAGTTGTACGGCGTCAACCTGCCCGTCCCACGCCTCAACTTCAAGCTGGCGCCCGATGCTCCGCGGGTGAACTACGTCAGCGTCACCCGCAACGGCGTGGTCTCCAACACCCTGCCGTTTGCCGCCGGCCATTACCGCGAAGTCCGCGAGGCCGAGCCCAACGATTCGCTGGAGCGCGCGCAGCGGGCGGAGCCGCCCTGCGTCATCAACGGGCGAATCCAGAAGCCCGGCGACGCCGATTATTTCGTGTTCAGCGCGCCGAAAGCGGGGCAGAGGCTGGTGTTCGAGGTACAGGCGCGGCGGCTGGATTCCCCGCTGGATTCCATCATTACGCTGTTTAATCCCCGGGGCGACCCGGCGGCGGAGAACGACGACTGGGTGGACCCGCTGGAGCCGCTCATCACCCACCACGCCGATTCGCGCCTGGTGTTTACCTTCCCCTCTTCGGGGCCGGCCGCCGGTCAGTACGTGATCCGCATCCGGGATGCGCAGGGCAACGGCGGAGAGGAATACGCCTATCGGCTGATCATTGCGCCGCCGCAACCCGATTTTGTGCTGCGCATCACCCCCGACAACTTCCGCGTCGGCCAGGGCGACACCACCGGCGTGACCATCACCACCGTGAAGCTGGACGGCTTTGATGGCGACATCGGTCTCTCGGTGGAGGGTTTGCCCGCGGGATTTGTCGCCAGCTACGCGCGCATTCCGGCCGGCCAGACGGAGGCGCGCTTGACGCTGACCGCCCCGCCCGACGCGGCCATCGGTGTGCTCTCGCCGGTCATTGTCGGCACGGCCGCCATCGGCAATGCGACCGTCGCGCGCAAAGCCATCGCCACCGAGTTGGTGATGCAGGCCTTTGCCTGGACCTATAACGTGCCTGCCAGGCAGCTTTTCCTGGCCGTGCTGCACCCCACGGCGTACAAGCTGTCGGCCGAAGTTCCCTCCAAGGTCCTGGAGATTCCCCAGGAGAGCGAAGTGCCGATCGTGGTGAAGGTGCTACGCAAGGAAGGGGTCAAGGGCGGCGTCTCGCTGTCGGCCCCCAGGCCCGCCAACAGTATCACCGTTAAGGCGGCATTCGTTGCCCCCGACAAGGACGAAGGCACGCTGACCGTCAGCGTGGCCAAAGACGCTCCGGTCGGCCTGCAGCAGAACATCATGATCAGCGGAGCCATGCGCACCGGCCGGGAAACCATCACGCGCTTCCTGCCCGCCATCCCCATCAAGGTGGTGGCCGCCCAGCAGGCCGCCGCCAAGCAATAAACTGACAGGTGATAAGTGACGAGTGACGAGCTGCGCGCCGCTGAGCGACCGGCACCCGCGTGTGGCTTGGCACTCATCACTCGAGTTCCTGGTGGCCGCTGGAATGTTCAGCGGGAAGCCAGGCGGGATCGGATCGCCTTCAGGTCGTCCTCAAAATCATCCAGGTCGTACTGAGCGGGGATCTTCTTGCGCCGCGTGTAGTCAATCATTTCCCACAACGAGACACCGGCCTCGTGCGCGGCACGGGCCAGCGTTATTTTGCGCTCGCCGTATAGTTTCGCGCAGTGCTCCAATTTCCAGTCCGCCACGGCGGTGGCCAGCAATTTCCTCATGACTGTGGATCGATCGGACTGTTCGACCTCCTCAATCTTTCGGAGATCGCGAACGAGGTGCTGAGGCAGCCTGGTCCCTACCATTTGTTCCTTTTTCATCGCTTCCACTCCCTCGCTCTCCTCAAAACCTCGGCGACGACGGCCGGTGAAAGCCACATCACGCGGCTGACCTGCGTGATGGTAGCAGATGTTTTCAACCGCAAGCCGGAATCGTGCCGGAATGGACCAAAAAGGGGCGGGGTAGCGTATACTTGGGGATCGCCCGGAAGGTCAATATCCGAATTTCGAAGAGGTCCGATTTTGCGCGGAATTCGCAAAGATGCGTCACAACATTCTAAGGAGGAAGGCGTAATGCAACCCGCCAAAAAGCTGTGGTTTATTTCCTTGGTTCTCGTGCTCAGTGTCACGTTCGCACTGGCTCAGGAGAAGGCGCCGGAGAACAAGCTGCGCGAGCCGGACGTGATTTACGTGCCCACCCCCGAGGACGTGGTGGAGCAGATGCTCAAGCTGGCCAACGTTCACAAAGGGGATATCGTTTACGACCTGGGCTGCGGCGACGGGCGCACGGTGATCGCAGCGGCGAAAAACTTCGGGGTCCGCGCCGTGGGCATCGACATCAACCCGCAGAGGATCAAGGAATCGCGCGAGAACGCCCAGAAAGCCGAGGTTACGGACATGGTCACGTTCCACCTCGGGGACCTGTTTGAGGCCGACATCAAGGAAGCCACAGTGGTGACGCTCTACCTGTTGCAGTCGCTGAACGTGAAACTCCGCCCCAAGCTGTGGAAGGAGCTGAAGCCCGGCACCCGCGTTGTCTCCCATGATTTCGACATGGGCGACTGGAAGCCGGAGAAGGAGGTCCAACTGGACGAGCATACCATCTACCTGTGGACCATCCCGGCACGGGCAGCCTCGCCAGCCAAGTAGAACAGCTCAGAATGTCAGCCGCAGGCCGAGTTGCACCTGCCGCATCGCTCGGGCGGTGGTGACGCGGCCGTAGCTGGCGGTGGAGGTCACGTTCGTGCCGGGGTTGGACAGACTTACCAGGTTGAAGGCGTTGGTGCCCTCGGCGCGGAACTGGAGGTGCATGCGTTCCGTGACCCTGAATTCGCGGAAAATCCCCATGTCGATGTTTCTCATTCCCGGGCCGTCGATGATGTTCCGCCCCGCCGTGCCGTCGGCGAAGGTCTTGTTGGGCACAAACGCCGCCCTGTTGAACCACTGCTCGACCACCTCGTTGCGCGGCCGGTTGGGGCTGAGGTATGGATCCCCAACCAGGTCGGCCCGGTCGTTGGTGAGCCCGTCGTAGTTGCGGTCGCTGCCGCTGGTGAGGGTGAGTGGTCCGCCGCTGCGGAACGTGGTAATAGCGGACAGGGACCAGCCTCCCGCCACCCAACGGACCACCGCTGGGCTCTTGCGAACATAATCGAGCTTCCATATTCCCGACAGGACCAGGTTGTGGCGGCGATCGTTGTCCGTGCGTCCGCGGTCCGCCCGCAGGTTGTTGTAGTTCTGCGGATCCTGTCGCGTGCTCCTCTGAAGGTTCACCGTATCCAGGCTCTTGCCAAAGGTGTAGTAGCCCTTGGCAGAGAAGTTCCGGGAGAGCCTTTTTTCGCCGGTGAACTGGAGCCCGTGGTAGGCGGTGTTGAGCACCGACTGCGTGATGCGGATATCGGCCAGCGTGTTGGGAAGATAGGGCTGCCGCGCGTTCACGTTCTGGGTATTGGCAGCGGGCGTAGAATAGGGGTAGTTCATGTCCATGTCCACCGGCAGCTTGTGGCTGATGGTGCCCACGTAGGCCGCCGTCAGGCTCACATCACGGGTGATCTGCCGCTGCACGGAAAAATTCATCTGGTAGGTGTATGGCCAGCGCAGGTCCAGGCTGATTCCCTTGATGCTCGAGGGCGCGAAGAAACGCGGCTTCGACGGGGTGTAGCCGTAGGGGAAGGGCGACAGGCCTCCCGGCTCGTTGCCGTAGGGATCGGAAATGGACTTGACGTTGTTGAACGACTGCCGGGTGGTGAACGGCTGGCCATCGGCCGGGGCGTTGGCCTCATTCCCCGACATGCTGCCGTAGAAGACGCCGAAAGCCGCGCGGATGGCCGTCTTGCGGTCGCCCCGCGGGTCCCAGGCCAGACCGACCCGTGGGGAGAAGTTGTTCTTGTCCACGGATGCGATGCCGCGGCCGACGCCCGCATCGCCCGGGAACAGCAGGCCGGCCGGCGCGGCCGGCACCACGCGGGATTGCACACCGGAGACGAAGGTCAGTTTGCGGTCGAACGGGTCGCGGTAGGGCAGTTGCAGATCGTAGCGGGCGCCCAGGTTGAGCGTCAGGCGCGGGCGCCACCGGAAATCGTCCTGGAAAAACAACCCGAAGTACCAGCCGTTGTCGATCTTCGTGGTCGGAGCGTCCTGGGTCATGGTGTTTGGCAGGCCGAGCACGAAATCCGCCATGGAATTGGCCGACCCGCGGGGGTTGTTGTTGGCAAAGGCGAATACACCGTAGTTGTTGAGCAGCGTGTCGTGGATGATCTTCTCCAGTTGCCCTTCGCCGCCCAGCTTGATGGAGTGCTTCCCACGGTTGATGCTGAGTGTGTCGCGCACCTGGTACAAATTGCTGCCCGCCACCAGACCGGGGATGGCGCTGTTCAGGTTGAAGCGCCCGGAGACCTGAATCTGGGGCAGCGAGGGCGCGCCCTGGATGGTGAATTTGGAGCCCAGGTCGCCGAGAGAAATGGCCGGCAGGTTGGTGCGCCCGCCGAAGTTCCGAACGTAGGTGAGGCGGAACTGGTTGATCTTCGACGCCGAGACGATCCAGGTATCCGTCAGGTTGTAATTCTGTTGGGTCCAACTGAACCGCCGGCGCACCCAGGGCATGTTGCCCATCAGTCCGACCTCGTCTCCTCCGGTGGTATAGAAGTAGCTGGCCGCGAGCTGGTGGGCGCTGCTCAGGTGGTGGTCGATCTTGATCTGCATCTCGTCGGTATCGAAGGGACGCGGGTCCTGCACCTCGTACCGCCCGCCGGGAAGGTTGGGCAGGGCGAGAAAGTCGTTCATGATGCGTTTGGTCACCGGATCGATGCGGGCGGACGGAATGATTTTCCCGGGGAAGGACTGGCCGGTCAGCGGATCGCGCGGCGTGCCGCTCGACAGGGAGAGGTCGCCGGTGCGTTCCAGGGCGGTGGGCGGGGTGGCGGTGTTGGCGAAATTCATGGTCCGCTGCCGCAGCCCCGAATAGCTGGCGAAGTAAAAGGTGCGGTTGCGGATGATCGGCCCCCCCATGCTGCCGCCGAACTGGTTGCGATGCAGCGGGTCCTTCTGCAGCGTGGATGTACCGGGCACCCAGCGATTGGCGTTCAGGTCGTTGTTGCGAAGGAATTCAAACAGCGAGCCGTGGAACTGGTTGGTCCCGGATTTGGTGATGATGTCCACCGCGCCGCCGGCAAAGCGGCCGTATTCGGAGGAGTAGTTGTTGGTGATGACGCGAAACTCGCGCACCGCGTCCGGGTTGGGCACCACGTTGCCGGTGTTGCGGAGTCCGCTGGAGTTGCTCCCGCCGTCCAGGCTGTAGTTCACCGAGCCGGCGCCGGCGTTGGACGAGCCGTTGACCAGCGTCACCTGCATCGGCGCTCCGAAGCTGTCGGTGGCCTGTTCGGTCATGTCCACGCCGGCGGTGAGCAGGAGCAGGCTGTAAACGTCGCGGTTCACCAGCGGCAGGTTGACGATGTCGTTGTTGTTCACCAGTTGCCCCAACGAGGGGTTGCTGGTCTCCACCAGTGGAGCGTCGGAAGTCACCGCCACCGTTTCGCTGATGGTCCCGACCTGCAGCGAGGCGTCAACGCGGGCGTGGCGATTGACCTCCAGAACAATCCCGGTCTGCTCGAACTTTTTGAAGCCGGCGGCGTTCACCTCGACTTTGTATCTGCCTACCGGAAGAAACACCAGGCGGTAGCTGCCATCCTGGTCGGTGCTGGCGCTGCGCGAGAAGTTGGTCTCCAGATTCGTGGCGGTCACTTGCACGCCGGGCACCACCGCGCCGCTGGAATCGGTCACTGTCCCGTAAATCGTGGCTGTCGTCCCCTGCGCCATGATCAGCGGCGCGCCAACCAGAAGCAGGGCGGCCACCATCAGTACTGACAAGAGTGTGCGCGTGCGCATAAAGCAACCTTCCTCCCTTCTCATTTCCCATTCACCCGCGATCGTTCGGGGGCCGGGACAGACAACGTATACGCCTTCCCATCTCCCCGGTCAACGCCCATTCGATGTCCCTTGTCGGCCGCCAAAATCACTTCGCAGTGCCGCAAAGATCTGCGCACACACCACGCCCCGCCGCCTGGCGTGAGTTGATTCACGCATTTCGAAACGCTCGGGTCCAAACACAGTCCAAAACTGGACCCTGCTGGGTCCCAATTGGCAGACCTGCCGGACGGGTGTGGACGGGATCGCGGTCGGAAAGGGCTAAGGTTTCGTTGCTTCTCTGCGCATACTGTCAATTACCCACATCCGGACCAACGTGGAAACCTGAACTGTCTTGCGCCCGGCCAGCTTCTCAATCATCCGTTTAGCCGCCGCAGGCAGCCGGATGTTTAATTGCCGGGTGTTGGGCTGCTTCCAGTACTCGAGCAACATCCGGTCAAGGTCCTCGCGATCCGGATCTGGCTCCATGATGCCCTGCCTCAGAAGCTCCGCACCGTCGTGGCGGTCGAAGAAGTCGTCCAACTCCCCGTAGCCGGCATTCTTTCGGGGCAAGCGGATCCGCGATGCTCTGACTTTTTTCATCCCGTCATCCTCCGGAAGAGGCGCTTCTCCTGAACACTCATGCGCCTTATGTGAAAAACCGCCTCGCGAGCCTTCTCGCGGCGGTAGGCGATGTGCAGGCAGTCGCCGGCGTAGTTGCGGCCGTAGATCTCGTAGACGCCCTTCAAGCCTCGCCGGGACCGCATCTTCAGCGGCCCGGACTCCAGAACCTCGTAGAAGTCATCCTCGCTGTATCCGTGCCGAAAGGCGCTGTCCGCGAAGACCACCATCTGCTACGTATAGCATAGGCTATAACAGGACTGCAAGCGTTCACCGAAGTGAAATGCGTGGATGCGGCCCCGGATGGAAACACCCGGTGCCGCGGAAAAGCCACCCGCGCTCGTCGGGGAATTTCTCTCCGGTGGTTCGAATCTCCCCGCCCTTTCTCTGCCGTCCGACGGATTTCCCGAATTGACGACGCACTGGTTCCGCTTGATTGCACGCGAGACTTGCATCTACCCCAAGCCTGAGGGTGGCGTCTGGCGCTGCGAAGAGTACCGATAACTCAGAAGATGAACTTCACTGCCGGATCCAGCCCCCGGCATGCGAACCGACCTTTCGGCCTGGCCGGCAACCGGCCAGGCCGAAAGGCTTGGTTTTCGGGGTCTTTCTTCTTGTTTCTACCAGAAGAATTTGAGCCGCACCTGGATCTGCCGCGGCATCATGTTCTGGGTTGACACCGTCGAGGGGATGACGGCGCCGAAGTTGGAGCTAGTGGGATCGGTGTTGATGTCGGTGCGACCGAAGTAGTTGTGGTTGAGGAAGTTGAAGGCCTCGAACCCGAACTGGAACGAAGTCCGCTCGGTGATCCTGG